>Ga0209187_1000030_pt1 | contig 322127 bp, 312 predicted proteins | sample BantaG_FD_187430 | JGI IMG/M metagenome (GOLD analysis project Ga0209187, IMG submission 187430) | Marine algal microbial communities from Bantry Bay, Ireland - BantryBay_4 metaG (SPAdes) (version 2) | ecosystem: Host-associated > Algae > Red algae > Unclassified | place: Bantry Bay, Ireland...
AACTTTGGGCACGGGTGTATGACCAAAACCCTAATGAAGATGATTACATGAATGATGTGGTAATTGCACCTGATGGTGGCATTGTAATAGCTGGCGTTACCAAAAACCCTACGCAAGATTTATGGTTGCTAAAGTTAGATAGCATGGGTTGTTTAGATAGCACCAATTGTGGTGTGGATTTGCCTACAAATGTAATTGACTTGGGATATGGGACAAGGGATTTGGGATTGAGGGTATATCCTAATCCTAGTGCTGGTGTGGTTAATTTTGAGCTGTCTTTCGACAACCCGTATGGGGCTCAAGATGGCGCTAATCATATTAAGGTGATTAAAATTTATAATTCAATTGGGCAATTTATTGGAGAATACAACTGGGCAAAGGGCAATAATTCGCTACAAATTAATTTAAGCCATTTGCCCAGCGGCATTTATTTTTACGAATTGGTAAGTGAAAGCACTGTTTTGGCCAATGGTAAGTTAACTGTGGTAGAATAATAAAAAAAAGTCCCACCGAAAAGGGTAGGACTTAAATATTATTGGTTAGAAGTTAACTTATGCTTTTTCAGCTTCATCATCACCTTCAGTAGGCTCGTCTAGTTTGTCTTTAATATTCTCGGCAATTTCGTCCGTTTTTTCTTTAATAGTTTCTTTTACCTCTTCAGCTTTTTCAGCAAGCGTTTCTTTAACATCAGTAATTTTTGAAGCAATGGCTTCTTTAGTTTCCTCAACCTTTTCCACTGCTGCTTCTTTGGCTTCTCCAACTTTTTCGGCTACTGATTCTTTTACTTCTGTGGCTTTTGCGGCCGCAGCATCTTTTGCTTCTGCAGCTTTTTCAGCAACCGTTTCTTTCACTTCATTTGCTTTATCAGCAACCGCTTCTTTCACTTCTGCTGCCTTTTCTGTTACTTTTTCTTTGGCCTCTGCGGCTTTATCAGCAACCGCTTCTTTCACTTCTGCTGCTTTTTCTGTTACTTTTTCTTTGGCCTCTGCGGCTTTTTCAGCAACAGTTTCTTTAACCTCAGCTGCTTTTTCGGCTACTGTTTCCTTAGCATTAGTAGCAGTTTCTTTTACATCTTCAACTACATTATCTACCACGTCAGTTGCTGATGCAGCTGCCCCGGTTTTAGCTGCAGTTTCTGCTGCTTTTCCACCACCTCTTCTGCTTCTTCTTGCTTTCTTCTTCTTGGTTTCTTTAAACATGTTTTCGTTGTAATCTACCAACTCAATCATGGCCATTTCGGCATTGTCACCTTTTCGAAATCCAGTTCTTAATACACGTGTATATCCCCCTGGTCTTTCAGCAATTTTATCGGATATGGGTCCAAACAATTCTTGAATAGCATATTTGTTTTGCAAATATTTAAAAGCCATTCTTCTATTGTGCGTACTATCACTTTTAGCCCTAGTTAAAATAGGCTCAATATGCTTACGTAAGGCTTTTGCCTTAGCAACAGTAGTTGTTATCCTTTTATGTTCAATCAATGCCAAAGACAGGTTCTTAAGCAATGCTTTTCTATGCGCTGCCTTTCTGCCTAAATGATTAAACTTCTTCCCGTGTCTCATTACCTTTATTATTATGTCTACCTAAATAGACTGGGTTATTTACTCTTCTTCTAACTTGTATCGGCTTAAATCCATACCAAATGACAATCCTTTTTCAATTACCATTTGCTCAATTTCTACCAATGACTTTTTACCAAAATTTCTAAATTTCAATAAGTCTTGTGTACTAAATTTCACCAATTCCGATAGGCTATTAATTTTAGCAGCTTTCAAACAATTGTAAGCTCTTACTGATAAGTCCATATCTTCTAATGGCGTTTTCAATAATTTACGCATGTGTAAAATGTGCTCATCAACCATATCATCAGCTTCATCAGTATGCTGATCAAAAGTGATATTGTCATCACTAATCAACATAAAGTGCTGGATCAATATTTTAGATGCCTCTTTAATTGCTTCTTCTGGGTGAATGGTACCATCAGTTTTGATATCAAACAACAGTTTTTCATAATCTGTTCTTTGCTCAACACGTGTATTTTCTACTTTGTAGCTTACGTTTTTGATAGGCGTAAAAATAGAATCTGTAGGTATTAAGCCTACTACGTTTTCTGATGGTGCATTTTCTTCAGCAGGTACATAACCTCTTCCTTTTTTAATGGTCAATTCCATTTCAAGCTTCACAGCTTTTTCTAAATGGCAAATAACCAAATCAGGATTCATTATTCTAAATGTGTTGGTATGCTTTTCAATGTCTTCAGCTTTGAATTCATCTTTACCACCTATTGAAAGAAATATTTTTTCTTCATTGAAATCATCAGCACCGGTGATTTCTTTTTTGAATCGAACCTGTTTAAGATTCAATATTATTTCAGTTACATCTTCAATTACGCCATTAATGGTTGAAAACTCATGGTCAACACCATTAATTTTTATAGCTGAAATTGCATAACCGTCCAACGAGCTCAATAGAATTCTTCTTAGTGTATTACCTATGGTTACACCAAAGCCAGGTTCTAAAGGCTTAAACTCGAATGCTCCCTCAAATTCCGTAGCTTTTTGAAGTACAATCTTATCTGGTTTTTGGAACGTTAATATTGACATATTATTTATTTGCTTTTTTAAAATTTATTTAGAGTACAATTCTACAATTAACTGCTCATTGATATTTTCTGGGATATTTTCTCTACTTGGAATAGTTCCTATTCCACCTTCTAGTTTATCACCGTTCCATACCAACCACTCTTCTCTTTTCGCTTGTTTGCTTAATGCATCAGCTATGGTTTCAAGGTTTTTTGATTTTGCTCTAATTCCTACAACATCACCAATTCTTAAAGCATATGATGGCTTGTTAACAATATTACCGTTAACCGTAATGTGCTTATGCACTACCAACTGTCTTGCACCTCTTCTGCTTCTAGATAGGCCTAAACGATAAACAATATTATCTAACCTGCTCTCTAACATTTGAAGCAACACTTCACCAGTTACACCTACTTTACGATTGGCTTTTTCGAACGTATTTCTAAACTGACGCTCAAGTAAACCATAAGTAAGTTTGGCTTTTTGCTTTTCTTTAAGCTGCACACCATACTCAGTGCTTTGTCTTCTTCTTCTACTGTTACCATGCTGCCCTGGTGGATAATTCTTTTTTTCAAAATTCTTATCATATCCAAAAATAGGTTCCCCTACTTTTCGAGCTAACTTGGTTTTTGGTTGTCTATTTCTTGCCATTGTTATTTATTAAACTCTTCTCTTTTTGGCTGGTCTACAACCGTTGTGAGGTATTGGAGTAATATCTTTTATAATAGTAACTTCTATGCCTGAACCTGCAATTGATCTAATAGCCGATTCACGTCCTGAGCCTGGGCCCTTAACATAAACTTCTACTTTTCTCAAGCCTGCGTCATAAGCTTTTTGTGCTGCATCTTCAGCAGCAACTTGCCCTGCATAAGGAGTGTTTTTCTTTGATCCTCTAAATCCGCTTTTTCCAGCAGATGACCAACTAATTACATCACCATTGTTATTGGTAAGTGTAACCATTAGGTTATTAAAGGATGCTTTGATGTAAGCTCTACCTTCTGGAGTTACAACTACTTTACTTTTTTTCTTGCTCTTAGCCATAATTTATAGTTCAGCTATAATTAATTATTTAGGTGCTTTCTTTTTACCAGCAACCGTTTTCTTTTTACCCTTACGAGTTCTCGCATTGGTTTGTGTTCTTTGTCCTCTAAGTGGTAAACCTTTTCTGTGTCTAATACCTCTGTAACAGCCAATGTCCATTAATCGCTTAATGTTCATTTGTACTTCAGAACGTAAGGTACCTTCTACAGTATATTTTTCACTTATAATCGCTCTAATGGCAACTGATTCATCATCACTCCAATCTTCAATCTTTTTAAGCGGGTCTACACCAGCTTCATCAAGAATGAGACGAGCAAAGGTTTTACCTATGCCGTAGATATACGTAAGGCCTATCCAGCCTTGTTTGTGTCTTGGTAAGTCAACTCCTGCAATACGTGCCATTATCCTTGTCTTTGTTTAAATTTTGGATTCTTTTTGTTAATTACATAAATCTTTCCGTGTCTACGGATGACTTTGCAATCAGCTGTTCTTTTCTTTACGGATGCTCTAACTTTCATCAGTTCAATTATTTATATCGGTAGGTTATTCTACCTCTTGTTAAATCATACGGAGACATTTCAACGGCAACTTTATCGCCAGGTAATATACGAATGTAATACATGCGCATTTTGCCCGAAATTGTTGCTGTTATAACGTGTCCATTTTCAAGTTCAACACGAAACATAGCGTTACTTAACGCTTCTGTTACTTGTCCATCTTGTTTAATTACTCCTTGTTTTGCCATATTTTAATTTGCCTCAACCGCTACCATTTGGTAAAGGTTGTGGTTTTTACTAATTGCCTCATCAATTATCTCAAAAGAAGAAAGAATTTGAGTTCCTTCTTTTTTAATAGCTATCATATGCTCAAAATGAGCAGATGGTTTGCCATCTTTTGTTAAAATTGTCCACCCATCACTTGCTTGTTTTACGTTTTTTGTGCCCATGTTTATCATTGGTTCAATCGCAATTACCAACCCTTCTTTTAGTTTGGGCCCTTTTCCTTTGCGCCCGTAATTGGGTACTTCAGGTTTTTCATGTAAGTTGCGACCAACGCCATGGCCAACTAACTCTCTTACCACACCAAAACCATTCACCTCTTGTGTATGATGTTGAATGGCGTGGCTAATATCTCCCATGCGATTGTTTAATATCGCTTGTTCAATACCTAAGTAAAGTGATTCACGTGTTACCTGCAGTAAACGAGCTACCTCTTCATTAGGTTCCCCTAAATGATAAGTAAATGCAGAATCACCATAAAAGCCATTCAATTCCACTCCACAGTCAATTGAAATAACATCACCATTTTTAAGTGGCGTGTCATTTGGTATGCCGTGCACCACCACATCATTTACTGATGTACATAGTGAATTAGGAAAGCCACGATAGTTTAAAAAAGCAGGTACTCCATTATTTGATCGAATAAAATCTTCTGCGATTTTGTCTAAATCAAGGCAAGTAACACCTTCTTTTAAATACTCAACCAACGTGGCATGAGTTTTAGAAACAAGCAAAGAACTCTCCTTCAGTAAAGCAATTTCGTCATCTGTCTTGTAAGTAATCATATTCTAGATTCCACTTACAGCAGCTTGACCGCCTCTACCTTTTATTCTACCGCCTTTCATCAATCCATCATAATGACGCATTAATAAATGACTTTCTATTTGTTGCAATGTATCTAACACCACGGCAACTATAATTAAAAGTGAAGTACCACCAAAAAAGTTGGCAAACATTGGTTCAACACTTCCTATTACCATAATTATTGCAGGCAATATTGATATGAATGCCAAAAAGAAAGAACCTGGTAAGGTAATTCTAGACATTACTGAATCAATAAATTCTGCTGTTTTTCTACCTGGTTTAACACCTGGTATAAATCCACCATTTTGCTTCATTTCATTTGCCATATTTACAGGATTAATAATTAACGCTGTATATAAATAGGTAAATAAAACAATCATTATAAAAAAGATTGCATTGTATGAAAATGAAGTAAAGTAATTACCAGTAGTCATGCTTTGTAAAAAGCCTGAATCTGGCATTAACGGTGCGAAAAATGATGGTATCATCATTAACGCTTGCGCAAAGATAATTGGCATTACTCCAGATGCATTCACTTTTAAAGGAATATATCTTCTATTGCCACCAGTTTGCATCATTTTACTACCACGGCCAACTACTTGCTTAGCAAATTGTACAGGTATTCTTCTAACACCTTGCACCAGCGCAATGGTTGCTATTACAATAATAAACAGTACTGCAAACTCTATAATTAATGCTATACCTTGTCCGGCGCCAAATCTTGCTCCAATTTCTGCAGCAATTGCACCTGGCAGTACAGCAATAATACCAATGGTTATTAGTAATGAAATACCATTTCCAATTCCTCTATCAGTTATTTTTTCACCCAACCACATTACAAATACGGTTCCTGCGGTTAATACAATTACCGCCATTATAGCAAAGAATGTAGGGTTTTGTATAACAATGGCACCTTGTGATGAAGTGGTTATAAAGGCTAAATATGCCGCTGCTTGAAATACAGTAACTACAACGGTAAGGTAACGGGTAATTTGATTAAATTTTCGTCTACCACTTTCACCTTCTTTTTGCATTTTTTGAAAGTAGGGTACAGCCATACCTAACAATTGCATAGCAATAGATGCAGATATATACGGCATGATACCTAAGGCAAAAATTGAAGCTCTACCAAAAGCACCGCCTGAAAACATATCAATTAATCCAAAAATACCACCACTATCTGCAACAGATATACGACTGGCATCAATACCAGGAATAACCACATGACTTCCGAAACGATATATAAGTAAGATTCCTAACGTAAAAATTATACGTTTACGGAGATCTTCTATCGTCCAGATGTTTTTTAATGTTTGTACGAGTTTTTTCATACTATTTTTCTATAATGGTTATAGAACCACCAGCTTTTTCTACTTTTTCAACTGCAGATTTACTAGCACTGTTAACAGTTAAATTTAGCTTAGCAGTTATATCGCCATTGCCTAAAATTTTCACCATTTCTTTTTTGCGAATTATACCTAACTCAACCAATTTTTCATTTGAAATTTCAGTTAACTTATGTAGTTCTGCAATTTTTTGAATGCGATCCACATTAAAAATGGCAAAATGTTTTTTAAACTTAAAGTTTTTAAATCCTCTTTTAGGTACACGTCTAACTAAAGGCATTTGTCCACCTTCAAACCATGGTCTTTCTTTGTAACCTGATCTTGATTTGGCACCATTGTGCCCTCTGCCTGAAGTTCGGCCGTAACCTGAACCAATTCCTCTACCAACTCGCTTTCGCTTTTTAGTAGACCCATCCGCTGGTTTTAAAGTAGATAAATCCATTATTTATATATTTTCAACTTTTACTAAATGAGCTACTTTTTTAATCATACCCTCAATTTGAGGAGTTAGCTCTTTTTCTATTGTATGATTGATACGTCTTAGACCTAAAGCTTGTACTGTAGCTTTTTGTCTTTTTGTGCGATCAATTACACTTTTTACTTGTGTTACTTTAACTTTTGCCATAATACTAACCGTTAAATACTTTAGTTAACTTAACTTTTCTTTGTGCTGCCACCGTGTAAGCATCTCTTAGTTTTCCCAAGGCATCTAAGGTTGCTCTTACTACATTGTTTGAGTTAGAAGAACCTTGAGATTTAGCCAATACGTTTTGTATACCAGCACTTTCTAATACTGCTCTCATAGCACCGCCAGCAATAATACCTGCACCATCTGCCGCAGGCTTAATTAATACTCTACCACCACAAAATTTACCTAATTGTGAATGAGGAATAGTATCATTAATTACTGGAACTTTTATCAAATTCTTTTTAGCATCATCAATGCCTTTTTGAATTGCTTGCTGCACTTCACGTGCTTTGCCAATACCGTGGCCTACAATGCCAGCGCCATTGCCAACTACCACAACAGCTGCAAAACTAAATGTTCTACCACCTTTGGTAACCTTTGCAACTCTACGAATGTTTACTACCTTTTCTTTAAGGTCTAAATCACTCGCTTTTACTCTCTTTATATTAGATTGTGCCATAGTTTCTTAAAATTTTAATCCTCCTTCTCTAGCTCCTTCAGCTAAAGCTTTTACTCTACCGTGATATAGGTAACCACCTCTATCAAACAGACAAGTTTCAATACCTAAACCTTTTGCTTTTTTGGCAAGTGACTCACCAACTTTTTTTGCAGCATTAACCTTTGGGTCTTTGCTACCTGCAATAGATTTTTCTTTAGAAGATGCTGATGCCAATGTATGACCAGATAAGTCATCAATCAACTGAGCATAAATCTCCTTATTGCTTCTAAACACATTTAATCTTGGTTTAGTAGCAGTGCCTTTGATAGCCTTACGTATTCTCATATGAATACGTTTTCTTCTCCAGGTTTTTTTATTCTTAATTGCCATTTTTCTTATTCTTTTATTATGCCGCAGCTGTTTTACCTGCTTTTCTTCTAAGCTGCTCACCTTTAAACTTGATACCTTTTCCTTTGTAAGGCTCAGATTTTCTGATGGATTTAATTTTTGCAGCCATTTGTCCTATCAACTGTTTGTCAATAGACTCTAATGTTACGATAGGATTTTTACCTTTTTCAGTTTCAGCATTGATTTTAATCTCTGGAGGCATCATCATCATAATTGGATGCGAAAAACCTAACTGCATTTCAAGTATTTGCCCTTGAGTAGTTGCTCTATAACCAACACCTACTAACTCCAATTCAATTTTATAACCATCAGTAACACCTATAACCATATTGTTAATTAATGAACGGTATAAGCCATGCATTGCCTTATGACGTTTTTGCTCTGTAGGTCTTTTAACCACTACTTTGCCATCATTAACTTCTACAATCATTTCAGGGTGAACTTTTTCAGTTAACTCACCTTTTGGTCCTTTTACTGTTACCACATTATTTTTAGCTACATCAACGGTAATTCCGCTGGCTATTGTAATTGGTTCGTTTCCTATTCGTGACATTTCAGTTTCTTTTTCTATTATTTAATATACGTGGCATAAAACTTCACCACCTACATTTTGATCTCTTGCCTCTTTATCAGTCATTACACCTTTTGAGGTTGAAATTATTGCTATTCCCAAGCCGTTTAAAACTCTTGGTAATTCTCCTGCACCTGTATACTGTCTTAAACCTGGTTTACTTACTCTTTTCAACTGTCTAATAACTGGCAATTTGGTGCCTTGGTCATATTTAAGTGCAATTTTAATTACATCAAATCCTTGTTCGTTTTTATCGAATTTGTATTTAAGGATGTAACCCTTGTTATACAAAATTTCGGTAATGCTTTTTTTAGTGCGTGAAGAAGGAATTTCAACTACTCTGTGACGAGCAATTTGTGCATTTCTAATGCGCGTTAAATAATCTCCTATAGTATCTGTTATTTTCATCCTTTATTTGTTTACCAGCTTGCTTTAGTAACTCCAGGAATTTTTCCTGCTGAAGCCAATTCACGAAATTTTATTCTTGATACGCCAAACATTCTAATATAACCTCTTGGTCTACCTGTTAATTTACAGCGGTTACGTAAACGAACCGGTGATGCGTTTTTTGGTAAACGATCTAAGGCATCATAATCGCCTTCAGCTTTAAGTTGCGCTCTTTTTTCGGCAAATTTTACCACTAATTTTTCGCGTTTTCTTTGACGAGCTATTATTGAAATTTTTGACATACTTAGTTCTCTTCTTTATTTTGATTTTTAAACGGCATACCAAATGCTTTTAGTAAAGCAAAAGCTTCAGCATCAGTATTTGCAGTGGTAACAAATGTTATATCCATACCACTTATTTTATTCACTTGATCCAAATTTATTTCTGGAAAAATGATTTGTTCTGTTATTCCTAAAGTGTAGTTACCTCTACCATCAAATGCTTTATCACTTACTCCTCTAAAGTCACGTACACGTGGAAGTGCCACTGCAATTAAACGGTCTAAGAAATCATACATATTGGTGCTACGCATTGTCACTCTAGCAGCAATTGGCATATCTTCTCTAAGTTTAAAGTTAGATACAGATTTTTTCGACATTACTGATACTACTTTTTGACCTGTTATGGAAGTCATTTCTTTTACAGCAATGTCAACTAATTTTTTGTCTTGTGTAGCATCTCCAATACCTTGATTGACACAAATTTTTGTCAACTTAGGTACTTCCATTATAGATTTATAACTAAACTCTTCCATTAATTGAGGAACAATTTTTTCCTCATAAAATGTTCTTAACCTGGGTGTATATTTTACATCAGCCATTAGTCAATTACCTCCCCTGAATTTTTAGCGTATCTCACTATCTTATTGTCAACTATTTTTCTACCTACTTTGGTTGGTTCACCGCTTTTAGGATCAATTAGCATAACATTAGAAATATCAATTGTCGCTTCTTTTTTAACAATACCACCGTCTGGGTTTTCAGCATTAGGTTTCATATGTTTTGAAACTATGTTAACGCCTTCAACCAAAACTCTTATGGTTTTATAATCTACCATCAACACACGACCTGTTTTGCCTTTATCATTGCCAGAGATAACCATTACGTTATCATCTTTTTTGATTTTAAGCTTAGGCCTATGCCTTTTTTGTTGATTAATTTTTTTTCTTCCCATTGCCTTACAGTACTTCTGGTGCCAATGACACAATTTTCATAAAATCTTTTTCTCTTAACTCTCTAGCCACAGGCCCAAAAATTCTTGTGCCTTGTGGCTCATCATTTTCGGTTAACAACACAGCAGCGTTGTCATCAAAACAGATATACGATCCGTCTTTTCTCCTCATTTTCTTTTTAGTTCTAACAATAACTGCTCTAGAAACTGAACCTTTTTTAGCATTGCTGTTAGGCATAGCGCTTTTTACGGAAACAACAATTTTATCTCCAACACCAGCATAACGTCTGCCTGAACCACCTAGAACTCTAATGCAAAGCACTTCTTTTGCTCCGCTATTGTCAGCTACTTTTAATCTACTTTCTTGCTGTATCATGGTTATTTCGCCTTTTCAAGTATTTCAACTAATCTCCAACGCTTTGTTTTGCTTAAAGGACGGGTTTCCATGATTTTTACTGTATCACCGATACCACATTCATTTTGCTCATCATGCGCTATAAGTTTTGTGCTTTTCTTCATATACTTACCATACAAAGGGTGCTTAATTTTTCTTTCAATTAGCACAGCAATGGACTTATCCATTTTATCGCTTACTACTGTTCCTACACGAAATTTCCTATTATTTCTAACAAGATTAGTCGCTTCAGCTTCTGTAGTTTCAACTTTTTTAGTTTCTTCAGCCATTGTCTTTTTCATTTACTTGCCCTTTTGGAGCAACTTCTAATTCTCTTCTTCTCAATTCAGTATTCATACGCGCAATTTCTCTACGCATAAATTTTATAGATTGAGGATTTTCAAGAGGTGTAATAGTATGATTAAATTTCATTTTTTGATATTGCGCTACGTTTTCATTCAACCTAACTTGCAACTCGTCTAACGACATTTCTACTAAACCCTCTACTTTTTTGCTCTTAGCCATTGTTATTTTCTTATATCGTGTCTAACAATAAATTTGGTTTTCACAGGTAATTTTTGCGCTGCTAAGCGAGTAGCTTCTTTTGCTACGGCTTCAGATACTCCTTCAACCTCAAACAGCATTCTGCCTGGCTTAACAACTGCAACCCAACCTTCTGGCGCACCTTTACCCTTTCCCATACGCACCTCTGCAGGCTTGCTAGTAATTGGTTTGTCTGGAAAAATTCGTATCCATACTTGCCCCTCTCTTTTCATATACCTAGTAACAGCTACCCTTGCCGCCTCAATTTGGCGATTGGTTAACCAGCCTTCCTCTAAGGTTTTAATACCGTAGCTACCAAATGCTAATTGGTGGCCTCTTTTGGCATTTCCTTTGATTTTGCCTTTTTGCTGTTTTCTGTACTTTGTTCTTTTTGGCTGTAACATTTTACCTTAATTTATCTTCTTCCTCCCATTCTTCTTCTGCCCTTACGTGGGTCTGGTTTTTGGTCTACGCTTGGTGTTAAGTCTCTTTTTCCCAACACTTCACCTTTACAAATCCAAACCTTTACACCAATTTTACCATAAATGGTATTGGCTTCTTTCAAGGCATAATCAATATCTGCTCTAAACGTATGCAAAGGTGTTCTTCCTTCTTTATACTCTTCAGTACGAGCCATTTCAGCTCCACCTAGTCTACCAGATACTCTTACTTTTATTCCCTCAGCACCAATTCTCATGGTTGAGGCTATTGCCATTTTAATGGCTCTTCTAAAATTTATTCTTGCTGTTAATTGTTTGGCAATTGTTTCACCTACAATATTAGCATCCAATTCAGGTCTTCTAATTTCAACTATGTTAATTTGAATATCCTTAGCGGTTAATTTTTTTAACTCTTCTCTAAGTCTATCAACTTCTCCACCACCTTTACCAATAATAATACCTGGCCTTGATGTATGAATGGTTAGTGTAACTCTTTTTAACGTTCTTTCAATAACGATACGTGAGATACCACCTTTGGTAATACGCGCATTTATGTATTGTCGAATCTTTTCATCTTCAACTAACTTTTCTGCATGGTCGTTGGTTCCAATCCAGTTGCTTTCCCAGCCTCTGATGATTCCTAACCTATTACCTATTGGACTTGTTTTTTGACCCATATCTACTATTTATTCTTCTTCAGAACTATCTGAATCAGTTTCGTCTATTTTTTTATCTTTTTTCTTCTTTTTACTTGCTGCTGCAGCAGTTGCTTTGGCGGCCTTTTTAGTGGTTGCTTTAGTTTCTTCAACTACTTCCTCCTCTAACACTTCTACCTCATCTTCAGCCAACGCAATTTCTACTTTACTATCAATTACCAATGTTACATGGTTCGATCTTTTACGAATGCGGTGAGCTCTACCAAAAGGAGCCGGTCTTAATCTTTTTAATTGACGGCCGCTATCTACTTTAGCTTCTGCAATATATAGTTCACTATCTTCTGCACGGTAACCGTCATTTTTATTCTCCCAATTAGAAACTGCTGAGCGCAATAACTTTTCTACTCTTTCAGCTTCTCCTTTACGGATGTATTTTAGAATACCAAATGCATCATATACATTGCGGCCTCTAATAGCATCTATTATCAACCGCATTTTACGCGGAGATGTAGGGCAATTTCTAAGTTTAGCTACTGCTTTCATGCTTATTTTAATTTTTTAGATGAGTGTCCTCTAAAATTTCTTGTTGGAGAAAATTCACCAAACTTATGACCAACCATATTTTCAGTTACATACACAGGAATAAATTTGTTTCCATTATGCACAGCAACTGTATGTCCAACAAAGTCGGGCAATATTAATGATGCCCTTGACCAAGTTTTAATTACTGACTTTTTGCCACCATCATTCATCTTATTCAACTTTTCCATAAGGTGATAAGCAACGTAAGGTCCTTTTTTTATCGATCTAGCCATTTAATTATTTTTTCTTTCCAGTTTTTCTTCTGGTTATTATTAATCTGTTAGAAGCTTTCTTTTTGTTTCTAGTTTTTTGACCTTTCGCAAAAATACCTGTACGAGAGCGTGGGTGTCCACCTGAAGCTTTACCTTCACCACCACCCATTGGATGATCTACCGGATTCATTGCTACACCTCTTACTCTAGGTCTTCTACCCAACCATCTTTTTCTACCTGCTTTACCTAAATTTTGCAACTGATGATCTGGATTTGATACCGAACCAATGGTTGCTCTGCAAGTAAGTAAAATCATTCTTGTTTCTCCTGAAGGCATTTTAAGAATAGCATACTTGCCTTCTTTTGCAGCAATTTGTGCATAAGCACCAGCGCTTCTAGCTAAAACACCACCTCTACCAGGTACCATTTCTATATTATGAATAATTGTACCTAAAGGTATTTCAGCTAAAACCAATGTATTTCCTAATTCAGGAGCTACGCCTTTACCAGAAAATATTTCTTGACCAACAGCTATACCAGCTGGAGCCAACATATATCTTTTTTCACCATCAGCATATTCAATAAGACTGATAAATGCAGTTCTATTTGGATCATACTCAACAGTTTTTACTACTGCATTGTGGTCATCTTTTACACGCTTAAAATCAATGATTCTATAACGTCTCTTATGACCACCACCAATATGACGCATAGTCATTTTACCAGTATTGTTACGGCCACCAGTTTTTTTAATTGGCGCCAACAATTTTTTATAAGGCTTATCGGTAGTTAACTCTTCATAAGCGTTACCTACTCTTTGTCTAAGCCCTGGTGTGGTTGGTTTATATTTTTTAACTCCCATTGTTATTAAATATTTGCGTAAAAGTCAATTGCGTCACCATCTGCAAGTGTAACATAAGCTTTTTTAAATGCACCTGTACTACCGGTAATTATACCTGACTTTGTTTGTCTGGTTTTTAACTTACCTGGCATTACAGCAGTATTAACCTTAGTTACCGAAACGCTATACATTTCTTCAACTGCATTCTTAATTTCAATTTTATTAGCCTTGTTATTTACAATAAATCCATATCTATTAAACTTATCGCCTTGAAGCGTAAATTTTTCAGATATAATTGGTTTTACTAATATGGTTCCCTTTGCCATTACTATTATTTTAGTTTTTGCTAAATCTTTCTTTCAAAACATCAATTGCACCTTCAGCAAAAATTATTTTTTTACAATCTAAAATGGAATAAGTGTTTATTCCCATAGCGGTCATAACCTTGGTTTTAGGTAAGTTACGAGCACTCAAATAAACATTGTTGTCTTTTTCTTTCAACACAAGCAATGTTTTTTCTGCATCAACACCTAAGTTTTTAAGTATGTCTGCAAAGTCTTTAGTTTTCACATTTTCTAGTGTGAAATCTTCAACTATCATTACGGCTTCATCATTGGCTCTGTGCGAAAGCGCAGATAAACGAGCCAACCTTTTAACCTTTTTATTTAGTTTAAAGCTATAGTCTCTTGGTTTTGGTCCAAAAATACGTCCACCACCTTTAAATAAAGGGTTTTGAGCGTTACCAGCACGTGCCGTACCAGTACCTTTTTGCTTTTTAATTTTTCTACGAGAACCTACAACTTCACTTCTTTCTTTGGTTTTGTGTGTACCTGAACGTATTGTTGCACGGTAATGCTTCACATCTAACCAAATACAGTGGTCGTTTGGCTCTACACCAAAAACTTCAGCAGGTAAATCTACTTTTCTACCTGTTCCTTTGCCTTTTGTATTTAAAACTTCCACTTTCATTTTCTTTCAATTAAACAGTATGAACCTTTGTGACCAGGTATCGCACCTTTTATTAATATCAAATTCTTATCAGGGAAAATCTTAACTACTTGTAAGTTTTGGATTTTCACTCTATTAGCTCCAGTTCTTCCGCCCATTTTCATGCCTTTAAAAACCTTAGATGGGGTAGAAGCCATACCAATAGATCCTGGTGAACGTTGACGGTTATGTTGCCCGTGCGTTGCATCACCAACACCTTTAAAGTTCCAACGTTTTACTACACCTTGAAAACCTTTACCCTTGGTACGTGCCGTAACATGTACCATGTCATCAACCTCAAAAAGGTCAACTTTCATTTCGTCTCCAACATTGCAATCAACATCATAATCTCTAAACTCAAATATTTTGAATTTAGGCTCTACGCCTGCCTTTTTAAAATGGCCAACTTGAGCTTTTGTTGTGTTTTTAGATTTGGTTTCACCAAAACCCATTTGAATTGCACTGTAGCCGTCAGTTTCTTCATCTTTCACCTGTGTAACAACACAAGGGCCAGCTTGAATTACTGTGCATGGTATGTTTCTTCCATCTTCTAAGAAGAAACTGGTCATGCCAATTTTTTTACCTATTAAACCTATCATTTCGCTTACACTTTAATTTCAACATCCACACCACTTGGTAATTCAAGCTTCATCAACGCATCAATAGTTTTTGTTGATGAACTGTAAATGTCTAACATTCGCTTATATGTGCACAGCTTAAACTGCTCACGTGAATCTTTATTTACGTGAGGAGATCTTAATACAGTGAAAATTTTCTTTCGAGTAGGCAATGGTATTGGGCCTGTAACTATGGCTCCAGTATTTCTTACCGTTTTCACAATTTTTTCAGATGATTTGTCCACCAAATTATGGTCGAACGATTTCAACTTGATACGTATCCGCTGTGTCATTTTAAACTTTTACTTTTCCTAACGCCTTATCTACTACTTCAGTCTGAATGCTTGCGGGTACCACATCATAATTTGAAAACTCTAAGATGGAGGTTGCCCTCCCAGATGTGATAGTACGCAGTTGGGTAACATACCCAAACATTTCGGCCAGAGGTACTTTGGCTTTTATAACTTGAGCATTATTTTTAAGGTCCATACCTTCCATAATGCCTCTTCTTCTATTTAAATCACCAACAACATCACCAGTATACTCCTCAGGAGTAACTACTTCTAATTTCATCATTGGTTCTAATAATGCAGGTTTACAGTCTTTACCAATTGTTCGGTAAGCTGATTTTGCTGCCGCTTCAAATGATATTGCATCTGAATCCACCGCATGGAAACCACCATCAAACAATCTAACTTTTAGGGTATCTACAGGATAACCTGCCAATACACCAGATGCCATTGCTGCTTTAAAGCCTTTTTCTACTGCAGGGATAAATTCTCTAGGAATTGATCCACCTGAAATTTCATTTACAAATTGTAAACCACCAGCCTCATTTTCTTTCAACCAATCAGCATCAACTGGACCCATTTCAAACTGGATATCGGCAAATTTACCCTTACCACCAGATTGTTTTTTATAGGTTTCGCGGTGCACAGTACTTCCTCTAAATGCCTCTTTATAAGCAACTTGCGGAGCACCCTGATTGGCTTCAACTTTAAATTCACGCTTTAAACGATCTACAATAATTTCCAAGTGCAACTCACCCATTCCTCTAATAACTGTTTGACCAGTTTCATCATCATACTTCACCTTAAAAGTTGGATCTTCTTCAGCCAATTTAGCTAAAGCCATACCTAACTTATCCATGTCTTTTTGAGACTTAGGTTCAATTGCAACCCCAATTACAGGGTCAGGGAAATTTATATTTTCTAAAGCAATAATTGGCGTTTTTTCACCTACCAATGTATCACCTGTTCTAATGTCTTTAAATCCTACACCTGCACCAATATCGCCAGCACCAATTACCGTAATTGGGTTTTGCTTGTTTGAGTGCATCTGGTAGATACGAGATATTCTCTCTTTTTTACCTGTTCTTGTGTTAATGATATAAGAACCAGCATCTAGCTTACCTGAATAAACTCTAAAGAAAGCCAACCTTCCAACAAATGGATCGGTAGCAATTTTAAAAGCCAATGCAGTAAACGGCTCATTTTCATCTGGTTTACGTTCAACTTCTTCTTCCGTATCAACGTTTATTCCAATTACCGGAGGTACATCAAAAGGAGATGGTAGGTAACGAATTACCCCATCTAACATTTTTTGAACGCCTTTATTTTTAAAAGCAGAACCACACATCATTGGGATGATAGATAAATCAATTGTTGCTGCTCTAATGGCTGCAACCAACTCATCTTCTGTTATTGAATCAGGATCTTCAAAGAATTTCTCCATCAAATTATCATCATACTCAGCAGCTGCTTCAACTAATTTTTCACGGTATTCTTTAACTTGATCAACCATGTCTTCAGGAATAGGTATGATTTCATACTTCATTCCTTGCGACTCATCATCCCAAATAAGGGCTTCATTAGATATTAAGTCTACTACACCTCTAAAATCATCTTCAGCGCCAATTGGCAATTGAATAGGAATTGGATTTGCACCCAACATATCTCTAATTTGGCCAACTACTTCTAAAAAATCTGCACCTGAACGGTCCATTTTATTTACAAAACCTAATCTAGGTACTTTGTATCTATTTGCTTGTCTCCAAACTGTTTCACTTTGAGGCTCAACACCACCAACAGCACAAAATAGCGCAACAACGCCATCCAATACTCTTAATGAACGCTCAACTTCAACCGTAAAATCTACGTGACCAGGCGTATCAATAATATTGATTTCGTAAGACTTATCTTCAAAATTCCAATTGGTATTGGTAGCAGCTGAAGTAATGGTAATACCTCTTTCTTGCTCTTGCTCCATCCAATCCATAGTTGCAGCACCATCATGTACCTCACCAATTTTGTGAGTGATACCAGTATAGTACAATATACGCTCAGTGGTAGTTGTTTTACCAGCATCAATATGAGCTGCAATTCCTATGTTACGTAAATATTTTAAGTCTTTAGCCACCTTAATTTGTTTAATATAATTTAAGCTTTAAAATGAGAGAAAGCCTTGTTTGCTTCTGCCATTCTATGCGTATCTTCTTTCTTTTTAACTGCAGCGCCTTCACCGTTGCTTGCAGCAATAATTTCTTGCGATAATTTTTCAGCCATTGACTTGCCACTGCGAGCTCTAGCGTACTTTATCAACCATTTCATGCCTACAGAAATTTTTCTATCTGAACGCACTTCAACTGGAATTTGAAACGTAGCACCACCCACTCTTTTACTTCTTACTTCAACACCAGGCATTACTGTGTTCAATGCTTTTTTCCATAATTCATGGCCATCAGATTTTGCTTTTTCTTCCACCATGTCAATTGCATCATAAAAAACCTTTAGGGCAATACTTTTTTTACCGTCATACATTAATTCATGCACAAATCTGGTAACCAATGGATCACTAAATCTAGGATCGGGTCTTCTAATTCTCTTTTTCGCTCTTGCCTTTCTCATTGCTTAACTTTTAGGTCTTTTTGTTCCATATTTTGATCTACTTTGGGTTCTGCCTTCTACACCCGCAGTATCTAATGAGCCTCTAATAATGTGGTATCTAACACCAGGTAAATCTTTTACTCTACCACCTCTAATAAGCACAATTGAGTGCTCTTGTAAGTTGTGGCCTTCCCCAGGGATGTAAGCTATTATTTCAATACCATTAGTTAACCTTACTTTGGCTACTTTACGCAGCGCTGAGTTAGGCTTTTTTGGCGTAGTTGTGTAAACCCTTGTACACACCCCTCTTTTTTGAGGACATGAGTCAAGCGCACGCGACTTACTTTTTGTAATAATCTCTTTTCTTCCCTTACGTACTAATTGGCTTATTGTAGGCATATTATCCCATTTTCAAATTTGGAAGGGCAAAGGTAGCCTTATTAGGCTTTATAAACAATATAAATGTGAAAAAAAGTTAGCGTAAATTAATTGCGTTGTAAGTCGCTGATTATCAGTATCATTTTTGCAGGGGTGTTTCTGCTGATTTTTGATAAATCTAGCTATTTAGTGGAATTTAGCGGTTAAATACGCTTTAAGTGCTTTTTTGCATAAATTGAAATTGAAAAATCAATGGTTAAAAACGCAGGTTTTATTGGCAATAATAGGATGCCTATAAGTTGTTCGCCAAATCACTATTTACCTCATAGCTGTAAAAACTCAATGTGCCATTGTTATTTGACACCAAAACATAATTAATTCCATTGCCAGACCGCAAAATTTTAATATCTCTTACATTGCCATCTTCATAAAAGCCGGTTTGTTGCCATGGAAGCGCTTCTATTTTATTATTGCTATAGGTCAACAAAGCGCCTGTTCCAGCATCATACCTTGGGGTTTCTACTTCCGTATCATAAAGGTTGCCAGCCATTAACACATCCATATTGCCATTACCATCAAAATCATCTGCAGCCATGGCTAATATAGGGGAAACTTGGGTAGCTATGGGCAATTCAACGGCTTCAAATTTACCATTGTTGTTTTTAAACCAAGTATGACTTGCCGTTTTGGCCGTTACCTTTAACGCATTATCTAAGGCTTCTTTGCCAAAAATATCTTCAATACTGGCTTTGGCAAACATATCGTAGGTTGGAAATTTATCTAATATAAATGGCATTTGTTGTGATGAACATTCTCTACCTCTTAAAGGCACATATTCGCCATTATAGTATTTGCCAATAACAATATCGTTGCTTCCATTTTTATCAAAATCATCAGCATAAAGTAGCAATGGTTTTTTGGCAGATATACCAAATTTGTTGTTGAGCCCTAAATTGCCCGCTATTATATCATTATCGCCATCATTGTCTATATCACAAATATTTATGCTAAACCACAATCCGTCTGATTCTGCCAGTCCAGTTTCTGCTGTTTTATCAATATATTGGCCACTTTGCCATTGGTAAACGTGTATTTTCCCCCATTCACTTGCCGTTATCAATTCTTTGGTCTCATCACCAAGCACATTGGCAAATTCAATGGCTTTTACCACACCAAGTTGCTCGTTGTTTTCTAAAACAATTTCTGCCACATTGCTATACTTTGTGCCCTCTAAATTATATAGCCTTGTGTTTGATGGATGTGGGTAACGCCCAGGAATAGCGCCTCCGCCAACAAATAAGTCTACATCACCATCACCATCATAATCATGTGTGGCTACACCGCCAGTATTAAACCCTTCAAGAGGTAGTGCATTAACACGTTTAAAATCGCCATTGCCAACATTTATATATAACCGATCTAATAGCTCATTGCCATCTCCTTCAATTTGCCCACTAGCACTCGGCACAAACAGGTCTAATTTGCCATTGCCTGTTGCGTCTAAAAACTGAGCCTGCCCATCTTCTGCGCTGCTTTCGTTTTGCCAAGGTTGTGTAGCATTTAATTTAAAGCTACCATTGCTTTGTTGCACATACAATTGGCCACTTTGGTTTTTTGCTCCCCCCACATAAAAATCATCTAAACCATCATTGTTAACATCACCAACGGCTAATTTGGGGCCCAATGTGCTTTGCTTGTAGGGCAATAAAATTTCTAGACCAAAATCGTTGTACTCATTTTCGTTATGCTTAAAATTTACGCCCATTTTAGCAGCATCTTGTTTGGTAAATATGGGTTTTGGATTGCTTTCAAAAATATTTCCACTATAATTTATATCCTTTTTAATAGTGAGTAGCTGATTGGCGCTAACATTTTTAAGTATTTGCTTGCCATCATTAAACCAATCAATAATTACTTCATCAACAACATCATTTTTGCCCAAACCAAAGCTAAGAGTGGCAGCAATACTGCTTTGAAAGCCTCTAACTGGCAATAACTCTTGCACTTGTATATGGTCATTGTATTTTAAAAATACTTTGGTATTGTAGGCAATTTCATTTGATGCAACTTGAAGATCAATACTTAAATAATTACCTTTTTTTTGTTCAACTGCTAAATTTTTATAGACAAACGCTTTTTCATCAATATTATTTACTAATAAGTCTAAATCGCCATCATTGTCTAAATCGGCATAGGCAGCGCCATTTGAGTAGCTTGGTTGATTAAGCCCCCAATTTTTTGAGTTATTGGTAAAGCCCAATTGCTGGTTGTTGTGATAAAATTCATTGGGCAATTTTAGCTCGGGTATTTTGGCATAAATCTTCTTCCGCCTTTCATTTGGGATAGTGCCGTTGTATTTTTTTCTTTCGGCATTCATCATATTCATAAAGTCATTGTCTCTCGAATATCTTCTAAATCCATTGGCTATAAAGTAATCCTTATATCCATCTAAATCGGCATCAAAAAACAAGGCAGCCCAACTCCATTCAGTTTTGGCAACACCTGCTAAATTGGCAATTTCTTTAAAATTGCCTTGGCCATCATTTAATTGAAGGGCATTAAACATATATTGGTGTTGGTAGTTTAAAACATTGGTGTAGTGGTTAAAAGCATCAACATCCATACTGGCCATTAAAGTTTTGCCTCTATAATGATCGGCAGTAGCCATATCTACCACACCCATATCTAAATGTCCATCATTATTAATATCAGCCACATCCATACCCATACTAAAAAATGAAGTATGCTTGGTGTGTTCCTTAATTTTATCGGTAAAGGTGCCATCTCCATTATTTAAGTACATAAAATCGGGCACACTATAATCGTTGGCAATATAAATATCTGGCCAACCATCATTGTTAATGTCGCTGGTGCTTAAGCCTAGTCCAAAACCGTAACGCAACAGCCCTGCTTGCTCAGTTACCTTGGTAAACTTCCCATTATCGTTTCTATATAAGTTAGATGAAGCTTCAGCCAATTTTTTCGGATCTTTTAGCTCTTCAAATACTTTGCTCAACTTTATTCTAACATAAATGCTTTCATTCATTACTATGCAATCTAAATCGCCATCTTTATCATAATCAAAAAAAGCAGCTTGTGTGCCCAAATTGTCATCATTTAACCCATATTCTTTAGCAGCTTCTGTAAAAGTGTTATTTCCATTGTTAACATAGAGTAAGTTTTGCTTTTTTTCGGCAGGCCAATTAAAGGGCCCACTTTGACATATATATATGTCTAAAAATCCATCACCATTTACATCTGCCATGGTGGCACCTGAACTCCAATACTTATTAATGTTTATGCCTGCTTTATTAGTAATATCTTCAAACTCAAAGTTGCCTTTATTAAGGTAAAGCCTATTGCTATCTATATTACCTGTAAACAAAACGTCAATTAATCCATCATTATTAATATCTCCTACAGCAACGCCACCGCCATTATAGTAATGGTAAAACGACATTACATTGTGCTCATCATTTAGTGGATCATCAATTAAATTATTTTCAAAGTGTATATTGCTTTTTTCACCGGCAATAAATTCAAACAATTTATCAGATGACTCGACCTTTTCTGCTTTAGGATCACTGCCATTAGGATTTATTTCGTTTCCCCTATTACAACCATAAAAAATCAAGATAACTATTGCCAAAAATATTCTATACAAAGCTTATAATTTTAGTTGGTGTAAAAATAGATTGAATTGACAATATATACTAATGTTAGGGGTTTCAAGCATAAGTGTTGATATTTAACGCAGTATATTTTATATGTATTAAATACATATAAAATATATTCATAAAACAATATGTTACATAATTATTAATTTTTTTTTGAAATATGTTTTGACGACAAGTATTAGTTGCTATATTTGCAATCGCTATAGTAATAATTAACCTAACGGAAACACCAAGATTATCTAAAGCAATATTATTCTATTTATTGTGTTTCCAGGCTTTTTAAGGTCTGGTGAGTCCGTTGCAAACTTATTTTATATGTTAAAATCAATACTATGTATTGTGTTTAGTTGTTTTGTATTTATGGCTTTTGGTCAAGAGAAAACAGAGCAATTAACTGAAGATGAGATGCAAGTGAAATCTCAACAAGCGAATATTGCCACGGGCACAGATGCAGGAAAAGGTTTAAAGTTATCTTTTGGATCTTTAGAAAAAAGAGTTGATGCTATTCTATTAGCCAGTTTTCCAAATAAAAACTTAATTGCATCAAAATTGACTGCTGCTGAGTTGGCTAATATTATTGATGAAATGGAGCAAAAGGGAAGTGTAGATCCGAATTTGGTTGCTGAATTAACAGAATATTATGCAATTAAGGAAGTCAAAGAAGAAGGGGGTTTGTCAGAAGAGGAGGCAAATAAAATTTTAAGAAGATTTGTTAGGGTTAAAAAAGAAGTTGGGGTTGCTGATGTGCCTGTTGTTAAGGAAGAGGCTGAAGTAGCTGTTGAAAGTGCAAAAGAAAGTGAGCGTGTTGTAAATAACAGTTCAAGTAATGTAGGTGTGGTTAATGATGCAGCGGAATTAGCGGCAAATAAGGAGCGAGTTGCAGTGAAGAAAATTGTACAAGAAACTAATAATGATAAAGTAGCAAAAGAAAAGGAATTGACTGATAATCCTGCATACTTATATAAAGGCATTAAGGATTACGATAAAGCCAAATTACAATACATGAAAGATCACGGTTACATTAAGTAGCCATTTATTATATAGAACTATTAAATGTTAACCGAATGACAAATCAAACGAAAATGAGAAAATATTTTACTTTAAATAAAATAACACCAAGAATGAGAAATTTTACATTAACTGTTTGTGCCACCATGGCACTTTTTGCGTTATCCTTTATTGGCAATCATGCCAATGCTCAGTGTGGGCCGGGGCAAACTAACGTTACCATAACAATTGCAAATACCGCTTTTGCAAATGAGATTGCTTTTGAATTATGGAATGTAACAACTGGTACTACGGTTTTATCTGACTGTGGCACAGGAAATGGCGTATATAACGCATGTTTAGTTGATGGAGAAGATTATCAATTTGATGCTTATGATGGTTTTGGAGATGGATGGAATGGTACTGGAGGTAATCATTTGTTAATTGAGGTAACAGAAGATGATGTTTCGAACGGCTGTCTTGCTTCTTCAAGAGTTATTGATACATTAGTATTTCAACCCGAGATTGTTTCTACAGCTCAAGATTTTGGAAATGGCGGTTGTTCCTCACCAGCTGGCAATTTCGGAACTGGTGGTTTCGGAACCGTAACGCTCGAGCAAAGCTGGCATTTTGGCCCTACTGCTGCACTGCCTGTTATAAATAATGACATGCCCGCTGCACCTATAGCTTATGGAGGAGATTTTGCTTGTCCATTTTTAATACCAGGCACAATAACTGATACATTCGCGTGTACTAATGATGTGATGGTAATTTGCGAGTTTTATGATATTGATACCATTGGTTGCGGTTATGGAAGTGAAACTGTTGATGCTCTTGCAAATGGCGCTCCTGGTGGCGGATGGACAACCACTAATACAAATGCAGGAACTGGATGGATAGTAGATAATAATGGGACAGGATCTGCCCCAACGGGACCTGCAGGTGATAATACCGTTCCTCAAGGAACTACGCCCCTGGGAAGTGGTAAGTATTTTGTTGTAGAATCTAGTGGATCAGCTAATGGAGGTGTAGCTGAATTAATTTCTCCTGCATACGATTTGTCAGGATGTGTTTTTGGAACTGACAACGCGGAAATCAGCTATTGGTACCATGGATTTGGTGAGTGTATTGGAATATTAAATGCATATGCTGGTCCCACTGCCGCAGGCCCTTGGACATTGTTGAACAGTTTTGTTGGTCAACAACAAGCTGCAAGTACTGATGCGTGGGTTAACGCTACTGCTGCTCTGCCAGCAGCTTTGTATGGAGGTAACGTGCATGTTCGATTTGAAAGCATTATTGGTGCCCCGGGTTGCGGTTTTGCATTTAGATCAGATGCTGGAATTGATGATGTTGAAGTGGGGGTGCCACCAGTTTTTATAACACCTGATGACGTTTGGGTGCAAAATGGTGGAGCTACAACACCTTTTACAACAGCTTTAAATGCTACTAGTGATTCATTGTGTATTACCATACCAATGTTTCCAAATGCAGGAACATATTCTTATTTGTATGGAGATACTGCTGGTTTGTCGAATAATAATTCTGGAGCTTTAAACACTTGGAACGTAATAGTAAGTGAAGCTTTTGCTGGTGTTGGGGATACTCAAAATATTTGCTTAGTGGGAGGTGACACTTTACCACAAACGATAACAATGGCAGCAAGTGCTGCTTCAGGTAGTGGCTCTGGTCCCTTTGTTGGTCGATGGGAGTTTATAAATGTTCCTGGTGCATCTGCAGTTCCTACAGGTGCTGCTCCAGGTGTTTTTATGCCTGATTCTTCTGATCCTAATGCTACTTGGATAGCTGACTCTGAAGGGGCATTTGATTTAATTTGGATTGTGTCTGACAGTACCAATGTGGCTTGTGATGATACTGCTTTCTTTCAGGTTAATTTGGAATATCTTAATTTATTTGCAGGTGATGATGGTTTTATCTGTATAGACTCTGCTTCAACCGCCACATTAGTAGGTATTGCACCCGCTGGAAATGGTGGAGGTCCAACAACATTAGATTCTGTCTCTACAGCTTTTGCGGGTGGTAATGGATTAGGTGTTAATGGTGGAAACACATTTAATATAATTAATACTTCAGGTGCGCCTCAAACGTTAACTTCAATGACTATAAATACAGATCCAGGTGGTGCTGGTGAAACTATGACTATTTGGTTATGTCCTGGTGGCGCTGCTGCAGGAGATTGGGCAGCAAATAATTGTTATACTTTATTTTCTACGGAAACATATACTGGACAGGCGACTTCTGGCCCAGTTACCATAAATTTTGCTACACCAATACCATTACCAGTAGGTGCTACTGGAATGGGTTTTAACCTTACTACAGGTATAAATTATACAAATGGTACAGGTCCTACATTTGATGCAACTAATTGTTGGGCATCAAATGCGGATTTATGTATTACGGAAGGTGAAGGAATTAATGCACCTCCAGGGAGTGGGAGTGCATTTTCACCAAGAAACGTTAATGCAACATTTGTTTATGGTTCAGCTAGTGGCGGTTCTGCTTTTACATGGACTGTTATTTCGCAACCAGCTGGAGCTAATGCAGGTTTCGCTACTCCAACAAGTACAATTACAGATGTAATAGGTTTAACTCTACCGGGTCCTTATGTTTTTCAATTATGTACACCAAGCCCACTGTGCGGTGAAGCTTGTGACGTAGCAACTATAGTAGTTAACGAACCTTACATAGTTGATGCTGGAGAAGACAGTATCAATTGTGCGGCAGGTGCTTTACCAATAAATATTCCTTTAAATGGAAATGACGTTGCTGTTACAGTAGTTAATGATTCAGTAGGTCAATTGATGGTATCAACAGGTGAAACTGCAACTTTAACACTTTCAGGTTTACCTACTTCTACAACAGTGCCTTTAGTGGCTCAAGTTTGTGTTGAAGGTGATTATGATAGTGGTACTACTTTTGCTGAGCAAGGGGAAGCCTTTGATGAAGGTGGAAATAGCTTAGGTATTACAGCAGCTGGTGGTGTTCCTTGTGGAACAGTTACTTGTTTTCCTGTAACAATACCAGTAGCTACCGCTAATACTTATTTAGCAGATGGAATGTTAACATTCTCTGTTGCTAATGGAACGGGTGTTGACCCTGGTGGTTGTGGTACGCCTGTAACAAAATATTGGGCATTGTTAGACTTTACTGTACCTAACCCAGATGGTGGTGGTATGTGGGCCGATTTAAATGCTACAGGAAATGTAACATTTGATGATGATACATTGCCTAATGCAACAGCTACATTTGCTGATTACGGTTGTTATGAATTAACATGGACGGCTGATGATGGAAGGGGATGTGCAGGCCAAGACACAGTTGAAATTTGTTTATTTAATATTACTCAACCAGTATTTGCTGGCAACGATACAGTTTCATGTGAAGAGGTGCCAACCTATACATTTAATGCTACACCAGATTCAGCGACAATTGCTGCTAGTGGTTTAGATTTAGGTAGCAGTAGTACTGGTGGTACTACTACATTGCTATCAGATGGATTTGAAACATGGAATCCAGGACAGGCGCCAGGACAAGTTAATCTTGATGGAGGTGCATTAGGTGCAGGTTGGACAACTGATATTGCCGCTCAGCCAGATTGGTCAATTGCAACAGGAACAAACGCTTTTTCAGGAAATATGTCAAGTTCTACTGGTACGAGTCCAGTAAATGATAATACTACTGGCACTAATGCTGGTTTCATAGTTTATTTGGAAACTTCTACAGGTGCAGGTGCAGATAATTTATACTCGCCAGCAATAAGTATTACAAGTGGCGTTACGGCAGCTGACTTTAGTTTCTTCTATCACATGTTCGGAGCAACTATGGGTACATTGAATGTTGATGTTTCAACAAGCTTAGCAGGACCTTGGACAAACGTCTTTACTGTTTCGGGACAACAACAAACAGCCGACACTGATCCTTGGATTCAAGGAACGGCCAGTTTACTACCTTTTGCGGGTCAAACAATTTTCTTAAGATTTAATGGTGTGCGTGGTGGAGGTTTCACTTCTGATATGGCAATAGATGATATATTGGTTACTGAGACTCCAACATCAACAAGTAGTTCAGGGCCATGTGCATGGACAGTGGCTAGTAGCCCAATGGGTTCTGGTCCATTATTCTTTGATGACATGAGTTCACCAACTATGACTGTAGTAGGTATGAACTTACCTGGTGAATATGTTTATGTTTGGACATGTGATTTACAAGAATGTGGTGTTGATGTGGATACAATCGTTGTAACAATAGCGGGTCCTTTAGATGATCCTAATGCAGGTTCGGATATTACAGTCTGTATTGATCCTACAATGAGCATAGTTGATACTGTGCAAATGGCTGCAAATGAATTAACAATAGAAAATCCAGATTCTGTGCCTACCTACAATGTTATGACATCAGGTATACAAGAAGTAAGTGATTGTAAAGGTTTAATATTTGATGATGGTGGTTTAACTGGCAATTATAGTCCTAACCAATTAACCCAATTTACAATACGTGTTCCTGGTGCAACATCAATAACATTAACAATAGATACAGTTGGTGTAGAAGCTGGTTTCGATTCATTGAGAATTGTTGACGGAGACAACATCTTCTTGAGTCCATTGTTATTTAACTCTGAACCTACAGGTACTACACCAGCTGGTGGTTTAACAATTACATCTACAGATAGTGTAATGTCATTGTTCTTCTTTGCTGATCCGTTTGTAGATGAGTTTGGATGGAGCATGAGTTGGGTAGCCAATGGAATTGCAGGTTGTGATAGTATTTCATTAGGTTATTGGACTATTGCACAAGCACCTTGTGGCTCGGCATTAGATACGTCTTCATTCGTAGCTCCTCCTGAGTTAAGTTATATATCCGGTAGCATGAATCCTTTAGCTTTAGTACCTTTTGACGCTCCAGGTGAGTGGATTTTGGTTTGGAACACAGATTCTATAGGATGCACTTACTCTGATAGTTTAACTATTAATATTGGAGCTCCTTACGGTGGTGTAATTTCAAATCAGTTTGATACTGTATGTACTCCACCTAACTATCAATTTAACTTAAATACAGTTGACTACAGTGCAGATATGGTAGCAACAGGACCTCAACCTGACAATTGTGCTCATGGTAATGCACATGTAATTACAACAGGTGCACCTAATTATACTATAATAGATTTACAAACATTTAATGTTACAGGTAGTTACAACATGGCAGGTCAGCCAGATGGTGAATACTGTGCATTTACGTTATCATGGTTGTTAAGTGATTCACTTACACCAATGGGATGGGATGCTGCAACAATATTACCAACGGCTTATGCTCCATTTATTGGAGGAAGCGCAAGTGTATTGTTTGACTTAATTAATGTTGATGGATGGTGTGCAGACACTTCTAATCAAGATTGTTTTGTAATTGCATCACCTGATGCAGGTACAATTGGTATGGTAGATACGATTTGCTTTGATAACACTGTTGATCAGTTTTTCTCTGCATCCTATAATAATGATGGAAATATCCCTCCAGGGTTTGCAAATACATTCTTATTAATAGATCCGGCTTCTTCACCTGCAAATATTGTTTTAGATGTTGATGCTAATGGTCAATTAAGAAATCCTAGTGTCGCTAATACATGTTATGATGTTTGGATGATTGTTTACAACACAGCAACACTTGATCCTAGTACTGATATTACACCTGGGGTTTCAACTCTTACAGATGTTATTCTGTTAGATGTTCAATGCTTAGCATTAACAGGGCCTATGCAAGCTTGTACTGATTCAAATTACATAGTTAATGCAGGTGATGATGACACTGTTTGTGTTGCATCTACTCCTGCAAGTATTATGTTAAACTTCCAAAATGGTGATGCTATGAATGGTTCATGGTCTCCATTAGCTGGTGTTTCATATGATGATGATGAGAATTACAATACAATGGCAACTTTTGCAGGACCTGGTACTTATTGCTTGGTTTGGAATGAAGTAAATACTGCAGAGGCTTGTCCTGATGCTAGTGATACCGTTTGTATTACAATAATTGAAACGCCAATGCCAGATGCTGGTATGGATGCTACTATATGTGTAACGGATCAACCGTATACATTAAGCGCAACTATGACTGGTACATGGATTGCATTAGACGGTGGTACTTTATCAAGTGCAACTAATCCAAATGCAAGTGTAACAGATATGTTTGGTGGCAGTAGCTATCGTTTTGTGTGGACATTGATGGACATGACATGTGGTATGTTAAGTGATACAGTAACAATAACTGTTGATCCTGAGAATATGACAGACGCTGGTCCTGATCAGCAATTATGTGAAGGTGCACCTACAACAGTAATGTTGGCAGGTACAGGAACCAATGGTTCATGGAATACAGTAGCAGGAATAACCTACTCAAACCAAAACTCAGCAACTTCATCAATAACAGTAGCAAGTGGAGGTTTATATACTTTAGTATGGACTGAAATTAGCACTAATGCTTGTCCTGATGTAAGTGACTCAGTAATGATAAATGTATTGGGTGTAGGAAGTGTAGATGCTGGTTTGGATGCAACAATATGTGATGATCAACGCTATATGGCAAATGTTATGACAACAGGTGCAGGTTCTTGGTCAGCATCTCCAAGTGCTGGAGTTGGATTTAGTTCAACTACAGATCCTAATGCAACTGTTGGTTTCCCAATTGGTGCTGGAGTTTATACTTTAACTTGGACTTTAGATGATATGTCTTGTGGCGTAATCTCAGATATGGTAGTAATAACTGTTGATGCAGCTCCGGCAGCACCAACGGCTTCAGCGAATCCTTTGACGGGATGTATAACAAGTTTACCTTCAACAACAGTTACTGGTGACGGTAATTATGTTTGGTACTCAGATGCTGGTTTAACAACCTTGGCTGATTATTCAGATGTTAGTGGAGTTGATGATGAGATGTTCTCACCAACAACTGTAACTGGTGGACAGTATGATACAGTATGGGTGGTTTCACAAAGTACTAACGGATGTTTTGGTCCAGCAACAATGATACCTTTCTGGGTTGATAGTTGTATGGCAATGATAACAGACCCATGTGCATGTTTAAATAATGCAACAACAACTACAAATGGTCAATTTAGCGAATTAGTTGAAATAACAGGCCCTACTGGACAAACTTGGACGGTAACTGCTATTTCAGGATATTTTGAAACTACAAGTGCAGCACCACCTGCGGCTCCAACACCAATTACTGTTGGAACTGTATTGGTAGAAACCTCACCAGGGGTATATCAATTACCGGGTAGACATGTTGATGCAATAGGTTTCTCAGTATCGATATCTAATGGTTTCACTACTTTCACTCAGGCAGCTACATGTTACTATCCTGAGGCTATGGTTGATATTGCTGCAGATGTTTGTATTTCTGATCCTGCATTCGCGCTAATGGGCAGTGCAGTATTGGGGGATGGTTCAGGAACTCCGGTTACAGGAACTTCAACGTTTACTGTTAATGGTGCAGCTGCAACAATGTTTGACCCTGGTGCGCTAGGAGTTGGTACACATACGGTAACAATAACATTTGATGCGGATTCAGTTAATCCTGCAAATACAGGTTGTGTTCAAACAATGGATCCTATAACGGTAAATGTAAATGCAAATAATACTGTTAATGCAGGAAATGACATCACAGTTTGTGTAGCATCATTACCTGCTAACATACCTGGTTTAGGAATGGGTGGCAATGGTGCTACTGGTTCATGGACAGGTTGTGGAACATTTGCAAATGTTAATAGTTCAACCACGTTTGGTAGTGGTATAACTGCTACTGGAACAGGTACATGTGTATTAACATGGACTGAGACTAGCACAAATGCTTGCCCAGATGCAACTGATCAAGTAACAGTAACTGTTAACCTAATACCAACAGTTGATGCTGGTGCAGATCAGACATTATGTGTTGGAGAAACAGCAACATTAGCAGCAACATCATCAACAGGTTGTGGTACATGGACGGTTCCTGCGGGAGTGACCATATCAAGCACGACTGATCCAAATGCGACAGTAACTGCTGGTTCTGGTACTTATACATTGGCATGGACATCATGTGATTCAACATGTGGAGTTATACAGGATAGAGTTAATCTTATATTTAATGAGCCATTGGCTGGACCTGTTACTTCAGGAGGTATGGATAGCTTATTGATTTGTGTTGGTGATGGTATCGCTGATCCAATTACATATACAAGTGCAACGCAAGGAGCAAATGTTACTTACATAATTACTGATCCTGCACTAAATATATTGGCAAGTGGTATAACAAATCCAATAGACTTAGAAGGTGCTGGAGCAGGAACGTGCTTAATATGGGCAGTATCTAGTTATGGTACAATTAATATTCCTGCTGTTGGCGGTTCTGCTGCCAATATAACAGGTGATTGTTGGGCGTTATCATCAAACCCACTTACAGTTGTTAGAAACCAAATACCTGTGCTAGATGCAGGAATGGACCAAACACTATGTGTTGGTGAAACTGCACAATTAGCTGCAACGGGTACAGGAACATGGATGGTTCCAGCTGGAGTTAATATATCAGATGTTAATGACCCTAATGCAACAGCAACTGCTGGTTCGGGTACATATATGCTTACTTATTCAGTAAACGACCCAGCTTGTGGTTTAATACAAGACATGGTAACGTTGACATTTAACGAGCCATTGGCAGGACCTGTTACTTCAGGCGGAGAGGATACAGTTACAATTTGTGTTGGTGATGGTATCGCTGATCCAATTACATATACAAGTGCAACGCAAGGAGCAAATGTTACTTACATAATTACTGATCCTGCAGGAAATATATTAGCAAGTGGTATAACAAATCCAATAGACTTAGAAGGTGCTGGTAGTGGTACATGCTTAATATGGGCAGTATCTAGTTATGGTGCAATTAATATTCCTGCTGTTGGCGGTTCTGCTGCCAATATAACAGGTGATTGTTGGGCATTGTCAGCAACACCACTTACGGTAGTTAGAAACCAAATTCCTGTATTGGATGCTGGTGTTGATGCTACTATTTGTATGAACAGTACATATATGATGGCAGCTACTGGAACTGGTACATGGACACAAACTTCTGGCCCTGCTGGAACATTAAGTTCAAATACTGACCCTAATGCTACGTTTACACCAATAGGTGGAGCGGGTACATATGGATATAGTTGGTCAGTAAATAGTCCTACTTGTGGCTTGGTAACTGATAATATGACAATTACTGTTGATCCTATGAATACTGTTGATGCTGGTAGCAACCAAGCGGTTTGTTCTACAACTTTCCCTGCTGGAGTTCAGCTAGGTGTTGGTGGTACAGGAACAACTGGTACTTGGACTGCAGCAGCAGGTGTATCATATACAGATGCGACTGACTTTAATACTACAGCATTATTTAATGCTCCTGGTATATATACTTTAACTTGGACTGAGACAAGCGCCAATGCTTGTCCTGATGCATCTGATGTTGTTACAATAACAGTAGCTCAGCAGCCAGATATTAATGCAGGTATGGATACATCTTTATGTATCACTGCAGGTTCATATATGTTAAATGGATCGGGTGGAGGAACTTGGACGATATTATCAGGTAATGGTATTTTGTCTAGTACATTAGATCCTAACGCAACATTAACACCAACATCAACTGGTTCTATTGTAATTGAGTATGCAGTTGCTTCTATCCTTTGTGGAAGAATTAGCGATACAGTTACTATAACGTTTGATGATTTGAATACTGTTGATGCAGGTTTAGATATTACTTATTGCGCAAGTGGAGCCTCTACTGTTGCTTTAGGTACAACAGGAACAGGTGTTACAGGAATGTGGGCACCAGTTGCTAACGTATCATTTGGTAATATGAATAGTTTCATGACAACAGCAACGTTTGCAATACCTGGTACGTATACTTTAACTTGGACTGAGACTAGCGGTAATGCTTGTCCTGATGCAAGTGATGATATAGTTGTAACGGTTAATGCAAATCCACAGTTAGCTATTACAGGTAACTTAGTTATATGTACTGCAGGAACTGGTAACCCAGATTCAACAGTATTAACAGTAACAGGAGCTAACCCTGGTGATTTGATTTCTTGGACCAATGGTTCAACAGCTAATACAGCTGTTATTACAGCTGGTGGAATGGTATCAGTAACGGTTACTACTCCTGCTGGATGTTCTTCAACATCATCAGTAATGGTAGTAGAAAACAACTGTAACCTTAACCCACAAACTGGTTCAAGTACAATTATCGGTATCACATGGTGTGAGTCTGATTCAAACGGTGTTTATAACGCTACTGATACCTTAATTGGTGGTGTTAAAGTTGTATTGGTAGACTGTAATACAGGAGTGAGAGTTGATTCAACTGTAACGTTTGCAGGTACTGGTAACTATAGATTTAATAATGTTATGCCTGGTGACTATTCATTGGTATTTGTTGAGCCAACGGGTAAACCAACTACCTTGTATACAGGTGGTAGAACAGCAACAAGTAATGATGCAGATTCTACTGGTAGAACATTGTTGCCATGTTTAACAGTTACAGCTGCAGATACTACAATGCCATTGTTAGGTGGTAACGGTGGTTTCTATGTAACACCTCCTGTTAGTGTAGAATTGGTTAGTTATAATGGAGTAAGTGAAGCATGTGCTGTAACACTTGATTGGACTACGGGTACAGAAAGCGACTTAGCGTTGTTTATTGTTGAGCGTAGTACTGACGGTATTAACTATGACCAAATTGGTGTAGTTGCTGCAACAGGTAACTCAACAGTTAATCAAGAATACCAATTGATAGACAATGCTCCAGTAAATGGCATTAATTACTACAGATTGGTTCAAGTTGCTCAAGATGGTACATCTGAGGTAATTGGATTGATTGACGTAGCTGTTAACTGTAGCGTAATCGAAATCACTAATTTGTATCCTAACCCTGCAATCAATGATGTAAACATTGTAATTACATCAGGTGAAGAAGGGCCGGTTACAATAGAAATGATAGATATGTTAGGAAGAACATTGTACTCAAATAATGAAGAATTGACAGTTGGTGAGAATGTATTCTCATTAGACATAAGCAACTTAGCAGCTGCTCCTTACTTCATTGGTATTAAAAATGTACAAGGTGAAACTGTTACTTATATCAAGTTTGTAAAAACTACTGAATAATTAACAAGTTTATAATATAATTCAAAGGGCGGTTTGCATTGCAAATCGCCCTTTTTTTATGCTATTCATTTGAATTGCGAATGGTTATATTTGAAGCGAATTATACATTTACATGATAACAATTTGGATTATAGTATTTATAGTGGCTTTAGCAGCATTGGTAATCTCATCAGATTACTTTGTTGACTCATCAGAAGAAATTGGCTTAGGTTTTGGTATATCGCCATTCGTAATAGGTATGACGCTAGTTGCAGTGGGAACTTCATTGCCTGAGTTAGCTACATCCATTGCTTCAGTAATTAAAGGGACTTCAGAAATTGTAATTGGCAATGTGGTAGGTTCTAACGTAGCCAATATATTTTTGGTATTGGCCATGTCGGCCATTGTAGGTAAAAGGTTATTGGTAAATAACAATGTTCTCCAAAATGATTTGCCTTTCTTCATTGGATCTGGTTTAATACTAGCCATTATGGTATGGGACCTAGAATTCGGCTTGTTTGATGGTGTTATTTGTTTGCTAGGACTTGCCTTTTATATAATCTATCTTGTGAAAAACGATCAAATTGATGTTGCCGAAAAACAAGAAAAATCCAAGATATCGGCTAAGGCAATAGCCATATTTATAATTACATTCATAGCCATACCTACTGCGGCATATTTTACTATTGATGCAGTTGAAAAAATAGGAAATTATTTTGGTATTGCCAATGAAGTATTTGGCTTAACTGTGATTGCTTTAGGTACATCATTACCTGAGTTGTTTGTATGTATTGCTGCTGTTAAAAAAGAAAAGTATGATATTGCAATAGGCAATGTATTAGGTAGCAATGTGTTTAATGCATTTGCTGTGATGGGTATACCTGCTTTAGCTGGAGACTTAATAATACCAACATCAATAAAAACCTTTGCACTACCATTAATGGTTGTAGGTGCCTTTATGTTCTTCTTTATTATACAGGATAGAAAAATATCTAAATGGGAAGGAATGTTGCTATTGCTATTTTACATCTTTTACATTGGGCAAATTATTAGAACAAATATGTAGCACAAAAAAAGGAATCCAAAATTGAATTCCTTTAATAATTTAACCAATAAAGCTTTTATTACTTTATGGTAAAAGCCTTTTTTATCTTGGCAACGTAATCTAGTTTTTCCCAAGTAAACAGCTCAACTTTCTTCTTTTTGGTTTTTCCTGCAAAATGGAATGACTTTTCTACTGTTTTATTTTCTCTACCCATATGGCCGTAAGCCGCTGTTTCTAAAAACATAGGTTGTGTTAACTTCAATCTTTTAACAATTGCAGCAGGGCGCATATCAAATATCTTTGAAATTTTATCAGCTATTTTACCATCTTTCATGTTCACCTTTGCTGTGCCATAGGTATTAACGTATAAACCCATAGGTTTGGCAACGCCAATTGCATAAGCAACTTGCACCAACACTTCTTCACAGATACCAGCAGCTACCATATTTTTGGCAATATGCCTTGTAGCATATGCGGCAGATCTATCAACTTTTGATGAGTCTTTCCCACTAAAAGCCCCACCACCATGTGCGCCTTTGCCACCATAGGTATCAACAATTATTTTTCTTCCGGTTAGGCCGGTATCTCCATGTGGGCCTCCAATTACAAACTTACCAGTCGGATTTACATGGTATTTAATTTTATTGTTAAACAACTTGGTTGCTCTTTTAGGTAATTTTTTGAGCACCCTAGGTATCAATATTTTTTGAACATCTGCTTTAATTTTTTTCAGCATCTTTGGCTCAGCATCAAAATCATCATGTTGTGTTGATACAACAATGTCGGTTATTTTTAAAGGCACATCCGAATCACTATACTCAATCGTTACCTGAGATTTTGAATCGGGGCGTAAATATTTCATTTGCTTGCCACCTTTTCTTAAGCTTGCCAATTCTTCCAAAATTATGTGTGAAATTTCGAGAGGCAACGGCATAAAATTGTCTGTATCGTTGCATGCGTAGCCAAACATCATGCCTTGGTCACCAGCTCCTTGTTCTTTGCCTTTACCTCTATCCACTCCTTGATTAATATCAGCGCTTTGTTCATGTATTGCCGAAATAACACCACAACTGTCTGCATCAAATTGATATTCAGACTTGGTGTAACCAATTTTTCTTATAACCTCTCGTGCAACAGTTTGCACATCAACATAAGCTTTTGATTTTACTTCACCACTCAATACTGTTAAACCAGTAGTAACCAATGTTTCGCAAGCCACTTTTGATGTAGGGTCTTGGGCTAAAAAATTATCTAATAAAGCATCAGAAATTTGATCGGCTACCTTATCTGGATGGCCTTCACTAACTGATTCTGATGTAAAGTAATATGACATGTCTTATTTTTTTTGGAAAGGTAAAAGTACTAATTAATATAATTTTAAAATTGTAATAGATTTTCAAGTGCTGTTGTAAGTTTTTCAACGGTTGGTAGCATGACTTGCTCCATATTTTTATTTAATGGAACAGCAGAACTGTTAAGGCTTCCTAGAGTTTTTACGGGTGCATCAAGCATCTGAAAACATTGTTGTGAAATTCTGCCAGCCAATGCTTCTGCAAATGAATTTTCTAACTGTTCTTCAGTTAATACCAAACATTTATTGTGTTTTTCTACGGAGGCAAAAATAAGCTCATGGTCAATAGGATTAAGTGTTCGCAGGTCAATCACTTCAATTTGATTATTAAAGTTTTTTGAAGCATTTAAAGCCCAGTGCACTCCCATACCATACGTAACTACTACAGCACTTTCACCATTTTCAATGGCTTCTTCAGATGCTTGCAGCGCAACTCGTCCTTTACCTAGTGGTACTACATAATCTTCATCAGGCTCAATTGTTTTTGCCTCCTCTGTACCAGGTACTTTGCTCCAATACAACCCTTTGTGCTCAAACATAATTACCGGATTAGGATCATAAAAGGCAGCTTTTAACAATCCTTTTAAATCGGCAGCATTTGAAGGCATGCACACTTTAATTCCTTTTACATTGGTAATGGCACTTTCAATACAACCACTGTGGTAAGGGCCACCACCGCCATAAGCACCAATAGGTATTCTTATTAATGATTGTATGGGAAATTTACCCATAGATAAATAGCATGATTTAGATAACTCCGTAATCAACTGGTTAATTGATGGCCAAATGTAATCAGCAAATTGAATTTCAACCATAGGTTTACAACCCACGGCTGACATACCTGCGGTGCTGCCTACTATGTAAGCCTCTTGAATTGCCGTATTAAAAACTCTTGCGTCTCCAAATTTTTGTGCTAATGTTGCGGCCTCTCTAAACACACCACCTAATCTACCTCCAACATCTTGCCCATAAAACAAGGCCTCAGGGTGTTTTTTAAGTATTTCTTCCATGGCATGCAATGCAGCATCTACCATTACCACCTTTTCTCTGCCACTTGGGTGCCTTTCGCCCGTTTCCTCTAAAATGGGTGTTGGGGCATAAACATGGTCTAGTATTGTTGACTCTTCAGGGTCTTTAGCTTTAACAGCTTTTTTAAAAGCACTGTCAGCATTTTCTGTGGCCGACTTTTGCAATGCGCCCATCTTTTTTTCGCTAGCAATTGCGTTTGATTTGATGTATCGCTCTAGTTTATCAAAAGGATCATCCTTTTCGTGTTTGGCTAAATCTTCTTCTGTTCTATACCATTCTTTTCTAACTCCTGAAGTATGATGCCCTAATAAAGGAACTTGTGCATGCACAAGTATTGGCTTGCGAGTGTTGCGCACATACTTAACAACCTCAGCCATTTTTTCATATGATTTTACAAAATCGCTACCATCAACTCTTGTTCTTTTTATGCCTTTAAAACCAGCTATAAACTCATAGGCATCCATACTACGGGCTTCATCAGATGATACTGAAATACCCCATTCATTGTCTTGCACCAAGTAAATGATAGGCAACTGGTGAAGAGCTGCAAATTGAAAAGCTTCTGATACTTCACCTTCAGTAACCGAACCGTCTCCTAGCGAACATACCACAACAGGTTTATTTTTAGATTTGCTTAAACCTTGGTTCTCTAAATAAGCAATGCCTTGGGCAATGCCCGTTGTAGGTATGGCCTGCATACCTGTTGCACTACTTTGGTGTATCATTTTAGGTTTGTCTTCATCTAGTGATGAAGGGTGGGCGTAATAAGATCTACCGCCAGAAAATGGATCATCTGCTTTACCTAACAATTGCAACATTAGCTCATAGGGTGTAAAACCGGCACCTAATAGAATGGACTCGTCTCTGTAGTAAGGACTAACCCAATCATAATTTTTTAAATTAAAGGCCAATGCCAATTGAATGGCTTCATGCCCTTTGCTAGTGCTATGCACATAGGAACAGATCTGTCTGTTTTCATCATAAATATCTGCCATTCTGCGAGAAGTGCACATGAGCTCGTAGGCTCTTAGGATGTCTTTTTTACTAGGACTTATTTTTTTATTCAACTTAGTGGAGGTGAGTAAACTCATTTAATATCTAATGTAAACATTTTGTTTTTACCAATATAGCCTTCTAAGCAATCTCCTTTATTTATTGGGCCAACTCCGGCAGGAGTACCCGTAAAAATAACATCACCCTTATTTAATGTAAAGTATTTTGAAATATGAGCTATTAACTGATTGCAATTGAAAACCATTTCTTTTGTATTGCCTTTTTGCACTTGTTTGTCATTAATTTTTAATTCGAAATCAATGTTATTTATATCTTGATTATCCAATGGAATAAAATCACCCAAATGTGCAGAGAAGTCAAATCCCTTGGCAATTTCCCATGGCAAACCTTTACTTTTTTGTTTTTGTTGAAGATCTCGTGCTGTTAAGTCTAACCCCAAAGTAAATTCATTAAAGTATTTGTGTGCAAACTTTTCTTTTATAGAGCGTCCATGTTGACTTATTTGTATAACCAATTCAGTTTCGTAATGAATGTCTTTGCTAAACTCAGGATAATAAAAATAGTTACGTATGGGGTGCAAGGCTGTAATAGGCTTCATAAAAATTACGGGTTCACTAGGAACGGTATTGTTTAACTCCTTTGCATGATTAACATAATTACGGCCTATGCAAAATATTTTCATTTCGTATTAAAGTTATTCATGGTGCGTGTGAGCCCAATAGAAACAAATTGGTTTACCCCTGTGGCACATTTTTTTATTAAAGAGGGTAGTTCAATTTGCTCATCATTGCTAAATTGGCTTAAAACAAAGTTTACTTGGCGCCCGTGGCCAAAGTTATCTCCTATGCCAAAGCGCATACGAGCGTATCGATTGGTAGCAAGTAATTGTTCAATGTTGGTTAAACCATTGTGTCCACCTGCAGAGCCTTTTCCTTTTATGCGTAGTTTGCCAAAAGGTAAATTAAGGTCATCAGTAATTACCAATAAATTTTCAATGGCAATTTTTTCTTTGTTAAGCCAAAATTTTATGGCTTTGCCGCTTAGGTTCATGTAGGTGGTAGGTTTGAGCATAATTATCTGACGCCCCTTATGCTTATACCTTGCAACAAAACCATACCTATCTAGCTCAAAGGTTTGCTCTTGTTCTTCTGCTAACAAGTTAACAACCTCAAACCCTATGTTATGCCGAGTGTTGTTATACTCTTGGCCAACATTACCTAAACCGGCAATCAAAAATTTCAATAGAAATTATTCTTTAGCTTCACCTTCTGCAGCTTCTCCCTCAGTAGCTTCACCTTCTGCAGCTTCACCTTCAGCCTCTTCAGCAGATTGTGCACTTCTAACAGCTCTAGGTATTTCAACAGATGCTATTGGAATGTTGGGTGAATTTAAAATTTCTAAGTTACCAGCATCAATATCACCAATCTTAATAGATTTACCCAATACTAAATCGGTTACATCAACTTCAATAGAACCAACCAAATCTTCTGGCTTGGCTTTAACAGAAATTTTTCTAGTCTTTTGCATTAATGCTCCACCTTCAAAAACCCCAATTGAGTTACCAACGGTAAAAATTGGAATATCAGCTTTTACCGGCTTACCAGGCACTAGCTCTTGAAAATCAACATGTTTGATTTTATCTGTAACAGGGTCAAATTGAATATCTTTTACAATACATTCTCTTTTGTCACCTTCAACATCAAGCGCAACCTTATAAAATTTATGAGTATAAATAAGATCTCTAATAGCTAATTGACCAACGCTAAAGTGTACGTTGTTTTTTCCTCCATATACTACACAAGGAATTTGATCATTATTTCTTAATTCCTTAGCATTTTTTCTGCCAATTTCACTTCTTGAACTTCCTGTCAGATTAAAAGTTTCCATTTTATTGTTGTTTATACATTTACAAATAATGAACTGATTGATTCATGATCTATCAGTCTTTTCATGGCCCTTGAGAAAAGGTCGGCCACAGATAATACCTTTATTTTTTTATGCTCTCCCTTAATAGGTAACGTATCTGCTACAACTATTTCGGTTAACACTGAGTTATTAATATTTTCGTAAGCGTTGGCAGATAATACAGGGTGTGTGCATATTGCTCGCACGCTTGTTGCACCCTTGTCAATTATTAATTTAGCTGCATTGCACAAGGTGTTTGCAGTATCAACAATATCATCTACCAGTATTACATCTTTGCCTTTAACATCACCAATTAATTCCATTGATGCAATTTCATTTGGTCTGCTTCTATGCTTATCGCAAATAACCATTTCGGCATTAAAATGTTTGGCAAATTTTATGGTTCGCTTAGTACCTCCTACATCAGGTGAGGCAAAAGTTAGGTTAGGTAGGTTTAAGCTTTTTAAGTAGGGAATAAAAATGGCTGTTCCATCTAAATGATCAACAGGAATATCAAAAAACCCTTGAATTTGATCAGCATGTAAATCCATTGTCATTACTCTGTTGGCACCTGCGGCTGTAATTAAGTTGGCTACCAATTTAGCTCCAATTGCTACCCTTGGCTTATCCTTTCTATCTTGCCTAGCCAAACCAAAGTACGGGATTATAGCAGTAATATAATCGGCACTTGCTCTTTTGGCAGCATCAATCATCATCAATAATTCCATTAAATTGTCTGAAGGGGCAAAAGTTGATTGGGTAAAAAACACGTAAGATCCCCTTACCGATTCCAAAATATTTGGCTGAAATTCGCCATCTTTAAATGTTTGAATATTTATATCGCCAAGGGGTTGTCCAAAAGAACCTGCAATGCGTTCTGCAAGGTATCTTGAAGCTCTTCCTGAAAATATTTTAACATCTGCTGGCACACCTATAATTTTTGGATGTGCAAAGATAAGTAATTTATATCTGCTCAGCGTGCTATTTTAAAGGAAATTCTATTGTTTCATATAATATCTTCCGTCTTCAATTTCAATAAATTCAACTTGATTTTTTCTATTCATAAAAACAGTGAATTTTCTCTTTTTATCTTCTTTTATTCGAATTTCAATGGCGTAAATTGGTCCAAAGTCTTCAGGGTAGCCAAATTGCGTTTCTTTGGTGCTTTTAACTTCATATCTTCTTACTTGGCCGTCTCGTTTCATAACAATATGAGAACCAGTAAATTCTACCACAATAGAGTCTTCTTGAGATACTTTTTTAATATCAAAATCACTAAAAATATTATCAACTTTCATAAAAGGCTTAAACTTTTTACCTTTTAAATCTTCAGCAGTTTTAATGGTGTATGCACTTACGGCAGTAAATAAATTTTTATCTCGCAGTTCATCATTTTGGCTTTTTTCGGGCAACCAAAATGCAAATGCCTTATCGGTGTTTATTTTTAAAATTAGTCCCACCACAAAATAATTTTCATTCATTTCAATTCTAAAGTAACCTTGGTTAGTGGGATTGAACTTATCTATAAATTCTACTTTATAGCCTGTTGCAGTTTTATTATTGCTAATAATCTCCATGGTTAAGGTTTCATCTTCTAAACCGCTAATAAACATTCTGCCATTATTTAGATGAATCATTACATCTCCAGCACCTAGTGATTTCTTTTTACCATCTTGCTCATATTTAACCGGTACAAAAGTGTATCCATAAAAGTCAGTGTTTTGATAAAACTTCCTATCGGATACATAAGTATAAGGTCTTTCTTCATCTTCCTGGGCAAAACCCATTACCGTAAATAATATGATAGCTGTTAAAAGAAGAATGTTTTTCATAAGAAGCGTTTATGGTTATTAATTAATACATAGATAGCAAAGTTTATTCCAAACATGAAAAGGAGTGTATAAATTTTTCTTTGATACTTATATAATGAACAACTATAGTAGATTTGCACCACACAATGGCCAATACCATAACATATAATGAATGTGTAATTTGCAAATCTGAGAAGATAGCCGTTTTGCACACCTGTATTGATTATACAGCTACAAAAGAAACTTTTGAAGTTTGGAAATGTAACAGTTGCAGCCATGGTTTTACGCAAAAAATACCTGTACAAGCCGAAATTGGTAAGTATTACGATTCAGCAGAATACATTAGCCATAGCGATACTAAAAAAGGTTTGGTAAACAAATTATACCATTCAGCCAGAAATTACATGCTTAATAGTAAGCGTAAATTGGTACAAAAATTTACCGTAAGTAAAACACCTAAACTGCTTGATATTGGAAGCGGTACAGGGTATTTTTTAAATAACTTAAAGGAGCATAATATCCAATCGGAAGGATTGGAAGTTGATGAAAACTCACGCAAACGTTCAATTGAAAAATTTGATGTCAAAGTTTCAGATTTAGATAAGTTGTTTTTGTTTGAAAGTGATGCTTTTGATGCAGTTACCATGTGGCATGTGCTAGAGCATGTTGAAACTTTAAATGAATATATTATTCAGATAAAAAAAATATTAAATGCAAAGGGTAAAGCATTTATAGCAGTACCAAATCATGACTCTTATGATGGTGCTTTTTACAAACAATATTGGGCAGGTTTTGATGTGCCAAGGCATTTATGGCATTTTACTCCTAAATCTATGGAGTTGCTTTTTAAAAAACATGGGATGCGTTTAGTTAAGAAAAAACACATGCCATTTGATCCATTTTATATAAGCTTGCTTAGCCAAAAGTATAAAGGTGGTGCACTTCAGTTTTTAAAAGGTATGACCATAGGTAAGTTGGCATTTTTTAATGGACTTTTTAATGTAGATAAGGCCAGTTCGGTTATTTACATTTTTGAAAAGGAGTAATATTTGAAAGCGTTACAAACGCTAAGCTCATTACAACTCAAAAGAGTCTAGCTGTAGATTATCATAAAAGTCATGTCTTTAAAAAAGTGGTTGGCTCAATAGTTCCAAAAGCTTTAGCAATTCTCGACATCATCATACTTCAGATGTGCGGGATAAGCTTCTCGCCCGTTATTTATCTTCTTTAAATAAAAAAGACCCGAATTAAAAATTCAGGTCTTTCAAAATTGGTTGGCTCACTAGGGCTCGAACCTAGACTCTTCTGTACCAAAAACAGACGTGTTGCCAGTTACACCATGAGCCAATTTTTGCAATTGAAGTGCAAATATAAAAGTAATAACACTTTTATAGAAAAATAGTTCTAAAATTATTTTGTTGCAATGGCAAAAAGATCAAAACATTGGTCATTAGCTGGTTGTACGCTATAATCGGTATATTTTATACTTTTCACCAAATCATCATTTCCCGTAAGTAACTTTTTTCTGTTCATACGATTCATCAAATCATAAGGAATTTGAAGCATAAATCGTGGTAAGTTGTATTGCAGATTTAATATATCCCAACGAGTAATTTTCTTAACTGATGCCTTATTACGTTCATAATATTGCATAATTTTTTCATTGCCAAATACACCTTTTACTTCAACATTCGAAAAATATTTACTCAACAAATCATTTAACCCTTGCACCGTATACTCTCTTATGTGCCATGGATTTCGCGTTAGCGTCATTTTTATATTTGGTGTGGTAAATATGATGGAAGCACCAGGTTTTAGCACTCGGTGAATTTCTTTTACAAATGAATGATCGTCTTTTATGTGCTCAATTACTTGAAAGCAAACCGCAGCATCAAATGAATTATCTGCAAAATCAATTGGTGGAATTGTCATTTGCTTAAAATCAACTTTTTCATTAGCGTTTTCAACTGCTAAAGGTGTTGGGTATTTATCAATTGCCGTATAATGGTCGGTTTTGGGTGCCAATAAATCAATTCCATAACCTTCTCCACTTCCTATTTCAAAAGTATGGCCCTTTACTAAGTTAACCGCTGAATGATAGGCAATCAAATGCCTTTGTAACATTACATTATCTGAATAATCGGTATGCGATACGCGCTCTGCTGTTTGTAGTGACATAGTTGTATGCAAAAGTACTGTTCTATACGCTATTGTGTAGTAGTGTAAACAATTTTTTACATTCTACTAAGTTTAGGTTTCATTATGTTAAATTCTATTGGTTGTAGTTAAATGTCTTCAATATATTTATAGCATTAGCTCTAACACGTGTATTTCATGCTGATTTTACTAAATTTACCACCTCTAAAAATCAGCTAACGAGTAGATGAAAGAATTTAAGAAGTTAAATAATATAACAGGATGGGTAATTTTTGCAGTAGCATTAATTGTTTATACCCTTACCATGGAAGATTCCGTGAGTTTTTGGGATTGTGGAGAGTTTATTTCTGGTGCCAATAAATTAGAAGTAGTTCACGCACCTGGAGCACCATTTTTCCTTTTGGTAGGACGGTTGTTTACCATGATTGGAGATATAACGGGCAACCCAGAGTTGGTTCCAAAGTCAATCAACTTTCTTTCAGGTCTCTCTACTGCATTTGTAGTATTGTTTGTTTTTTGGATAACTACTTATTTAGGCAGGAAGGTGCTTATTAAAAAAGAAGAAGATTACAACCAAACCAATAATTGGCTCATATTGGGAGCGGGTGTGGCTGCAGGTTTGTCCTGTACTTTCCTAGATTCATTGTGGTTCTCGGCAGTTGAGGGTGAGGTATACGCCTTATCTATGTTTTTCACCGCATTTGTTTTTTGGGCCATATTTAAGTGGGAAGAAGTAGCAGATGAACCCGGAGCTGACAGGTGGTTAATATTAATTGCTTACATGAGTGGGCTTTCTATTGGTGTTCACCTTTTAAACTTGGTTTGTTTACCTGCTATTTGTTTGGTATACTACTTTAAAAAGTTTAAAGTAAATCCTTTGGGCTTGCTGGTGGCAGTAACCGTTTCGTTTTTAATTCTTGCTGTTGTGGTTTGGGGAATTATTCCCGGTACTTACTCCATTGCCACCAAATTCGAGTTATTATTTGTAAATGGCTTTGGTACATCTTTTTGGACAGGTTTTGCTGTGTTTGTAGCGCTTATAGTTGTGCTTATTACATTAGGTTTGTTTTTTACAAGAAGATTAGGTTTAAAGTTGATTCATAACGTATTGCTGGCATTTACAGTAATAATGATAGGGTACTCATCCTACGGTATTGTAATGATACGCTCAGCGGCCAATCCTCCAATTGACATCAATAATCCTGAAAATGTATTTTCTGTTTTATCATATTTAAATCGTGAGCAATACGGTAGCAGACCTTTGGTAAGTGGTCAGTTTTATCCGGCACCGGTAATGAGTACCAAAGAAACAGGTACGAGATATATAAAAGGTGAAACAGAATATGAAGAGATAGGTAAAAAGTTTGAGTACGTTTATGATGAAAAATTCACTACTGTTTTCCCTAGAATTTACTCAGGTTTAGATAATAGGCATGTGAATGCATATAGGCGTTGGCTCGATCCTAAATTTAACGTTTACAACCTGCAAACGGGTAAAAATGTTAAAAGATTTGGTAAGGGAAGCCAACAACTTAAGTTGGCTAAAGAGTTTGCTAAATCAAATCCTGCATACAGGGTTATGGATGATGTTGATTTTGGAGACAACATGAGGTTTTTCTTTAAATACCAAATGGGACATATGTATATGCGCTATTTCCTTTGGAATTTTGCAGGTAGACAAAATGATATGCAAGGTTTTGGTAATATTAAAAATGGAAACTGGCTTTCAGGTTTGTCGTTTATTGATAATAAATTTTTGTATTCTCAAAAAAACCTTCCAGCATCAATTAAAGATCATCCTTCACGAAATAAGTTTTTCCTAATACCACTATTCCTTGGTTTGTTAGGTCTGGTTTTTCATGCTTTTAGGGATTTAAATAACTTTATAATAGTGCTGGTGCTTTTCCTGTTTACAGGCATGTTTCTTACACTGTACTTTAACTCACCATCAGTTGAACCTAGAGAACGGGATTACACATTGGTAGGCTCCTTTGTTACCTATACCATTTGGATAGGCCTAAGTGTAATTGGCATTTTTAAGCTGCTCCGGCGGTACAGTGGTGTAGCCAAAAAACCATTGGCCATAGCATCTATTGCATTGGTGCTAATTGCTCCAATTTTGATGGGTGTTGGTGGATGGGATGATCACGATCGTTCAAACAGAACAATTGCTCGTGATATGGCGATAAACTATTTAGAATCATGCGCTCCTAATGCAATTTTGTTTACACAGGGCGATAACGATACATATCCCTTATGGTATGTGCAAGAAGTTGAGGGTATTAGAACTGATGTTCGTATTGTAAACTTAAGTCTATTAGCGGTAGATTGGTATATTGATCAAATGAAATCTAATCATAACAATACACCACCTGTACCATTTTCTTTTACACATGATGAATATGCGGGAGATTTGCGTAACGTGGTTCAGTACCAAGCCAATCCTAAAATTGATGCCAACCAAGCATTGGATTTAAAATCGTTAATTGATTTTGTGAAGAGTGATAATAGGAATACTAAGGTTTCAACTCAAGATGGTAGAAGTATAGACTATTTACCAACTAGAAACTTTAAAATACCAATTGACAAGGCTGCTATTGTAAAAAACAATGTAGTAAGTAAAAACAAAATGGGGCAAGTAGTTGATGAGGTTGAATGGAAACTTAATAAAAGTCGCGTAACCAAAGATGAGCTAATGATTTTGGATTTGGTAGCGCATAACAATTGGGAAAGACCAATTTATTATGCCGTATCGGTTGATAATAAGAAGCATTTAGGTTTACAAAAGTATTTCCAAGTAGAAGGATTGGCTTATAGATATGTACCTATTGTGAGCAGCCAAACTGGTATTCTAAGTCAAAATGTAGATTCTGATCGTATGTATAACAATATGATGACTAAATATAAGTTTGGTGGTATTGATTCGGATAAGAAGATTTTCATGGATGAAAATAGTCTTAGAATGACCTATAACTTACGTAACAATTTTATGCGTTTAACAGAAGTGTTAATGAATGAAGGTAAAAATGATAAAGCAATTAATGTTGTAAAATATGCATTTGATAAGTTGCCTGCTCATAACGTGCCACATGACTATACATCTTATAAATTATTTGAGTTTTACTATGACAATTTGCAACAAACAGATGCTGCAAGACCAATAGGAAAAAGCTTAGTAGATAAGTTTAAAGATGACTTGTCATTTTACAAAACCTTAGATAAAACTGAGCTACAAGCCTTTAATCAAGACATGCAGATTGCAGAGTATGTTTTAAATCAAATTAAGGCAGTTGCAAATAAAAATGGAGATACAGAGCTGGAGCAATATGTTACCGGAAGTTAAAGTTTATGGCAGGTAGAAACAGCAATCTTGTATATGGCCGCAATGCCATACTAGAAGCAATACGGGCAGGTAAAAATTTTGATAAACTATTTGTACAAGCTGGTATAGAGTGGGATGATTTGAAAGAAGTATCTCTTTCATGCAGAGGAACCCATACTACTATTCAAAAAGTACCGGTTCAAAAACTAAACAGGTTAACTGGCAAGGCACATCAAGGTATAATAGGTTTTTTATCATTGATAAAATATTATGAAGTTAATGATGTGCTCATGCATTGTTACGAGCAAGGCAAGTCACCGTTATTTTTATTGTTAGATGGAGTAACAGATATAGGCAACTTTGGAGCAATTGCTCGCTCAGCTTTTTGTTTTGATGTTGATGCCATAATAGTACCAGCCAAAGGAAGTGCGCAAATAAATGCAGAAGCCATTAAGACTTCAGCAGGTGCGTTGCATCAAATAAAGGTTATTAAAGTACAACAGTTGGATAAAACCATACAAGAGTTACAGCAATCAGGCGTTAAAGTGTATGGGGCTACTGGAGATACAGATAATGACTTGTCAATTATTAAAAACAAAGAACCAATGGCAATTGTATTGGGTTCGGAAGGAAGCGGAATATCAAAAGATGTTCTGGCAACCTTAGATCACACATTTGCAATTAGCCAATCACACTTATTTGATTCCTTAAATGTATCAGTTTCTGCAGGTATAATCTTACACGAAATTTACAAGAGCAAGAGTTAATTTCTTTTTTTGAATGCCTCTAGCATAACTTTTACAATTTTTTCGATAGTAAACTCGTAAGTGCAATTCCAATCTTTTTTGGCAACAGTGTCATCAATACTAGCAGGCCAAGTATCTGCTATTTGCTGTCTAAAGTCAGGCGCATAGTTAATAGTAAATTCGGGCAAATGTTTTTGAATTTCTTTAGTTAATGTAGCTGGCGAAAAACTAACGCCTCCTAAATTGTAGCTAGATCTAACGGTAAGTTTATTAGAGTCCGCTTCCATTAATTGCAAAGTATTTGCAACAGCATCATCCATAAACATCATTGGCAAAAAAGTATCGGCCGTTAAAAAACAATCGTAACTGCCCTTATTTTGCGCTTCAATAAAAATATCAATGGCATAATCGGTGGTACCGCCACCAGGTAAAGTTTTATGACTTAAAATACCAGGGTATCTAATGCTTCTTACATCCAATCCAAATTTTTTGTGGTAGTACGCACACCACCTTTCACCTGCTTGTTTTGTTATGCCATAAATGGTCTCAGGATCCATAATGCAGTCTTGAGGGGTATTGTGCCTTGGGGTAGTTGGCCCAAATGCGGCTATTGAACTTGGCCAAAATACCTTTTCTATTTTATGTTTTACGGCTAACTCTAAAACGTTTAGCAAACCATTCATATTAACATCCCAAGCTAGTTTGGGCTTTTTTTCGCCAGTGGCTGAAAGCAAAGCGGCTAATTGATATACTTGGGTAATTTTATATTTATCGATTGTACTTTCAATTGCCTCTTTGTCTAATACATCAATAATTTCATGCGGGCCATTATTGGTTTTTGCATGATTAATGTCGGAACTTATTATGTTTTCGTTACCAAGCTTTAATCTTAAGTTTTCAACCAGTTCAGTTCCTATTTGGCCGTTGGCTCCTAAAAGCAGAATTTTTTGGCTCATTTAAGCTTTTATTGTTAAGAAATCTTTTTATTTCAAATGAGTAATTCGATAATTACTATTTTTAAGCGACCATAAAGCTAAACAATGGATTTCAATAAAATTCTTAAAAAATCATATCCTTCTTTAATTGCATTCGCTATTTTTTGCGTATCAGCTTATGCTTTCTTTTCTCCGCAGTTAGAGGGTAAGCGTTTGGATAGCCATGATAGTTTAAACCACAGAGCCGCCGCTCGAGAGATTCAAGAATATAAAAAAAGTAGTGGAGAAACAATTTTATGGACCAACACGTATTTTGGCGGTATGCCCACTTACCAAATGGGGGTAAGCTCAAAAGGTAATGTGTTATTCTTTAGAGTTTATAGGTCAATTCAAAACTTTTTTGGCCGTCCAGCCTTTTTTGTAATATTGGCTTGCTTAAGTTTATTTACCTTATTAAAAGTCTTAAAAGTCAATCATTGGTTAGCCTTAATTGGGGGCCTAGCTTATGGCTTTTCAACCTATCATTTTTTAAATATTGAAGCAGGCCATGCTACCAAAGAAATTAGTTTGGGAATGTTCCCCTTTCTCATTAGTGGTTGCATATTGGTCATGCAGCATAAGAAATATTTATTTGGTGGCGTAGTAGCGGCATTCTCAACTAGTTTAATGATGGGAGCCAATCATCCACAAATCGTTTACTACGGCCTGTTCAGTTTGCTTATTTTGGGATTGGTGTACATGGTAAAATGGATAACGGAAAAAGATTATCAAACCATGCTTAAAGCAACGGCTGTTTTGCTTGTTGCTGGCTTACTCGGTGTTCTTACCAATTCAACAATACTATTTCCTACGCAAGAATATGCTAAAGAAACTATAAGAGGTAAAAAATACTTAAAATCTCAAACGGATGAGGCAGAAAATGAAGGGTTATCTAAAGGGTATGTTTTCAGTTGGAGCCAAGGGTTCTTAGAATCATTTTCTATGTTGGTTCCAAATGTAGTGGGTGGTTCAAGTACCCAACCATTAGGCGCAAATTCTGAGTTTGTTGATTTGCTCAGGCAATCTGGTAGAAGTACAAAAGAAGCTAGGAAGATAGCGCAAAATTCTCCAACATATTGGGGCGCTATGCCCTCCACCGGTGGTCCGCCTTATGCAGGAGCTATTGTGCTTTTTCTTTTTGTATTTGCAGCATTTTATGTTAAAGGTCCTTTAAAATGGTGGTTGGTTGCTTCAACTATTTTATACTGGCTAGTTTCCATGGGCGATAAAATATTCTTGGGCGATATTTTGTTTAACTATTTACCAATGTTCGACAAATTTAGAGCGCCAGTAATGATTATGAATCATTTGATAATTATGACTGCAGTTTTGTCAATGTTAGGTTTAAATCAGTTAATTAGCGCGAAAAAGTTGACTTTTAAATCAGTAGAAACTCCATTCTACGCAGCTTTAGGAATTGTGGGTGGTTTGTGTTTGTTTTTTGCAATTATTGGCCCTGGAATGCTAAGTTTTGAAGGTCCGAGTGATAGCAGGTTAGCTCAAAACGGCATTTTAGATGCGATTGAAGATGATAGGGTTAGTATTTTAAGGGCAGACGCATTTAGATCTTTACTTTTTGTGTTAATTGGGGCAGGTTTAATATTCGGCTTTGTTAAGCAAAAGTTGAAATTGAATTTATTGCTCCCCATTTTAGCCGTTGTTGTTTTAATTGATTTAATCCCAATAGCAAAAAGGTATATAACAAAAGATGATTATGTAAAAATAAGAGATTTTGGAAAGGATAGATTTACCAAATCGGCTGCAGATATAGAAATACTTAAAGACAAAGATCCTCATTACAGGGTTTTAAATGCAGGAAAACGCTTTGATTCAGATGGAGAAACAGCATATTATCATAAATCGATCAACGGGTATCATGGAGCAAAGCTCAGAAGAATACAGGATTTAGCGGATAATTATATATTTAGAACAACGGCACAATTTCAACAAAGTGGAGATGTTAATGTACTGTTTAATTCAGCACCACTTAACATGCTAAATACCAAGTACATTATTGCTCCTACACAGCAGGGAGAAAGGTCGATTAAAAATCCAAACAATTTTGGTGATGCATGGTTTGCGGGCAGTGTAGTAGGGGTCAATTCTCCTAATGAAGAAATGGCTGCTTTAGGCAAAAATGATTTAAAAAACGCTGTAATTATTGATGTTAGCGATAATGCAAATAAGTCGTATTTAGGCGGTAAGATGAGTTTTGGTAGTGGAGGAAAGATACAATTAACTAAATACCATCCAGAAGAAATGACCTACACCGCTAGCGCTAATTCAGAAGTCTTTGCAGTTTTCCCAGAAATATATTACAATTCAAAAAAAGGGTGGAATGCCTATTTGGATGGTAAAAAGGTAAATCATATACGAGTAAATTATCTGCTAAGAGGTATGATTTTGCCAAAAGGCAATCATACGGTTGAGTTTAAATTTGAGCCTAAAGTTTATCACACTAGTTTAATGGTTAGTAGAATAGCATTAATAGTAATTGGATTGCTGTTGGTTTACCTTATAATTAAAAGTTTTAAAGTGGACAATAAAAAGTTGTTTGCTAAACAAGGCTAAATTTATAATGGTGCAAGATGTTATTTATTATTAGTAGATTGATTAACATATTAATAACAACTTACAATACAAACAAATCAACTGTTTGTAAAATGTAGGTAGTTTGTAATGATTATTAGGTTATTAATTTTAAAATAATCCATCACCAAAAATTGAAATATATTGGTACTTTAATATGCTCCGTTAATGAAGATTATTGAAAGGCTAAAGATGTTTTGTTAACCTTGTATATTGTAGTTTGTTTAAGCAACTAATAGAATTAATACCGTAACTTTGTAGGTAATTATACCACAAGAATTTTAATAAAGTTAATGAAATCACTAGAAGGTAAATCAGTTCTTATAACTGGAGGCACTGGTTCGTTTGGTAAAGCATTTGTTCAAAGAATTATCTCTTTAAATATTAATGTTAAAAGATTAATAATCTTTTCAAGAGATGAGTACAAGCAATTTTTAATGAACAATGAGTTTTCAGTAAAAGAATACCCATTTTTACGATATTTCTTAGGAGACATTAGGGATAGAGATAGATTATACAGAGCATTCAATGATGTTGATGTAGTTGTGCACGCGGCAGCTCTAAAACAAGTGCCGGCAGCTGAGTATAATCCAATGGAATTTGTAAAGACCAATGTTTTAGGTGCTGAAAATATCATTAATGCAGCAATAGATAAAAATGTTAAAAATGTGGTAGCCTTGTCAACCGATAAAGCTGCAGCACCCATAAATTTGTATGGAGCCACCAAATTGTGCTCGGATAAGCTTTTTGTAGCGGCAAATAATTTGGCAGGTGGTCATAACATTAAATTTTCTGTTGTTAGATATGGCAATGTTATGGGGTCTAGGGGATCGGTTATTCCCTTTTTTCAGCAGCAAAAAAGCAAAGGGATTTTACCAATCACTGATAAGAGAATGACTAGGTTTAATTTGCCATTGGCTGAATCTGTAGATTTAGTCTTACATGCCCTAGAGAAAAGTATTGGAGGAGAAATTTGGATACCAAAAATTCCTTCATATCGAATTATGGATGTGGCAAATGCTATATGCCAAACTTGCGAAAAACCCGAAATTGGAATTAGACCGGGTGAAAAATTGCATGAAGATTTAATCACGCTAGCTGACTCAAGCTCAACAGTAGACGTTGGTAATTATTATGCAATATTGCCCCAAGGAAATGGTAAGATAAAATCTACCTATCTAACTCAATTAGGTGCAAAAGAAGTACCAGCTAATTTCTGCTATACATCTGGCGATAATGATCAATGGTTAAATGTTGAAGATATTAAAGACTTGATAGAAAAGCATTTATAATTTTGAAGCAGATTATTCCATACGGAAAGCAACATATTACGGAGCATGATGAAGCTGCGGTAATTAAGGCACTGCATCAAGATTTTTTAACTCAAGGACCTATGGTTAATGAGTTTGAAAACAACTTTGCTACCTTTACTGGCAGCAAATATGCCGCAGCCGTATCTAATGGCACTGCAGCATTGCATTTATGTGCTATGGCCTTAGGGGTTAATGAAAATAGCAATGTAATAACTAGTCCAATTACTTTTTCTGCTTCAGCAAATTGCATACGTTATTGCGGTGGCACGGTGCATTTTGTTGATATAGATAAAAATAGCGCCACGCTAGACCCTCAAAAGGTAGAAGATTATATTAAGAAAAACCCTTCAATAAAATTTAGCGGTATCATACCAGTAGATTTTGCTGGGTATGCAATAAATCTTGAAGAATTTAGAGTTATTGCTGATAAGTATAACCTATGGATAATTGAAGATGCTTGCCATGCACCAGGTGCTTTTTTTAAGAATTCAGAAGATATAGAAAGCCAAGCGGGTAATGGAAAGTATGCAGATATGTCTATCTTTTCTTTCCATCCTGTAAAGCATATAGCTTGCGGAGAAGGCGGAATGATTACAACATCCAACCTTGATTTAAAGAAAAAAGTAGATAGATTGAGAACGCATGGGATAACTAAAAACCCGAGTGATCTAAATGAGAATCATGGAGGTTGGTATATGGAAATGCAAGAGTTAGGTTACAATTATCGCATTCCTGATTTGTTGTGCGCCTTGGGTAATTCTCAATTAAAAACAATTGATACCAATTTAAAAAACCGTAGAAATATTGCCAAAATTTATAATGAAGCATTTTCTGATTTGGGCATTGTACTACCATCAAACGATTTAATCCAAAGTCATGCCTTTCACTTGTATGTAATACAAACGGAAACAAGAAAAGCGCTTTATGACTATTTGAGAGAAGAAGGCATTTTTGCTCAAGTACATTATATACCGGTACATTTAATGCCTTACTACAAAAAATTAGGTTGGGATAATGGGCAGTTGCCCATTGCAGAAAGCTATTATCAAAAATGCTTGTCTTTACCTATGTATCATTCACTTAGTGAAGATGAACAAAACTATGTAATTAATAAAGTAAAAAATTTTTATAATGAACGTTAAAATAGGCGGCAAAGAAATTAACCAATCAAAAAATGGAACATTCATTGTTTTAGAAGCAGGGCCAACCCACTATGGAATAGAATCTGCAAAACAACTTTGTGACATTGCAAAAAAGGCTGGTGCTGATGCAATTAAATTTCAATTACTTTATGCAGATAGATTAATGGCTGATAAATCAGTAGAATTAACATACAAGTATTTAGAAATTAATGATGGAAAAGAATCTTTTGTAGAAATTACGGAGAGACTTTATGACATTTTAAAGCGTAGAGAACTAACAAAAGATGAGTGGAAAGATTTAAAGAACTATTGTGACGATATAGGCTTAGTAATGTTTTCTACTGCTACCTATCGTGATGAGGTGGATTTTATTATAGATGACCTAGGAATTGATAGCATTAAGATAAACTCAGGAGATGTTAATGATTTAGAATTTATTGAATATTGCGCAGGAAAAGGTGTAAACATTCAATTAGATACTGGTAATGCAGACATATGGGAAATTGAAAAAGCGGTAATCGTTGCAGAAGAAGCTGGTTGTAAAAATATTGTCATTCATTTATGTCCATCAGGTTACCCTACTAGATTAGAAAGCATTAATTTAAAAATGCTAGTTACCTTAAAACAAATGTTTCCAAAATATGCCATAGCTTTTAGTGATCACTCACCAGGTTGGAATATGGATATTGCTGCAGTTGCTATTGGTACCGATATGATTGAAAAAACCATTACGTTAGATAGGACTATTAAAAGCTGCGAGCATTCATTTTCATTAGAAGAAAAAGATGCAATCGAGTTTGTAGCTGGTATTAGAGAAATTGAAACTGCACTTGGCAGTGGAAGAAGAACGATTCCATCTGATGTAAGAGAGAAAAGAAAAAGTCTAAGACGATCGCCTTATGCAATGGTAGATTTGGCAGAAGGGGCCATTATAACTAGTGAGCAATTTGAGTTTAAACGTCCGGGTAATGGTTTTACAAGCATTGAGTTTGATGCTATTATAGGTAAGTCAATTAGAAAGTCAATTGGTAAAGGTGAATGCTTAAGCCATGACAACTTCTAATAGCTTTTGCTTTATTCCAGCTAAAGCAGCTTCAGAAAGGTTAAAAAAGAAAAATATACTTAAACTCGGAGGTAAGGAGTTAATTTATTATCCTATTTGCAATGCAATTGAGTCAAACCTTTTTGATAAAAAGGATATAATACTTTCTACTGAATCGGAAGAAATTGCGGGAATTGCAAAAAAATATGGCGCAAATACGCCTTATTTGAGAGATGCAAAATTAGCTAAAGATCCATATGGTGTTGTTGATGTACTACTTAACTTTTTAGACCTATTTGAATCCTATAAAAAATTTGAAAATGTGTGCATATTGCTGCCAACTGCACCATTAACCAAGGTCAAGTTTTTATTGGAAAGTTTTCAAGTATTTCAAAATCAAGGTAAAGGAGTAGTAATGTCGGTTACAGAAACTGAGCATAATGCGTATAGAAGCGTGGTTATAGAAAATGATACAGTCAAACCCATTTTTAATCAGTATATAAGTAAAAAATCTCAAGAGTTGTCTCCCACTTATAGAATCAACGGAGCAATAATTTGGATAAAGATTCAAGCCCTTTTAAACAAAAAATCTTATTTTGTTAAACCTTGGGGTGCCTATGTTATGCCGCCCAATGCATCAATTGACATTGATAATGAAATAGATTATCAAATGGCTCAGTTTTTTTATAACCTAAACAACGCATAATTAACAAACCAAAAATTATATTAAGAGCGGATGGTAATACAACTATTGGCTATGGACATATTATGCGCCTTTTGGCATTATATGATTGTATTTCTAGCACATTTAAATGTTTATTTATCATATCAGAAAATAATGCTTCAATAGAAAACCATATAATAAATCAAGGGTGTAAATATGAGGTTATAAACTCCCAATTTAAAAGCAATGAAGAGATACAATATTTATCAGAAAATTATGTAAAACCTAATGATATAGTTGTTTTAGATGGGTATCAATTTGATACGAATTATCAAAGGTTAATTAAAGAAGTATGCAGCAAATTGGTTGTAATTGATGATGTACCTGATAAACATCACGTTGCCAATGTTATTATAAATCATTCGGGTGAAGTACAACCTGCTGACTACTCAGCAGAGCCCTATACCCAATTTTGCTTTGGACCTCAATTTGCTTTGGTACGCAACGCATTTTATGAAGAAGCTAAAAAACCAATAATAAATAGCAGTAAGTTTAATTTTGGCAACATATTAATTTCTTTGGGTGGGGCAGATCCTACCAATGAGCTTATGAATGTGTTAAATGAAATTCGTGAGTTTAATATGGATAATTATTTACACATATTAATTGGAGGGGCTTATAAATTTAAAAAGCAGTTGCAAAAAAAATTAAATAAAATAGAAGTTGGTTACCATTTACACCAAAATTTAAATACGGAAGGTATTATAACACTAATGAAAAAGTGCAACATTGCCATCACTACACCTAGTACAATTGCATATGAATATTTGCATATTAGAGGGCTACTGTACTTGCGCAAAACAGCTGATAATCAAAAAAACATATATAGCTTTTTAACTAAACAAAAATTAGCTTTACCTTTTGAAAAAGAATTTATTTTAATAAAATATGATGTACAAATAGCAAAAATGCTACAACAACAAAAGTTTATTTTTAATGGAGATAGTCAGAAAAATTTTGAACAGCTTTTTAAAAACTTAACTAAAGCATGAAAATTGTACTTCTGATTAGCGGTAATTTAGGATTTACAATTCTTAAAAAATTGTTTGAAAGTGAAAATGAGTTAGTTGCTATTTTTACAAATAAGAATTCTATAGATATAGTTAATTTTTGTAACCATTCAAACATAAAATGTTTTCAAGGCAATCCCAGGAATAATGCTGCTCAAGTTTTCATTAAAAAAGTAAATTGTGAGGTGCTGTTATCTGTAAATTATTTATACTTAATTGATCAAGATTTAATTGATTTACCTTCAAAATATGCCATAAATATTCATGGCTCTTTGTTGCCAAAATATCGTGGAAGAACTCCACATGTTTGGGCTATTATTAATGGTGAGTCTCGCACGGGTATAACAGCTCATATTATTACCAAAAATATGGATGAGGGAGATATTGTTGAACAAAAGAAAGTGCCTATCAATGTACAAGATACTGGAGCTGCTATTTTGGACAAATTCAAAACCCTTTATTATCCATTAATTACTTCCATCTTATCTAAAATTAGTAATGAGACAATAATATTAACCAAACAAAACAACGAATTAGCCACCTATTACCATAAGCGCACACCTGCTGACGGCTTAATTAACTGGAATTGGCAAATAAATAGAATAAGAAATTGGGTTAGAGCATTAGCTAAGCCATACCCAGGAGCATTTGCTAAATACAAAGGAGTTAAAGTAATATTTAATAGCTGCAAACCATCAGCCATTGGATATGACTCCATGGTTAAAAATGGTACAATTTTGCGGTTAAATGAAAAGTCTATTGTTGTAAAAACTCCAAATGGCGCTTTAGAGCTTTTAGAAATAGATAGCACAAAAAACGTTACGTTTGAAGTAGGAGAAAGTTTTTTATGAAAGAAATTGTTATTCAAAACCAGTCAATTGGTAAAAATTTTAGGCCATTTATAATAGCCGAAATGTCGGGTAATCATAATGGTGATATAAAAAATGCTTTAGCAATTGTAAAAGCTGCAGCAGTAGCAGGTGCTAGTGCGATTAAATTGCAAACTTATACAGCCGATACGTTAACAATTGACCATAAAGGTGGGTTATTTGATATTACCAATGAAAGCTCCTTATGGAGAGGAAAAAACTTATATGAGCTCTATAAAATAGCACATACACCGTGGGAGTGGCATCAAGAAATTTTTGAGTATGCTGCCTCACTAAACTTAGTTGCCTTTTCATCACCATTTGATGAAACGGCAGTAGATTTTTTAGAAAAATTAAATGTACCAGCATACAAAATAGCTTCATTTGAAAGCAACCATTTTCCGTTGTTGAAAAAAGTGGCACAAACAGGCAAACCCATTTTAATATCTAGTGGAACTAGTAAAATAAATGAGTTGGTTGAATCGGTTCAATGTTTAAAAGAAAATGGCGCAAAGCAAATTGTGGTTTTTAAATGTACCTCATCTTATCCGGCATCACCAGAAAATACAAATTTAAATACATTGCCAGTTTTACAAAACATATTTCCAAATTGTGTTATTGGTTTAAGCGATCACACTATGGGATTGGGGGCTTCAGTAGCAGCAGTTGCCTTAGGAGCAAGGGTAATAGAAAAACATTTTACGTTAAGTAGAGATAAAGGTGGTGTAGATAGTGCCTTTTCATTGGAGCCTAGTGAGTTAAAAAGTTTGGTTGTAGAAACCAATAGAGCATTTTTAGCTTTAGGAGATGTACAGCTTTCTACTCAAAAAGTTGAAGCTGATAGTATTCAGTTTAAACGATCTATCTATGTGATAAAAGATATAGAAAAAGGGGAGCAACTAACAACAAAAAACATAAGAATAATTAGACCAGGAGATGGGTTAATGCCTAAATACTTTGATATGATATTGGGTAGAAAAGTTAGTAATACGATAAAAAAAGGAACCCCATTAAGTTGGAATTTAATTTAACAAGCAATAAACTAAAATTTATTTAACTGAATGAAGTACAAAGTATTGTGTTATTATCATGATGATAAAGGAAGAGATATTGAAATATTAGCTTATTTAAAACTGTATTTAAAAAACTTTGAGAATTGTGAATTTAAAAATGTTCATCTAAGAAATTTATTGCCGTTATTTACTTTCAAACCAGATGTGGTTTTAATTGCCAATACTGTAGGTTCAAAGTTGCATTACCAAATATCTAGCTTAAGTAAAAAATTAAATATTCCAATATTTTCTCTTATTTCTGAAGGCAATTATAGAACTGATGGAACCTATAATTATTGGGGTTGGAATACTAAGAAAAAATTTAATGAAGAGTTCATCTGTTTTTGGTCTGAGAGAACTATGAAGTTTATGACCAAAGAGTTGGCCGGCCATAGCAATAAATTGGCATTGGTTGGAGGCACAGGTTTTGATAAATATGCGGTAAACCAAATTAATTATAGAGATAAAATTCTCGCAAAAATAAATAAGCAACATTATAAAAAAGTTGTGGGGTATGCTGGCTGGGCATTTGGGAAATGTTTCCAACCTAAATCAGTAGAAATTTGGAAGCAATTTTACGGTAATGAACAGGCCGACAAAATGTTGCAATGGAGAAAAAAGCAAAGAGTTGAAGTTAAAAATGCTTTGGAATTTGTTATTCAAAAACACCCAGATACATTATTTATTTTAAGAAAACATCCTAGTGAAGACGTTTTTGTAGGCAGTAAATTGGTTAAAAACGAAATGTCAGAATTAACAAAATATGAGAATGTAGTTTATCAAATCGATCAGGAATTTTCAATCGCTGAGATTATTAGAATATGTGATTTATGGATGGGCTTTGAAACAACAACATGTTTAGAGGGATGGCTGTGCGGTAAAGAAACTATCTTAATTAATCCGTTTGATATTTGGTTAAGCCCACCAAGTCGGGCCAATATTCACAAGGGCAACGTTATTACCAAAACTGCTAAAGGACTTAACCAATTAATTGAAACTTTTTTTAAAGGAAATTTTGACGCATTGGTTTCAGATGAGAAAATTGCTATACGCAAATCACTTATTAAGGAAACAATAGGTTATTCAGATGGACTCAATCATTTACGGGCTGCTCAGGTTTTTAAAAGGGTACTCGCAAAAAATAAAAGTGCACAATTCAAGTTGAAAAATTTTGGTTTGCTGTTTTCTAGTTTTTTAAATTCATTATTGTATGGTACTTTAAAAATCTTTTACATAAGATCTTTATTTCTATTACTACCTAAGTTTAAAAAGCTAATTAGAACTTTAGATACCTATGATATGAAAACAATAGAAGCTTACGAGAATAAGCAAGAAGAATCGTTAATTAGATTTTACAAGAACAAAAACATTAAGCAATTTTTGGTTAAAGGCGAGTTAAATGAAGCTTTTGATTTTTTGGGAAAAGAAAAGGTGAAAATAAATCAATTGAGTAAATAAAATTAATAGCGTGATAGTCGTATTATAAATATAGCTTAATAAATTACATAGTGTAAATGACTTATTAAAAAGGAACCTAGTCGCATGAAATTTTTCAGAAATTTGAATCAAATGTCAAGATTTAGAAGGTTAAAGCTTTTAATCTTTAAGCATTTTAAATTATACGTAGTTCTAAAAAAGTTACGACCATTAACTTTTGAAACTTTGCTACCTAAATTGTTGTGTGAAAAATACAATATTAATTTAGTTTACGACCTTGGTGCCAATCAAGGTCATTTTGCAGAAGCGTTATTAACCAAGGGGTATAAAGGAAAAATAGTTTCTTTTGGAACTACGCCGGCTGTGCATCAAAAGTTAGTGGTAACAGCAAAAAAGTACACCCTTTGGGAATTGCCAGCACCAATGGCTATTGGCAATGCTAAAAAAAACATAAATTTTTACAAATACAACAGAAGTGCTTTTAACTTTTTTTTAAAAGTAAGTGCTGATTTTTTAGCAAAAAACGCGTACTTAAAAAAAGTTGGAAGCGTTGTAATTCCGGTAGATACATTGGATAATGTTGCAAACACTTTTGATGTATAAAAGAAATTAAACATCTTAATAAAAAATGAATACTCAGGGTTTTGAAAAAGAAGTTATTGAAGGGGGCACTAATACATTAAAAACACGTACTTTACTTAAAATTGAAGTACCTATAAAACCAATGTATGAAATGGTAAAACGGACGTTTTATAAAATTGTAGAATTTATGAAATTGAACAAGTTTTCACCAATAAATTTTGAAGTTGAGGGAGTTAATTATGATGGAGCAGTGAAAAACATGGAGATAACTTTTTTAAACCTAAAAAAGGCTAAGAGCTAGCAATGGGCAAAATTAAGAATGAAAGTATAAACGATTCATTCATTTTACTACTGGGTCTTGCGGTTGGTACACTAAATAATTTGTACATTTTTCCAAAGTTTATTACTCCTGGCGAGTTAGGTTTATTGCGTACCGTATTATCAGCAATTACATTCTTATCGCCTTTGGTATTATTAAGCACGCCAAACATATTTGTAAAATTTCATCCAATTTTTGGTAAAAAGAGGCACGATCTTTTTACCCTGGCACATGTAATTTTATTTATAGGAATTTTATTCTTTATCATTTTAGCATTTTTATTCGGAGATTATTTGAAAGAATATTTTACTGAAAAAAACGCCAATTTTTCTAGGTACTTTTTTATTGTAATAATTACTACCATTGTTTTTGGATGGTATAAGTTTATTGTTTCTATTAATAGAGTAAATTACTCTATATCGGTTCCTAACATTTTTAGTAATTTAGGATTGAAAATATTTCTTTCAATAGGTGTAATTTTAATAGGCTCAGCTTACATGCGTTACGACTTACTAATTAGGCTAATACCTGCTTATTATCTACTAGCTGGCATATTACTATTTATTAAGGTTCTTCAGCAATATAAATACAAATTTACCTTTAACACATTTAAAGAAAGTTTTAATGCCCAACGCAATAAAATATTAAATTTTGGCATGTTTTCTATGTTAACCAGTATGGCCGGAGTTGTAGTGGTCAACATAGATATAATTATGATTACTTTACTGTTAAATGAAGAGAAAACAGGAATTTATACCATAGCTTTTTTTATAGCTACAGTTATTGAAATTCCTAAACGTTCATTACTAAATATTTCGGGGCCATTAATATCCAATTTATGGAACAAGAAAAACATAGCTGAAATAGAGAAGCTTTATAAAAAAACATCTTACTTACTGCTTTTGGTGGGTGCATATATTTTTGTTTTAATATGGAACAACGCTTCAAGTATTTACCAATTTATGCCCAATGGGAAAGTGTATGAACAAGGCAAAATAATTATTTTGGTTATTGCTTTGGCTAAACTGTTTGATATGCTTACCAGTATCAATGGCGAAATAATTGCTAATTCTAACCTTTACAGATTCAACTTTTATGGACTAATTATGCTCAGCGTTTCATCAGTAATAACCAACCTAATTTTTATACCTAGTTTAGGCATTTTAGGGGCAGCACTTGCAAGTTTATTGTCATTAATAGTTTTTAATATTTACAAGGTTATTGTCGTATACCAATTCATAAAAATTCAACCCTTTTCGGCTAACACACTCATAATTATTGCCACCGGTATTGTTGCAATGGTTGTAGGGCATTTTTTACCTACATTTGAAAGCACCATTTTAACCGTAATATTTACATCTGTTGTTTTAACGGTTGTATTCTATGTACCACTTAAGTTACTAAAAGTTACAAGCGAGTTAGAGCAATTGATAATAAACAGGTTTATAAAAAGTAAAAATTGAATAACTTCCTCCTCTTAACCTATTATTGGCCCCCAACTGCTGGTGGGGGCGTTCACCGTTGGCTAAAATTTAGCAAATACATAGCTAAGTATGGTTGGCAGCCAATTATTTATACTCCGCTTAATCCTTCAATAGGCACCAAAGATGATTCTCTTTTAACTGAAGTTAATTCAGACTTACAAGTTATAAAAACAAAAATTTGGGAGCCATATGCAGCCTATCAAAAACTAACTGGTAAAAAAAGTAATGAAGGCTCAGTTGGTATGTTAGATAATGCTGAGAATTTGAGTTTAAAGCAAAAGTTTATTCGTTATACAAGAGGTAATTTCTTCATCCCCGATCCTAGAAAATACTGGATAAATCCTTCTTATAAATACTTAAAAAATTATATAAGTAAAAACAATGTTACGCATATTGTTTCCACAGGTCCGCCGCATAGTATGCATTTAATAGCACTAAAATTAAAATTAAATAACCCGAAAATTAAATGGGTTGCCGATTTTAGAGACCCTTGGACAAATATTGATTTTTATAATCAGTTAATGATTACAAAATCTTCAGATAGAAAATATAAAAAACTCGAAAGAGATGTGCTGCAAAAGGCTGATAAAGTAGTTACAGTAAGCAATGCTTGGGCTGCCGATTTTGAAAAACTTGGAAACAGAACAATTAATGTGATAAGAAACGGTTTTGATGAGGCAGATTATACAAGTGAGCATTTACCATTAGATGACTCTTTTACAATATCACACATTGGCTCAATGAATAGTGATAGAAACCCTGTAGCCTTGTGGAAAGCCATGGTAATGCTTAAAGAAAGTAACTCAGCATGCAAGCCAATAATAAAATTAATTGGTCCTGTAGAAGGCTCGGTTAGAGCTGATATTAAAACACAGGGTTTAGAAGATCAAGTAGAATTTGTAGATTATATGCCACATAAAGAAGCCATTAAGTTGCTCCAAACATCACAAATATTGCTATTGCCAATTAATGATACGCCTAATGTGCAAGGTGTTTTGCCCGGTAAATTGTATGAATATTTGGGCGCAAAACGACCAATTTTATGCTTAGCTCCAAAAGGATCGGAGGCTGAAGAAATAATCAATTCAAGTAATTCGGGAAAAGTATTCGGTTATAAGGAAAGCAATCAAATAAAAGATCAACTATTGCTTTGGCATGATGACTATATGGCTCAAAATTTAAACATAAAATCTAACGGTTACCAGCAATACAGTAGAGCAAATCTAGCAAAACAATATGCCGAGCTGTTAAGCACTATTTAAGCGCACCACAAAAGTCAATCAAATTGGGTTGTGGCTTAAGGGTTTTAAATGCCTTATGACCTACCAACAATATCATTAAATCAGCTGAATCCTTTGCTTCTTCCAAACTAATGAGGTTAAATTTTTCATGTTTATCGATATTAGGTTCTACAACATTTATGTTATAGCCTTTATTAACCAGTTTCTCGCAAATTTCAAGCGCAGGGCTTTCTCTTAAATCATCAATATTTGGTTTAAAAGCAATACCCAAACAAGCAATTTTTGGAGAAGCATTATTTTTTGCTTTAAAATTTTCAATGCTTTCTATAATTTGCTCAACAACCCAATTGGTTTTCTTTAAGTTAACCGTTCGGCCTGTTCTAATTAATTCAGACTGCTCAGGATTTTTTTTAATTATAAACCAAGGGTCAACCGCAATACAATGACCACCCACTCCAACACCAGGGGTCAATATGTTTACTCTTGGATGTTTGTTTGCCATCTCTATCAATTCAAAAACATCCACATTTTCTTCATGGCAAATTAGAGATAGCTCATTGGCAAAAGCAATATTTACATCACGAAATGAGTTTTCAACCAGTTTACAAAGTTCAGCCGTACGTGTAGTTGTTTCAAAAACTTCACCCTCTACAAATTGCTTATAAAACGCTTTTGCTTTAGCACCAGCTTCTTTGGTTAATCCTCCAACAACTCTGCTATTGGCAACCAACTCTTCCATTATTTTACCTGGCAATACTCTCTCAGGACAAAATGCATAATGCACCACCTCATTAGCCAAACTAGTATTGGCTTTTTCCAAAACAGTTTTCATTTGCTCGGTAGTGCTCACTGGTGAGGTTGATTCGAGAATAATTAAATCTCCCGCTTTAACGTACGGAGCAATATTTTTAGCTGCAGCAAAAACATAATCTAAATTGGGTTCGTGATTTTCCTTAAAAGGCGTAGGAACTGCTATAACATAAACATCTGCTTGTTCTGGAGTTATAGCTGCTTTTAACTTACCAGTGGCAACCACAGTTTTCACAACTTCAGCTAAACCGGGTTCTACTATATGTATGTTTCCTTGGTTAATAGTGTCAACTATCTGTTGGCTAATGTCAACTCCAATTACATCAATATTATGACTAGAAATTAAGGCTGCCGTAGGCAAGCCAATATAACCTAAGCCAATTACACATACTTTCATGTTATCCATGTTTTTCTAAAAATTCCACAATTCTTTGAGCAGCACTACCATCTCCATAGGGGTTATGAGTTTTGCTCATTTTTAGATATGCCTCTTTGTTTGTAATGAGGGTATTAGCCTCTTCTACAATTTTATTCTTATTAGTTCCAACTAAAATTACAGTTCCTGCATCAACCGCTTCTGGTCGTTCAGTTTTTTCGCGCATTACTAAAACAGGTTTCCCCAAACTTGGCGCTTCTTCTTGTATTCCACCACTGTCGGTAATTACCAAGTAACTTTTATCCAATAACCAAATAAACTTTTCATATGGTAATGGGTCAATTAGTTGAATGTTTTTTACATTTTCTAAAATTTCGAACACTGGTTTTTGAACATTAGGATTAAGGTGAACAGGATATATAATTGTACAATCCTTATGTTTAGCTAATTCTTTTAAAGCGTAACAAATGTTTAAAAAGCCATCTCCAAAGTTTTCTCTACGGTGGCCAGTAACCAAAATTATTTTGTTGTTGGAAATGTTTTCCCAATTGATGGCCTTTTTTAAATGAGTTATAGCAGCGCTATCTTTATTATTTAGCTTATCTACGCTATCCAACAATGAGTCAATAACGGTGTTACCAGTAACTAAAATTTGTGAATCTGCAACATTTTCTTGCAACAAATTTTGTTTTGCTTTTTCAGTTGGTGCAAAATGAAAATGAGTTAAAACTCCCGTTAATGAACGATTTGCTTCTTCAGGAAAAGGGTGAGCCATATCAAAAGTTCTTAGGCCAGCTTCTACATGGCAAACTTTTATGCGCTGATAAAATGCCGCTAAACTTGCAACAAAAGTTGTAGAGGTATCGCCATGTACAAAAACATAATCAGGTTTAAATTCCTCAAAAACTGCTTTAATATTTAATAGAATATTTGAAGTAAGTTGCTCTAATGTTTGATTAGGTTTCATCAAATCCAAATCAAAGTCAGGCGTTATATTAAAAAAATCTAAAACCTGATCTAACATTTCGCGGTGTTGAGCAGTAACACAAACCTTGGTGTTAAATACATCACTTTGTTGAAAAGCTTTTACTACAGGAGCCATTTTTATAGCTTCAGGTCGAGTGCCAAATACAATAAGTACCTTTTTCATTAGTCAGTTTACAAATGTCGGCAATTGAAGTTAGAATTACTTAAAACTCAAACTTAATTCCTTGTGCCAACGGCAATTCTTTACTATAGTTTATTGTATTGGTATGTCTTCTCATGTATGCCTTCCAAGCGTCACTGCCACTTTCTCTGCCACCACCAGTTTCTTTTTCACCACCAAACGCACCGCCAATTTCTGCGCCTGAGGTACCAATATTAACATTTGCAATACCACAATCGCTGCCAGATGCGCTTAAAAATAATTCAGCCTCTCTTAAGTGGGTAGTCATAATTGCACTACTCAAACCTTGAGGTACATCATTTTGCATAGCAATGGCATCTTCAATGTTCTTGTATTTCATTATATATAAAATTGGTGCAAACGTTTCATGCTGAACAATTTCCCAACTATTTTTTACTTCAGCTATACAAGGTTTTACATAACAACCTGACTTGTATTTCGCTCCTTTCAATACACCACCTTCAACAATCATTTTGCCACCTTGCTTCTTAATCTGCTTTAAAGTGTTCTCGTAATTCTTAACGGCATCTTTATCAATCAATGGTCCTACATGGTTGTTCTCATCTAAAGGATCGCCAATTTTTAACTGAGGATAAGCGCCAGCTAATTTATCGCGAACTTCATTGTAAACGCTTTCATGGATAATTAATCTTCTTGTTGAGGTACATCTTTGGCCGCATGTGCCAACAGCTCCAAACAAAGCACCTGTAATTGTAATATCTAAATCAGCGTGTTCACTAACAATAATGGCATTGTTGCCACCTAATTCTAAAATAGTGCTGCCCAAACGAGCAGCAACAGTTTGCGCTACAATTTTGCCCATTCTAGTACTTCCTGTGGCCGATACCAATGGTATGTTGGTATCATTGGTCATCCATTCGCCTACTTTGTAATTTCCATTTATTAAACAACTAACACCTTCTGGTACATCATTTTTCTTAAACACTTTTGCCACAATTTTTTGACAGGCAATTCCGCATAGCGGTGTTTTCTCACTAGGCTTCCAAACGCAAACATCACCACAAACCCATGCTAGAGCAGTATTCCAACACCAAACAGCTACAGGAAAGTTAAACGCTGAAATTATACCAACAATACCCTTTGGATGCCACTGTTCCATCATGCGGTGTACAGGTCTTTCGCTAGGCATGGTTAAACCATACAATTGCCTGGATAAGCCTACTGCAAAATCGCAGATGTCAATCATTTCTTGCACTTCACCATAACCTTCTTGCAAACTCTTTCCCATTTCGTAGGAAACCAATGCTCCTAACGACTTTTTATTTTTTCTAAGCTCATCACCTAATTGACGAACAACTTCACCTCTTTTTGGTGCTGGCCAAGTGCGCCATTCATTAAATGCGGCTTGCGCAGTTTTAATTGTTTTGTTGTAAGAGCCTTTGGTGGTAGAAGCCACTTTGCCTATTAACTTGCCGTCAACAGGAGAAAAGCTTTCAATCAATTTGCTTTCATCCATCCAGTTCTGACCAGTTGAAGTGCCAGAATTTGTACTTTCTAATTTGAGGTTTTGGAGAGTTGTTTTCATTGTAAATATTGTGAAGAGCAAAGGTATTTAATTAAAGAAACTTTTTATTGGCTAGTTTAAAAAGTCTCTTTTCAAATTTTTCAAAACCTATAATAATCCCTTTCTAACCTTTTCTTCAATTCACCAAAGTTTAAGTAAAACGAAATACTTCTTAATATTTGCTCAAAATCATCATCACCTAAATCGGCAATGTTTACTTGTAAATCTTTGGAGACTACCAAAGGCAAATGAACTTCAAAAACATTTTTTACAATAGGAAAAGATGCACCTAGTTCATATACTACAGGGTCGCCACTAACGATATTTATAGTTTTTGCATTGGCATAAGTAGCAATGTTTAAGTAAAACAAAATTGGCAAATCAATAGGTACATCAACATTTAAATTTAAAGAAGTAATCCATTTGTCAGTTGTTAAAAAGCTGCGAGTTTTAAAACCAGCATTGTTTCTATTGTTACCAACTTGCTGGCTCCAAATGCCTTGTTGGTCGCTTCTTCCAAAATATAAGTCGTCTTTTAAATGTTGGTCGCTGCCTTTGTTTAAGCTTAAACCCAACTCGCTACTAAAAAAGCCTGCAAAACTGTTGAAGAAATACCCACCGCCAAACAATCTTATATTAACTCCTTTACCTCCTTTGGGATAGGAAAATTTGTAATTGAAAGCTCCACTCATTTGGCTATAAGAAAAATTTCTGTTGGCTTTATTGTTAAAACCGCTTTCATTATTTATCTCAAATCCAAAAGGATTAACTATTTTATTGTTATTCCAATTGTACTTTATGGTAGTAAAGTATTCTACTTTATTATCCTTGTCAATAAAGTTTCCATCAACAAAATTTGCTTGCTCAAATTGTACAATGTCTGTTTTAATTAAAACTTTACTGCGCTTTAAACTCCTAGCTTCTTTGGGATTAAATCTTATATCTATTTGCGGGGATAATTTAGCGTATCGTGTATAATACTTATGCTTAAAGCTGTAATTATCATTAAACGTTTTACCACCAATTGAGTAGGTAATTTTTCTTAAAGCCTTATTGGCAGGGTAGGTGTGGTAGCTAAAGTTACCTAGGCCAGTAAACTGTTGTGAGCCAAACGCAAACATTGGTGCCAATTCAAACTCAAACTTTTTATTAGGGAAGGTTATATTATGTATTGCTAAGCCCAACATGGTTTTGTCATAATTGTTCCAACCAATAGCTGGAGTTACAAATATTTGAGAGCGGTGTGGATCTTCCACTTTGCCTAAAAAACCAATTTGTAAAGGCTCATGCCATTTAAACAAACCCTTTGTTTTTAAAGTGTTGTTGCTTTTTACACTTTCAGGAATTACATCAGTAGGGTCAATAACATATTTATCATACTCGCCACTTGGAAAGTTGATATCAACTTCACCAAAAACACCTCCATACCAATCCATTTTAACAATGCTATCATTTCTCATTGCTCCTATGGAAAATGGCGCTCTAATTTTTCCCTTGTTTTTAATGGTTAGCACATCAAAATTTTTACTGCCAATGGTTTCGCCTTTCAATTTTAATTTTGCCAATTTGTAATCAATCTGATCTGTGGTTGGTAAAAGCTGGTCAAAAAACCAATCATTGTCTTTTGTGCTATTTTCTTCAAAGTGCTTTTTAATATCTTCAACAGCTGGGTGTTTAAACTTCCATTCATCATAAAACGATTGCATTATTTGATGAAACTCTTTTTCGCCAATTGAATACATTAAGTGATATAAATGGGTAGGAGGTTTCGCATAGGCAGAGTAATAGTAATTGTTATAAGTAAGTTTAGCACTATTGGTAGACATGGGTTGGTCTAAATGTTGGCGGCATTGATGCCTAACGCCTAAAGTATTTATTTTATTTTCGCTAGCATTGTGAAGTCCTTTGCTTCTTCCCCAAAACGATTGTATTAAACCTGCATACCAGTTTTCTTTGGCAATTCTTGTCCTACACAACTCCTCATAAAATGTGTTGAAACCTTCATCTAAATTGGGATGTGTACGTTCATTAAACGCCAAAATACCATAAAACCAATTGTGCCCAACTTCATGTATTATCGCATCAAAAGCAGTTATGGTAGCCATGGGATATTCCATACTGCCGACTCTTGCTGGGTTGGTAACCAAGGTTTGTTGTGGGTAAGGATATTCGCCAACATACTCCGAGAAATATTTTAAAGCCATTGAAGCTTCTTTTACACTTTTTTGTTGCCATTTTTTGCAAGTTCTCGCACTACCAGAAAACATACTCCAAATGGTTATTTCTCTTTTAGATTTTGGAAAGTAAACTCTCCCTTTTACAACATTAAAATTTTTATCAGCAAACCAAGCAAAGTCATGCACGTTATCTGCAATGTAGCGCAGTGTTTTCTTTGTAGTTGATGATGTTGGAGTAGTTACATTTTTAGGAAAAGTATCTAGTGCTGCAGTGGTCTTTGCTTTTTCGTTTAACCACTCAATTTCACTTTCATTTTGTAGTTGGCCGGTAGCACCAACAACATAATTATCGGGCAAGGTAATATCTACCTCAAAAGTGCCAAACTCGCTATAAAACTCACCTTGGTCTAAATAAGGCATACCATGCCAGCCAGTGTTATCGTAAACGGCTGGCTTAGGGTACCATTGGGTTAAATTATATACTTGTCCTTTATGCCCTAAGCGAGATAAACTTTTGGGAATTTTTACCCTAAAAGGGGTCGAAATTATGGTAGATTGGCCCGGTTCAATGGGTTCTGCTAGTTTAATCGTGCAAATATCAATGTGTTGCGGGTGATATGTTATTGTTAAATTTTCGCTTCCTTGCTTAAATTGCAAATCACTTATTTCGCCTTTATCCTTCAGTTTTGTGTTGTAAAAAGATTTATTTCCATTTTCTAAAAACTGTTTGGCAAATGCGGTTTCATCATTTTTATAAGCATTTGGCCATAAGTGTATTATCAAAAAATTAAGCGTATTTGGCGAGTTGTTTTGATAGTTCATCTCAATAAAACCATTTAACTCATGTTTTTTATCATCTAACCCTACACTAATGTTATAATCTACTTTTTGCTGCCAATAATCAGCATTTTGTGCTGTAACAATTATTGAAATACAAGTAAATAGGGCAACGAATGAGAAATTTTTCATAAGGAAATTCGAAATTAAAGAATTGCTCAATATAAATTGGATAGAAAAGTGAATATTGTAGTATCTTGCCATTTGAAATTTGCCAATGTTTGAAAAGGAATATAATGACGAGCTTTTGCATTTGATTGAACGATATGAGGATATGGTTAAGGGTGAAAATGCAACAGTTTTTGAACAAGAAGATTTTGAGCAGATCATAGAATTTTACGAAACCACACAAGAGTTCGAAAAAGCGCTAGAAGTTGTTGAGAGAGGGATAATGCAATTTCCATACTCATCATTAATGCTCACAAAAAAAGCCCAAATTTTATTTGATACCAAGCTTTGCGAACAAGCATTGGATGTTTTAGATCAAGCGCTTATTTACGATCCTTCTGAATTGAGTATTTACTTACTTAAATCAGATATATTCAATTATTTAGGGGAGTATCATACATCTATCGAAATTCTTAAAATAGCGCAACAACATGCTGATAGAGATAATATGAGCGATTTGTATTTAGAAATGGCTGATGTTTATGAGGAGTGGGGTAAGCAGCAAGAAGCATATGAATATGTAAAAAAATCATTGGTTGCCGACCCAAGTAATGAGGAGAGTATAAACCGAATTTGGTTTTTGGTTGAGTTGTTAGAAAATTATGAAGACAGTATAAAGTTTCATGAGCGAATTATTGACATGGTACCTTATTCTTATTTAGCTTGGTACAATTTGGCCAATGCTTACTACGGATTAGAGTTGTATGAAAAGTCAATTGAAAACTATAAATACGTTATTGCCATAAATGAAGATTTTGAGTATGCTTATCGCGATTGTGGGGAAGCGTATTTTAGAATTGGGAACTATCATGCAGCTATTGAATATTACCAAAGTGCAATTGATATTAGCAAACCAACAGAAGAGTCATTTTTTAGCATTGGCATATGTTATGAAAAGCTTGGTGTGTTGAATGAAGCCAAGCATTATTACAAAAAATCTATAAGAATTGATCCTAATTATAGCCAAGCGTATTATAGATTAGGCGAAACATATAAGCTAGAATACCGCTGGAAAAATGCGGTTAATGTTTTAAATAAAGCCATTAAAATTGATGTTAATGAGCCTGAATATTATTATGCCGTTGGTGAAGCCCATTTGAATTTACTAGAATATGATTATGCTATTGATGCATTTAAAAAAGCAATTAAATTAAAAGACAATTATTTAAGCGCTTGGAAAATGTTGGCTAAAAGCTACTTTGATTATGGTATGGTAAAAGAGGCTGGAGATATTATGCATACCGCATCTACTAAAATATTTGAAAGTGCAGAATTGCTATACCTACGAGCAACTTATTTGTTTGCAAGTGGCAATACCAAAGAGGCGGTTATTGTGTTAGAAGATGCTTTATCAATTGATCATGATTTACATCATATAATTTTTGATACCCTTCCATATCTCGAAAAAAATAACGAAATAGTTGCGTTAATTGAACAATATAAATCCAACACTTGATGAACTATGAAATGAAAAATTTGCCCGAGCGAATGCAAAAACCGCGCAAGCTCGGCATTAATATGGTAATGGATAAAGGCCTTAGCACACGTGAAGCTGAAGACTTTTTATCGGTAGCAGCTCCGCTAACTGATGTTATAAAGTTAGGATTTGGTACTTCATTCGTATCTCCAAACTTAAAGGAGAAGTTAGACATGTATCGCTCAAATGGTATACCATTTTATTTTGGAGGCACTTTGTTTGAGGCATTTATTGCTCGCAATGATTTAGATGGTTATAAGCGATTAGTTGAAAAGTATAAATTAAAATACGTTGAGGTATCTGATGGGTGTTTGGAAATACCACATGAAAGAAAGTGTGAGTTGATTAGCGAAATGGCTAAGTATGCCACAGTACTTTCAGAAGTTGGCTCAAAAGATGAGGACAAAGTTATTGCCCCTTATGTTTGGATAGAGTTGATGAAAGCCGAAATTGAAGCAGGAGCATACAAAGTAATTGCAGAAGCTAGAGAAAGCGGTACCGTTGGTATTTTTAGAAAGGATGGTGAGGTAAGAGAAGGATTGGTGAAAGAAATTTTACATAAAATACCTGAAGAAACGGTAATTTGGGAAGCTCCTCAAAAATCTCAGCAAGTTTGGTTTATTGAGTTATTGGGTACCAATGTAAACTTAGGTAACATTGCCCCTAATGAAGTAATACCGTTGGAAACATTGCGCTTAGGATTAAGAGGCGATACGTTTCATAACTTTTTATAGTCTTAATTGAAAAGTTTTATAAGTCTTTTTTTAAAAGGTGCAGCCATGGGTGCTGCCAATGTTATTCCTGGCGTATCAGGCGGTACCATTGCATTTATTACAGGCATTTACGAAAAGTTAATCAATAGCATAAAGGCATTTGATCTAACTGCATTAAAACTTTTGGCAAAGTTTAAGTTTAAGGCGCTATTTGAACATATTAACTTCTGGTTCTTACTTCCACTTTTTTTAGGAATTGGAGCTAGCATATTTAGCTTGGCTAAGTTGTTAGAGTTTTTGTTTTGCAACTATGAGGTGCTAACCATGGCATTTTTTTTCGGACTCATTTTAGCATCAGTATATTTAGTTGGTAAACAAGTAAACAAATGGAATGCTACTGCTATAATAATGTTACTCTTGGGTTTGGCCATTGCCATTGGCGTTTCGTTTTTAAAGCCCGCTAGTGCCAATGATGGTTTCTTGTGGGTGTTTATTTGTGGAGTTGTGGCAATAAGTAGCATGATTTTACCCGGCTTATCGGGTTCTTATGTATTGTTGCTTATGGGAAATTATCTGTTGGTAATGAGTGCAGTTAGTAGCATAAATATAAAGGTGTTAATTCCCTTGGCATTGGGCTGTGGTGTAGGTTTAATTGCCTTTTCGTGGATACTCTCTTATATCTTTAAGAAGTTTAAAGATGGGACTATCGGCTTATTAACAGGCTTTGTATTAGGCTCACTAGCCATAATTTGGCCATGGAAAAACACCAATTATGTTAGCAATGCAAATAACGAAATAGTTGATAAAAATGGGGAAGTGTTAAGCACTTCTGAAGTTTGTTTAGATGGTATTGTGTTGGGTTACGAGCGATATTTACCAACAATTAATGCCGAGATTTTATTTCCTATTGTGCTAATTATTATTGGAGCAATTGCAGTTATTGCCATAGACAAGTTTGGAGCCGCAAAACCAAAGAAATCATAAATTTTGGATACCTACGGACTTATAGGCTATCCTTTATCGCACTCTTTTTCTAAAAAGTATTTTACCGATAAATTTTCAAAGGAAAATATTAATGCTCAATTCAATAATTATGAGTTAAAAGAAATAGCCGATTTTCCAAAACTTATTGAAGCCAACCCAAATTTAAAAGGCTTGTGTGTTACCATACCTTACAAAGAAAAAATAATAGATTATTTAGATTTTGTAGAAGAAGAAGCAGCTGAAATTGGTGCCGTAAATTGCATTAAAAAATATGATGGTAAGCTCTACGGTTTTAATACAGATGCTTGGGGTATAATTAAAACGTTAATTCATCAAAAGTTTTGGGCAGCCATGGTATTAGGTACAGGTGGTGCGGCAAAGGCAGTCAATTATTGCATCTCTCAAGTTTTTGAAACACCCTTAATTAATGTGTCTCGCACTGCAAAAGAAAACGCCATTACCTACAAGCAAATTGATGAGCAGATAATGAAAGAAGTTTCGCTAATCGTTAATGCTACACCGCTAGGCACTTTCCCTAATGTGCAGGAATCCCCTAATATACCTTATCACTTGTTAAATGAGTCGCATACTTTGTTTGATTTGACTTATAATCCGCCAGAAACCGAGTTTATGAAAAAGGGAAAGGCACAAGGTGCAACGGTTGTTAATGGTTATGATATGCTGGTTACGCAAGCTGAAAAAGCTTGGCAAAATTGGACAGACATATAGAATTTGAAATTGCATGGACGCAGGCTTGAAAGCCTGCTCAAAAAATCGGTTAGGTGCTGTCGGAAGCTTCTTCCATGATTTAGAACTGGACATTAATAATTTTGTAAATTCAACCCAATGAAATTAACTCAAATTGCAGGAGGTTTATTTATTACCGCTTTGGTATTTGTAATTTTAATTTTAGGAAAGGATTTATTAATTCCCTTAGCAGTTGCAATTGTAATATGGTTTTTAATAAATGCCTTGCGCCGGGTTATAGGTAAAGTAAAACTAGGTGGTAAGCCTTTGCCCCATTGGTTGATTTCAACAGTATCTATATTAGCCATTTTAGGCATTTTAGTTGGTATAGGACAATTGGTAGCAACCAATATTGCTTTAATGTCAGAAGGATTGCCAGCTTACAGCGAAAATTTCAAATCCATTACTGATAGGGTTTTGGTGCTGTTGCGGTTGGAAGAAATGCCATCTATTGCCAATGTTATGGAGAGGTTTAATCTTTCGAGTATACTAGGAGATGTTTTCAACTCTTTAACAAGTGTAATAAGTAATTCAGTACTTATTTTAATTTATGTCGCATTTCTATTGTTAGAGCAAAGCATTTTTGGCGATAAAATCAAATTGCTTTTTAAAGGGAAACGTGATGGCCAAGTTGATGAGATTTTAACTAGAATTCAAGTCTCTTCAATGAAGTATATCTCCATTAAATCATTGGCAAGTTTTTTAACAGGCTTGGCAAGTTTTATAGTGCTAAGTGTAGTGGGAGTAGACTTTGCTTTGTTTTGGGCATTCTTAATTTTCTTGCTCAATTTTATACCAACCATAGGTTCGTTATTAGCAACTGGCTTCCCAGCATTAATGGCGTTGGTACAGTTTGATACGCTCGGTCCTTTTGTAATAGTACTGATTGCCGTAGGTGCAATTCAGCTTCTAGTTGGCAATGTTGTTGAACCTAAATTAATGGGCGATTCATTAAATATTAGTCCTTTGGTAGTAATGCTAAGCCTGGTATTGTGGGGTGCAATTTGGGGCATAGTAGGCATGTTTTTATGTGTACCAATCACTGTAATTTTAATAATAATATTCGCCCAATTTGATAATACTCGGCCTATGGCCATATTGCTTTCAGCCAATGGAAAGGTCATTTCGGCTGATCCTGAGAGTCGGGAGGATTTGAGGGATGAGGTTAGTCACCGTTAGTTACGGCCGATTATTATTAATTAGCAGAATCATTATTTAGTCCATCAAACTTAGCCTTCATGGTAGGATTGTTTTTGGTAAGTTTTTTTATACTAAGTTCATCAGCTCTGTTATTTGCTAGTCGCAAATTGTTTTCTGATGATAGTAGGGCAGCTTTTGTTTTTTGCAAATGATTTATTGTTTTATCGATTTCATCAATTGCCGTTTTAAATTTTCTGCTTGCCAAATCATAGTTTCGAGCAAAGTTGGTTTTAAACGTATCTATTTCTTCTTCAAAATTGGTAATATCTATATTTTGATTGCGAATTAAGTTTAATTCGGCCTTATACTTTAATGAGTTCATTGCTGCATTTCTTAACACAGTTATCATAGAAATAAAAAACTGAGGTCTTATCACATACATCTTGGCATATTTATAAGAAACATCTACTATACCTGAGTTGTATAACTCACTCTCCGATTCTAATAATGACACCAATATGGCATATTCACATTTTTTAGCTGTTCTATCTTTATCTAACTTATCTAAAAAATCTACATTCTTCTTTTTGGTAGCTGTTTCATCATTTTCATTCTTCATTTCAAACATTATTGAAATGATCTCATTTCCCTCACCGTCAACTTCTCTGTAAACAAAATCACCTTTTGTGCCTGTGCTACTGTCATTGTCTTTTTCAAAATAAGCATTGGGAAAAGCGGTGGCACGCAACTTATTAAATTCTGCTTCACAATGTTGCTCTAAAGTTTCGCCTACCATTTTGGTAGATAGTTTTTGCTTATAATCTTTTAGCCGAGCTATTTCATCATCTCGTAGTTTTATAGTTTCTTCCTTGGCAATGAGCTTGTTAGAAAACTCTTCCTTTATACTTTTTTCATTTAACTCCAATTCTTTAGCACTCACTTTTAACTGGTTAGCCAAGTTGTCGCGTTCTTTTTCAATTGTTCTAGTTGCTTCATTTACCGCTAGCTTTTTTTCGGTATTTGCATTGCTGATAGAGGCTTTTAGCTCAGCTATTTCTTTTTCTTTCTCGGCAATCTTCTCTGTGAACTTTGCATTACCTTTTGACTTTACATCAGCTAATTCTAAATCCTTTTTTGACAATTGTTGCTGCAATTCATTTCTCACTTTTGTCTCGGCAATTGTAATGGCATCACTTTTTTCTTTAACAGCTAATTTCAACCTATCGGATAATTCCTTCTCAAATTGCTTGTCGCGTACTTGTTTCGCAATGTCTGCATAACCAGCTTTATCTACTTTAAAAGCTTTTTTGCAGTTTGGACAAATTATATCTTGCATAATCTTTTGGGTTTAATTGTTACCAATTCACGGATAATATTCAATAAATTTAGCCAAAATTAAAGCGGATAAACGCAACCTACTTGCGTTTATGGGCATACCTCTAAATTTTGAATAGTAGATGACTGAACCAAATCCCAAATTATCCTTTAGCAATACGGGTATAGCCTTTGCTCATAAAACAAATAAAGAGCTTAAAAAATCTTATAGACTTTTTAAGTTGATGGGAAAACAGTGGTTGGTTGGCCTAGGATCTTCATTTACAAACTTGGCGTTAACTTTAAAATTGCCTGTTAAAGGCATTATTAAAAAAACCATTTACCAGCAGTTTTGTGCCGGCGAAACTTTTGGTGAGTGTAAGGTTACCTTAGATAAAATGAAGGAAAGTGGCATGGCCGCGGTATTAGATTTTGGTGTTGAAGCAAAAAATGAAGAAAGTGAGTTTGACAAAACCGTTATTGAAAATATGCGGGCCGTAAAGTTTGCCAATGAAAATAAAAATGTGCCGGTAATAGTTGTTAAAGTTTCGGGTATTTGCAGATTTGCCATACTCGAAAAATGGCAAAACAAAATGGATTTTTCTGAAAAAGAGCAAGCAGAGTTTGAGCGTGCCGAAAAGCGTTTAGATACTATTTGCGCATTGGCAGATAAAGAAGACACCGTAATATTTTTAGATGCTGAAGAAAGCTGGATACAAGACACTATTGATTTTTTGGCAGACAATGCCATGGCAAAATTTAACAAAAAAAGAGCGGTTGTTTACAATACGTTTCAAATGTATAGGCATGATAGGTTTCGTTTTTTAAATGATTCAATTAGCAAGGCCAAACGAGAAAATTACTTTTTAGGTGCAAAGGTGGTAAGAGGTGCTTACATGGAAAGGGAGCGCAAAAGAGCCAAGGAATTAAACTACCCCTCACCAATACATGCAAACAAAGCGGCAACTGATGAAGATTATGATAAAGCCACTGCGCTATGTTTTAAAAATATAGACATGTGCTTTTTGTGTGTTGCCACGCATAATGAAGATAGCACTATGTTGTTAGCAGACTTGGCAGAGCAATCGAACATACCTAACAACCATGCGCACTTAAACTTTAGTCAACTGTTTGGTATGAGCGATCATATTAGCTACAACTTAGTGCATGCCGGGTTTAATGTTGCAAAGTACACTCCATACGGTCCTGTAAGAGATGTTGTGCCCTATTTAATTCGCAGGGCACAGGAAAACACCTCAGTTAAAGGTCAAATGGGCAGGGAACTGGGTTTAATTAGTAAAGAGTTGGAGCGGAGAAGAAAAAGTTAGAATTTTGCGGCTTGAAAAGAGTTTACTCCTGATTTTTTAACTAATAAATACGCTCTGTCTGGTGACAACCAGCCTGCTACTTTAGGTTTACAAATATTAATTTAACAAAGAGAATGTGGTGAACTTACAGGCAGGCATCAAACCGTGCAGAACTATTAAACATCCATTATCACTTAAAGCAAAGAAGTTGATGCAAGGTTGGTTAAGATTAAACAACATTACAATAAAGTGCAATGGCATATAGTTTTAAGTATGCCATTTAAAAGCAATTTAATCTTACTGCCATCTTAAACATAAAATTAGGTACTTATTTTACTTGCGTAATGATTATCATCACCATTGTATATAGTGGTTCATGTAAAAATTTAATAGATAAGAAGCGTGAAAGCGCTGATACCTTAAACCCTCAATCACAAAAACTAGATGCCCTAATAAATCATAAAAAAGGAAATACAATAGCCCATCTATTTGATACTATGTTGTGTAATGGATTTGACTTTCCTGTAGGTAATGTTAATGGCCAGGGAAATTATGTAGACTTAAAAACCAACCAACAATTTACTGGCTGGTACAAAGCAGTAGATTTTTGTGAGGAATACATGTATGGTCTTCATCCTGGAGAAGACTGGAATGGCATAGGTGGTGGAAATACTGATTTAGGTCAGCCTATTTATGCAATTGGTAAAGGAGTGGTTGTAGCCGCTGAAAATGCTGGAAGTAATTGGGGCAAAAGCGTAGTGATTGAACACAAATACTACGAGAATGGTAAAGTGCAAAAAATACGCTCAATTTATGTGCATCTAGACACTATGATGGTTCAAAAGGGAGATTATGTAGAAAGAAGACAGGAGATAGGCACTTTAGGTAACAACTTTGGAATGTTTTATGCGCATTTGCATTTTGAGATTAGAAGAGAATCGCTGTTTGAAGAAGCTATTACTTATTGGCCACCAGCTGATACGGCTAATATATTGCGAGACTTTGAGCACCCTACTGGATTTATAGAAAGCCATAGAAAAATCTTAAATCTATCCCATGATTCTTTATTGGTAGTGGCTGTAAAAAATGAATACAAAATTTATTTATGTAAAGATGATAGTATTGTAAATACCTTTCCAATTGGTCTAGGGCAAAGCTCGATAGGCCATAAAGCTGTGCAAGGCGACAATAAAACACCTGAGGGAGAATATTTTATTAATGAGAAAAGCTTAGGTCCGTTTGGCGGCACTTGGGGCGACTATTTTGGTCCGGCTTGGATAAGAGTTTCTTACCCGAATACTTTTGATGCTTCTGTAGGATTAGCCAATAATAGCATAACACAAACAGAATTTGATGCAATTGAAAAAGCTACGATAGACAAAGCATTTCCACTAAAAAACACAGCCTTAGGCGGTGGCATAGGTATACATGGATGGATTGAGCAGTGGGATACCACATTAAACAACGACCTTACTTGGGGTTGCATTAGTATAAACAATAATCAACTTCTAGATTTTTACAATGCTGTACCTATTGGAACGAGAATAGTGATATTGCCTTAAGTTGTTAAGAATTGGCTTATGAAGTTTGAAGTGGTGAGTGCCTTTAGTTTGGTGACAACACCAAACAGGGAGGAAATTGACAACACCAAACAGGGCGGAAAATTTGCAGTTTAGTGAAGAGTGCAAGCTATGAGTTTCTAGCCTTTGTTGGCAATAGAAATTTATGCGAACGCTAAGTCGTCTTTGCCTAATTTTAATTTTGGATTATTTAGCTTTTTAATTGTTGTTATAATTTTTGCTCTATCTGATTGAGGTAAAAAAGTTGGTATCAATTCGGTTAAATCAATTTTTAAAAGTCGATTAATTACTATCAAATCTTTTAAGGAAAAAGGACTTATACCGTTCATTAATTCAGAGATATAGGATTTGTTACCATGTCCCAAGATTTTCCCAAAATCTTGCTGTGTCAGATTTAAGTTTTTCAGTTTTTTTCGGATAGACTCTTTTCTCCGTTGAATAAAGAGCCGTTCTTTTTCGGCAATCAATTCCGCAACATCACTTTCTCGTAACTTTTTGTCAGATATTTTTGTTTCAGCATTCCAGTTTTGATTTTCGTAATGCTCGATTAAATCTCTTAATTTTTTTCGTAGAGGTTTTAATTTTGGATTTTCTTTTGAAAGAATTCTTAATTTTCTGTCAGCAATCAATGCTCTTTCAAAATCGAGTTCATTTTGAATTTTTCCGGACTCAATCTGTTTTGATATGTCAAGTTGTGTTTTCATGTTTTTATTTTATATCCAATCGTTAGATTTTAACCACTTTTTTATTGTATTCTTATTATTCCTAAAAGTAGATTTATATTCTTGGTGTGTGCCAGCCCAAACAACTGTTGCTTCTTTATCCTCAAACTCGATCAAAATCATTGTTCTGTGAAAATTGATATTGAAAAAGTAAAAACCGTCACTGTGCACATTGTCTGCATCTGTTCTCGTTTTGTTAAGCTCATTTTGGTCTTTCCAATCATTCTTACCAATATCTTTAATCAGAATGTTAATCGCTTTAATCAAATGAGTATTTCCTCTATTTTTTCTTTTAAGTTTTTCTAATAATTTTTTGTTTATCAATCTCATTAATAACTACAAATATATGAAATAAGTTCGGATTAATACCGAACTTATAACGTTGTTTATTATTGTTGCCAACCGCTAGTATAAGAAACGCAGGGCAGGGGATAAGCAATACATTTCAGTTTGGTACTAAGCTCAATATAATATTTTGCTCTTATCTTTTTGGATGAAAATGCTATATTTTTTTTAGCGACTTTATCAAATAAAGACAGACCTTTTAATTAAGCCAAAATCGCCCTATGTTTTTATGCCTTGTTGTGAGTTGGCTTTCCTTGTGTTAATTCGTTTTTCACTTTTCTTTCAATTTCGTTTAGTTTAAAATCAAACCAAACTTGTCTAAAATCGGAGTTGTCAATTAAGTGTTTGAAATTTTGAAATGGCTTTTTATTCACTAAAACATTTTCCAATTCTTCCTTAAATTTATTGTCAGCTAATTGCTCAACAAATAGCTCCATAATCTTAAATGACTCAAAACTTTCTAAAGCTTCTATTTTAATAAAATCAGCTTTATGCTTTTCTATTTTTCTTAAATCAGCTCCAAAAGCCTCTCTAAAATCATCATCATCTATGATATGAGATAAGTTTGGTATTCTAATTGTTTCATAAGTTTTAAAATTGAAAAAACAATCAAATCCACAGTCCAATTCTTGTGCGATATGGGTTACGATATTTTGTCTAAGATTATCCAAAAAAACAAGCGTATTTATCCTCTTTTATAATTTCTATTATTTTGTCTAAATATGTGGATTTTGAAAAAGGCTGGTAAATCTCCCATTTTCCGCTTGCTCGCATCCAATATAAACTCCATTCTTTTCTTGACTTATAGTATCGGATTTTGGCGAATTCATTTTGTTGTTTTTCTTTTGGGTCATTCCATTGAGGTCGAATTTCAAATAAGATTGCATTTTTACCATCATATGAATATCCTATATCAATTTTTTCCCGAAATTCAATACTTTTAGGACGTAGTGATTCCACAAAGTTCTTTATTATGGATTCATTTATGTCAATTATCTTATTTGTCATTCAGATACATCTTTTAAGCTTACGCACAATAATAGTTAACAACCCACTAATGCCTTATTATACACAATATAATTATTCTTGTTTTAAGAAATCTAGATAGCTTGGGGGTATTTAAGCGCTAACTACTAGGTTTTGAGCTTTTTAAGAGTTGTCGCCTAAAATTTGATTTGATGAAATCCTTTTGTTTGGTCATAACATCAAAAGGAACGCAATGTCCAACAAGAGGTGATAATTTGCGGATGACTTTACGCTCGCTTGTGATGGAAAAATTTGGAAAGATTGTGAAACTGCATTTAATGTAGTTTTCAAGGTTAGTTGCATAGCTCTTTTTTAAAATTGTTTTAAATTCAATCAATTGTTCTAACCACTTTTCTAAACAAATCATTTTGAATATCTCCTTTTTGTCCCAATCTTTTCTAATAATCTTATTTGTTCTATTTGGTGCTTCATGCACCACTTCACCCCCTGATGATAAACAACTAATACTTGATGATGAGTTAAAAGTTTTGGTAAGAACATTTTTTAGCAATATAGATAACCCTCAAGTAGCACATGCTGCCTTGTTTAAAACTAACGATTGGTTCAAAGACAATCCCACCGCAGCGGAAGAATTAGTAACCAAAATGGAAAAGATAAATGCCCTATTAGGTGAGTTTAATGGATTTCAAAAAATACAACAATCTAATGCTGGCAAAGATTACATTCACTTAGCCTATTTATTGAAATATGACTTTGAACCGGTGAAAACATACATGACATTTTATCGACCAAAAGATAAATGGCAATTGCAGGTTATCTCGCATACTTTGAAACTGAATGATGAAATCACTAGAACAAGTGAGTTACATCTTATTGAGTCAGTTTACGAAAATAAATTGCCTAAATATCCAGAAAACACCCCTTGATGAATCAATCCTTTGAAAAGTTCAGGTAACAATTAGTATATGTTGTCGTAGCATCCTTAAGGGGGCTATGCAATATATACCTTGTTGTGCTTTCGTTTTTTTAAATATTAGTTTTCATTTTTAGTGTGATTTCTCCAATGTTGTATGCATATATGGAAGCAGGAAGAAAAGTGAATTTCAAATCTTTTATTTCTTTCAGTCCTATTTTATCAATTGACGTGACAACAGCAGCTTCAAACTCATTTTCTTCACAAAACTTAATTAAACTTTTCAATTCTTGTGGTTTATCAAAATATCGGTTACTCCATTTAATTTCTACTCCCCAAACAGGTTTATAGTTTTTGTCATCCACTAAAACAAGATCTACTTCTCCTTCATTTCTCCCATCTTTCCATCTAGCATATGTTAAATCTAGTTGCTCTCTATGCATCCATTGTGATAGAATTGCTGTTTCTACCATATTTCCCATTTCTTGGTCTATTTCGCTTATCGGAGAAAATAATGCAGTGCGGAGTGATGGGTTAGTAAGATAGACTTTGAAGCTTGTTATTCTTTTTAATCTTTTTGCATTGACTCCAACCTTATTTAATACCTTAATTAGGAATGCTGCTTCTAAATATTCCAGATATTTTTTTAATGTATCCTTTTGAATCCCACTTTCTCTAGACATTGTTTCATATGAGAATTCATTACCAGTATTGTAAGCTATGTATGTAAAGAATCTGTTTAGCTCTTGAACATTTTTGATACCATACAGGCTCGGTAAATCTCTAAGTAGAACTTTGTCTACAATATCGTTTTTCACATATCTACCCATATCGCCTTGTATTTTTTCAGATAATACTACCTCTGGGTATCCTCCGAAATTTAAATAATGGATAAATTCTTTATTTAATGCTTTTGAATCGTGAGTTAAGCAATAATTTATATCCTTGTCTCCATATTGAATATTACCTTCAAAAATTAAATGGTCTAATTTTTTCAAATGAATATATTCTTGAAATGTTAATGGAGGCAACAAGAAATCAGTAAATCTACCCGCTCCACTTTCTGTACTGTGCCATTTTAAAGCAGCGGCTGCCGATCCAGAAACAATGAATTTAGTTTCAGGGTATGAGTCAACCAATATTTTTAAATGTCTTTCCCAATCTTTCAAGTATTGTATTTCATCAAAAAAGACATAACAACCGTCAAGGTTTTCAAGGTTTAAAGATTTTTTACATAAAGTTAAAACGTCCTCTAAGCTTAAATTGACGTAAATCGGGTTGTCAATTCCGATAAAGAATAGTTTGTGAGAATTTGTACCTTCTTTCAGTAAGTTTTCAATACAATGAAATAACATTACAGTTTTACCAACCCTCCTAGGTCCCATTAGAACTAAAGCTCTATTAATGCTCTTTTCATTGACAAATGGATAAAAGAGGTCAAAATATAATCTCTTGGACATAGAGCTATATGTGTTTGGTACCTCTTTCGTGATCCACCATGGATTTTCATAGCGCAGTCGTTCAATAATTTTTTCTGGCGGGATAAGGTTTAGCATTGCCATTATTTTGTCTTAATAATACAAATATATGTAAAATAAATAGATTTAAAACTATCTATTTATACAAAAAGTGATTAAATACAATGGATGTTGATGGTGAGTACGGCTAATTAGACAATCGAATCTCATTATTCAATGAAGCTTGACGGTTTGGGTATGAAACGTTGGGCATTTCGGAGCTAATTACTTGTCAACGGAGACAAAGTTTGATAAGAACCCAAAACTTGCGGCAACAACTTACCGCCCTATGTTTTTTATACATTATTGTTTTTTCGTTATTTCTTCTCTATTATCTTATCCGCAAGCTTTTTATCATGTTTCTTGCTGTATATTTTACTGCTTAAAATCCAATATACTACAATCCCGCAACCAATAGTAAGCAAAATTGAAATCCAGTTAATACCCTGCCAATAATAAATACCTACTAGAATCAGGATTAATGCAATTTCAAAATAGTACTTCTCTTTTTCTTCAAGTCTCCGTTTTAGAATCATATTATTACCTTTCCCTTTGTTGATTCTGTCAAGTACCTTTCTACACAATTGGTCTACACTGTAATATTTGTCTAAATCTTGGAGAGAAAAACAAATTCTAAATTCCAACTCAAGCTTATCCATGAATCTGTAATATTTGCGTACGCCTATAAATGAATTCTTTATCGTGTTTTTTGGATGAGCAGGAAAGGTCAAGTAGTCCATAAAATGTGAATCTTCAAATGCAGCGGTAGGATTCTTCCTCTGTGATTTAAATACTTCCAATATCTTATCTTTTATTTCTTTCTCAGTCATTTATTATTATAAGATTTGGTTCAAATATCATACAGTGAGGCATCCAGCAATCTTTTTTAATCGTTCCAATTTCATGTCCATTCTTACATAATGTATTAATTCCGTCCGCTCCATCTAGGTCGCAACAACCATTTAGTCTCCTATAGTCTGTATGTTTCTTGTTGTTTAATAAGTCCTTAAGATTTATAATGATTTTTTTGTCAGAACCCGTGAAATATTCACCATCACTAAGAAAAAAGTGTCCTTTGGTCAAAAAATCCTTTCCATCATCTTCAGATATTTGGTCTAAGTCAGCCAGTTTAACTAACTCATTTGATAATTCGATATTACATGTCTTGCAGAATACTTTCATCTCTGTCATAATGAAACACAACGGTTTGTATATGAAGCGTTGCTAGTCTAAAAAGGTAGCAATGATTTCATGTATATTGTTGTGTGTTCGCTTTTTATTTATAGTTTGGATTATACCAAATTAGTGTTCTTCCAATTTCCTTTAATCCAATATTTTCATTGATTGTTTCAAGCCTCTTTTCAAATTTAACCAATTCTTGTTTCGCTTTAATTACTGCATTTCTCAATTCAGCTAAGTTTACTAAAACTTTCAATTCGAGTGGTTGTGGCAAAAAAGGGTCATCATATTTATCTTGAGTAAAATCAAAGAGTACTTCCAAACCTTTAATTTTTATTGTTGGAGCAGGATGTCCTTCATAATAACTTGATTCTTGCCCTTGAGAAATCCGTTCCCAATAACTTATACAACTCAATTCGCCACAGCATTGCGGAAAAAATATGTCCTTATTATTTTGTCTTAATACATAACCTCCAGGAAGAGAGAGTCCTTCTTCATAATTATATTCTCCAGTAGTCAACTTATAACTCCATTCTTTGGTGAAGGTTTTTAAATTTTCAGTCGAAATTTGAGAAAGTTCATAAAAGGTGGAGCCAGCTAAATAAGGAGAAAGTTCGTGTTTATATTCTTTTTCCAGTTGGCACTTTTTATTGTAAGCATTCCATATTGATGGATAATCCCAATAAGGCCATTCCTTAGGTCGAGCAATCTTTAGACTGCTCCATTCAATATTTAAAACTGGAATTAATTCTGTATTCATTAAACTTTGCTATAGTGACACACAACGGTTAGTATATGAAGCGTAGCCTACCGAAAGGTAGCTATGATTTCATATACATTGTTGTATGCGGTTTTTATTTTTAATATATGATTGAGCACTCAATTTTATTTAGTCCATTTCCCAAGCTATGAATTAGCAAGTCTAAACTTTCGCCTTTTTCGTTCGAGCCCGAATAGAGATGATTCGTATCATTTTTTCTGTTCTTTCCCGACCAATAGAATTGAGTCTCTTCAACTTCTTCTATTTCATATCCATCTTTTTCAAGAAATTCAACAATCTGATTTGTTAAAGTTTCTATATCGGTTTTACTTGTGTATTCTATCTCCCAACCTGTATCTATACTCGGACTGTCACCGCCGATACTATTATAAGTCACTCCGCCATGGACTTGAAAAATTGGAAAGTCCTTAATCGTTTCATTGTCCATTGTCGCATACCACAAGAAAGTTCCTTTTTTTACGTCATAATGGTCTTCAATTGCAAGACCAAACAAATAGGTGAGATAAAGTAGAATAAGCGGAAAGAATAGAATTATGGCTAATAATTTAATCCATCTTTTTATTCTCTTCCTAATATTTTCGGGTTTCGCCTTAAATGAAAAGCCAACAAACCATATCAAGCCGAATACGAGAATCAAGTAAAGTAATGTTGGTATTAAAATTATCAAATTTTCAGTCTTTAAATTGCATACAACGGTTTTGCAAAAATGTGGTGCAACGGTTAGGTTGATTGAGCATGCATTTTAGCCTTTGTTGTGGCGCGTTTTTATATTTCATTTAGGTGGTTCCGCTTTGTCCATGAACAAAAAGCACAAGAAGCAGAATGACAGTTGCACCAAATGCTATGGCTGTCCATTTTTTTCGTTTTTTAATAACTGTCCAAATCGTAAAAATCAAAACTGCAAGAAACATAATTCCCCAAAGTAGGGTCACTGTCGAATAAAGCTCTGCAGTCTTGTAGTGATATGGTGTTGTCCCTTCACCACCAAAAGGATATTCTCCTGTTCTCTGCTGAATTTTAACAGTGTACCACTCTGAGAAATTCATAAGAGCTAAAAGTCCACTAAGGATTATTGTCAATGCACTCAATACGATATTGGTCGGTCTATTCATTTTTATACCCGATTTCTTTTTTCAAATGTTTTACAACGGTTTTGGCTAAAATGACGTCCAACGGTTAGATTGGTTGGGTATGTATTTTAGCTCCTGTTGTATGCTCTATTTACTTTTGATATAAACATTCATTTTTGTCCTCAGAAATAATTTTACGAATATCGTTTGTATAGAAAAAATCAATACTTGAATTTTCTACAGATGGACTAATATTACCAGTAACATGGGCGAATTCATCTCCCATGTCATAACCCCAAGCAATATTCCAAATCTTATATTGCTCTCCATCATTCATTTCGACAGTTAACAATCGTCCATCATTCTCATTGAATAAGTCAATAATTTTTTTATCTCTTTTCTCTACTTTCATCTTTATTCAATGGCATACAACAATAGTATATAAAGCATTAATGCCTTATACACACAATATAATTATTCTTTTTCTAAGAAATTAATAAGGCTAGTAACCAACCCACGAAACATCTCAGTATTAGGCAAAATGGCTAAGAAGTTAAGTTTAATTAGTAAGGATTAACAAAGGAGGAATGGTTAGCTTGGACTAACCAACTTGAAAAACTTTGGATATTAAGTGTCTGTAACATAATATTGTTCCTAAGTATTAAAATAGCGAGAAATGATTACTACAAAACAAAAGGAACTGTTAGATACTGTTGGTGATGATGGATACAAAGAAATACATGAAGACTACGTTTTGTATATACTTAATGATAACATAAATATGTTTAGTCATGTTATTGAAGTTTTGATTCAAGTTCTTCAATTTAACGAAATCCATGCTGAACAATGCACATTAACTTCACATGTAAATGGAAAATGTGCGGTAAAATCGGGCAACCTTTCGGCTATGATTGATTTATCTGATCGCATTGAAAGTTTAGGAATTAACGTTCAAATTAAAAAGGAGACTATGTGTTAAAAACATAAAATGTTTGAAATCACAATATGGATTTAAACATAAACTAAGTTCTTTTTTTCAAGTATAGGTTCACCTGAAAATCTATAGGCCGTTAGGTAACCGCTATTGGCTATTGAATAATCTAAACAGCAAATATTGTGGCGATAAATATTGGGTTCGCCTTGCAACCAATAATGTCCAAAAAATACTGGTTTTTGATTCTCATCATAGAATTGGTTGTCTATATTTCCCCCCTTTGTTTTGGGCAAACATAAGTCTTCCACAATACTTAATTCTTTCATTGTAGAAATATTAGGGTTGAGCCACCACTTAATTCTTACATTGAATCGTTTGGATCCATCTTTATCAAAGAAAAATTTCCCATCTGGGATTTCAATTTCTTTGCCTTTACAAGTTATTTCAACTGCTTCAAAGAGTTTGGATTTTTTGTCGGCTAAAGTTTTATAATGCTCATTAGAGAGAATACCATTGTTAGTTACAGATTTTAAGTTGCTTATGGATTGAGCATCATATGCAGCATGAACGGCATTAAATGTATCTGTCTCGTAATACAAGGGCAGTGTTTTGAACCAGGCAATAGCATCATTATATAATGACTGTTTACCATGAAATTGCTTGAGCGTATCGGAGTGTTGGTTAAAATTTTTAATTGAATGCTCGCGTAGATATCCGTTTGAAGTTTTAGTTTTAAAGCAAATTGCATTGTGTTCATGGTTTCCGCATAATGCAATTGCATTGTCTGCATCAACCATAGCTCTAACAATTTCAATTACTCTAGGGCTCTTTGGACCTCTATCAATATAGTCTCCTACAAAAAATGCTTTTCGATTAATATGTTTAAAACCATTTCCTTTTCTTGAATAACCAAGTTTAACTAATAACTCTTCTAGTTTATCCGCATATCCGTGTATATCTCCAATAAAGTCAAAATCTGTCATTGTTAGTTTTAATGTTGCAAAAATGAATTTGATTTAAAGCCTTTTGTGTAGGTCATTTTTTTTCTGATGTTTAATATTCCAAATAAAGTTCGTATTGCTATTTATCATCATTTTTTCGAGTTCACCAATTTCTTCTTTGGTGCTATCATTCATAACATATACACCAAATTTAACGTTTGATTCTAAATTAATTAATGAGTTTATACGACAGTTGGTTGATTGCCCATCAATAAAGCAGTTTTTCGGGCTTATTCTACCATAACCTTGATTAATTCTTTTTTTAAAACTATCAGTACAGCGACCAACGTATTTTACTGAATCATTAACAGCAAAGCAATACAAACCTTTATCTTTCAAATGCGTTTCAATTGAAAATTGGCAGAATGCTTTGTCCCCATTTTCATTTAGAAATTCTAAGTAATTATTGTCTCTATTTTCTTTCAACGACCTTAGGAAGTCTCCAAGCCTTTCTTGCAAATGTTGGCTGTATTGCTTCTTGAACTCCTTAGCGTACCGTGCATATTTACCATTATCAAATGTCTGCTCAAGAGTTTTATTGTTTTTACGGTAGAAAACATTTTTGTATGTGTCTGAATATTGGATTTTAAGCCTGACTTCTTCAAATTCATATGCTTTATTTTCTATTTTAATAATCATAAGTTCTTCTTTTTCTACTTCTTCCCCAACCACCTCAATATCATTGGCAATATCATTAAATCGCCAATGAGTGCGCTAAAAAGTGTTACACTTAACATCATGCCTACTTGAAATGTTGGCGGATAGGCTGATGTGAAGAGTATGAGAAAGCCAAAGAAAAGTATAATACTTGTAATGCTTATGGCTTTGCCAGTTTCAATAAAAGTGTTGTAAATGGCTTTTTCCATGTCCATGCCTTTATCTCTATTTATTTTGTACTTGCTTAAAAAGTGTATGGTATCATCAACAGCAATACCAAAGGCAATGGCAAATATGATAGATGTGGGTGCATCTAATGCAATGCCAGCAAACCCTATAATTGCTCCTGCCAAAAGCAAAGGAAAAACATTGGGAATCAATGAAATTATGAGCATGCGGGCATTTCTAAAAAGCAAAGCCATTAATATGCTAATTACTATAAATGCCAAGCCCAATCCGCTGATTAAACTTTCGCGCAGGTATTCATTGTTTTTATCAAACATAATACCCGTGCCTGTTTGATTAAAAATTACCAATGAAGTATCGGTGTTTTTTGCCACCCAATCATTTATATCGTTGGTAACTGCATCTACTTTGTCACTTCCTAAATCTTTTACTTTGGCACTTATTCTTCCATACTTTTTATCTTCCGAAACCATTACATTTATGGTGTTAGCAGGCGCCCTGCTAATGAACTTACTGTGCTCCTTAAACTCTTTTTCGGTTTGTGCTATTTTATAATTTTTAGATAAATCGCCATTGAATGCGCGGTTAACTGTTTTGTATAATGTGGTGTAAGAGTTTATGCTTTCAATTTCAGGTTGCTCTCGCAATCTCCGCTCCATGGCATCAACTTGTTTTACCACTTCATAATCGGTTATTAAGTTGTCTCCTTGTGCAATGGCAGCAACTTCAAAAGGTCTAAAGCCTCCAACTTCATTTTCAAAATAGTGGAAATCTTCAGTGATTTTATGGTTTTTAGGCAGGCCAGCACCTAGCTGTACATTGGTGTTTATTTGACTAATTCCTATGGCAAAAATTAAAAGTAAAGCAACTGAAATAGGGGCAATAATTTTATGCTTTAATGAAAGACCGTAAGCCCAATGCAATACTCTAAACCAAATGTTATCATTTGCTTCTTTGTCTCTTACAATTTGCTCCTTTTTAAAAAGCGTCATTAAGGCGGTGGTAAAAATGAGTATGGTTAAGTAAGCGATAAAAACACCTATGCTTGCTTTCCATCCAAAGCCTTTTATTGGTGGCACTTTTGAGGTAATTAGCGAACAAAAACCAATTGCGGTTGTGGTGCTGGTTAAAAGTATTGCCAACCCAATTTCTTTAATGGTAACTGTTATAGCGTCTTTTTTAGAGCTCCCACTTTTAAGTTCGTGCATGTACTTGGTCATTATATGCACTACATCACTCATACCAACAATAATCATTAGTATTGGGTAAAGGCTAGTCATGGCATCAAATGGACCTAGCAACGACAATACTCCTACAAATAATGCCATAGATAACCCTACAGAAACCAAGGCAATAAATGTTGCCCAAAGTCTGCGGAAAATTATGGTAATAACTATGGTAACTAATAGCAAAGAAGCAATGGTGTAAAGCAAAAATTCTTTCCATTGCATTTCTACAAACACTTTTTGAAAGTTGGCTCTACCAAGTAAATGATTGTCTTTGAATTTATATTCGGCTATCAATTCTTCTAATGCTACTATAAACTCTTTGGCTTCATCTTGCGAAAGCAAGCCGGTGTTAGAAATTAAAACAACACTGCTTTTAGCGTCTTTAGTTATTAACTGACCAACAATGCGCTCATCATTCATTAAACGAACACTATCCTTGGCATATTTTTCAGGTTGTTTAATATGCAATGCTGGGTAGGGTGCAATGCCAAAAGGCGTTTTTACAAAGTTTTGAAAACGAGTAATGGAAAACACCTCTCTAGCGTGTGGGAGTTTTTTTGCTTTGGTAGTAAAGTCGGCAACTTGAGCTAAGTAAAGCGAATCAAAAATGGTTTTATCACTTTCTAAAGCAATCAACATAAAGTTATCATCCGCTCCAAACTTATCCCTAAACTCATAGAAAAATTCTAAATCGGGATCGCCTTTAGGGAAAAACTGCTCAAAATCGTAAGAGAACTCTACCTTATGATAAGCCGAGAAGCCAGATAAACCTAAGAGTACAGCAAAAACGGCTATGGTTAGCCATCTATTTTTTAACCAAAACATTATATGATTCTATAACAAAGGTAGTTGCTAAAGGTTGAATTGAGGGCTAAATATAATTAAAGATTTTTGACCAATTATAAATGGTGATATGCTAATTACTTCTAACGGTATATAGTAAGTCTGAATTGAACATAGCGGCTGGCGAAATTACTTGTTCGTTCATAGGAATATTGTTACCATAACGCTCTTGCATTTTTAGTTTAACTGCTTGATGGCTTAGGTCAAAGTCTTTGATTTTTTGCAATGCGCCCAATTCAAGTCCCGTTGCTTCATTATAAATTTTCCAGACCAATTCTGAGCAGTAAATTCTATCATCCGTCCATTCAAAATATAGGTCGTACGGTTTTCCTAGATATTGCTCACCAAAGGTTTTCATATTATTCATAACCTCACTGGTTAAAATCTCATTGGCGTTTTTTAATCGCTTAACAACGTAATGTCCATTTTGGCCTCTACTTATAAATGCCTTTAAAGGTGTAATTGTAACAGGCTGTATGGCCTCATAAACAAACGGTTTGTTATCAATTATATAAATCATTCCAACATGGCAATACTTAGAGTTAGTAGCTAACTGTATGGCTTTGCTTTGACTCGATTGAGACGTTTGAAAAATGATGTCGCCATTTTGAAGCTCACTGCTTAAGGTTGTTATTTCTTTTTTTGACGGTGAATTGGCAATTAGCTTCAATGGTAAAACTTTCGCAATTACAATTAGTACAAAAACTAAAAGGAAAATTTTAATGGATATGGAAAATATTCGTTTCATGTGCTAGGTTCTCTACAAAGATATTGCAATTAATAAGGGTGGTGTCACAGATTTGTTAAAACCAAACACCATGGTTCATTAACGGAATCCTCCTAAAATTTAATATAAAGTAGAATGCGATTTAACCTTTTTTCTATTAAGATAACTATTCTTTCAAAACTTTTAACACGGCTTTTTTATTGTCAGTTGAAATTAGTTCAATCAAGTAATAACCTACTGCTCCTTCAAGCGTGATGTTTACTTCATCTGCATCATTAAAAGTTTTTGAACCAACCAGTTTACCAGCAGCATCAAAAATTTCGATATTGCCAGACAAGTTTTCTCCTAAGTCAATTACAATATTTCCCGCAGTTGGGTTTGGATAAACATTCAAGTTTTTAAGATCACTTTCTATAATACCTGAAATGGTAATTGTTTGACAAATAGACGTATCTACACAACCACTTTGGGTAATTTCAACTGCATAACTTCCGCTAGCGCTCGCGGTAAAACTTTGATTGGTTTCACTTGGTATTGGCGCCAATGCACTATTACAATCTAGCCATTGGTAGGTAGCACTAATGGCTGATGCTGTAATAGTATTACTTAATACACTAACATTTGTGTTTACTGTGCTAATGGTTAAGTTAAGCGTTACCAATGAATCGCAACCAGCCGCATTGGTTAAAAGATGTGTTGCAGTATTGTTGTTACTTGTGTATGTATTTCCATCTATCCAAGTAATGGGCCCACATTCAGTGCGTATATCTGTGCCTGAGTTACTACAAGCCAAAGTAATATAAACAGGGTAGTCTTCTACTTCACCAAATTGTGCGCCACAGGCAAGAGGATTGTCACCAAAATACGATAAACGTAATCTCAATATTAATGTATCAGAAAGAGTAGGGTTACTAGGCACCGTAAAAGTTGTATTTGCTGCACCACTTGAGTCAATGGCCCAAAGGATTAACTCTGTGCTATCAAATTCAGCATTATCATTGTAATCTATCCACGCGGCATAATCATTTTCCATCCAGCCAGAAACACCGGTTAAATTTATATTGTAGGTACTGTCGGGATGAATTTCAATAGCCTTATTGCCATAATAAGAATAAGCTGTGTTCCCAGAGGTATTGGTCATGTTAGCTACTTCAACATCTTGCAAAAATAAATTGCCCGCACTTGAAGTGCCTGTTGCAATGCATAATGCAAATGGTTTTACCTCATACATAAACTTGTACGTTTCAGTAGTATCACCACTGCTACCAACGGCTAAAACTTTAAAAAATATTTTAGTGCCAACAGGTTGTTGAGGTAAGGGTGTATTGCTCACCCAAGTTGAGTCAACAGTATTTGTCATTGGAATAACATTGCCAAAAACAGGTGTGTTTATTGACCATTCGGTATACACATTTGTTAAAGTGCTATCATATGAAATTACTGAAGTAACAAATTGATCAACTCCAAACTTAGGTTTTGATAACGTTGGAAGGTCATCAATTTTGGTAGTTAATATGGCAGGGTAGCTTTGTCTACCATCTAAAGTAAACTCCCATAGGCCTCTGCCCCAGGTAGCAGCTCTTAAAGTATTTGATCCGCTTACCACTTCCAATTCATAAACCGTCATGTTTGGTAAATCAGGGTTATATAATGTCCAAACCGTATCTGCCATTGCTTTTTTATAAACGCCAATTTCTGCGCCCAAATAAATTGTTGAAGCATTGGTATGATCGATAACCACAGATTGAATAGGCATATCATTTAAATTATAAGAAATGTTTTGCCAAGTTGTACCTTGATCGGTGGACATGAAAACTTTGTTACCATTATTTTGATAAGTGTCATAAACCACAATAATTACGTCATCATTGTTGGGGTCAAAAGCTATATCTCTAATTGCGTTGTTTGGTAATGTTCCTCTTATGCTTGCAAACGTTAACCCTCCATCTATCGATTTTTCAATATTTGCTTGTTGTGAAACAACAATTATGTTTGAATTATTTTCAGCTATTGCAGCCCTGTCAATTCTATTACTAAATGATGGAGTGCCTAGTGCGACCCAATTGTCACAAAAATCATCTGATCTAAATAGGCTATCTCTAAAATCGTAAATGCGCATTTGTTCATTAGGGTCGTAAGCTAAAGGGGCAATCCAAGTTCCATTTGAGCTTGCCGGTGGTGTTACGCCTTGTTGGTTAAGTCCACCATTTAATGTACTTCTTCTAGTGCCGTTTTGAACACTACCAATCATATAGTCATCATTTAAAGGGTGAATAACTCCCTCCATTCCATCGGCTCCATAAAATTCAAGCCAACCATTTTCGGTAAAAATACTTGTGCCATTATCTTGCGAGCCAATTATGGTGCGGTAGTGGTTTGATTGGCTAACGCCAAGGCTATAGTTTTCTCTAATAGAAACCCCTTCATAGCGTTGCCATGTAATACCATCATCATAACTATTGGCTAAAAACCCATCACTGCCAATCCATAAAACACCATTTATATAACGGGCAAAACGAATGTCGGCATGCACGTAAGATGTATTAGTAAAGTAAGTAGCATTTCCTTGACTCCAAAAAGTGGTCTTGTTAAAAGTGCGTCCACCATCAGTACTCATATTTACATCAATGTCTCCTAAAAGCATTATGCTTGTATCGGCATCACTAACTGCAAACCCTCCATATAAACTTATGCCTGGCGTTGAAACCAAGGTAAAATTTTGGCCTTCATCAATCGATTTGTAAATACCTAAGCCGCTGCCAACAAATACACAAGTAGGACAATCGGCTGAAGTTGAAATTCTAGTATTAGCTATAAAAAAACCAGGAAACTTGTTTGATTGAGACCAAGTAACGCCTGCATCTAATGATCGATAAATAAAAGAATCGACACCCATTTTGGCGTAAACAATATTAGGGTTGGTTGGGTGAAATTCGATTTGTGTAATCGGCTCATTTGTTAAAGGAGTTGTCCAAGTAACCAGGTTATCTGTCGATCGGTAGACATTGCTATTAGCCGCTACAAAAACTAAATTGGGAATAGTGGGGTGGTATTTAATATCATAAATTCGCTCATTAGTGCCCAAGCCACCCCAACCTAATGTTGGAGGGGTGAAGTTGGAAGGAGTCCAAGTATCACCAGCATCTGTAGAACGATAAATACCATGACTATTGGCATTTTTAGCATTGCGAATATTTATTAAAATAGAATCAGCATTGGTTGGTGAAACTGCCATAACATTTACACCGGTAGCAACCAAAAAGTTGGTTGTACTGCCTGTCCAGTTAATTCCACCATCTAAAGTTTTCCAAAATCCACCGCTTCTTGAGCCTAAGTAAATTCTTAAACTATCATTAGGGTCAACATAAAATGATTCAACTCTGCCAAGCCCTAAAGAGTAGTGACCAGATACTTGATCAATATAATAAGGACCTAATTCTTCCCAACCATTATTAAATAATGCATCTTTTCCATTAAAGCTATTTTGCAAAAATCCTTTATAGGCATTTGTGGCAAAGTAAGGGTCAACCATACTTCTATCGCCACTTGGGTAAAATTTAGATTCAGTAACATGCAGCCATCTTTGGTAAGGTTTCCAACCGGAGCCTTTGGCGGTTTTATCTACTGTTTCAAAATAAGCTTCAGCCTCATTAACTACATCATACACATTTACATTTGGGTCGTGCATTTTGCTTTTCCAGTTTTGAGCTAAAGAAAAATTAAATGTAAATAGGATAGACAGTGCCAAAAAAATAATTCTCATAATAATTTCTATTTATTAAGGCAGGTAAAGTGCTTCTTTTCTTTGTATTCCCTCCATACTAATATAATAGGAAGTTTCTTGTTTATGGTAAAATATGGTTGCCATATTTTTCGATTCATTTTTAAATTGGCTATTGCTAACTGCTTTTCCTCTGCTAATTATTAATTTTTGGCTCAATTGTGCGTTGCCAACTTTATAGACCTTGCTTGCGTAATAAACACTATCAATTACAATAGCTTTTTGATCAAATTTTTCAAAGTCTATTTTAAGGCAATCTCTAATTTCAGCATCACGCTGGCCAGGATATTCTTTTTGTAAATAAGCTTCTTTTACAATCAAATCTTTTCCTTGAGTTATTTTGCTGCTGCTGCCACAGGTTGCACCAGTTGTAATTAGAGCTACCGTAGCCAATATTAAAAAAATGTAGTTTAATTGCTTTTTCATTGTAATACAATAATACGGAATTTAACGGGTAGGGTTAGGTTGATTTGCAGCCTAATTTTGTTGCTTATTATTATTATTATTATCTATAATGGCTCAGTGTATGAAACGTAGCGTTTGTTTAGTAAAGTTACGACATAGTTATAATTAAAACGTAAAAACGAAAGGCTGTTAACTTTTAAAAACAGCAAGGGCGTTTTGAGAGTGGGTTGTTTACAAGCAGATTGAATTAGCAGGATGAAGGCATGGGGATTTATACATTGTTAGCAAATCGTTTTCATTCATTTTTTTCTCTCTTTTTCCATTTAAGTTTTTCATGTCGTTCTTGCTTGATTAACTCATCTTTATTGTAATCAATTATCTCTCCCTGAGGATAAACTTTATTCAACCAATCAACGAAAACAAATATGTGTTCTCGATAACAATTGGCGATATAACCATCAAATTCTTTTCTCTGATATTTTGCGTAAATAAAAAATCTGGGCCATCCTATAATGAAGATTCCAGATGTGTGATCTCCTAAAGAGTCTGTTTGAGCTAATAAGGAATCTAATTGTCTTAAATCATTCTTGCTGATTGGGTAGGATTCTAACAATTCATAATTACCTGTTGTATCCAAAGCTGGTTGATACAAAACATATAGTGAATCGTTCATAACTCTGTAATGGTTGAAGTCTGCAAAAGCCAGTCCAGAGCTTTGAGGGACCCCAATGCTCAAATAATTTTCATTAGAATTTTCTATTTGGGCTTCTGCTAGATTAGAAACCACAAGAATAGAGCATACTAATATTAAACGTAGATTATTCATTTCAATATTTGCTAACGGTTTGGCTAAAAAGCGTTGCCATTCTGAAGGGTGGCTATGATTTTTTAGCTCTTGTTATGTGCTTTTTTCATTTATATTTTTCTGTCTTTTCAATCACATAGTGTATTGTTCTTATTGCATCAATGGCGTGATTGCTCCAATGATGCCAAAAATCGAATTTCATTCCCCACATAGCATTTTCTATGCTTTCTTCAGTGTTCAAGTCAAAAACCATAAGCCGATATTTGATGTCTTTATAAATATCCATTACATCATCTAACAGATCTCCCATTACAGGAGATTCGTTTCCAAAAACATTTTCAGTTGGATCAAAAATTGTCCAATAGCATTGATTTTCTCCAAGTAGTTCGCTTGTTCGATTCTTTATAATTTCAAATTCTTTATCATCAAGTTTATCCTTAAAATCTACATTAGAATCTAAGTCTATGGTTTGAAGGTTTAGTCCATTTGAATAAAGTTCAAGAAGCGATTTTTGTAGTTTGACCAGAACATTGGAATTTGTTGTTTCAAGTAATCCACAAAATTTTCTACAAGACTTTAAAAAGGCCTGAAATTCTTTAGTTGATATTACTTGCTTACTCTTCATTATTTAATTGTAGATGATGGTTATTGTATGGTGTGTTAGCAGCCCGCAGGGTGCATATGCACTATCCATAGTGTTACCTTTTCGTTTTTATTTTCTCCAATATGTCTTTCCATCAACTTTTTTAGTCGAAAGAATTTCATAGCAGTCGACAATTCCGTCTTCAATAAGCCGACCCTTTACGGAGATATTTACTTTCTTATTTTCATTAATCAACTTTTGTCTGTCAAACTGTTTCATCTTTTCATATTCTTCTTCACTCACATATACTGTCATAACTTGAGCCGAATCAATTTTTAAATGAAAAAAAGGTTTGTTTATTAAGTTGTTTTCTTTCAAGATTTTAATTGTTCCTATTAACTTCTGATCTTGTTCGGATATATTTTTTTGAATATTCAGACTATCAATCATTGATTCAAATTTGTTAATTGTTGAATCTGGAACACCATAAAAGCTTCCCAGGCTTATTAGTTTGAAATACAGTTCTCCTTCAATCTTTTGTGATTCCAAACTCTTGTCAAATTTTGTCTGACAGCTAACAACTATCAAAAGGCACAGTACAATTAAAATATTTATTTTCTTATTCATCTTTAATGAAAGATAACGGTTAGTGTATGTGGCGTGCCGACCGAATGGAAGGCATGAACATCATACACATTGTTGCCAATATGTGCTTTATTTTTCAATTATTTTTAAGAGTTGTTTTTTTAATCTTTTCGATTGCTTGGTTTGATTCAAATCTAACTCTGCAAATAGCTTTCTTACCAATCCTTTCTCTTCAGGCTTAAATTCATTCATTTTAATTAGTTCATTAGAGTAATAGTAAGTTGGTCGTTCTTTATCATTTAGTATGATAGTTAGTAACTCATTGGTATTTAAGTTCTTCAATGACTTGCGATACTCTCTTTCCGATTGATTTTTTTCATTGTGAATTTTAACATTGTTAGCTGCTTGCTCTTTTCTTAGCTTCTCTCTTTTCTCCTTATCTAATCTTTCTTGCTCTTCTCGTGCTGCAGTTCCTTTCTGTCTTTGAATCCAATTTTCAACTTCCATTTTAATTTCTGGAAGTGTTTTTGACGTTAGGGTTGATGTACCAAAAGGTAAATATGGGTTTTCAGAATTATTTAAAATCCAATGAGTTAAGTTTATAATTTTAGTATTTGGATTCTGTTCTAAACTTTGGATTAAAAAATAAACCCCTTGTTTGTCGCCAGTTGTTAAATAAAATAACCCAGTTTTTTCAACTAATTTTTTATAAAGAGCAATTACGGGTGAGACACTACCTTGCTTATGTCTATTTTCAATAATTGTAAGTCCTTTAATTAAATTCAACAATGAATCGAAATCATACTTTTCAGAAAGTCTGTTAAAAGTCTCGTAATAATGTAAAGATTGTTCATTACTCTCAAATCCGATTTCCGTATGGATTTGGTCAAGAAATGATTTATACTTTCTCCAATTAGAAAACAAAGTTTCCAATTCAGAGTTTATGCCCGAATTACCACATTCAATAATCTTGTTAATTATATTCTTAGTGTCTTCTGTCATTTTCTTGCATTACTGGCAACGTATTTGCTAAAATACGTAGAAACGGTTTGGTAGGTTAGGTCTATGTTTTTTAGCTCTTGTTGTAGTTCGTTTATTTTTTTATGCTTCCACAGAAAAGTGGAAAGGCTCATTGTTTTTCATTTCAATTACTATTCGCGAAAATCCGTCCTTCATGTTTAATAAGTCAGCTTCCCATTCCATTTTACTTTGTCTGATGTCTGAAGGAATCATTACGGATTCAAGTCTGTATTCCTTTCTTAATTGGTCGTTGGTAATAACCTTTTTTTGTTCGGTCAAGAAAGTAGCAATGTCAATCCAAATTTTTGAAAAATTTTCCTGAATTGCTTCAAACGCTTCTTGCTGATTTTTATTCGAACGCTGATTGTTTGATTGAATATATAGAATGACTGGAGTGTGAATTGATTCAAGTTCGATATCCTGATCCAAATAATAACAATTGTCAATTTTATCATGGGTCGAACCCATCTCACCAAAGTATGAATCCTTAATCGGCTGAGCTTTCAAATTATTTAATAGTCTTTTTATCATTTCAATTATGAACTACAACGGTAAGTATATGAAGCGTAGCATCCAAAGGGTGCTATGATTTTATATACATTGTTAGACTCAGTATTTCCTCTCCATTTTGGTATCAAAATAGATATTAAATATCTTCTCTGTTTGAGATATTTCGCTAAATAATTTCAATTCTCCTGGGCAAAAATATCCACGACATAACTCAATTTTACCTGAAAAAACATCATCTCCAAATAAAGTTAAATCCAATCTTTCATTATGTCGCTTACAAAATTGCCTTCCTAAAATGCCGAACGCAAATGAAGCATTGTCAAGTAAGAGATAGCCATCACCATTTTCAGAAAGTTCGTAGTCTTTGATTTTATCGGAAATGATAAGATTAATAATTCGACCATTTCTGAAAACCATTTCTTCCTTTAATTCGCCATCATAGTATTTCTTTTGAATTCCATCCAAATTCCCATTCAAGTAATTTAACTCCCAACGGTGTTTTCCATATAAGGAAACTCCATTTATAATTCCATTTCCCTCATTGAAAATAAATTTACCGTTGAGAATTCCATTTTCATAATTACAAAATATCAATGTGTCTGTTCCGTTATTTAGTAAGTTCAAGTATTGTCCGATTAAGGTATCATTTTGGTAAGTTATAGATACTGTTTTTTTCCCTTGTTCATTTAGATAGTACCATTCTCCATTTTTTTTATTCCATCTATAATTTCCATAAGTCCACCCATTATAAGAAAGAGCATCTTCATATATTTTGTCATACATTCCACCAACATAGTTTCCCTTTTTCTTCTTTATTTTAATTGGTCCATTGAACATATCATTTTGCACTGTTGCGATAAAGATTGTATCTCCATTAGGGAATAAGGTATTGATATAAGTATTTGGTTGATTCGAATCTTGATTTGTTGATTGTTTCTTTAAGATATTACAGGAAGTTATTACCAAGACAAATGATATAATCCAATATTTCTGTTTTATGCCTTTCATCTTATTTATTATTGAGCCTAACGTTTTGGCTAAACAGCGTGGCGGATTATGTCCGCAGGACTTATCCAAAACGCCTGTTTGTAAATATAATTTAAATCAAACAAACAGGCACTAAATAGCCAATGCGGTTTAGCTTTTGTTAGCTGCTGCAATTTTATCTATGAATTTTTGCATATTCTCTTTATTTCTTCCCAATGATGTTATTGAACTACGTTTATCCGGGTCACAAATGCTATTTACTAAAAGTCTGTTACCTTGCTTAATTATAGTAATTTGTTCACCCCAGCTACCAGAAAAAAAACTGGGTTGAGTTTTTGAAATAGCAATATCTTTATTCACAATCCAGGGAAACCATTTGAGTTCGTTTGCCACTTCTTCTATAATTAATAGAATTTCTTCCCAGGCCAGATTTGTGGTTATAATTTTGAATTTTAGTTTTTGTTTTTGAAAAAAATATAGACCTATGGCAACGATTATTGCAATAAGAGTTAACCATATTAAAAAAGGATCTTTTTTAATGTCCATTTGTCCTAAAAAAGATAAAATAAATAGCCAAAAGGGAATAGAAAATAATCCATAAACAACACCGTAATGCGTAAACTTATCCCAAAATTTTAATTGTAATTCTTCAGTTTCAATGGATGTTTTGATTCGTTCTGATGTCATATTAGGGTTGCAGCTAACGGTTTTTGTATGGTGCGTATCCCGCAAGGTATGCACTATACACCTTGTTGTGGTGTCGTTTTTTCTTTATTAATTAAGATTTCAATCAGTTCGTAAGTAAGTCTTGGAATTTCTTTTCTGTTTTCTCTTGATATTCCGTCCATTTTCTGCAAAGACTCTTTCAGCTCAATATAAACAGGGTGCTTGAGCCTTGTGATTACATATCCATTAGCTTTTTGTTCTAGTTCAATCTCTTTTTTTAACTCCGTTGCATCATACTCAAGTGATTTAAATAATCTCAAACCCTCTATAATTAATGGATTCGTATTTAATCTATTTATCTGACTATCTAGAAATACTACTCCGTATTCTTCTAAATCCGAGACAATTTCATGGATTACTCTTGTTGTTGTTTCAATACGACTATTATGGTCATAATACGCTTCTTCAAGTCGAGCAATTCCTGTGTTTCGTTTTAAAGTAATTAAATTAAAATGTGGATTAATCCATCCTGTATTGTATCCACTTCCCCCAATAAAAACTGGATTCAGTCTTGACGCTACAGAGCAAGCGCAAAACTTATCTTTTAGAGTAAATCCTATATCAAAACTCTCAAATACTTTCAGTTCACCAATTTGTCTTATTCTTTGGAAAGAGTAATGTTGATTTTTATAAAAAGCAAATTGAAAATCAGGAAAATGTTTCACCATAATTGGCAATAGTATTTTTTTGAATTCACCTCTTTTTAACTCAGGTGATTCATCAACTATCGTTTTCTTATTTCCAAACTTCTCAAAAACTTTCATCTACTTTATTTAACTAATGCACCACAACAATAGTATATAAAGCATTAATGCCTTATACACACAATATAACTATTCTTGGTCTAAGAAATCTAATGGGCTAGGGGTTTTGTTTAGGTGTCGGTTGGTTACATGGGTATAAATTTCGGTGGTTCTACTGCTGTTATGGCCTAATAGCACTTGTATACTTCTTAAGTTAACTCCATGTTCATATAAATGTGTTGCGTAGCTATGCCTCAAATCGTGCATGGTTGCATACTTTTTTATATTACCAATTTTCAATGCACGTTTTAAAATTCTGTTGCAGCTTGAGGTTGAATATTGTGTTCCCAATTCTGGCCCTTCAATCAAATATGTTTTTGGCTTATACTGCTTGTAATACCGTCTAAATTCCAATAATAAACTATTGGGCAGTGGCACTAAACGATCTTTTTTGCCCTTGCTTTGTTCAATAAAAATGGTTTTTCTTTCACCATCAATGTGCTTAATCTTTAACTTAATCAACTCGCCAATCCTTAACCCGCAAGCATACACGGTTTTGAGTATTATTTTGTGCTTAAGGTTTGCAGTTGCGCTAAACACTCTCTTTACTTCATCTTTTGAAAGTACCGTAGGTAGTTTTTTTTCTTTCATTGGCCTATCTATACTAATGAAGGTTCTAGGTTGGTCAAGGATTTGTTCCCAATAGAATTTAATGGCATTAATAGCTTGGTTTTGCGCACTTATAGAGAGGTTGGCCTTAATCATTGATCTAATAAATGGATCAGCATCTTTAGCACTGTCAAGTTTATGTGTAACACAATAGGCAAAATACTTCTTTAAATATGTTAGGTAGGTGCCAATTGTAGATGATGCATAGTTGCGCTGTATTAATTTATTATTGATTTGCTGAAGCTTATTCATTAAGTGCAAAATAGTTTATGTAATCAGAAAAATAAAATTATGAATTAACTTAGTCGTTTTTAACCGTTAATAACGGTTAGCTTGTAATTACAGCTATTACTGAGTTTTACAATATAAAACAGATTAAAAATGCGAAAATGTAGAATATGTAAACAACCAATTATTGGCCGAACCGATAAATTGTACTGCAATATAAATTGCAAAAACTACTACCACATTCAATTGCGAAAAGCTTCAGCTAAAGTAGTGGCTAAATGGGATAACATTTTGCATAAAAATCACCGCATTTTGATGGAAGTAATGGGCAAAAATACCACGCAAAAAAAAGTGAAACGCACAGTATTGGATAGAAAATACTTTAACTTTTTTACGGTAACTGGTTATTACACCAACAAACAGGGTAAAATGTACAACTACGTTTATAATTTCGCTTGGATGATTTTCTCAGATGCGGAAGTGCTTATTGTAAAGCGTAAATGAATTAAAACTTGTTACTTGTATGAAAGTGTATGATTTTCCAATCGTTGTTTTCCTTTCTAAACACCACACTTTCAATGGCGATAAACTTATACTTTTGATTTTTTGATTCTCCCTCAAACGCTGTGGTGTAATGTGCCAAGGCCAAGTCGCTATTTGGTGTGGTTACAATGTGTAGGTTTTTCAAACTAAATCCACTTCCTTGCCAATCATCTTTTTTCATAAATTCTAAAAAAGTGGTTTTGGTTAAGGTTGCACAGTTATCAGTAAAATAATTGAAATCTTCTGAAAGTAAATCTGCAACTACTTCCCAATTTTTGGCATTAAAGGCATCATAAAATGCATTAAGTTTTTGCTCTATTTTCATTGCTTAACAAGTTGTATTGAAGCCATAAGTTACGCTATTTACTACAGTTGCAAAACTTGGAAGTGGTTCTTAAAATCTGAACTCAATTACTCCTTTTGCAAAAAATGGTGTGCCAGGTGTAAAATGAATTTCTTCTACAGATGTTGCTTCATTTTTAATACGAGATTCAGTGGCAAATTGGGTTTCATTCCACTCAGTATCTAGTAGGTTTTGTATTTGAATACCTATGCTCAAACGCTTAAAATTATACCCAACATTGGCATCAATAACTGTATAGCCTTCAGCCACTATGGAATTATTTTCGTTGGCAGGTCTATCCATCATATAACGGGCATTAACACCACCATAAATTCCCTTTTCACAAACAACACTTAAGCCGCTAACTAACGTAAATGGAGGAGCTAAGGGAATGTAGTTTTCACCTTTCTTTTCTTTTAAAGCTATTGCATGTGTGTAGTTTGCATCAACATTCCAAAACAACCATTTTAGCGGCTGATACCTTACACTTAAATCTACACCTTGTCTTTCCGTTTCTCCACTTGGCTCCACTATGCCAGCATCACCTACATAAACAAACTCTTGCTCAAGGTACAGTTTCCAATAGGCAACATTTACCACCATATTCGATTTTGGTTTCCAAATAAAACCTAAGTCGGCACCATAAGATGCGGGCAATGTTTTTTTGCCATTTTGAGCTACTACCACTCTTGTATCATTGCTATGAAAACCTTTGCCCATTTTTAAATAGTATTGCAATTTAGGCGATTGGCTAAATATAAAATTCAATTTAGGACTAACAATTAAGTTGGCTTCTGCCTGTGTTTCATATTCAAGCAACAATGCATCATTATAATTAAAATTAAAATGATCTATACGCAATGCAGGGTTAATCTGCCATTTTCCAAGGTAAAAGTTAGCGTTGACGTATGCTGCTGTGTTGGTTTCAAAAATGTTGCCTAGCTGAGTTCTGCTTAAAATTTCGGAGCGGTTTAATGTTTTTGATAGCTCATTGTTATTGCTTTCATCTGCTCTTAAGCTAAGTCCAATTTGGTAGTTTCCGTTTACTTTGTAACCATTAAAACTTTTAAAATATTCAGTATTTAAACCGTACAAACTTCTATTTTCTTTCTGCTTTATTTGGTCGCTGTTTACAGAGTCTTCCAAAAAGAAAGTGAAGTTTGAGAATAACTCAAAATTGTAATTGCTGTAAAACACATTGGTATTAATTGAGGCGTTTTCATTGAGTATTTTTTGATGATTAATTTTAATATTACTACGGCTGGTTTGTCCACCTTCTGTATCATCAATAGCACCAAAGCGGGTAATTAAACCACTTTCAACAGCTCTTTGCGGCACTTGGCCAGAGGCATCCCAACGGCTAGTAAAATGCGATAAGGTTATACCAACTTCTTCATTTTCGCCAACTTTAACTGTGTATTTGCCTAATGCGTTTATTCGGTTAAAATTTTGTGGGCTTTCAAATGCACCATCCGTTGTGGTATATTCAGTAGCAAAATAGGCCTGATGCTTTTCATTAGATACAACGTCTAACATCCCTAAAAACCTTTGGCTGTTAAATTGCCCGGCTTCAACCTTAAGCAAATTGTTTTTTAGCTTTTGCTTTGTTTTAAAATTTACATAACCAGCAGTGTTAAAATTTCCTTTATCAGCATAATAACTTCCTTTTCCAAACTCAACTTTGTCAACCGTTTCGGGTATTATAAAGTGCAAATCGGCATAGCCTTGTCCATGCGCATGGCTTACCATATTTACTGGCATACCATCTACTGTAATGGCAACATCAGTGCCATGGTCAACATCAAACCCTCTTAAAAATATTTGCTCGGCTTTACCACCACCTGCATGTTGGCCAATAAATAGGCCAGGTACTTTTCTTAAAATTTCTTGTGATGAGTTTACCGGATTGGTTTTAACATCAACATCATTAATTCTGTTTAGTGCATCTAAATTTTGTTCAATTACCACTTGGTTTAACGAAACCACTTTTTGAATCATTACTATGTTTAATGGAGACTCTAGTGAATTAACAACAGTTATGTATTTATCAAAACCCAAATGTGTAACACTTATGGTATCGCCAACAGAGGTGTTGCTAAGGCTAAAAAGTCCATTTATGTTGGTGTGTGTATGGTTGCCAGTGTTTTGGTTATAGATGTAAGCGTTAATTAAAGTTTCATTGTTATCGCTTACAACCGAGCCTGTTAAATTTTGACTATATAGCGATAGCTGTGCTAGCATTGCACAAAGCAGTAAACAGGTAAATTTCATGTATGTTGGTTTATGCCGTTACTTACGTAAAAAGTATGCGATTGGATTTTATCTTTGTGAAAATAAACAGCTTTAAATATTTTTATAAAACACCAATGCATAAGAACAAATTTGATGCTTTTGATGTTTTGTTTTAGTGTATTTTTCAATATTTGGAGTACGAAAATAATTAATAAACCTTTACTTTAAAATAGTAATAATGGATAACCAATCAGGAGATATAAGCAAATGCCCTTTTAAGAGCGGAGCTCACAGCAAAGGAGCTGGTGGAGGAACGACCAATGAAAAGTGGTGGCCAAATCAATTAAAACTTAATATACTTAAGCAACATAGCAGCAAAACAAATCCTATGGATGAAGATTTTGACTATGCCAAAGCGTTTAATACGCTGGATTATGAAGCATTGAAGCATGATTTAACCAACTTAATGACAGATTCGCAAGATTGGTGGCCTGCAGATTTTGGTCATTATGGTCCATTTTTTATAAGAATGGCATGGCATAGTGCAGGTACCTACCGAACCAGTGATGGAAGAGGTGGTGGAAACACAGGTCAGCAAAGATTTGCACCTTTAAATAGTTGGCCAGATAATGGAAACTTAGATAAGGCTAGAAGATTACTTTGGCCTATTAAACAAAAATATGGCAACCAAATTTCTTGGGCCGATTTAATGATACTTACTGGTAATGTTGCACTAGAATCAATGGGTTTTAACACCTTTGGTTTTGCTGGTGGAAGGGCTGATGTTTGGGAGCCAGAAGAAGACGTTTACTGGGGTTCAGAAACTGAATGGGAAGCTGATGACAAGCGTTATTCAGGAGAAAGGGATTTAGAAAATCCTTTGGCTGCTGTGCAAATGGGATTGATTTATGTAAACCCTGAGGGGCCAGGAGGTAATCCCGATCCTATTGCAGCTGCAAAAGACATTAGAGAAACATTTGCTAGAATGGCCATGAATGATGAGGAAACCGTTGCATTAATTGCCGGTGGACACACTTTTGGTAAAACCCACGGTGCTGGTGATGCTGCTTTAGTTGGAGCTGAGCCAGAAGGTGGCGCAATTGAGCAACAAGGTTTGGGCTGGAAGAGTACACACGGCAGCGGGCTTGCAGGGGATGCAATTACCAGTGGACTAGAAGTTACTTGGACTCAAAAGCCTACGGAATGGACAGCTTTGTTTTTCAAAAATCTTTTTGAGAATGAATGGGAGTTAACCAAAAGTCCTGCAGGGGCAAATCAATGGATAGCTAAAAATGCAACTGCTGATGTACCTTATGCACATGATAGTTCTAAAATGCAATTGCCAACTATGTTAACCACGGATTTAGCTTTAAGATTCGATCCGGCTTATGAAAAAATATCTCGTAAGTTTTATGAGGACCATGCAGCATTTGAAGATGCATTCGCAAGGGCTTGGTATAAATTGACGCATAGAGATATGGGACCAATTAGCAGATATTTAGGTCCTGAAGTTCCAAAAGAAGAATTGATTTGGCAAGATCCATTGCCTGCATCAAATGGCACATTAAGCAATGATGAGGTGAAAGCCTTAAAAGATAAAATTGCTGCTACTGATTTAACCGTTAGCGAAATGGTATCTACTGCTTGGGCTTCAGCTTCAACTTATAGAGGTTCTGATATGCGTGGCGGTGCAAATGGGGCGCACATTCGCTTAGCACCTCAAAAGTTCTGGGAAGTAAACAACCCAACACAATTGGCCAAAGTATTGAGTGTTTATGAAGGCATTAAAGGCAATGCTTCATTAGCTGATGTGATTGTTTTAGGCGGTAATGTTGGTGTTGAAAAAGCGGCAGCAGCTGCTGGTCATAGCATTGAAGTACCATTTACCTCAGGTAGGGTAGATGCGTTGGAAGAACAAACTGATGTAGAATCGTTCTCAGTTTTAGAACCGGAAGCGGATGGTTTTAGAAACTACCTAAAAGGAAGTTATTCTATAGCTACAGAAAACTTATTGGTTGACCGTGCACAGCTATTGGGCCTTACAGCACCAGAAATGACTGTGTTGGTTGGTGGTTTAAGAGTGTTGGGTACAAATGCTAACAACACCAAGCATGGTGTGTTAACTGACTCAGTAGGTGTTTTAAACAATCACTTTTTTGTGAATTTGTTAGATATGGATGTTGCTTGGAAAGCTGTTGATGATACAGAAGAAGTATTTGAAGGAACTTCAAGAAGCACAGGGCAAGTTAAATGGACGGCTACAAGAGCTGATTTGGTTTTTGGTTCTAACTCAATTTTACGAGCAGTAGCTGAAATTTATGGTAGTTCAGATTCTGAAGAAAAGATGGTTAGAGACTTTGTGAAAGCTTGGACCAAAGTGATGGATGCCGATAGATTTGATTTGAAGTAGCGGAGGCCTGTGAATTAAAAAAAGAATTGTGCAAAGGTCTTAGGCCTTTCTAGAAAATTACAGAATACAAATGCCTGCTAGTTTTAGAGGGCATTTTTTTGTTTATTATTCCTTAAAAAACCTCCAGGTAAAACTTGCCAATACTGCACCTATAATTGGAGCGGCTATGTATAACCAAAGATGAGGCAAGTTACCCGAAACTATAGCTGGTGCAATAGACCTAGCTGGGTTCATAGAAGCTCCAGTAATTGGGCCTGCAAATAAGGCTTCTAATCCTACAATTGCACCAACAGCCAATGCCGTAAATTGAGTTACCGCTTTGTTTTGGCTTACAAATAGTATAACCAACATTAAAAAGTAAGTCAATATTATTTCGAGTATGAATGATTGTTGCCAACTGCCAGCGGGTAGGGTAGTACCTAAATATTCGTGCTCTACAAACAAGAGTTTTAAAGTAATTGATGCCAGCAATGCGCCTATTAATTGAGCAACAATGTAGGGGACTAAATACTTTCGCTCAAACCTATCGGTAAATGCAAAAGCAATGGTAACTGCTGGATTAATATGGGCACCAGACGTTTTGCCAAATGCGTAAATCATAATGGTAACTACTAAGCCAAAAGCAATGGCAACTCCAAGATGGGTAATGCTGCCATTTGATAAATCATTAACAACAATAGCACCAGTACCAAAAAATACCAATGCATAAGTGCCCAACAATTCGGCCAAGTATTTTTTTATATTGCTATATGGCATTTGGCGAAAATAAGGTAATAATGTTCATGTTAAAGGACTAGTATCTTAAGATAACCCTAAGATTTGCTAATTACATTTTGCTTATTAAATATCCCTGACTTATTGCCAATTCTGCTGGAGTGTAGTTCTTAAACTCATTATTGATGGAAATGATGCTTAAGTCATCTAAATTACCTGTCAAATATTCTTCATCTGTTACAGGTAAATCAATTTGTTTGTACATGGCTTTATAGTCCTTAAACCTCATACGATTTTGAGGTTGTATGGTGTTGTCTATTCTTTTCCAGGCCTTATCACTAAATTTTAGAAAGTTGTAAATGTTAATAGATTTGTCAAAGTGCGCAAAGTGATCTGACATATCTATGTGATGGCACATAACACCACCTGCTTTGGCAACTCTTTTAAACTCGCTTAATATATCAATGAGTATAGATTTAGGTATGTGTTCAAAGGTGTTGTTAGAGCATATTAAATCAATGGAATTGTTTTCGAACTGCAGTCTTCTTGCATCTCCAATTATGCGGGTTAAGCCAATATTGGTAAATGTTTCTTTAATATTTAAGTTATTAGTTTTTGCATTTGCAAGCTCTTGTATATAGCTCCACTTCTGTTGATTTATATTGGGTAAGTAATTTTTCAACTTGCCATCTTGCTGCCACTCAACATATTTTTTACAAGTAATAATTAAATTTTCTAAGGTCATCCAATCACTTAAGTCAAGGGTAAAACCTTTTTTAACATCATTTAAATACAATGCAATAGGTACTATTGGATACCAGCCGGTGCCCAACTCTAAAAAGGTACACTCATTTAAACTTTTGTTTAGGTGCTTTTTAAAAAACTTCAAGTGATCTTTAGCATGGGTAATTTTATAACCAAAGTATTCATCAGTAAGCTCAACACCTTTAGTCACATTTTTTTGAAACCACAAATTTATGCGCTGGCTTTGCGGCATGTACGAAATACATTTTTGTACAAATGCTTTTAAATGCCACTTAGCTATCATTGGTTGTTGTTAAGTTTTCGAGAACTATTAACTAAAAATCGCATGTCTCGTTGCGCTAATTGGCAAAAAGAAATGCGATTCAATAATGTGTAAGTGTGAACTTAAGCTTGTGCAGTTGGGCCACCAAAATTCATTGGTAAACCTGCTACAGGATCTTGTTCCTTTATTGGTCCGTGTTGGCTTTCAAACTTGTTTACATTATCGGCTAATGCTTTTAACAATCTTTTAGCATGCTGTGGTGTAAGCAATATTCTGCTTTTTACTTTGGCTTTTGGTACGCCAGGCATGGCTCTAATAAAGTCTATTACAAACTCGGCATTGCTGTGCGTTATTACAGCTAAGTTTGAGTAAATGCCTTCAGCAATTTCTTCTGAAAGCTCAATATTTAATTGCCCTGGTTGCTGTGGATTGTTTTTATCTTCTGCCATGGTTATTTATTTTTTAGTATAAAAAAAGCCGATAAAGTAAATAAGAAAGCAATCCCGATAGCTATCGGGACTGCTAATGTTATGTATCTATATTTTATTCGCCTTCTTCAATAGATTCTTCTATTTGCGCTGCGGCTTCTCTTTTAGCCAACATGCGCTCATATTCTTCTCTAGAACCTACGATTAGTTTTTCGTACTTAGGCATTCCTGTTCCTGCTGGTATTTTATGACCTACAATAACATTTTCCTTTAATCCCATTAAACCGTCAGCCTTGGCAGCAATTGCTGCAGTACTTAACACTTTAGTGGTTTCTTGGAAAGATGCTGCTGAAATCCAACTCTTAGTACCTAATGATGCCTTGGTAATACCTAACAACAACGGACTTGCAGTGGCAGGTATAGCATCTCTAAATTCTACTAAAACACTATCGTTTCTTCTAAGTAGCGAGTTTTCTTCACGTAACTGTCTCAGCGAAACAATTTGCCCAACCTTTAAGTTGGTAGAATCACCTTTTTCAGTAACAACTTTTTTGTCGTAAATTTTATCATTTTCTTCAATAAAGTCGAACTTGTCAAATGGCTTGTTCTCTAAGAAAATAGTATCGCCCGCATCATTGATATTTACTTTACGCATCATTTGACGCACAATAACTTCAATGTGCTTATCATTAATTGGTACACCTTGTAGTCTATAAACTTCTTGTACCTCATTAACTAAGTATGATTGAACCGCAAAAGGACCTTCAATAGCCAAAATATCGTTAGGTGTAATTGCACCATCAGATAATGGCATACCTGCTTTAACAAAATCATTCTCTTGTACCAAAATATGTTTAGACAATGAAACAAGATACTTTCTCTTATCACCGTCTTTTGATTCGATTAGAATTTCTCTATTACCACGCTTAATACCACCAAACTTAACAACACCATCAATTGCAGTAACAACAGCTGGGTTTGAAGGGTTACGTGCTTCAAAAAGCTCGGTTACCCTTGGCAGACCACCCGTAATATCACGCAACTTACCTAACACCCTTGGTATTTTTACCAATACTTGGCCAGGCTCAATTGAATCCCCTTCACTAACAGAAACGTGCGCTCCCACTGGTAAGTTATAAAACTTAAGTGGCTCATCATCTTTTTTGGCTTTAGGAGCCATAATGTTAATGGTAGGTATTCTTGTTTTATCACGTGATTCGATAATTACTTTTTCACGGAAACCAGTTTGCTCATCAGCCTCTTCACGGTAAGTAATGCCTTCTGCTATACTATGGAAAGCTACTTTTCCTTTGGTTTCTGAAAGCATAACTGCATTGTATGGATCCCAAGAGCAAATAATATCACCCTTGCTAATTTTGGCTCCATCTTTAACCAATAGTACTGAACCGTAAGGTATATTGTTAGCATTAAGCAACTTGCCTGACTCTTCATCAACAATTCTTAATTCACCTGTACGGCCAATTACAATGTTTTGGTTTTTGCCTTCTTCATTTTTGTACTTAACAGTTCTAATTCCATCAAACTGAATAACACCGTTAAACTTGGCTGGCATATTAGATTCAGTTGCAATGTTAGATGCTGTACCACCCACGTGGAACGTTCTAAGTGTTAACTGAGTACCCGGCTCACCAATTGATTGGGCAGCGATAATACCAACTGCATCACCTCTTTGAGCAATTTGGTTATTGGTTAAGTTACGTCCGTAACATTTAACACAAACACCTCTTCTAGTTTCACAAGTAAGTACCGATCTAATTTCAACTGAATCAATACCTGCTTCTTCAATTTTCTCAGCAACAGGTTCTGTAATATACTGGCTTGCGCTGCATAACAACTCATCTGTTTCTGGATGGAAAACATCATGCAAACTGTATCTACCTAAAATTCTATCAAACAATGGATCAATAATATCTTCATTATCCTTCAACGCTGTCATGGCTATACCTCTAAGCGTTTCACAATCTTCTTCCATTATTACCACATCTTGTGCAACATCAACCAACCTACGCGTTAAGTAACCCGCATCAGCTGTTTTAAGTGCCGTATCGGCCAAACCTTTACGCGCACCGTGTGTAGATATAAAGTACTCAAGTACTGATAGTCCTTCTAATAGGTTAGACTTAATTGGATTTTCAATAATACCAGGTCCCGTATCACCAGATTTTCTTGGTTTGGCCATTAAGCCCCTCATGCCACCTAACTGTCTAATTTGTTCTTTTGAACCCCTTGCACCAGAATCTAACATCATAAACACTGAGTTAAATCCTTGCTTATCTTCAGCTAAAAGGTCAATTAGGTTCTTAGCTAATTTGGAGTTGGTTCTTGTCCAGATATCAATGATTTGGTTATAACGCTCATTATTGGTTATTAAACCCATGTTATAATTCTCCCAAACATCATCAACTTCTAATTGCGCATTGTCTAACTGCTCATCTTTATCGGCAGGCTGTACTAAATCACTTAAGTTAAATGATAGGCCACCTTTAAATGCCCAACCGAATCCCATTTCTTTAATGGCATCCAAAAATTTGGCCGCTGTAGGTAGATCAGTTTCGTTAATAATATTACCAACGATTTTACGCATTTCCTTCTTACCACATATTTGGTTAATAAAACCAACTTCTTCTGGCACAGCTTTATTAAATATAACTCTACCAATAGTTGTTTCAATAATTTTATTAACCAACTCACCTTTTTCTTTGATGATGGTTTTTACTTTAATCCAAGCATGCAAATCAACCATGCCTTCATTGTAAGCAATTTCGGCTTCTTCCATTGAATAGAAAGTTAAACCTTCACCTTTTGATGGTTTTTCTTTTGTGCCTTTACGACCTTTAGTTATATAGTATAATCCCAAAACCATATCCTGTGAAGGCAACGCTATAGGCGTTCCACTTTGAGGATTTAGAATGTTATGAGATGACAACATTAACATTTGCGCTTCTAATATAGCTGCCTTACTCAACGGTAAGTGCACAGCCATTTGATCACCATCAAAATCCGCATTAAATGCCGCACATGCCAATGGATGTAATTGTATTGCCTTACCCTCAATTAACTTGGGTTGGAAAGCTTGTATTGATAACCTGTGCAGTGTTGGAGCACGGTTAAGCATTACAGGGTGTCCTTTCAATATATTTTCAAGAATATCCCAAATAACAGCTTCTTTTTTATCAACCAATTTTTTGGCTGACTTAACTGTTTTTACAATGCCTCTTTCAATTAATTTTCTGATAATAAAAGGCTTAAAAAGCTCTGCAGCCATGCCTTTTGGTATACCGCACTCATGTAATTTTAAAGTAGGTCCTACTACAATTACAGAACGACCAGAATAATCTACACGTTTACCTAATAGGTTTTGACGGAAACGACCTTGCTTACCTTTAAGCACATCACTTAAAGATTTTAGTGCACGACCACCTTCTGCTTTAACAGCATTAGATTTTCTAGAATTATCGAATAATGAATCAACAGCTTCCTGCAACATTCTCTTTTCATTACGGAGAATTACTTCAGGTGCTTTAATTTCTAACAACCTTTTTAAACGGTTATTTCTAATAATTACTCTTCTATACAAGTCATTTAAATCTGAACTTGCAAACCTTCCACCATCCAATGGCACCAATGGGCGCAACTCTGGCGGTATAACTGGTAGGTATTGAATAATTGTCCATTCAGGTTTATTCTCTACTCTTGTTTTAGCATCTCTAAATGCTTCAACAACACTTAATCTTTTAAGTGCTTCAGCTTTTCTTTGTTGTGATGTTTCATTAGCTGCTTTGTCTCTTAAGTAGTAAGACAACTCATCTAAATCTAAACGCTCTAGCAAACTGTGTACAGCTTCACCACCCATTTTTGCGATAAACTTACCTTCATCAGTATCTGGTAAATACTGGTTTTCTTTTGGCAGTCTATCCAAAGCATCCAAGTATTCTTCTTCTGTAAGTAAGTCTAAATAATTATATGGCTCACCTTCTTCATTTACTGCAGCACCCGGTTGTATAACTGCATAGCGCTCATAGTAAACAATGGTTTCTAAATTTTTAGACGATAAACCAAGTAAGTACCCAATTTTATTAGGTAATGACTTAAAGTACCAGATGTGTACAACAGGGACTACCAACTTAATGTGTCCCATTCTTTCTCTTCTAACCTTTTTCTCGGTTACTTCAACACCACATCTATCGCAAACGATACCTTTGTAACGTATACGCTTATATTTTCCACAGTAACATTCGTAATCCTTTACAGGGCCGAAAATACGCTCACAGAATAAACCATCTCTTTCAGGTTTATAGGTTCTGTAATTAATAGTTTCTGGCTTAAGTACTTCTCCATACGACCGCTCTAAAATTTGGTCGGGTGAAGCCAACTTAATGGTTACGTAATTAAAATCAGAGGTTACTCTTAAATCCTTTTTAAAAGGCATAATAATTTATTTTAAAGATTTTAATTAATCAAATTGAACATCCAATGCCAATCCTCTCAACTCGTGCAACAATACGTTAAACGATTCAGGAATATTGGATTTAGGAATTGGATCACCTTTTACAATTGCCTCATAGGCTTTTGCTCTTCCGAAAATATCATCAGATTTAATGGTGATTAACTCCTGCAAAATTGTAGATGCTCCATATGCTTCTAACGCCCAAACTTCCATTTCACCAAAACGCTGACCACCAAATTGAGCTTTACCACCCAATGGTTGTTGCGTAATTAATGAGTATGGCCCTATTGAACGAGCGTGCATTTTATCATCTACCATGTGGTGTAGCTTAAGCATATAAATTACACCAACTGTAGCTGGCTGGTGAAAACGTTCACCAGTTTCGCCATCATACAAGTAAGTTTGACCATACGTTGGTAAACCTGCTTCTTTAATTTTATCTTGAATTTCATCTAATGAAGCTCCATCAAAAATTGGCGTAGCATACTTTTCTCCTAACTCTAAGCCAGCCCATCCTAAAATGGTTTCATAAATCTGTCCTAAGTTCATACGAGATGGTACACCTAGTGGATTTAATACAATATCAACTGCAGTTCCATCTTCTAAGTAAGGCATATCTTCATCACGCACAATACGCGCAACAATACCTTTATTACCGTGTCTACCAGCTAGCTTATCACCTACTTTTAACTTACGTTTTTTGGCAACATAAACTTTAGCTAGTTTTAATACACCTGCTGGTAACTCATCACCAATGGTAATATCAAAACGCTCACGTTTATGACGCGCCCCTTCTTCATTAACTTTAATACCGTAGTTATGGATTAATTTTTTGATAGACTTATTTAAGTCTTCATTTTTAGTCCAGTTCTCCGTATTAATGATAGAGTAGTCGATTTCAAAAAGATATCTTTCAGAAATTTTAACTCCTTTCTTTATCACTTCTTCTTTATAGATGTTGTTTACACCAGCTGACTTTTCGCCATTGGTTAATGCAATCAACTTTTCTATTAAAGTTTTTCTTAATTCCTTAAGATTTTTTTCGCTTTCCTTATCAACTTTTTCCAAAGCGATTTTCTCTTGTGCTTTGGCTGATTTGTCTTTTTTGGCTCTGCTAAACAACTTGGTATCAATTACAACACCAATTGTTGAAGGAGGTACTTTTAAAGAAGCATCTTTAACATCACCAGCTTTATCACCAAAAATTGCTCTCAATAACTTTTCTTCTGGAGTTGGATCAGCTTCACCTTTAGGGGTAATTTTTCCAATTAAAATATCTCCTTCTTTTATTGTAGCACCTACACGAATAATTCCATTCTCATCTAAATCTTTCGTAGCTTCTTCACTTACGTTAGGAATATCTGCAGTTAACTCCTCTTCACCTAGTTTAGTATCACGCACTTGCATTTCGTACTCAACAACATGTAATGAGGTAAATACATCTTCACGAACAACTCTTTCAGAAAGTACAATCGCATCCTCAAAGTTGTAACCCTTCCAAGGCATAAATGCTACCTTAAGGTTTCTACCCAAAGCTAACTCACCTTGTTGTGTTGCAAAACCTTCACAAAGCAATTCGCCTTTCTTAACTTTTTGCCCTTTGCGAATAATAGGCTTAAGATTAACACAAGAACCTTGGTTGGTTTTTCTAAACTTGGTTAACTCATAAGTTGTACTATCATCACTAAAGCTAGTTAAGCGATCGTTTTCTGAGCGCTTATACTTTACAATAATTTTATTTGCATCAACATACTCAATAACACCATCCATTTCTGCATTTAAAAGGATTGATGAATCTTCTGCCACTTTACCCTCTAAGCCAGTACCCACAATTGGAGATTCTGGTTTCATTAAAGGCACAGCTTGACGTTGCATGTTAGAGCCCATTAAGGCACGGTTGGCATCATCATTTTCTAAGAAAGGAATAAGTGATGCAGATACACCTGTAATTTGGTTAGGTGCAACATCAATATATTCTAATTCATCTGGCGTTAATACTGGGAATTCACCCGTATGTCTTGCTTTAATTCTATCGCTTTGAAACTCTCCTTTATCATTAACTGGTGAGTTAGACTGAGCGATAATTTTGGTATCTTCTTCTTCTGCAGATAAATACTGAATGTTTGTATTTAGCTGAACTTTACCTGATTTTACTGAGCGGTATGGTGTTTCAATAAAGCCCATTCGGTTAACCTTTGCATGTACACATAAAGTAGAAATCAAACCAATGTTTGGTCCCTCAGGAGTTTCAATAGTACACAACCTACCATAGTGAGAATAGTGCACATCTCTTACCTCAAAACCTGCACGCTCTCTAGATAAACCACCTGGTCCTAAAGCTGAAATTCTTCTTTTGTGAGTTATTTCTGCCAAGGAGTTGGTTTGATCCATAAACTGTGAAAGCTGACTGGTACCAAAGAATGAGTTAATAACTGAGGATAATGTACGAGCGTTAATTAAATCGGTTGGCGTAAACACCTCATTGTCTCTTACATTCATACGCTCACGAATGGTACGAGCCATACGAGCTAATCCAACACCAAACTGAGCATATAATTGCTCACCTACTGTTCTAATTCTTCTATTACTTAAGTGATCAATGTCATCAATTTCGGCACGTTGGTTACTTAATAGAACCAAATACTTAATGATTTCGATAATATCGGTTTTTGTTAAAACCAATGTTTCTTTATCAACGTCAACTTTTAGCTTTCGGTTAATTTTATATCTACCTACTTCACCTAAGTTGTAACGTTTGTCAGAGAAAAATAATTTATCAATTATTCCTCTTGCTGTGTCTTCATCAGGTGCATCAGTTCCTCTTAACTGGCGGTAAATTAACTGAACCGCTTCTAACTCAGAGTTAGAAGGATCTTTTTGTAACGTATTATATATAATTGAGTGATCGACCTTAATATCTGTTTTTTGCAGAATAATGGTTTTCACTTCAGATTCTAAAATTGGCTGAATGTGCTCGTCTTCTAAGATGATGTCTCTTTCGAGTATTACTTCATTACGCTCTAATGAAATTACCTCACCAGTATCTTCATCTGTGAAATCTTCCGTCCAGCTTTTAAGTACACGTGCGGCTAATTTTCTACCTAATACTTTCTTTAATCCGGCTTTTGAAACTTTCACTTCTTCTGCCAAATCGAAAATATCTAATATACTTTTGTCATTGTCGAAACCAATAGAGCGCAATAGGGTAGTAACAGGAAACTTTTTCTTTCTATCAATATATGCATACATTACATTATTGATATCAGTTGCAAACTCCATCCACGCGCCTTTAAATGGAATTACTCTGGCGGAGAATATTTTAGTTCCATTAGGGTGTAGGCTTTGGCCGAAAAACACACCAGGAGAACGGTGAAGTTGTGATACAATAACTCTTTCGGCTCCATTTATAATAAATGAACCTCTTGGAGTCATGTAGGGGATGTTTCCTAAAAATACATCTTGTACAATGGTTTGAAAATCTACATGCTCTTCATCATTACATGATAAGCGCAACTTTGCTTTTAGAGGAACACTATATGTTAAACCTCTTTCGATACACTCATTGATAGAGTAGCGTGGAGGGTCAACGAAATAGTCGAGAAATTCTAGAACAAAGATATTTCTGGCATCAGAGATCGGAAAGTTTTCTTCAAACACTCTAAACAAACCTTCAAACATTCTATTGTCTGAAGTAGTGTCAAGTTGAAAGAAATCTTGAAACGATCTTACCTGAATATCCAATAAATTAGGGTAATCGGGCTTGTTTTTAATCTTCCCGAAACTTATCCTCTCTTTTTTAAATTCAATATTTGGCATAACCTCTTTAAGTTGTAAGTATATAAATGACAATAGGCCTAGCAGAATTTGGCAATTCCGCTAAGCCTTTTTAAAAGAATATTTAGTTGATTATTTAACCTCAACCGTAGCTCCAGCTTCTTCAAGTTTAGCTTTAATAGAATCTGCTTCATCTTTACTCACACCTTCTTTAATTGGTTTTGGAGCACCATCCACTAATTCTTTAGCCTCTTTTAAGCCTAAGCCAGTAAGTTCTTTTACTGCTTTTACTACTTGTAATTTAGCACCGCCTGCGCTAGCTAAAACTACTTCAAATTCTGTTTGTTCAGCAGCGTCAGCGCCACCGCCTCCACCACCTGCCATCATAACAGGAGCTGCAGCAGCAGCTGGTTCAATACCATGCTCTTCTTTTAGAATGTCAGCTAATTCATTAACTTCCTTAACTGATAAACCTACAAGCTGATCTGCAATTGCTTTAATATCCGCCATTTTATTTTGCTTTTAATTTTTATTATTATTTGTTAAACTTATTTTTCTTCTCTTTCAGAAAGTGTTTTCACAATTCCTGCAATTTTACTACCGCCAGATTGTAATGCACCAATAACATTTTTGATTGGTGATTGCAATAGACCAATAACCTCTCCGATTAATTCTTCTTTTGATTTCAATTCAGAAAGAACCTTTATTTGGTCATCTCCTAAAAAGATATCATTATCGAAAAAAGCGGCTTTTAACACAGGCTTGTCATGGTCTTTTCTAAACTCCTTTAAAACCTTTGCTGGTGTATTGGCTATAGATGAAAACATGATGGCTGATGTTCCTTTTAAAACTTGGTACAAATCATCATAGTTATTATCGCTAGCTTCTAATGCTCTTTTTATTAAGGTATTTTTAGCTACCCTAAACTCTATATCGTTTTCAAAACACTTACCTCTAAAGTTGTTCATTTGCTCAACTGTAAGCGCTGAAGAATCGGTGATGTATAATACATCAGTTTCGTTGAACTTTTGTTTTAGTTCAGCAACGATTTCTGCTTTTTGTTGTCTTGTCATTGGCATTATGCAACAGTTTTAGTGTCAATATGAATACCCGGGCTCATTGTAGAAGCCATTGTGATGCTTTTAACATAAACACCTTTTGCAGAAGAGGGTTTCATTTTAATAATAGTATTAATTAACTCCTGCGCATTATCTTTTATTTGTTCGGCCGAGAAAGAAACTCTTCCTACACTAGAATGGATAATTCCAAACTTATCAACTCTAAAAGATATTTTACCTTTTTTAACGTCTGCCACTGCTGATTTGACATCCATAGTTACGGTACCAACTTTAGGATTTGGCATTAGTCCTCTAGGGCCTAAAATTCTACCAATTTTACCTACTTCAGCCATAACATTTGGTGTAGCAATAACTACATCAACATCTGTCCATCCGCCTTGTACTTTCTCCACCAATTCTTTTAAACCAACATAATCAGCACCTGCTTCTTTTGCTTCTTCATCCTTATCGGGTGTACAAAATACAGCAACTGTTTTTGATTTTCCAGTACCGTGTGGTAATGAAACTGTGCCTCTTAATGCTTGATCTGCTTGCCTAGGATCAACTCCTAGTCTTATGTGCATATCAATTGATGCATCAAATTTGGCTGTGTTTATTTCTTTTACTAAAGCAGAAGCTTCCTCAAGATTGTACATACGTTCAACCTCAACTTTTTCCTCCGCTACTTTTCTTTTCTTTGATAATTTCATTTTGTCGAATAATTTTTATTCTTCCTCTCCAGAGGTATCAGTTGGTTCAGCAACTGCAGCAACAGTAGCTTTATCAGCTTCATTTGCCCAAGGCGCATCACCTTTAATAGTAAAACCCATGCTTCTTGCTGTACCCGCTACCATTTTCATGGCTGATTCAATTTTGAATGCATTTAAATCAGGCATTTTTATTTCAGCAATTTCTTTTACCTGATCCCAAGTAACTTGCCCTGTTTTTACACGATTTGGCTCACCAGAACCTTTCTTTTTATTAGCTTTTTCCATTAATAGGGAAGCAGCCGGTGGTGTTTTTATGATAAAAGAGAAAGACTTGTCTGAAAAAACAGTAATAACAACAGGTAATAACTGACCCATTCTATCATCTGTTTTTGCATTAAAGGCTTTGGTAAACTCAACTATGTTTACACCCTTTGCACCAAGTGCAGGACCAACTGGAGGCGCAGGGTTTGCCTGTCCACCTCTAATTTGTAATTTTATATAACCTTCAATCTCTTTTGCCATTATGACGCTTTTTCAACCTGCATAAAGTTTAATTCAACAGGTGTTTTTCTTCCAAAAATTTTAACTATTACTTTTAATTTCTTCTTTTCATCATTTATTTCTTCAATGGTACCATTAAAGTCGTTGAAAGGTCCATCTGTAATTTTAACAGATTCGCCAACCAAAAATGGTTCATTGACTCCTTCACCCATCTCAGCCATTTCATCTACTTTACCAAGAATTCTGTTGACCTCAGATTTTCTTAATGCAGTAGGTTGTTGGCCACCTAAAAAATTAATAACATTATTAGTTGTTACGAAAGTCTTAATTATTTCACCATTCATTTTTGCAGGATTGGCTTCTATTAAAATATAACCGGGGAAGAAGTTTCGCTCTTGGATAACTTTTTTACCCTGTTTTAGCTTATAGACTTTTTCCATTGGAACAAGAATTTGTGCAATTGCGGTTTCCCAGCCCGAACGCTTAATTTCCATCTCAAAGTACTCTTTGAGTTTTCGTTCTTTACCGCTGATTACGCGCAATACATACCACTTGTTTTCAGTCATAACAAACAACTATTTGAATAAATTATAAAATCCTTTTTCAAGAATTAAAAGAGAAAACTGATCCATAGCGAAAATAATAGCCGTTATGATAGCAGTTGCTACCAAAACTATTATTGCGCTTTGTTGCAATTCCTCCCAAGTTGGCCAACTTACTTTGTTAACTAACTCGTCAAACACTTGTTGGAAATACAATTTTATTCTACTCATTTTAATTTATATATAAGTGTAGCACGAGTGGAGGGACTCGAACCCCCAGCCTACGGTTTTGGAGACCGCCACTCTACCAATTGAGCTACACCCGTATTATTACTTAACTATTTCAGTCACCTGACCTGCACCAACTGTTCTACCACCTTCTCTAATCGCATATCTCAAACCTTTTTCCATAGCGATTGGGTAAATCAATTTAACATGCATTGTGATATTATCACCAGGCATTACCATTTCAACGCCATCTGGCAAAGTTACTTCACCAGTTACATCTGTAGTTCTAAAGTAGAACTGTGGACGGTATTTGTTGAAAAACGGTGTGTGTCTTCCACCCTCATCTTTAGATAAAACATAAGTTTCACCTTTAAACTCGGTGTGTGGAGTAATTGAACCAGGCTTAACGATAACCATACCTCTTTTGATGTCGGTTTTTTCAATACCTCTTAAAAGGATACCAGCGTTATCACCAGCTTCACCTTCAGATAATAATTTTCTAAACATCTCAACACCTGTACAAGTAGATTTTAAGCTTTCTTCTTGAAGACCAACAATTTCTACAGCATCTCCAATTTTCACTCTACCTCTTTCAATTCTACCAGTTGCAACAGTACCTCTACCAGTGATAGAGAATACATCCTCAACAGGCATCAAGAAATCTTGATCTACCAATCTTGGAGGAACAGGGATAGTTTCATCAACTGCTGCCATCAATTCATTGATTTTATCAACAGCACCTGCATCACCTTCTAAAGCTTTAAGCGCAGAACCTTGAATAACAGGAATGTTATCACCATCATACTCATAAAAACTTAAAAGCTCTCTAATTTCCATTTCTACTAATTCAAGTAACTCAGGATCATCTACTAAGTCAACTTTGTTCATAAAAACTACCAATTGAGGGATACCTACTTGGCGACCTAATAAGATATGCTCTCTTGTTTGAGGCATAGGTCCATCAGTAGCAGCAACTACTAAAATTGCACCGTCCATTTGAGCGGCACCAGTTACCATATTCTTCACATAATCCGCGTGACCTGGACAGTCAACGTGCGCATAGTGACGATTTTCAGTTTCGTATTCAACGTGAGCAGTATTGATTGTAATACCTCTTTCTTTCTCCTCAGGAGCAGAATCGATAGTATCGTAATCTTTCTTTTCAGCTAATCCTTGATTCGCTAATACGTTAGTAATAGCAGCAGTCAAAGTAGTTTTTCCGTGGTCAACGTGACCGATCGTACCGATATTCAAGTGTGGTTTTGACCGATCAAAGGTTTCTTTAGCCATTTTTAGTTTGTTTTATAATTGTTATTAATTTGTTAAAATTTATTTATTGTTATTGAGCCAATGAGAGGAATTGAACCTCCGACCCCTTCCTTACCATGGAAGTGCTCTACCCCTGAGCTACATTGGCTTATGGAGTAAGGCCCCTTTCTGGTTATAAAGTGAAAGGAGTCACTCAAAATTTCATCATTTAAAGAACTAGAGCGGGAGACGAGACTCGAACCCGCGACCCTCAGCTTGGAAGGCTGATGCTCTACCAACTGAGCTACTCCCGCTAATATTTTACTTTGTGGGAGGAGCAGGATTCGAACCTACGAAGTCGAAGACAACAGATTTACAGTCTGCCCCAGTTGGCCACTTTGGTATCCTCCCAATTAAAATGAGCCAATGGAGGGACTCGAACCCCCGACCTGCTGATTACAAATCAGCTGCTCTAGCCAGCTGAGCTACATTGGCAATCAAAGCATTATGCAATGAACAATCCGTTTCTATCGCATGACCTGCTTTAGAAACGGAGTGCAAATTTACATCAATTAAGGGAAAAGGGAAATGTTTTTACAATTTTTTTAACCTTTTAAACGCTGCTTATATTTTTTAAGCTGACGTTTTAGGTTGGAGACCGCTTTGGTAGTGGATTTTTCGAATTTACTGTCGACTTCTTTTATGTGTATTTGATTGCCTGGGACGTTTAATGTTATGTCGACTATTTTGTTATTGATTTGGCGAGATTTAGATTCAAGTTTAAGATGCACGTTTACACTTTCAATTTTATCGTAGAATTTGCTGAGTTTAGATAACTTTTCTTGAATAAAATTTTTCAATTTTTGATCTGCTTGAAACGATTGCGCTTGAATTTGTATCTGCATGATTATTTGTTTAGTTCAATTGTAAGATATGAAACTTAATTTTAAAAGTCAAACAATTTTGTAGAATTTGTATCGGAATTAACTACCAGGATGTGCTTGTTTGTGAATTTCCTTAAGCCTATCAATTGTATTATGTGTGTAGACTTGTGTAGCTGCGAGGCTTGCATGTCCTAACAATTCTTTTATGGCATTTAATTCGGCTCCATTGTTAGATAAATGGGTGGCAAATGTATGGCGCAATATATGGGGACTCTTTTTTGGGATTGTTGTGATTTGAGATAGGAATTTATGAACAATATTGTAAACTAGTTTGGGGTATAATTTTTTGCCTTTTATTGTGGTGAATATGTAAGAAGACTGAACCTCTTTAGCGTTTATGTAAGTGTATAGCGCATTGGAGATTTTTGGAATAACTGGAATTAAGCGAATTTTATTTCCTTTACCTAATACTGATATGTTTGAGTTAGCTTTGTTAAGGCTAGCGACCTTTAGGTCTATCAATTCGGACTTTCTTATACCGGTTACATAAAATAGTTCAACGATTAATTTATCTCTAGTACCTGTTTCATCATTTGGAAAGTAATTATTGCTGTTTAAGGCGTTATTTATATTTTGCTCTTTTACGAATAGAGGTAGTTTTTTTGGTGTTTTACGAGCCGTTAGTTTGAGGGTAGGATTTATATCTATTTTACCAGTTTTGAGCAAATACTTATAATAGGATTTTAACGCGGAAATTTTTCTATTGACTGTTGATGGTGATGAGCCTTCTTCTAACAAATGGACAGTGAAGTTTCTTAAATGGTGAAAAGTGGCACCTATTGTGGAGGTATTGTCATAATTGGCCTGAAGATACAACTGGTATTGATTTAAGTCGTTGGCATAGGATTTTAGGGTATGTTTGGAATACCTTTTTTCAGACTCAATGTAATTGATGAATTTATTTACCACAATTGTGGTAAAAGTAAATGATGCTTATAAAAGTTTGTTAACAGCTATTGGTTATGCTGTCCAAACTTTTCGTTTCGGTAGGCAGCTTTTAACTTGATAGTTCTTCTGCGAACTGAAGGCTTAATATAATGTTGACGTGATCTTAATTCTTTAACAATACCAGCTCTTTCAAATTTCTTTTTAAATTTTCTTAGTGCTTTATCAATACTGTCACTTTCACGTGCATCAACTATAATCATAATCGTAATCCTTTTAAATGGTGTGCAAAGATAGGGCTAAACTCATTAATTGTGCAATTAAATTGCATTTTCTTTAAGTACCTCACGAGATATAACCAACTTTTGTATCTCAGAAGTTCCCTCACCTATAGTACATAGTTTAGAATCGCGGTAAAATTTTTCTACAGGAAACTCTTTTGTATAGCCATAGCCTCCAAAAATTTGAACAGCATCTGTTGAGATAGCTACAGCAAACTCGGAGGAGTAATATTTTGCAATGGCAGACTCCTTAGTCATTTTTTTGCCTCTATTTTTTTTATCGGAAGCCATGTAAATTAGTAATTCACCGGCATCAATTTTTGTTGCCATATCTGCTAGTTTGAAACCTATTGCTTGGAAATGTGCGATTGGCTTACCGAATTGTTCTCTTTCTTTAGCATACTTTACAGATGCTTCATATGCTCCTTTTGCAATTCCTAATCCTAATGCAGCAATGGAAATTCTTCCACCATCTAAGACTTTCATGGCTTGTTTGAATCCATCACCAACATTACCTAAAATATTGTCTTTGTGAACACGAACATTTTCAAAATGTAAAGTTGTTGTTTCAGAGGCTCTCATGCCTAGCTTATTCTCTTTTTTACCAGAGGAAAAACCTGGTGTATCTTTTTCAATTACGAAAGCTGTTATGCCTTTGCTATCGCGAACATCACCTGTACGTACCATTATCACTGCAACTTGACTTGATTTACCATGAGTTATCCAACTTTTAGCGCCATTGATGATCCAATGATCGCCATCTTGTTCACCTACGGTCTTCATGTTCATGGCATCAGAACCAGTATTTGGCTCAGTTAAACCCCATGCTCCAATCCATTCGGCAGTTGATAATTTGGGTAACCATTTTTTCTTTTGTTCATCATTGCCATACTGAAGGATGTGACCCGAGCATAATGAATTATGTGCAGCCATTGATAAACCAATTGAACCACAAACTTTTGAAATACCAACAATGGCATCAACATACTCTAGGTAGCCTAGCCCGGCACCACCATATTCTTCAGGTACTAGTATGCCCATTAAACCTTGCTCGCCCATTTTTTTGAATAAATCGACAGGAAAGTGTTGTGCTTCATCCCACTCCATAACATGTGGTCTGATTTCTTTTTCGGCAAAGTCGCTGACCATTTGCCTAATCATTTGTTGGTCTTCTGATACTTTAAAATCCATTTATTTATTTGTAGTTCGCAAGTGAAACAATGTTATTGCTATAAGGTTTTAATTTTTCCTTACCATTAAGGAAAGACAAATTTACCAAAAAACTAAATCCGATTACATTGGCATTTTGACTTAAGATTAATTCAGCAGCTGCAGCAGCTGTTCCACCAGTGGCAAGTAAATCGTCATGCACTAAAACATTGGCGTTTTTGTTTATGCTATTCCTTTGAATTTCTACTGTTGCCGAGCCATACTCTAGATCATAAGAATATGAAACTACAGAGCCAGGGAGCTTGCCTGCTTTGCGAACTGGGATTAGAGGGACTTGTAATTTTTGGCTTAGTAATGGTCCAAAATAATAGCCTCTGCTCTCGACTGCTGCTATGGCATCAATTTTAAAGTTATTATGAGCTTGTACAAAGGCCTCAACTATTTCACCAACTAAAATAGGTTGATTAAGAATTGGTGTAATGTCTTTAAAGAGTATGCCAGGCTTTGGAAAATCTGGAATATCATTTACTGCATTTTTGATTTTTTGTTCAATCATTATATAGTTATGTATGGCTGAATTTTGTGAAATAATTCATCATCAATTATTAATATTTTCTTTAGCTCGTCAATATTAGCATAATTGCCATGTTGTATGCGATACTTTTCTATTGCATTGGCAACTTTATAGCTTATATATGGATGCGATCCTAATAAATCACTATCAGCAGTATTAATATTTATTTTATTAATAGGTTGTGCAGAAAATGATATTTGAGGCTGAATTTGAGTTAATTTTTCTTCATCAATTCCGTACACTTCAGATATCTGACTTTTACTATGGAAGCCTCCTAGTGAATTGCGAAATTTTACTATGCGTTTGGCAAAAACTGAACCTACTCCATTAATTTTTTTTAGCTCAGTAGTATCTGCCAAAGCAATATCGATAATTATTGGTTCGGGTTTGTAAGCTTTTTCAATAGTAGCTTTTGGATTAGGGTTTTTAGGTTTTGAATATTCAACTTTAGGAATATTGATAAATGGTTTTAGTTGCTGAAATTGACTTTCGGATAAGCCATAGATTTTGGCAAAATCTTCTGGCTTTTTGAAGTTGCCACCTTTACTTCTGTACTTGATAATGTTGGAGGCAGTTCTTTTAGAAATACCAAGTTTTACGAAATCATCTTCAGTTGCCGTGTTTGGGTTGAATGAAAAATAATTAATGGGCGCTGATTGCGGAGATGTCTTTTTGGAATGCTCTTTGGTTGCAGATGGAAATTGTTTTTTATTAAGGTTCTCTTCAATAGGGCTGGTGGATGGTTGGTTATTCTGAGCGGCTTCCACTTTTTGAGCAAATTCAGAATAATCTGTAATCTCATGCTTTTGGAAAAGTGGAACAAAATATGGCAATATTAAAAGGATTACGATCAAAGAAATTAAACCTATGATACCATACTTTTCGGATGTGTTGAAGGTAAAATAATCTTTGAGCCATGGCTTCATACGAATGTTTAGAAATTACAATCTTTTGGCAGCTTTTATCTTATCGAGATATTGTTTTAACTCCTTTTTAACAACCGGAACTAAAAAGAATAATCCAATCATATTTGGGACCATCATTGCGAATATCATTGCATCTGAAAAGTCGAGAACGCTGCCAAGCTTAGCTGCACCGCCAATTACAACAAATGCACAAAAAATAATTTTATAAGCATTCTCCGTTGCTTTTCCTTTGCCAAATAGATAGGTCCAGGACTGCAAGCCATAGTAACTCCAAGAAATCATAGTTGAAAAAGCAAACAATAATACAGCAATGGCAAGTACCCAAGGGAACCAGCCAATTACGCTAGCAAAAGCATTTGATGTTAGGATTACACCTTGATCAAATGAGGGATTTTCAATAACTGTATGTTGTTGAGTAATTACGATAACCAATGCAGTTAATGTGCAAATAACTACCGTATCTATGAAAGGTTCTAATAGAGCGACAACTCCTTCACTTGCTGGATTTTTTGTTTTTACTGCAGAGTGGGCAATTGCGGCTGAGCCTATACCAGCTTCATTAGAAAATGCAGCTCTTTTAAATCCTTGAACTATAACTCCAAAAATTCCTCCAGCAATTGCTGTTGGGGCAAATGCACTTTGAAATATTTCAGAAAATGCAGCCGGAATGGCAGTTAAATTTGTGAATATGATAACCAAAGCAGCAATAACATAGATGCCTGCCATAAAGGGAACAATTTTTTCTGTTGTGCTGGCGATTCTTTTTATACCACCAATAATTACTATGCCTACTAACACGGCAACAACTAAACCAATTAACCATCCGTAACCAACCAATGCACTATCTGCACCACCAGTTACACCCTGCAACATGCTTACTGCTTGATTGATTTGGAACATATTGCCGCCCCCAAATGAGCCGCCAATGCACATCACGGCAAAAATTACAGCTAAAACTTTACCAAAACCACCCATGCCCATGGTTTTTAAGCCTTTGGAAAGGTAATACATAGGGCCACCATATACCTTGCCATTTTCATCAATTTCACGATACTTTACACCAAGCGTGCACTCAACGAATTTTGATGACATACCTATTAGGCCACAAACTATCATCCAAAAGGTTGCACCTGCTCCGCCAATAGAAATTGCTACTGCTACTCCGGCAATATTGCCTAAGCCAACAGTGGCGGATAATGCAGCAGTTAATGCTTGAAAATGTGACACTTCACCTTCATTGCCTTCAACTCTAATGGTATCAGGGTTATCTCCATCAGCCACATTTAAATCAGCTTCTAAAGCCTCAACATTTTCGTATTTACCTCTTACGGTGTTTATTGCTTTACCGAAAAGGCGAAAGCCAGGTATTTTAAAATAAATTGTGAAGTACAATGCGCCAATTACCAATGGAAACAATACCCAAGGGACCCTTACGTCTTCAGAAAAATTAATAGTTTTAAATATGAGGCCGACAAACCAACCTGTAAGAGAACCAAAAATATCATCAATTTTTTGATCAAGACCAATAGCATCTTGAGCGAATAGAAATACACATCCAAACACAAGGAAACTTAAAAGTGCAATAAACTTTTTCATAGGGTTATTTTATAACACTCCCTAATTTAGAATAAATTATTGTAATGACTTAACAATTTATAGTAAGTTGGTCATAGGCCAAATGAATATTGTTTGGTAATTCTGCCGTTACCTCATTATGCAAACCCATTTGATGCGAGATATGCGTGAGATAAGTTTTTTCAACTTTAAATTCTTGCGATAATTCTATTGCTTGTTGTAGCGTGAAGTGCGATATGTGTTCAGTTTGTCGCAGTGCATTTAAAACCAAAATTTTACTGCCTTTGATTTTTTCTTTTTCTTGAGGGGAGATATAGTTTGCATCAGTTATGTATGTGAAATCGTTTATTCGAAAACCTTTCACTGGTAGCTTGTGATGCATTACTTCAATGGGAATTACTCCTATGTCTTTTACACTAAATGGTTGGTTTGTTATTGTATTTAGATTTATTTGCGGAATGCCAGGATATTTTTTTTTGGCAAATATGTAGGCGTATTGATTTTTAAGTGTAGCAATTGTTAAATCATCAGCGAAAACTTCCATTGGTTTTTGATGAATGAAATTATACGCTCGCACGTCATCTAAGCCTGCAGTGTGGTCCATATGGCTATGGGTAAACAAGACCGCATCTAATTTATTGTTGTTTGAGGTTAACATTTGCTGACGAAAATCCGGGCCAGTATCAACTACTATTGATACATTGTCTACTTCTATTAATATTGAGCACCTCAATCTTTTATCCTTGCGATTTGTTGATTGACAAACAGCACAAGTACAGCCTATAATTGGCACACCTTGAGATGTGCCTGTACCTAAAAAAGTAACTTTCAAAGTTGTTTGATGTTAATTAACATATTAATGATTTAAACTTAGCAATAAAGAATGGATTTTAATTGTTTTACTTTTGATTTATGAAGGCAATTTTTTTGATTTTAATAATGGCTTTGCTTCCACATTTGCTTAAAGCCCAAGGTTATTTTGAAAATGAAAGAGCTTTGCAAGCGGGTTTATTGTTTGGAGTTAATTTTTCGCAAGTAGATGGTGATGATTTTGCAGGCTTTAATAAGACAGGCTTTCATGCTGGGGTTACAGCCGTGTTGCCAATAAGTTCATCATTTGCAGGTAAAATGGAGCTCTTGTACAACCAAAAAGGCTCGAGACGTGGAGGAATCAATTTTACTAAATACGATTTAGCATATGCGGAAGGAGCTTTTTTATTGGGTTTTTATGATAAGGAGAAATTTTTAGCAGAAGCTGGTTTTTCAGTTGGACAATTGGTTAATGACAAGGTGGAGTTGCCGCAGAATTCAACAGATAATGTTTTTATTGAAAAGTGGGACGTACAATTAATGGCTGGAATTGGCTACCAGATAAGTCCGAAATTTGGAGCAACTGCTAGATATAGTTATTCAGCTTTAAAAATGGGACAACACTCAGAAAGTAATTATAAGAACTTTGGCATGTTTAACAATGTCATAACTTTCAGATTGTCTTTTATCTTAAATCCGGTTGTTTCAAAATAAAGAATTTGCTTGTCCAGGTGGTTTTTCGCCAATATGTTCATAAGCTTTGGCCGTAGCTTCTCTTCCTCTTGGAGTTCGTTTGAGAAATCCTTCTTGAATTAAAAATGGTTCATAAACTTCTTCAATTGTTCCATCTTCTTCAGCCACAGCAGTAGCTATGGTTTTTAAACCTACTGGTCCGCCTTTGAACTTTAAAATTATGGTACTTAAGATTTTGTTGTCCATTTCATCCAATCCGTTTTCATCAACATTTAGAGCTTTTAAACCGTATTGAGCAATTTCCATATCAACAGTTCCATTGCCTTTTACTTGCGCAAAATCGCGAACCCGCTTTAATAAGTTGTTTGCGATTCTTGGAGTACCCCTGCTTCTGCGTGAAATTTCGAAAGCACCATCTTCTGTTATAGGTGTATTTAATAGACCAGCAGAACGTACAATTATTCTTTGCAAAGTATTTTGGTCGTAATAATTTAAGTGACACGCAATTCCAAAGCGGCTTCTTAGTGGAGAGGACAGTAGCCCTGATCGGGTGGTAGCCCCAACCAATGTAAATGGATTAAGTGCCAACTGAACAGACCTTGCACTAGGACCAGAATCTATAACAATATCAATTTTGTAATCTTCCATTGCTGAGTATAAATACTCTTCAATAACGGTGCTCATTCTATGAATTTCATCAATAAATAAAACATCACGTTCATCTAAGTTGGTTAACAAACCTGCCAAGTCACCAGGTTTTTCAAGTACAGGGCCAGATGTTACTTTAATCCCTACATCTAATTCGTTGGCAACAATGTGTGATAGGGTAGTTTTACCTAAACCAGGTGGTCCATGCAACAGCACATGATCTAATGCTTCACCCCTTTGATTGGCGGCTTGAATGAAGATTTTTAAATTTTCAACCAACTTGGCTTGACCCACAAAATCACCAAAATCTTGGGGACGTAAAACCTTTTCTAACTCAAGCTCAGTTGAGTTTAAATTATCGTTGGTAGGGTCTAAATTTTCGTTTGACATTCAGGTCAAATATACCCAATTTGGACATATGTTAATTGATGCTTGTAACCTCATATCCGTATTTTGATATGAACACTTCCTTTCCATTTTTTATGGCTTTAGCATATTTGGTTTTTTGAATATTGAAGTAGCCAATTTCATCATAAATAGAAGGAATTACTTCCGTTCCATACTTATCAATAAAACCAAACTTCCCTTCTATTTCAACTTTAGCCCAATGTTTTCGATAAATATTAAAGTTATCTATGAAGCTATATTTGGGTTGCACTATTTCAACTCCGAACTTATCAATAAAACCAAATTTACCTTCTATTTCAACTTTAGCCCAATGTTTTCGGTAAATATTAAAGTTATCTATCGTGCAATATTTGGGGGGCACTATTTCAACTCCATATTTATCAATAAAACCAAACTTTCCATTGGATTTTACCTTGGCTAAATTACTTTTGTAAATACCAAATGCATCAATTTCGTTGTATACTGCTGGAACTATTAAAGTGCCATGTTTATCAATAAACCCGACCTTGTTATTTTTGCTAACCTTAGCCCAGTTTTTTTGGTAAACTCCGTAACTATCAATTTCGTCATAATCTTTTGAAGTAAAAGAAGCACAGCATATCAGAATGGCCATTCCTAAAAGTAGTGTTTTCATTATTACAAGATAATACTTTTTTTACTGATGCCAAATGTGGTCTGAATTTAAAACCTTCCATTGTTCACCTTCTTTTTGTAACATGGCAACATAGCCAGCGGCTCTGCCGGTTATCATTTTGCTATCGTAATACAGCAATGCATGTTTGCCGGTTTTGTCTACCGCAATTTTAGAAAAGCTCATAAAGCTTATCGATTTGGGAAATCTTTTGGAATAAAGTTTCCACGCATCATCTTTATTTTTAAAAATCTTTTTTAAGTCTTTGTTGCCAATTATTCTAGTTCTGTTGTGCGACTTAAATCTGTTGGTTAAGGTGCTAGGTTTTTTGTTGGCGGCAATCAGTTGTTTGGGCAGGCTAGTAAAACTTGTATCATTTTCAACAAAACCAGGTAATCCTTTTTTACCTAGTAAGTAATCATTTATTTTATCAAAGTATACGGTTGATGAATTTACAATTATATAACCTTCTCGCTTTTCGAAATGATTATCCATAGCCGCTTTATAAATTTTATAATGCTCATAAGGAACACCGCTTTTCTGTTTCTTTTTTTTAGCATGGTTATTACTTACCAAAAGTGGGAAGATGAGCAAGATTATGAGATACTTCATTTTAGATATAATTTATTTTTTGCTATAAGTAGAACGTTTTAAATTCCTAATTTAGCGCCTCAAAAATGTGATAAAAATGAGTGGTTCTAAAATAACTATAAATAACGGAGTCTTAAATGTACCTGATAATCCTACAATACCTTTTATTGAAGGTGATGGTATAGGAGTTGACATATGGCCAGCAGCACAAAAGGTATTTGATGCAGCGGTTGAGAAAGCTTACGGTGGAAGTAGGAAAATTGATTGGCTAGAAGTTTTAGCTGGTCAAAAAGCATTTGATAAAACAGGAGAGTGGCTGCCACAAGCAACTTTAGATGCTGTTGGTGAATATTTAGTTTCTATAAAAGGACCATTAACTACACCTGTTGGTGGTGGAATTCGTTCTTTAAACGTTGCATTGCGCCAACAGCTTGACTTATACGCTTGTGTTCGACCTATTCAATTTTTTGATGGAACGCCTTCTCCTGCTAAGCACCCTGAAAAAGTTAGCATGACTATTTTTAGAGAAAACACTGAAGATATTTATGCGGGTATTGAGTATGACCAAGGGACTGACCAAGCAAAAAAGTTGATTAAAATTTTACAAGAAGAATTTGGTGTTACCTCTATTCGCTTTCCTGAAACAGCTTCTATTGGTATTAAGCCAATATCAGTTGAAGGTACCGAACGTTTGGTAAGATCTGCCATTAAGTATGCTTTGGAGAAAAAAGATATGAAATCGGTTGCATTGGTGCATAAGGGCAACATTATGAAGTTTACTGAAGGTGGCTTTAAAAAGTGGGGTTACGAATTAGCCGAAAGAGAATTTGGAGATAAAGTTTTTACTTGGGCGCAATATGATATAATTGCAGCTGCTAGTGGAAAAGATGCTGCAAACAAAGCTCAGGCAGATGCGGAGGCAGCTGGAAAAATTATTATTAAAGATGTTATTGCAGATAACTTTTTACAACAAATACAATTAAGGCCAGAAGATTATGATGTAATTGCTACCATGAATTTGAATGGCGATTATGTAAGTGATGCATTGGCAGCAATGGTTGGTGGTATTGGTATTGCACCAGGTGCCAATATTAATTACACAACGGGTAAGAGTATTTTTGAAGCTACACATGGCACCGCTCCTAAGTACGCTGGTTTAAACAAAGTAAACCCGAGCTCGGTAATATTGAGTGGCTGTATGATGTTTGAATACATGAAGTGGGATGAAGTTGCCGATTTAATTTATAAAGGAATTGGAAATGCCATTAAAGGCAAACGTGTTACTTATGATTTTGCACGTGATATGGATGGTGCAACAGAGTTAAGCACTTTAGATTTTGGTGATGAAATTATTGCCAATATGGCATAAGAATACAAATTTTTATACCATAATATAAAATATAAATAACGCATTTTGCATATCGCAAAATGCGTTATTTATTTTAAGAGGTAGGTTGATTTATGAAAAAATGTTAAATCAGCATCCATACAATATACAAAAGCGGAAGATAACCGTTAATTTTAGGAATGAAAGTTGTTGATACTAGTATGATGAAAAAAGTTACTATAGGAATTTTGATAGCACTTGTTGCTCAATTGGGTTTTTCTGCACAAATGATTTTGCCAATGGATGAAGGGCAGGCCAATCATTTAAAAGCTTACGGAATTACTTACTGGATATTAAACAATGGAGGCAAAGCCGACTGGTTATTAAATTACCGTGGAGGAAGTTTTGCTTTTAAGCACAATGCGCTATTTGAAAAAGAATGTAAAATTAGAGGTGTTAGCTATGAAATTGTACCTGATGCCAAATACACCAAAATATTAACTGACATTGCACACCCAGAAGTTAACCAAGACAGAGTTAAGCTAGACAAGCCGCCAAAAGTTGCAGTTTACTCTCCGAAAAGTAAGCTGCCTTGGGATGATGCGGTTACATTGGTGCTTACTTATGCTGAAATACCTTATGATGTAATTTATGATACAGAAGTAATAAATGGTGAGTTGCCAAAGTATGATTGGTTGCATTTACATCATGAAGATTTTACTGGACAATATGGAAAGTTTTATGGAATGTATCGCAACGCTGCATGGTATATAAATGAAGTTAAAAGACAACAGTCTACAGCATCTAAATTGGGATTCGGCAAAGTATCTGAATTGAAAAGAGCAGTTGCCGTTGAAATTAGAAATTATGTTTTAGGGGGAGGATTTATGTTTGCCATGTGCTCAGCAACTGATAGTTATGATATTGCCTTGGCAGCTGAAGATGTTGATATATGTGAAAGAATGTTTGATGGTGACGGAGCGGACCCTAATGCACAGCAAAAATTAAATTATGAAAACTGCTTTGCCTTTGAAAATTTCCAATTAAGAAAGAACCCAATGGAGTACGAGTTTTCTAACATAGATGTAACAACTACTCGTAGAATGGACGAAAAGATTGACTACTTCACGTTATTTGATTTTTCGGCAAAGTGGGATCCAATACCAACCATGTTAACTCAAAACCATACCAAAACGGTTAAAGGTTTTATGGGGCAAACAACAGCATTTAGAAATTCAGTGATTAAAAGTAGCACCTTAATTTTAGGTGAAACCAAAGCAGCAAAAGAAGCTCGTTACGTGCATGGTGAGTATGGCAATGGTACTTGGAGTTTTTATGGTGGACACGATCCTGAAGATTACAGACATTTAGTTGGTGATCCTCCAACTGATTTAAACTTGCATCCAAATTCGCCTGGATATAGGTTAATTTTAAATAACGTGTTGTTTCCTGCTGCTAAAAAGAAGAAGCAGAAGACTTAATTCTCAAACATTTTGATGGCCTCAACAGGGTAGGTTAACTTCAAGTAAAACACCTCTGTTGGGTCTGCATTATCAATTATGCCATTTTCATTTACATCTAAGCGGGCATATACGTAAAGTATGTCATTCATATAATCATACTTTGAGCTCGTAACCGAATAATTTTCGGGTATTACTAAATTTTGATTGTTTCCATCATTATCAAACTGATAGAGATGTCGCAAATCTTTTTTATTTATAATACTATCCTCATTGGTATCTTTATCATAAACAGAGAGCATATAAAAATCTCTTTTAACAATTTTTCCGTTTAACGTATCAATTGTATTGGCAGGATAATAAACTGTGTTTACTAAGCCAGGTTGTTTTAATAAATACGTTTGTTTGTTATCGGTTAAATTATAGTGAGCCACATTTATTAAGTTGTAACCATACATTGCTTCAAAACCTGGTAAATAGTTGCCATTCCAATTGTTAACGCCAAACTGCGATTCATTAAAATATGAATAATGATAACCATTGCTACCGGTAAAATAACTTTTGCTACGTTTATTATAGTTTAGCTTAAACACCGGAATTAAACGGTGACTATCGTTTTGGGTTAGCATAACTGTGCCCGGCCTAATTAATGAGTCGGGTAGGGTGGTATACGCATCTATTCCATCTACTTTTTTAACCTTAAAACTAGTGCTACGGTAATCAATTCCTTTGCCAGTTTTATTTGGTTTTCTGTTACATGCGCTTAAAACTAACAAAGCACATAAGCTAAAAATTATACAACTCTTCATAAAAATTAAAGTTAGAAAGTATTTTTAAAGTGCTATTAACATTATAGCGCAGGTAACACTTTAGTAAAGCTAATTGGAAATAGCCTCTTTCAGTAGGTCGTGGGTCAACTCTAAATCTAAGGTTAACGAATTGGCCGAAATTGTTGCACCACTAATTCCGTCAACATTTTTACCAACTTTTAGTGAACCTCCATGGTAACCTTTAAACTGTTTAAGCCAAGCACTACTGCAAATTTCAAATCCATGGGTGCTGTTGTATTCAAGTATAGATACCTTTTCTACAACATGCTGTTTGTTATATAATACCATGTAGGTAAAATCTTCATACTCTGCATCATCTACTTGGTTAATGCTGGTATCTTTTTGCTCTCCTGAACAGCCCGCAATGGTGCAACCATTGGCAGTTTTTATTGCCAAATAGCCTAAAAGCGTATCATTTTCTTGCAGTTTATAAAATAGATGTTGTTTAGGGATTAACTCAAATTGTGCATCTTTCACTTTCCAAAGCTTAACAATTTGTTTGTCAATTTTCTTTTTAAAGTTTTTTGAAATAGTAGGTTGCCATTGGTAGTTGCCAGCATTTAGAGCTGGTTTAAACCAACTCAAAGCAAACACAACGTAAAGCAAGAGAACACTTTTAATCATAACTTACTATTTAATAAAACCAAATTGCTACACCCAAATTAAGCTGCTGATTGGCCTTGTCAATGGCATCATTATCAAGTATTTGATAATCGGCCTTCAGCATTGCACCATCAGTTAATTTGTAACCCAATCCAAAAGTTATTTCATTGCGGCTGTATGCCTTATTTTTTGCCAAATCACCTTCAGTTGAGGCATGCGTATCATAGCTTTCATATCTTACAAAGGGTATTAATTCGGTGTTAATTGTTTCACTAGTCTGAAACAGGTTATAAGCCACCTCAGCGTAATAGCCTAGCACTTGACTGCCCATATCTTGCCCAGTATAAGCATTGTACTCGGCAGTATTGCTTAGGTTTATAAAGTTGTATTGTCCTCTTAATTGAAAACCTTTGTTTTTATAGGTGGCATTTGCTCCAACCATTGCAACGCCAACTACTGTGCTATCGGCAGTTTTTTCGGCAACGTTACTCGATTTTCCTATACCATTGTATGCGGTAGATTGGGTGTTCCCAAAATATCCGGCAACTCCTACATTCAAATTTTTTAAGCCATAGTAGTCAACTTTTGCGCTAAAATTAGGACTGCTAATTATTGATTCAGCTCCTTTTTGTCTTCCACTGCGCAATGCATTGCTACCTTTTAATTGGCCACTGCCATCATAACTTAAAAAGCCATTCATTACATAGGCTTGGTATCGTAGGGAAGCATTGTTGAAGCGCCCTGTAAAACCTGCGCCTAACTCACGCCATGTTGTTGGAATTACATTTTTGTCAATGTTGGTTCTTTCTACACCATTATAAGTAGTTGGCTCGTGGTATTCGTTTTGAATGCCCATAGGCACCAACATAAGTCCGCCTCTAAACTGTAATTCAGGTTTAATGGTGTGGCTAACAAATGCTTGTTCCACATAAACCTCTACCACATGTTCTAATTCAATTTCGGTAATGAACTGAGTTTTTTTGTTGAATTTATAGCCAAACAACATTACTAAACGGTGCACATCTAGTTTTCCGTTTAACCTTACACTGTCGTTAAAGCCTTGGTTGTAGTCAATTTGCGCATAACCACCTATGGTAAGGTTACGGTCTAATTCCATCATTTTTTGCGCTGCATTTTGGTTTTGTGCTTGCAATGTAATTATGGATAAAATTAAAATTGTGAGTATTGATAGGGTTATTTTTTTCATTTTTTTCATTTGCTAGCACAAATTTATCCTTATTTAGACTAAATCCAAATAAGGAATGAAAAATTATTTTGGCAGTATTATTAACTACCTCTTTCTCTTTCTATTATCAATATAATTTTGAATGGCTTGCTTATTGGTGTACCAATTTCGGCCATTTTTATGCGCAGCAATTTTACCTTGCCTAACCAAAAGCCCTACATAATTAGCACTGTACGGCAATTGCTCATCTTCCACAATTTGTGAAATGGGTTGATAATTATCATAACCTTTATTGGGTATGGCACTTAAATAAATATCCATAGATCGCTCGGCGGCTTGTAGCATTAATAAGAATAGATTTTTGTAATTGCCTTTATTGGCACTGTTTAAAGCAGAATAATATTTTTTACGATCATTTTTTAAGATGATAGCAGGTGGATACCCGCTTTTAAGGAGGATAAGATTCATAGCCAAGCGCACAGTGCGCCCATTGCCATCAAAAAATGGGTGAATATGTACAAATTGATGATGAAAAACGGATGCCAATATTATTGGATGTAACTGCTGGGGATTTTGATTTACCCAATTGATTAACTCATCCATGAGGTTATCTATTTTTTGAGCATTGGGTGGTATAAAGTTAGCTCCACTAATACGAACGCCAGCATTGCGATACCTGCCAGCAAACTGTTTGTCAATTTTATCTAATACCAACCTGTGTACTTCTAAAACATCTTTAATGTTTAGCTTATATTTTGGATGTGCCAATTGCATTAACAACTCAATAGCACTTTGATGGTTAATTACTTCTAAATGCTCGTTGAGAGACTTACCACCAATGGTTAAGCCGTCATTAAGTACAATAAAGGTTTCATTTAAGTTTAAAGTGTTACCCTCAATACTGTTGCTGTTGTATGTCCACTCTACGAATAAGCTATCCTTAATTTTTTGTAGCGCAATACTATTTATGGGCCTGTGTTCATCTAATTTGGCTTTTTTATCGCTAATTCGCGTTATAAAATCATCAAACTCATTAATATTGTTTAGGTTTAAATAATACATTATACAATAATAACACTTTTGCTATAAATAAGTTCACCTAAACAATGCATTTAGACGAATCTAAATGCTTTAGACCATAGGCATTGCTACATTATAGCCGAATTTCAATTTTATTTATTTGGAAGAATAGAGGTTTGCCCTATGTGATATTATAGAGAAAAGGGGAATAGATAAACTTAAAATAAGGGTAGCTGAGTTAAAAGTTAAGTAGCTTAATTTAGTTTGACTTGTTGTCTAGGATTTAATAAAAAAGGTAAGCAAATGATATTGGCATTGTCGCGAAACAATATAATGCCAATAACAAAAGCTTACCAGTGTACAAATAACGTAATTAGTTGATGAATGGTATTTTATTAGATAAACAGCTTAATGTAGGAATTCTAGTAAAATAGAATGTGGTAAAAAATTAAAAAGTTGGCTTCATTTGGTTTAATGTTGAGCAATTAATGGTTATCTTACATGATTAAGTAAATTCTTCTCTATTATTTAAATTCACTTAATGATTCTTGATAATAACATGAAAGTGATAATGCTAAAATGGCTCGTAATTGGTTTGATTACGGTGGTGATTCTTTTAGCTTTTGAATCGTGCAAAAAGAAAGAACCTTGCGAGCCGGTTGAAACTTTTTTGGAAATGCCGCAAGATATTATGGATTACTTTGTTAATTATGAAGTGGGAACATGCTGGGTTTATGAGGATTTAGTATCGGGAAAGTTTGATACGATAGAATTAGTTGAGAAAAGAATTGCTAATGACTTTTTTGAAATTGAACCATACAATTTTCAATGTCCAGATACATTTGAAGCATCTAAAAGTTACACACTATATTTTAATCCCATTTGGGCTAAAGATTTTATAGTAAGAGTAAGTAACTCGAAAAATAATCGATTTGTTTCGGTTGATTTAGATCCAAATGAAGCAGGTTGCGGATTTGTTGCTTGGGGTGAAGAAAATGGCCAACAATTCGGCACTTTCATTGATACGGTTTATCAAAATGGTAAGAACTATTATGAAGTTTATGAAGGAGCATCTGCCACTTGTTTTCATAGCAGGGTTAGAGTTACTAAAGATGTTGGTATTATTTCATTGTGGACTAAAAGAAATCCTTACACTGGGGCAACACCAGGTGCTTATATTTTACGTGATAAATTTGTGAAATGATGTTTTTTCTCATCATACTTAAATTTACCTCCAACAATTCCATTATTGTTTCTTAGTTAGACTATTTTTGATACTATCAAATGATACTATCGTTTTGCGAAAAAAAACATTTAGATCTTCAGCTAAAGCAAGCAGAGATTTAAGAACTGCAACAGAAAATGGTTTACTTATTAAAGCAGGAGATAAGCGAACAACGGTTTACCAGTTTAAATAAATTATGTTACTGAAACTAGGTTTGTTATTTAATAATTAACCTCTTCCTTAGTTAGATAAACCTTGCTACTAAAAAGGCCCAATTCAAAAGTGCATTAGGTATTGTTAAATTAATTACATACTTTTATAATAATCGAGTGGCTCTATTTTTTAACCAATTAAAAAATACCTATGAGATATCTATGTTATCTTCTCTCTCTCACTCTCTTGCCATATTTGTTTGCGGTGTAGGCTTTACCCAAACCTTATTTCATCCTGGAATGGTCGGTTCTTCAATGAACACCAATATTGGCATTAATACTGATTTGCCAAGTGCTCAATTACATATTAAGGCAGGTAGCCCTTCAACTACTCCAAGATTTACCCAGCTAAAGTTAACGGGTTATTATATGGATGAACATTTAAGCATATTTAGAGATAATACACTTGTATCTAGTGGTGGTGGACCGCCTTATCAAAACTATTTAAATGTATACAGCTTAGAACATGGCTCATTGTTAAGTACCTACACCAAAGCACATTTGCACTTAAACAATGTAGGTTTAGGAATAGGAATTGACGAGCCACAAGCAAAACTTTCCGTAAGAGGTCCGGCCAATCAAGATTTGTTAGATGTAAGACAATCGAATACTACTTTTGCTGGCACCACCGAAATACCCGTATTATTTTCAGGTACAAATGCAAACGTTGGGGTTGGATCATTAACACCTAGTTCAAAACTAACTATTGAAAGCACAAATATTGTTTCTCCATTTTCTATTAATCTTAACTATGGCTCCGTTACTACACCTATTTACGTAGCTTGGAATGGGCATTTAGGTTTGGGCACTACCACCCCAAATAGTGCACTACATATTGAAGATGGAAACCTCACAATTACTAATGGGCAAATAACCGTTAATGATGGTAATAACCAGTTTAGGGTAGAACCTAATGGCTTGGTAATTGCCCGCCAAGTAGATGTACATGTTGACCCTATACCGCCCGATTATGTTTTTGAAGCCGCCTTTAATGAAGATTTAAAGGAAGCTTATGCTGAAGATGATTTTTATACCATGATGACTTTAGATGAAGTAGAAGCTTATGTGAAAAAGCACAAACATTTACCAGGCGTTAAAAGTGCTGATGAGTTTTTAAAAGATAAGACTATTAATATAGCGGAGTTTCAATTTAAGCTATTAGAAAAAATTGAAGAACTAACGCTTTATAATATTGAGATGAAAAAAGAATTAGATAAACTTAAAACTAAGGTTGATGAAATGGATGATAAGTAGTTTGATTTTTTTAACTGTCTTAATTGTTTTATCGTCATGCCGCAAAAAAGAGCCCCCTTGCGAGCCTTTGGTAAACTTTGTTCCTTTTCCTGAGGAGTTCGCATCTTATTTTCCAGATGCAGAAGTTGGCGACCAATGGTTGTACCATGATACTGTTGTGAACAAATGGGATACATTAACCCTTGTCACTTTGCAAGATAACAATCAACACCCGGGAGGAAGAGTGCCTATTGATACTGAAGGTTGGGATTGTCCAGAAAGTGTTACCCTTAGAGGTGGTTATGTTTATATATTTTGGTCCTCCAATAGTAAGCGAGAAATAAGATTGTTTGGAATAGCTAGAACCCATAGTGTATATTTCCATTATGATAATAATTCTAAAATTGGTTGTGGTAGTGGCTTTTGGGAATTTGAGAACGGGACTTGGACTTTTGGAAGTACCATACCAAACTATACGTATAAATATGGTGCTTATGATGAAGTTATTGAAAATGTTGGAAATTCCTGTGTAACTAGAACCATGCGTTTAGCAAAAAATGATGGAATTGTTTTTTATCAAAATATTAGAATCAGTGTAACGGAAGATGGCGGAGGAACTTATCACTTAGTACAAAAATTATAGTCTATGAAATTTATAATTATAACAATCGCTTTTATGGCTATGGCTAACAACGTGCTTTTTGGCCAAGTCGAGTCCGCTTCTGTTCCTTTTTCAAATTTTGCAGAAACCGAAATATCGTGGCCGATTGAATTGGCTGACTATGAAAGTAATGTAAATAAGTTTGCTGCAAAAAATGCGTTCGAGCATTATTTGCAGATAGATTTTAAAGATATGGCTCAACTAAGTACTGTTGAGGGTGTAAATAGCACATTGTACATATACCAGTTAAAAATTAAGGCACCAAATGCAGGTAAAATACAGTTAAATTTTTCAAACCTTCATTTAGAAAACGGAGTTACATGTTTTTTAATAGATGCCAATAATCCCAATTTTTACCTTGGCGGATTTACTCATATAAATAATAATGGCAATGGTTTGTTTAGCATTCGACCATTTGAAACAAACCAAGTCATTTTAGAAGTTAACTCAATGAGCCCTTTAGATGAAAGTACTGTCATTGAACTAGAAAGTTTTTATAATTTTTTTCCGACAGCCAAAGTTTCTACAAACAATGTAGGTTTTGAAGAAAGTCTATCTTGCCAAACTAATGTACGGTTTCAACCCTACTACGACAAATGGTGCAATGAAATTAGATCGGTAGTGAAAATTGCTAGACCACCCGACAATACTGCTGTGGAACTAGATACGTTTTCTAGTTGCTCTGGCGTTTTGGTTAAACACATTGATGGAGATAACTATAGACCTATAATTTTAACTGCGGCTCATTGTATTAGAGATTTGTCTGAAATTCAACGTTCTAGGACTGTGGTGTATTTTAATTTCCAAAGCCCAACTTGCGACCCAAATCAAAGAGGCAATGAAAGAATGACAACCACTGGAATATCACAAAGGGCATTGAATGATGTAGACGAATGCCCTGATTTAGCTATTATAGAGCTTAATGAGCCTATTGCACCCTTACAGTACAATCCATATTACAGTGGCTGGGATTTTGGTGAGAATGATGATAAAACTGTTACTCTGATTCATCATCCAAAGGATGATTTAAAAAAAATAACGGATGCTAAAACAAGTAAAGGTATTTTTAGGAAATGGAAAGGATGCTTAACCGTGGATGATTTTACAGATGGTATTCCGGAAAAAGGTTCATCAGGTGCTGGATATTTTGAGCATGAGCACGGAAGAGTTTTTGGTCTTGTAAGAGGAAGGTTGGACGACAATCCCGACCCCGAAAGTTGCGATTATGATTTAAAAATGGCCATTTCATTGTTGGAAGATTCAAAAGGGTATATTAGGCCTGTTTTAGCAAACAATGATCCTGATATTGGAGGGAACTATGGAAGCGATCCAATTTCGGCATGTATTGATGAAATAGACCTCAACGGAATATTTTATCCAGGGAATGACTGGCAGCAAAAAAATCAAATAGAAATACAAGCAAGTAATAGCATTCAGATTGGTTCTAATGGCTTAGAAACAGCAATAAGCGATAGTCGCCCTGCTATTCATCCAAACTTGAACAATAATAGCGATTACATTATTCGGGCTGGCAATAATATTACGTTGTTACCAGGTGTGCGCATTAATGCCCCAGATAGAGACCCAATGACTGGGGTATATTTAGGTACTTTTGAATACGGAAACGAAAATCGTGCATCCTTTCAAATAGCACCTTGCATTCCATTTGAAACGGAGTGTGGCTTTAATCACTCTGCCAAAACAATACCTTATGATAATACTACACCCGTTGAAATTAACATTTACCCCAACCCCTCAATAGGTATGGTAACTATTGATATGAGCAATGCAGGCTTTAACAAAAACTACAACTTACATGTGGTTGATGTTATGGGCAAGCAAGTAATGAATACATCATTTGAGGTTAATTGGAAATATGAAGATCAAATTAATATTGCCCATTTAGCAAATGGTTTGTACATATTTAACTTTACCAATGAAACTGGTGAGTTGGTTAAACGCATAAAACATGTTAAACAATAATACCATATTAGCATGATGACAGTCCGAATAAAGCATTCTCTTATTCTGCTATACTTCTTCCTTGCGGGCAAGCTAAAAGAATATACCGTAGCACAGCTATACAATACTTTTTTTCATTGTCTATCAAAAAAATACTTCCACTCTTTTCGAACTCCTACCAAATTAAAATGGCATAGGCTTAAAAATAAAACCTCCAATTAACCCCACCTTTTACAGCACGATCATGCTTAGGATAATCAGGTGTAACGTAGTAGCCTCCTCTAAATAAACCTTGTGTTATGTCGGTTACAAACAACGAGAACCTAAAGGTTTTTACGTTAAAGTTTAGCAAGTACGTCAACTCTGGGTAAGGCCTACTCTTAAAAGTTCGTTGCTGATGGAAAACTCTTAAGTCTGGTCGGTAGGCATTTGGGTAATAACCAGTAAAGTAAGTAACTACAACTCCCGTTTTAAAATTTAAGGCATTGTTAAATAAGGTGTTTTGATATAAAAATTCATGCTTCAATAATAAGGTTGGTGCAGCATAAATTGCCGTATTAGATGTGTTTTGAATATTTACTCCATTGTTCAAATAAAACCTTTTGCCCATTTCAAAGTCTTTTTGAACTGTTAACTGATTAAGGTAAAGTGTTGAATTGCTTTGCTGTGGCAATGCATTTAAGTTGTAATAAATATAATTTTTTAACTGCTGGTGTGTAGCCGTAATGGATAGATTACACGTTTTACAATTAAAACTTAGTGAAACTTTCTTTAGCTTTTCATCTTCAAAAATATTTTGCCAATTCGCATGGTTGCCACTGTACCTTAGTTGTTTTAATGCTGGGCTATGTTGCTCTGAGCTTATGCTTAACTGTAGTTTACTTTTATTGGCTAACTCATAATTAACAAAGCCAGCTGTTGTGTAGTCGCCATTGTTGTAGCCAGAATAAGAAATGGAGCCATTAACCCCAAACTTTATTTTGCTAGCACTTTCAGGATTAATCTGTGCATTGGCCATGGCAACCAATGAATTTACTGTAGTGTCATAATTGTTATTAAAATTTTTGTGTATAGAATGTCTAATGGCAATACCTGCAGTAGCTTTTCTATATTTTAAGTTTCCATCTTTCATCCCGCCAATGGGCATTATGTTGTATCCAAACTCATTTTTATATTGGTAAAAATTTACGCTATCTAGAGTATTGGCGGTATCAATTAAAATATCAGGATAAAAATTTAGGCTAGGTTGTTCATCTTCATAAGCTATATGTTTGTGTTGGTAGCTAAACTTATGGTGGTACCTAAATAGTGGATAAAAGGTTCGGCTCACCATGCTATCACCTACATAGGCTCTATCATAAAATCCATCATCCCAAGTTTGGGTTATGTTAAAATTCTTGGAGTTGTATCGGTTTTCGGCAGCAATTAAATTAGGGTTTCTGCTTCTACGCGTATTAGAGTTTAGGAAAATGAGGTTACCATTTACATCTACAAATTGTGAAAACAATGAGTCTAAAGATATGCCTCCATTTTCTTGCACTTTACCGCTATTTATAAATGCATCAATAAAAATGTTGTATCGATCATTTTTAGATCTTCCCCAAGTAAAAGCTCGGGCATTGGTATGGCCTGTTTTTTGGCGTTGGTAAGCACCTTGGTTAACCAGCCTCTTAAAGTTAAAGCCAACATTCCATTTAGGATTTATGTTTTGGGTGTGGGTGCCTTGCAGCATTTGCTCACCATAGGTGCCTAAGTTAAACTGCAATTCCGTTAAAGGCGCTTTAGCTTGGTAGTACTTAAGCTTACCTACTTTTAATCCGTACTCAGCAAAATCATCAAACCCACTTGTTATGTCAATTGCTCGCGAAAAGTTTTTAAAAATGTTGTTGTAATTACTACCAGTGTAACCAAGCGTTTGAAACTGTTTATCGCTTAAATCTAGCGGATTGTAATCATGAAATTTATCAACTTTATAGCTTAATTTTCTAAACTTATAATCAAAAAAATCATCAATAAACAATACCAATGATGAGTCTTCAGCTATAATTTTTCGCAGTGAATCTTCTTCTGCATGGTCATGGCTATATTCGTCAGATATTGGCTGAGCAACTAATTGTCCTAATCCAAATGCAATAAAAAATACGCTGATAAAAACTCTTAAAAACATCAAAAATATTTAGCAATAATTTAGCCAAAAAGTGGTGTTACACGCTTTTAATTAAACCTTTAATTATTAAAGTCATTTTGGGTTCTGCTTCTTTGGCAACTGCAAAAACCTTTTCAAAGGTAACAGGTTCTGCTTCTTCTATTGGGTAGCCTTTATCAGTAATTACCGAAATTGCAAAAACAGGTATACCCATTTGGCAGGCAGCTAAAACTTCAGGTACTGTGCTCATGCCAACAGCATCACCGCCAATTATATGAAGGTATTTATATTCAGCAGGTGTTTCTAGCACTGGGCCAGGCACGCTCACATAAACACCACTGTGGCAATCAATATCGTTTTTACGAGCAATGTCTAATCCTGCAAAAACTAAATCTTGGTCGTATGCATGAATGGGGTCAGGAAATCGTGAACCTAATTCAGGAATATTTTCTCCTATAAAAGGATTGCTAGGTTGTAAATTAATATGATCGCGTATTATCATTAAATCGCCCGCATCAATATGCTCATTTAAGCTACCTGCTGCATTGCTTACAAATAATTTCTTTATCCCTAAAAACTTTAATACTCGGGTAGGAAAAACAACTTGTTTCATTGAATAGCCCTCATAAAAGTGCATTCGGCCTTGCATCACTACAACCTTTTTACCTTCTAAAGTTCCAAAACCTAATTTACCATTGTGGCTTTCAACTGTTGAAATTGGAAAGTTGGGGATAGCTTTGTATGGTATTTCGGCTTCTAATTCAACATCATCTATTAAGCTACCTAAGCCAGTACCAAGTATAATACCGTATTCAGGTATAAAATCGGTTTTGCTCTTTATATAATTTACAGCTTCATTAATTTGTTCAATCATTCAATAAAATTTTTGCTAAGGTAAGTTAGAAGTAATGTATGATGTTACTAGTTGATTAAATTGCCTTTTTTCACTTTCATTAAAATCAATTTCAACAGGCATACAAAAAATAGGTAGTTTGCTTTTGTGAAGCCACTCTGCGTGCAGCTCTAATCGGGTAGCATCTTTTTCAGTAGTAACAATAATTTTGTTGGTAGGTGCATAGTTGTCATAGGTCTTTTTTAGCTGTTCCATATCTCTTTCCGAAAAGTAATGATGGTCGCTATAATCATGCAGTATCAATGAGTTTACCTTATGCTTTAAATATTTAACCAATGGTTTAGGGTTGGCAATACCGGTGAGTAAAATCACATCAATATGCTCATCCATTATTAATTTTTGGTTAGGATAAAATAAACGATAAGGAGTGGCATATTTTAGGTATGAAAAAAATATTTGCTGATTATTTACTGGTTTCAACTCAGCAATAATCTCATCTTTTTGATGCCTACTTAATGATGGAGGACATTTGGTTACCACAATTATTTCTGCTCTTTTACGGGCATTGGTAAACTCTCTTAGGTAACCTACGGGCAACAAAAAATCACTGGTAAATCTATTGTTATAATCGGTAAGCAATATGGATAAGCCAGGTTGTATTTGCCTATGTTGAAATGCATCATCTAACAAAACCACATTGGTCATTGGTGCATCAGTAAGCAATTGAGGGATTGCTAGCGATCTGTTTTCGCCAACGGCAACAGGTATCTCAGGATATTTAACTTTATAAATCCTAGGTTCATCACCAATTTCTTTAACATCAGAGTTTTCCTGAGCAAATCGATATCCATTGGTTTTTCTTTTATAGCCTCTGCTTAAAATGGCAACATTAAACTCTTCTCTTAAAAATTTGATGAGGTATTCTACGTGAGGCGTTTTTCCTGTGCCACCAGCTGATAGGTTGCCTACGGCAATTATAGGAAAATCGAAATGGGTAGATTTAAAAATTTTTAAATCATACAAACCATTTCTTATCAAAACGATTATACCATAAAGTATTGCAAAAGGCAGTAATAGCCAGCGGAGATATCGCATTATGTAAAGGTAGTTATTTGGTGGTTAATAGAATTACTGCCTAAACACATTTAAGTAAGCACCTTCATCAAATAAAATGGAAGGGTTGGTTACATCATTTATACAACACATATCCGTAAATTTGAAATATGCTTATAAGAGATGTTATTGCCGAAATTGAACGATTTGCTCCATTAGCTTATCAAGAAGATTATGACAATGCTGGTTTAATAACCGGTAGTGCCAATTGGGAGGCTAAGGCAGCATTGTTGTGTTTAGATACTACAGAGGCTGTTATTGATGAAGCCATAGAAAAAAATTGCAATTTGGTAATTGCTCATCATCCCATATTGTTTAGTGGCTTAAAAAAAATTACGGGTAAAACTTATGTTGAGCGAGTTATTATAAAGGCCATTAAAAATGATATTGCCATTTATGCAGCACATACCAATTTAGATAATGTGCGGTATGGAGTAAACCACAAAATTGCCAAAAAATTGGGTTTAATCAATTGTCAAACCCTTGCGCCCAAAAGTAAAATGCTGCGAAAATTGATTGTTTACGTGCCTTTAAAGGAGGATAATATTGATGATCCCGATAGCTATCGGGATGAGCATGTGGAACATGTAAAGCAAGCAATATTTAACGCAGGAGGCGGAGCAATTGGCAATTATGATCAATGTAGTTTTACGGTTGTTGGCACAGGCACCTTTAGAGGAAACGATAACGCAAATCCTACCATAGGAGATAAAAATGAATATGAGTTTCAACCAGAAGCTAAAGTGGAGATCATATATCCCCATCAATTAGAAAGAACTATTGTAAATGCCATGATAAAGGCACATCCATATGAGGAGGTGGCTTACAGTTTATTTGAAATGCAAAATGCTACAACGCAAATTGGTAGCGGTTTAATTGGTGAGCTTAAAGAAGAAACAAGTTATGGGTCATTTTTAACGCATGTTAAAACTACCATGAAATGTGGTGTAATAAAGCATACAAAGTTGCTAGACAGACCAATGAAAACTGTTGCTATTTGTGGTGGGTCGGGAAGCTTTTTACTGAACAATGCCATAGCTGCAAAAGCCGATATTTTTATAACTGCAGATTATACTTATCATAAGTTTTTTGATGCTGATGGTAAAATTGTAATAGCCGATATTGGGCATTATGAAAGTGAGCAATACACCAATGAAATTTTTAGTGAAATTTTAAGTAAAAAAATGCCTAATTTTGCGCTTCTTTTTACGGAAACAAATACAAATCCAATAAAATACTTTTAAAATTATGGCTGCAACCAAAGAAATATCAATTGGCGATAAGTTAGACGCTTTGGAAACATTACAAAATGTGGATTCTAAAATTGATGAAATTAGAAGATTGAGAGGCGAATTGCCTATGGAAGTTAATGACTTGGAAGACGAAATACAGGGTTTAGAAACCCGTATTACAAGAATTGGAAACGAGTTAAAAGATTTACAAACCGATATTGCTAATAAGAAAAATGGCATTAAAGAATCGGAAGAGTTGATTAAAAAATATGAAAAGCAACAGCTTAACGTAAAAAATAATAGAGAATTTGATGCATTGAATAAAGAAATGGAAATGCAAAATCTCGAAATTCAACTTTCTGAAAAGAAAATGGGTGAAGCTGATTTGGCTATTGTGGCTAAAAAGGAGTTAGAAACCAATACCAAAGAATTACTTGAGTCTAGACAAGTAGATTTAAAAGAAAAGCAAAAAGAGCTAAAGAAAATTACTGCCGAAACTGAAAAGGAAGAGAAGGAATTACTTAAAGAAAGTGAGAAAGCTCAAAAAAACATTGAAGACAGAATTTTAAAAGCTTACCAAAGAATTAGAACATCATACAACAATGGTTTAGCTGTTGTTAGTGTGCAAAGAGATTCTTGCGGAGGTTGTTTTGCCAAAGTGCCACCTCAAAGACAAGCCGAAATTAGACATAGAAAGAAAATTATCGTTTGCGAACATTGCGGACGAATTTTAATTGATGGTGCCACGGAAGAAGAGTAGCCCACTGCCCACCATATCGCTTAGATATTCTCATATAACATTTAAACAACTAATCTTAAAAAGCATTTTAAGCTTAATAAGGTATGGTTTTTGTGCATTGCCAAAGGTGAGAAAATCATTGTTAGTCTTGTTGCTAGTTGCATGCGCTTTTACGGCAAAAGCACAGCAAAACTTTGTGTTTTCTAACAATTGCAAAATGGCCATGGAGCATTACCTCAACCTTGAGTTAGATGCTGCAATGGAGGTACTTTCAAAAGAAAAGTTTGAAAACCCCAATAATGCCATGCCTTATTACTTAGAAAACTACAGGGACTACTTGATGCTTTTTATTGATGAGCAAAAAGATGATTACGATAAACTAGTAGACAATAAAGACCAACGGCTAAAAAAGTTGGAAGATGCTGATGACAGCTCACCGTATTATCTTTTTAGCCAGGCAGAAGTTCATTTACAATGGTCCATAGCGCGTTTAAAATTTAAAGATTATAACACCGCTTTTTGGGAAGTTAGAAAGGCTTATCGCTTGCTCAAAAAAAATCAAGAAAAATTTCCTGAGTTTATTCCAAATTATAAATCATTAGGTGTAATACACGCATTGGTAGGTACCTTACCCGATAGTTTTAAGTGGGCACTAAAAATTATGGGAATCAATGGCAATGTTGGCTTAGGTATGCAGCAACTAAGTGCTTATAAAAAAGTAAGTAAATCTGAAAATCCGTTTTATGAGGAAAACAGACTTTTATACGGTTTTATGTTAGTGTATATAAATAATGATAAAACAAAGGCCTGGCAAACGGTTTACCAAGATGGACAATTGCAACAGTCGCCCATATGGCATTTTGCTGCTGGCAATATGGCTTTTAGAATAGGTAATAATGATAAAGCAATAGAAATATTGGCCACTTCTCCAAAGTCTGCAACAGCTCATCCTTTTCCATTTATTGAATATATGTTGGGGTGCACCAAGTTGCATAGGTTAGATGTTACGGCTGTAGATAATTTATTATACTATACTAGCAATCATAAGGGGGTGCATTATGTTAAAGAAGCCAACCAAAAAATTGCTTGGTATTATTTAATGAATGATGATGAAGCCCAATATAGAACATATATTAAAAAATGCCTTACAGTAGGTGATAACTTAATGGATGCCGACAAATATGCTCAAAAAGAGGCAGAGTCGGGCATTATGCCCAACGCCACTTTGTTAAAAGCGCGTTTACTTTTTGATGGGGGTTACAACCAACGAGCAATGGAAGTGTTGGATCTTTTTGAAGTAGAGAAATGTGAGGTAACTGAACAGAAAGTTGAATACTATTACCGAAAAGCCAGAATACAACAGTATTTAGGAAACAATGAAGTCGCAATTGTTAATTATAAGCAGTGCATTAGGCTTGGCAGCGATTTACCACTTTATTTTATGCCCAAATCATACATATTAATGGGCAATTATTATGAGGGAGTAGGAAAAAATGAAAAGGCCAAAGAAGCTTATAAAAAGGCCACTAGTTACAAAAATTATGAATACAAAAACAGCATAGACCAGCAGGCTAAAGCTGGTATAAATAGAATAGGTTGATGAAAAGTTTACAATTATTAATTGTTTTCGTTAGCCTTACTTACTTTTCTTTTGCCCAAACCATAAAGGGCAAGGTTGTAGATGAAAAATCTATGAAACCATTAGCCTTTGTAAACTTAATTTTAAGCAATGGCAAGGGTGGTGCAACAACCGATATTGATGGCAATTTTAAAATTACCATTCCCAATGGTGAATTTGTAACCGTAACCTATGTTGGGTATCAGTCTAAAGAATATTATCCTAATGGCAATTTAAGCGTTGTTATAATGCTCAAATCAAAAGCTATAGAAATTAATGAAGTGGTGATTACTGCAGGTGAAAACCCTGCAAACATTATAATGCGCAAATTGCTTGCGAACAAGAAGGAGAATAATCCTGAAAAAAAATCGTATAAACTAAACTCCTACAACAAAACAACTTATTCGGCAACTGACAGCATGACTTTTGGCGATTTGGATGATTCGGCTAGTTATGAATTAAAAGCTTATGTAGATACTAACCATTTTTTGGTAATGGAAACTGTTAATGAAACCTACTTTAAGCCACCTAATAAAAAAAAGGAAACAGTATTAGCCAATAAAATGAGTGGTTTTGAAGAGTTACAGTTTATGTTAACACCAACTGATTTGCAACCATTTACCATGTATAAAGATTTGGTAACCATTTTTGATAAGCAATATGTAAGTCCCATATGCAATGGTTGTATAGGAAAATACTTTTACAATATTGAAGATACTTTGTATGAGGGTGGAGATTCCATTTTTGTACTAAGTTATCAACCCTCAAAAGGTAAAAATTTTGAGGGCTTAACAGGTGTTTTATATGTTAATAGTAATAAATATGCATTGCAGTATTTGTTAGCAGAGGCTTCTGAAAAAGAGGGAGTTGGTGCTTCAATACAACAGCAATACTCTTTAATTAATAACGAACATTGGTTTCCTGAACAGCTACTTTCAACAATTGAGTTTTACGATTTAGGTTTAAAAGTTGATAGCCGCAGTTATATAAAAAATGTGGAGCTATTTCCAACATTTGTAGGCGGTACTTTTGGGCGAATTGCCATTGAAACTGCTACCAATTCAAATGAAATGGATACGGTTTTTTGGAAAGAAAATCGTCATTTGCAGCTGTCTGTAAAAGATGAAAATACCTATCAAAGTTTAGAGCAGTTAACCGATACCATTCCTTTAGTTGAATTAGCCAACTACTTATTATTACTACAACATGCCAACGGCATTCCTTTAGGAAAAATTACTTTGCCTTTTAATCGTTTTTTGAGGATTAATGATTATGAAAATGTTAGATTGGGTTTAGGTGTATACACCAATCGAAAACTCTCTCGCTACTTTTCTATTGGTGGTTATGGTGCTTATGGTTTTGGTGATGAGGAAGTAAAATATGGGGCAAGTTTAGAAGTTTATCCATCTGGTTTTAAATCAGATTTGGCCCTAATAGCTTTGTATGAAAATGATGTAATGGAAAACGGTACCATGCGTTTTTTAAGGGATAGGGGGGTTAATCCTAGAGATTTATTAATGACAAACGTATTTAAATATGAAAATTACACGGCTGCATTAAAAGGCCGGTTTGCTAAATACGCCCAAGGCAAGCTAAGTTTTACTCGGGCTAATAGAAGTATTCAAAGCAACTATCGTTTTAAAAAGGATATAGACAATCCTCAATCTGTAATTGATTATACCAATGATGAAGTTTCAATACAACTAAAATATGCCTATGGTGAGCGCTTTAGCCGTATGGGAGAATATGAGATGTCGTTGGGTACAAAATATCCAGTTGTTTGGTTAAACTATACGCAATCAATTACTCAATTTGGAGGCGATTTTGCCAGTCAAAAAATGGAAGCATCTTTTAAGTACAGCTTTCCAACGGTAACTTTTGGACAAACATCAGTACTTATAAATGCTGGTAAAACTTTTGGTGATGCATTATTGCCATCTATTTATTTTGGCAATGGCAATTTTGTTGACAATTTTGGAATATATCAACCTCAAAGTTTTCAAACCATGGGCTTATATGAATTTTTGTCAACCGAGTTTGCGGAGATACATTTCAATCATAATTTTAAGAATTTGTTGTTCGGAGATGGCAAGTTTGCACCCCATTTAGAGTTGGTACAAAGTATAGCATTTGGTAATTTAAACAATCCTCAAAACCACAACTTAATTGAATACAATACGCTTGAAAGCGGGTATTTTGAATCGGGTTTATTGCTAAAAAATGTAATTAAATATAGAGTGTTGGATACATATAAAATTGGCATGGGTGTTGGCGCATTTTATCGTTGGGGTAGTTATAGTTTTAAAAATGAAACCGATAACTTTGCTTTTAGAACTACCTTTAGTGTTACGATTTAAATATGAACCTTCAACATAATATATCCCTTAAGGATTACAACACATTTGGCATTGAAGCTATAGCCGAACAATTTGTTGAGGTGACTACCATTGATCAATTACAGGAAGTATGCACTGAACACAATAGTCAAAAGCTATTGGTGTTAGGTGGCGGTAGCAATGTATTGTTTACCAAAAATGTTGAAGGGCTTACTTTAAAAAACAGTATTTCTGGCATTAATATTATTAGTGAAAATGCTAATGAGGTAGAGGTGTGTTTTAGTAGTGGCGAAAACTGGCACAATGCTGTGCTTTGGGCAGTTGAGAAAGGTTATGGAGGTATTGAAAACTTATCATTAATACCTGGCTTATGTGGCGCTGCACCCATGCAAAATATTGGGGCGTATGGTGTAGAGATTAAAGATGTATTTAATAGTTTGCAAGCGGTAAATGTTAAAACTGGCGAACTAGTTGAGTTTAGTAAAGCAGATTGTGCTTTTGGTTATCGCGAAAGCATTTTTAAAAGAGCTTTAGAGGGACAATACATTATTTGCTCTATAACATTAAGGCTAACAAAGCAACCAACCTTTAATGTAAGTTATGGCGCAATACAACAAACGCTAGAAATAATGCAGGTGAAAGACCTTAGCATTAAGGCCGTTTCAGATGCAGTAATTCAAATAAGGCAAAGCAAACTGCCCGATCCAAAAGAGCTAGGCAATGCAGGTAGCTTTTTTAAGAACCCCGAAATTGAGCAAGAAGCATTTAATCAATTAATAAGCAGTTATCCTAATGCGCCAAATTATCCGTTGCCAAATGGCAAGGTAAAAGTACCAGCGGGTTGGTTAATTGAGCAATGTGGTTGGAAGGGCAAAAGGGTAGGTAACACCGGTGCACACAAAAACCAAGCATTGGTATTGGTTAACTACGGCAGCGCAGCAGGTAAAGAAATTTATGACTTGGCTATGGAAATCAAGCAGTCGGTAAAGGATAAGTTTGCAATAGAAATTATGCCTGAGGTTAATGTGGTTTAAGACCTGCATCCGCAATTATTTTACTAGCAGCTTTCGGTCAATTGAAACTCCATCTATTCGGATTTTCATTAGATAAATTCCACTTTGAATTTCGCCCAATTCGATTTTGATGTGTTCAATATCTTCAGCCTTTGATTGCTTAATGAGTTGACCTGATAAAGAGTATATCTTAACTAAAACTTGTTTCCTTTTGCTTTTTAAATCCATGTAAACAATATCAGAAGATGGGTTAGGATAGACTTTTAAGGTGATCTCTTTGTTGGTTAGATTCAAACCATTAACAATTGTGTCAATTGTTGCAGCAATTGGAATTATGGTGTCGTTAAGTTCATCTTGAAAATAACAACCAACACCATTAAATCCACAGGTGTTTGGTGTTAACGATACACAAACATCATCTATGTAATAGTATCCAATTCCCGCGGGTGGAGTAGAATTATTAGTATCAATATTCGTATAAACATCATCAAAGTGATTAGAAATGCTTAAATATAAGTAGCTGCTGTCAGCCACAAAACAACCACTTACTGTTGTCCAATTAGTAGTGTCAGATATGATTGAAGATGTGTAAAATTGAGAACGGTTTACTTGAGAATATTGAGTTTGGGCTGATGGAGTAAGCTGATGGAATTTGGTGGTAAAGAGCATGCCCATATTGTTGCAGCCCCATGTTGATATTTCTGCTAATGAAAGCTTAAATGAGCAATAATATGTTTTTCCAGGTTGTAAGGTGTCGGAAAGCATTGTGATTATGCCTTCTCGGCCATTCAAAATACCAGATTGATAGGCTAGAAATCCAGCATATCCACTATCGGTAGCAGCTAATTGGTTGCCCATCCAATTATTAGGAACAGCTGCATTGCCGCTAGCACAAGTATGGAAAAAGTCGGGAGTAAATATAGAGTAGTCCCAAGAATAAGCATAATTAATGTAGGAATTAAAACCCCAACCTATGTCTGGAGGGCATTGGCTGTAGTTTTCAAAACCAGAGTTTTTAACTAAATTTTGGGCGGTTAAGTTGAACCCAAACCAAAAGAGCATTAGGATAATAGTCGCTTTTTTCATCTTTATGACTTTGCAATGTAAATATAGTTAAGTTTCATAAGGGTACTCTAAGGTGAAACGTTCAAAGCTTTGATTTTTAGGAAGAAAGCTATGATTTAAAACCAATTCTTCTTCTTGTATCTTGACTTATAAATGTAATCAATTGATTATCGTACACGTTAATAATCTTACCGTGTAAGTAGTCTAAAAATGGTATAAAATTCCATTTATCTGTCTTTTCAATTTTTCTTTCTTGTTCTTGTTCACCGTACTTTAAATAGTAATTTCCCTCAAGGTCTTTTTTGATAAGAATTTGAATTAAAATTAGCTCTTGTGGTAAAGTTTCAGGTGCTGAGCAAACAGTTGAGCCAATGCCAAATTGCCACATAGAATCTGCTCTTAAGGTAAGTGCGCTAATGAGCGCTGGTTGAACAAGTTTAAACTCATTTTCAGCATTAATTTTAAACAGTGAAAATTGTGAATCAGGTACTTTAAAGTAAGCTCTTAACTCATTTACAAAGTTTACAGCAAACTCATGACATTCATTTTTATACTCTTGAAAACTCTGTTGTGCTTTTCCGTAAGCCATGCACAGTTCTACAAATTTCGTTTGTTCCATTTTAACTTTTGTTTAAATAATATTGATATGCACCATTAGCTATTAACCAATTGCATGAGTAAGGTAATTATCTTTTTAACAAATTAAAAAACTTTATTGGTGTTTGTAAAGAAGAGGGCAGCATATAGCAGAGAAACGTTTGCTTTTCCCTTTACTATGTCGCAAGCATTACTTATTTATTTTGCTTTTCAAGATTTTCATTTAACCTGCGCAGTTCAATCAAAATAGAATCTTGTTTTTGTTTGCCAGTTAAAAGATTTATTAGGCCCTTAACCTTAACGGCATCTGAATCTCCTAAGCCAGTTGACTCCATCTTAGAAAGTTGGATAACATCTCCATCATTTATTGCATCTAAACTTGTGCCCATTTCAACTACAATTCTTTTAGAGCCAAGTAAATCTCGGTTTTCAATTTTAAACTTAGAGTCTTTAGGAATTTGAGCATCAGGGTTCAGTGTGCAATAAATATCAATGGTTCCATTTTCAGTTATATTCAAGTCTTCAACATCCCCAATTTCATATCCGTTTAAAATTATTTTTGCTTCAGTCGTTAAACCATCTACATCATTGGCTTTTAATATAATTTCTGTGCCCTTGTTGCTGCAAGACATCAATAAAAGTAGAATTAATATGAATGGGTAATGTTTCATTTTGCAATATTTCGCCCAAAAATCATAATTAGGGTATTTAATTTATATGTAAATAGTCCACTCCGATTGAAGTGGATTTTCCCGTAAATGGCGTTAATCGATCCCAACTTTTAGCTGACATTATGCCAGAACCAAGTTTCTCTCCACTTACGTACAGTTCAAAAAACCATCCGTTTAAGTTTATTTCAACATCAAACTTTTTAATATTCTCATCACTAATAATTGACTTGATATTATCGAATGGATCTAATTTTTTTGTTTGGTAATTGTATTCTTTAACACTAACTTTTCCTGTTTCATAGAATCGAAACTCATATTCTAAAGAAGGACTTTCCATAATTATACCACAGAATGCAGTATCTAAGCCTGATTCAATAATCTCTATTGAAGTAGTGATGCTGTAAGTATTGGGTAAGCTGTAAAGAAAAGCTTTATCCAAAGAGCGACTGCTTGTTCTATCTGAAGTTGAATCTTTGTTTTGGATAAAATAATATCCATCTTTTATTTCTAATTTGTGAATGTCAGTGTCTTCTTGAATCCATCCTCTTGTATTCGAATCAAAGTTTTCATTTAATATGCCTATCTCTTTGTCAATGTTTTGACAAGAAAAGGTTATAGATAAGATGATGAACACAATTGAAAGTTTAAAAGGGTATGGATTTTTCATATTTATGTTTACTTAAGTTTCGCTATAACAATAGTCTATGTCGAACAACACTAAATTTAAGAAAAACCCTTATTAAACCACTATCGCAAAGTATCATCAGTGGCCTTTAAGGAGAAACTCGGATAGATTAAAAAGAAGTGTCAAAGGTTGTTTGAGAGAAGGTAGTTGAGGTATAATTAGCAATGGACCAAGCAATAAAATGTTTATAGTGTATCTAAAATTTTTTAGAAAGTTTGATAATTGATATATGTGCCTTAACTCTTTTTACTCGTTTTTAAATTTTATCGACTAATTATTTTCTCAATTCCAACAGATTATGGCAACTCAACTAAAACTTCATTTTTTCGGTTAAAAACTTGATAAGGTGGGTTGTAACCAAAAAAATAAAATCGATTGGAATAAGTTACTCCTTCAGCATCTAAGGCTGATATTAACTGTTGTTTATTTTTTTCAATTTTTTTATCATTAGCCCAACCTTTAAAACTTACTGCTGCAAACGTTTTAGCCGGCTCTTGTTTAAACTCTACTTGCGATTGATTTGGTTTAGGCAGTGTTTCTTTTTTTAAATTTTTTGGCACCATAAACATCATGGTCATTGAGTCTTCTAACGACATGGTTACTGGTGAAGTCATAGATATTTTTTGATTCTTTTCGTTATCACCAAAAATGTATCCTGCCAATATTGAAAACCCTTTGCTTGAAGAGCTTTTATATCCCTTAGTTGATAGTTTTACTGAAGTAAACAAAGTTGCTTCATAATTCCTTATTTCAAATTTGTCATATTTTTTTTCGACCACATAAGGGTACGTTTCAATATTCTTCTGTCCGCGCATTGCAAATATTTGCGATACAAAGAATGCTACAATTATAAGAACAAGTATGAAGATTAAAATTTTCATTATTAATTAGATGACATCAAACGTAAATGTTCAATAATACTAAATTTAAGGAAATTCAATTTACTTGTACAATGGCAAAGTATTTTCAAGCTACTTTAAAAAGAAATTTGTGTGAAGTAAAGTATTCACCTTCTTTATAAAAATTCTTTTGCAATATCATCAACTACTTGGTGGTTTGTATCCCATGTTCTATAAACATCTAAAGCCCAATTTTTAATTAAAACCTTACATTCCATTTCGTTGGTTGATTTATCCATAATATCTTTTGATGTTATGTTTCCTCTTTTTAAAACTTCAGGTGGAGTCAGGTATTCATCTGGTTTATGAATCTTATATTTATTCAAATGATCACTGAGTTTTGGAGATAATTCATAGGCCCACTTTATGTTGTAGTTGTAAATTAAATGAAGTCTTGTAAGGTGAAAGTGATTACTCCATCTACCGTGAATTTCAGGGTGTTGCAAGGCATGGGCATCTACAATTAAAAATCTATAAAGGTGGTTCTCTATAGTGGAAAAATCAATTTCTTGAAAGCCAATGGTAAAAATTTCTAAGCATTCATGGATGCCTCTTTTAGTGTTTGCACCGCAAAATTGGCATATCCCTTCATCTAGCAGTGTAACACCGTTCTTTTCGGCTAAATCAATATAGTCTTGCATTATTTATAGCTGTTGTGAAGTACCTTCATTTTAAGCACTTCATTTGTTGAAATCGATTTATCAAGTTCACAGAAGTACCCTTTATTTATTTCGTGTTTAATATCGTAAACCTTATTGTCTACAACTACATAATGGTTTGGCGAATTCCAATAATTATTTTTTTTAGCCACCAATTCAAAATTTGATTTTAATGGAATGTCCAATTGATAAACTCCAAAATTTGGACTTCCATAATAGATTCCACTCTCGTCTACACCACCACAAATATTTTCAAAAGGTTTAAACGTTTTGGGGTCTGCGTTATCAATAGGAATTATAAAATGACCATCTGAATTTGCCCACCAAAAAAATACTTTGTTTTTAGTTGTAAAAAATACATCATCATAAGCCTTGTAAGTAAGTAAATCTATTTGATTGGTAAATTCTTGATAGTATTCTACAGCTACCATTTTACCGTTGCATTTTCTGTGAGTTTTTGACTTTTTGAAAAGTTTAGAATCTTTTATTACGAAACCAAAATCAGCTTTTTCAAAACCCATAAATTCATCAATTGGGTCTACAAGTCTTTTTCCTATTCTTACTGTGTCAATAAATTTGTTGCCTAAAAATTGATAGTCTTTGATGTAGTTACAATCATTGGTTTCTAATGATTTCTTGTTTTGAACTTCACCTTGTTCTGTTTTTGGCTTTAGTTGATTTGATTCCCCGCAAGAGAATAAAATTAGAATTAATATTATGAAGAAGTTATTTTTCATTTTTTCCTAATAATGTAAGTTGGTTTGCACGTTGAGCTATGTTTTTTCCTTCAATTCAGTATTGGCAAGCATATCGCCAAATCTTGCTGTTGGGTCTACTAATTTCATTATAAACACAATTGGAGGAAAAAATAAAAAGGGGAGGTTTCTAACTACTTTTCTAATCCTACTAGCTTCCATTTTGGTCTTTCTATCAATAATAACAATTTGTTGCTTTCTTTTTCCTAAAGATAAGTTTAATGCATCTCGCATAATTATCCAGCCTATTAGGAATACTGCATAAATTTGAATCCCGAAAAGTAATGCCATATCTGTTTTTGAGTTTATAAAAGGGTCCATTTTATGAGTGTCATGATGGAAATGAGTCATGGCCCAGTAGAAAGAGAATGCTATTGGCATAACAGCAATAATCATAATGAACAGATCAATAAATGCAGCCTTCACTATTCTACTCATATTCTAATTTCTTAGGTACGGATTTTTGTTCTTTTGCTCTTTGACCAATTATCAAAAGACCTAAAGAGAATACCCAAAATGGGATTAGCATTCCACTTTTAATTATGTGTATTAAATCTGCATTTCCTTTATGATTTATTAAATCTAGTATTAAAACAGATAGAGGTATGGATATTATGATACCTAGCATTGCTAATATTAAAAATTTCCAGTGAGGAGCTTTTTTAAATATTTTCAAGATGAGATATGTTCCTATTGGAATAGATGGAATTATTAAAAATATCGAAAACCTTATCAAGTTTAATAACCATTTAGGTGTGCTCATATGCAAAATAAATGCTGAAGGACCACCAATAAAAATATAAGTTAGTGAAGTTGCCAATACGTCATAAAGGAGTATCCCAAAAATTACTGTGATAGCATTTAGCAAAATTCGCTTTACTAAACTTAGCGCTATAAAGCAGTTTGCCCACAAGAGAAATAGACCAAAGCCAATAGGAATTGCTAAGTGGAAATAGGAAATCCAAATCAAACCTGTCCATCCATGATATTCAACTTCCAATCTCCAAATCAGTCCGGCCAATAAGGATAATATGATAAGTGATATAATTGGAAGTTTAGCTTTCATTCTGGTTACGTAATATAACGATTTGGATATAAGGTGGAGTATTCGGATGTTGATGTGTGAGGAAACGTGGCATTAAATGCAGCCATTTTACTTTAATTATTTTTTCTTTTTGCCTTAAATATAGACACAACCGTTATGGCTGGTAACGCTATAATCCAAAGTCCAAAATAGGTTAGTATTGATGGTGTATTGAACCTAAAAAACTTTGGGTAATAGCTTGTTAAAGTCCATTCATTTACCTGAAATTTTGGGACTATCTCACAGCTTTCAGGATTACAAAGTACGGTGTCAACACCGATTACATTTCCAGTTACTTTAAATGTATTATGATTGGCGAAATCAAATGTTTCAAGTTTGTCATTTGATAGATTGTCAAATGGAGGGAAGTTGGTCAATGTCACTTCAAAATGTTTGTCTCCCAATTCTGGATATTTGTCCATAATGTTCTGACTAATTTTCAATGTTCCGTTCTTTATTCTTCCTTCAGCACAATCGCAACCACATACTTGCCGATCAATAAGCAATACGTTAGGTTTTTTAAAGTCATTAAATAAGTTAGGGATCTTTACGGGTAACAATCCAAATAGTAACAATAGTATTAATAAGATCCACAAAAATTTCAATATCTCATTCTTTATTGTCTCGGGTTAATGTTAACAATTATGGGTACAATAAAATTAAACAAATATGAGGTAAGTGCTGTGCAGTTGTGGCTATAGTCAGTTAGCACATCACTGCACTTATTGGTAGTTCAATTCCTTATTAATTCATATTCTAATTGCAAACTATCAAGATGATTAACCTTTTTATACAGCATTATATTTCCAGAATCTGTTCTGATATATTCAAATCTGAAACCGCTACTTTTTTTATGCAGAATATTGTCGTAGACAAGAATGAAATCATTTTTTGGTAATGACCCACAATAAATATCCGTTGAAAAATAGGTAGTAAAATTTTCAAGTTTTGGATACCCTTTGATAATTCCATTTTTGCCAATGCTAAAATTATCACTTAGTAAATTTCCATTCTTATCTTTTAAAATATAGTCCCCTGATAGTGTTTTTGTTCGTGTATAGTAATAAAGTGGATTGGGAAATTGATAATCGGTACCTAATTTTGTTTCAATTCTTTTGTAGTTAATTTTAATTTCATTGCATTTGTTGTTTTTTGGTCTATAAAGAGCAATGATTGTATCGTCTAGACTCCAAGTTAAGAAGGATTCACAGTTATAATTGAAGTAGTAAATCTCTGAAGTCTTATAGTGGCTCGAATTTTGAGCTTTAGAAAGGTTAACTGTAAAATTTCCTTGTTCTCTAATAGTATCATTTTCAAAAATGATATATTCCGATACCTCAGGATGAAGCATATGATCATGTAAAATTGAATATCCTACTTTTAACACTTCATCTTCTAGGTCCTTGGAATTAATTCTCAATGCTACGGGATAATCTTTAGAGAATGACTTTTTTGACTCAATTGCGCTTAAATTTTCTTCAAATGATTCAAAGTAGTTTTCTGCAATCCAAATTCCTTCTAGCGCGGATATCTCATCAACGTAGTTTTGAGACTCACAGGAGCACAAAAGTATTGCTAGCAGATAAATGATTATGTTAGGTTTCATATAGTTTAAACCTTACTATAGTTATAAGGAGTTTTTTATTATTTTCTTCAATTCTTCTGTTCCATGTCGTTCAATTAAATCATATGAAATTTTGGTCAGATAGTTTGTATCAGATCCATTTTCAATTAACCATTTAATCATTTCCGTATCTTTTGTGTTAATACAGGTCACTATTGAAGTATTTAATAGCATTCCATTATTCACGTTTATGTCCACTCCTTTTTCAATTGCATATTTTAGGCCAGTCATTTCGTTATTGTGAACAGCATAATAAACGCCTTGATAATTATAATTAGAAAAATCGGCTCCTAATTTATGGAGATAATCAGCTGTTTCAATTTGAGAGTAGGCGATTGCATTTTCAAGAGCAACATCTAATTCAAGTTGTGTGTATCCCGAACTAAATATGTTGTTCAATTCTGTTAGATTTCCAACTCCTGCCAATGTTTCTATTTGGGTTTGTCTACTATTCACAATTTTTCCTTACATGTCATCCAACACTTAGTAAATACACATTAAAGCTAAATTTAAGGAAAACCACCACAAAACCATTATAGCTTCTATCAACTATTACCTCAACTGTATCAAACAACCCACAGCCTTTGTTTCGGTAAATTCTAGCTCATTATTAGCATGTATACTTATTAACACTTCTTCCAATTCATTGGTAGTTGTTATCGTGCGTCTTTGCCCTAACGCATGAAAGGTATTGTCTATTCGACCTTTGTACACAACAGCATCTTTAGTTGTATTTACAACAATAATTTCGGGAGTAACAGTCGCTTGGTATTTTTGGGTTAATTTTTGAAAATAATCAGTTTTTAGCTCAAATTGTATACTGTATTCATTTTCAAATTGTTGGATCCTTTTTTTACTAGATATTTTATTGGGAAACAACCCTATAAATTCAATATCGTTATTGCAATAGTTTTCATGCAATTCATTCAATTTTAAGGTGTAATATTCGCTAATTGGGCAATCTTCTAATAAAAACACATACACTACAAATGAGTCGTTTCGTTGCGGCTTTGTAGTATTTGACATACACAAGCCAGCAAACAAGTAGATAAGCCCTAAATAAAGCAGCTTGCTCAAAACTTAATACCAGCGGTTATTGCTAGGTTAATATCGTTGCTTTTAGTGGTTGCACTATTACTTATAAATGCAACTTCACGAAAGCTGTTGGCCGATTTTTTTGAGATATCATAAGTAAGCGCACCATCAATATAAAATGATTCATAAATTAAACCAGTGCCAATACTTGCCAAAATTTTATCATCATAATAACCTGTCAAGCGCGAATTGCTGTTTATAGGTGAAGTTTTATATTGAACACCTGCGCGTAATCTAAAATTTTCTTTAGCCCATTCGCCACCTACTTTTATATGGTGACTTGCGGTGTATGCGGTATCTATTATGTTGTTTAAGCGTTGTTCCAGTTGGGCATCATCTTCAATAGTATATTTTGTTTTGCTGTAATCGCTATAATGATAGTCTAACGAAATAAATCCTCTGCGTTTTACAATGGCAGATATGCCACCAGTTGCTCTCCATGGAGTTCTCAATTGGTACTCAATAATTGATTGTTGTCCATTAAACGATTGTAATTCAAAATTGCCAAATGTGGTATAGTTGGCTTTTAAATCATTACTCAAACCATCCGTAACACTAAAGCTAGTTGGTGATTTAAATGATAACCCAACCTTTAAATAATCTAATGGTCTAGCAATTACACCAACTTTAGCATTAAAACCACCACCCGATAAATCTATATTTTCGGTATAGGTAAAATCTTCAAAATCGCCAACTACATCATTAACATCAGTTTCCGTTAAAATAGATTCTTGCTTGTAATTTAAGTTTGGTAATGACATTTGAGCACCTACATAAACTCTATCGCTTATGTTTAACCCTGCGGCTACCATATACTCATCAATTCCTCCCTTTTCTATTACCGAGTAATTTTGCTCAACCATTCCATTTTCTAAAAAACTGCCATAAGTAGTTGGTGCACCTGGCACGGTATCAATTAAATAGGCATCAAAAAAAATGGCTTCATCAAAAAACAATTCGCTTGGGCTAATTCCAAATCCATTTAACTGCCCTAAATAATCGTTCACTTTTGAGTCGTTTTGGTTAAAAGCGGTGTATTCTGTTTTTCTGTTAAAATTGGCTTGTCGGTTAAAACCTACCGACCAGTTCACCGATTTTATGGTTCTATTTTCAAAGGTATTCGTAAAAACCAAACCTAAATTGTTAACGTTAAACCTAAACCTATTTGCATTGTTATTGGTATTCAAATAGTTAGCAGATGTATTGGCCAATAAAAAATTGGTTGTAAAGCTAATTTCTGAATTTCTAAATAGTGCGGTACCCGCAGGATTATCGGCAATAGCCGAAAAGTTTGCACCCAAAGTACTAAATGCACCACCTGCGCCAACATATCGAGCAGTTCCGGTAGGGTTTAAGTCGGAGAAACGCAATGCATCCAATTCGTTTTGTGCATTTGCGAATAGTATGGGTAACAATAACAGTACAAAAAGTAGTTTTTTCAATGATGAGTTTTTAAAATTATAAGCATAAAAATAGCGGTGAAAATTAATTCACCGCTACTAAATTCGTTCTAATAACAATTTTATCTTCTAGTACCTGACCTTGAAGTACCAGCTTTACCTGAACCTAAAGATCTTGAAGGAGTAGAATAACTTTTTGTAGTTGTGCTACTTCTACCTGATTTTGTAGGAGCTGTATAAGTTCTGTTACTACTAGTTGATCTAGGAGATGTAGAATATGATTTCGTCATTGACTTTAATTTACTTCCCAAAGTACGTTTTGGTGCAACTTTAGGAGCTTGATATGTTTTGGTAGGCGCTGTAGTTCTTACAGGAGCTGTTGTTCTAGCTGGCGTTTTGTAAGTAGCATTTGATTTTTTAACCGAACCCAATTTTGCTCTGCTAGGTGTAGAATTTGTTCTACTTTGAGTTACAGTTCTACTTTTTGTTGGCGTAGCTACTGGAGTTCTAGCAGTTCTAGTATTTGGCTTGTAAGTTGTTCCACGAGAACCATTGTTGGTATTGTTGTAACTTCTGCTATTGGTTCTTGAACCTGAAGTATTTCTAGGAGAAGTACCGTTTCCTCCAAATGATACTGAACTACCACCATAACCAATACAATCGTTATAACTGTTGCTAAAAGGATTATTACTACCAAAATTATTGCCATAGTAGCCACCGTTAGAAGCAAAACCATAATTGTAGTTATAGTTGCTATACCAATTAGGACGGTAATTGTTCACAATAGTTCTTGTGTAACCATTTGGTGTATAATAAGTAGTTACTGAAGTACCATAGTTGTTATAACCTCTAAAGCTATTGTTGTTGTAATAGCTATTGTTATAAGCGTTATTGTTACCATAGTAAGTATTATTTGTGTAAGGGTCGCAATAATATGAGAAACCTCTATAAGGATTTGAAAATCTTCTTATCCTTTGGCTATAGGCATAGTTTGAACTAGTGGCTCTATTAGTAGTAACATTTTTAGCAACATTGTTATCTGCAACTGCTGCTTTCTCTGTTTTTACTTTTTCTTCATTTACCTTAGTTTCGTAGTCGTGATAACTATCGCTTGGGGTGTAGTACACATCATCATAACTTTGAGCGAATGCGCCTGCAAATGTTATTGTAATGATGGCCAGTAGTAATCCTAAATTTTTCATATTAATCTCCTTATTGTTATTGATGAACGTTAATTTAATAAGCTTTATTTTTATGCTTTGCAATATTTAAAACAAATACTGTACCAATTTAATACAAAATGGCTAAACAACTCACAAAAAGGGAAGAAGATTATTCACAATGGTATAATGAACTTGTAGTAAAAGCAGGTTTAGCAGAGCATTCTGATGTAAGAGGATGTATGGTTATAAAACCTTATGGCTACGCGATATGGGAAAATATGAAGGCTGTTTTAGATAAAATGTTCAAGGATACTGGACATGTAAATGCGGCCTTTCCGTTATTAATACCTAAAAGTTATTTAAGTAAAGAAGCTGCCCATGTAGATGGTTTTGCAAAAGAATGTGCCGTAGTTACACATTATCGATTAAAAAATGATCCTGACGGTGGAGGTGTAATTGTAGACCCTGAAGCTAAATTGGAAGAAGAGTTGATAATTAGGCCAACCTCAGAAACCATTATTTGGCATACCTATAAAAACTGGATTCAATCATACAGAGATTTGCCATTACTTATTAATCAATGGGCAAATGTTATGCGTTGGGAAATGAGAACAAGATTGTTTTTACGTACTTCTGAATTTTTTTGGCAAGAAGGTCATACCGCACACGCCACAAAAAGTGAAGCAATTGAAGAATCAGAAAAAATGCTCAATGTGTATTCAACATTTATGCAAGATTATATGGGTGTGCCTGTAATTAAAGGCAGTAAATCTGAAAGCGAAAAGTTTGCAGGTGCCGAAACTACCTATACAACAGAAGCAATTATGCAAGATGGTAAGGCGCTGCAAATGGGTACTAGCCACTTTTTAGGGCAAAATTTTGCCAAAGCATTTGATGTAACATTTCAAACCAAAGATGGCGATAGAGAATTTGTTTGGGCAACCTCATGGGGTGTTTCTACAAGATTAATGGGTGCCTTGGTTATGGCACACAGTGATGATGATGGTTTAATATTGCCACCAAAATTAGCGCCTATACATGTGGCAATTGTTCCTATATATAAAGGAGAAGAACAGTTAAATATGATTAATGAAAAAATCAATCCTGTTATTGAAGCTTTAAAAGCCAAAGGGATTAAGGTAAAATATGACAATGACGACCAAAAAAGACCAGGCTTTAAGTTTGCGGAATATGAGTTGAAAGGTGTACCTGTTAGACTGGCAATTGGTCAACGCGATATTGAGAATGGTACTATTGAAGTTGCAAGAAGAGATACCAAAGAAAAAGCAACACAGCAATTTGAAGGAATTGCCAATTATGTAGAAAATCTTTTAGCCGAAATTCAAACAAATATTTATAACAAAGCGTTAAAATCTAGAGAAGAATTTTACCATACTGCCAATACCTATGACGAAATGAAAGACATTTTAGAAAGCAAAGGTGGTTTCGTTTTAGCCAATTGGGATGGTAGCGCAGAAACAGAAGATAAAATTAAAGAAGAAACGCAAGCCACCATTAGGTGTATACCTTTAGAAGGAGCAGAAGTTGATGGCAATTGTGTTTTTAGCAATAAACCAGCTAAACACAAAGTTTTATTCGCAAAAGCATATTAAAATACAATGAGTACAGAATTAACTAACAAAGATCGTATAATAGGTGCGTTAAAAGATAGAGCAAGCAACAAACAGAGTATTTATCGCACAACACGGGGAATTTATAATCAATTAAAGGATATCATAAAATCTTTTAGCGGAGAATTACATACCGAAATAAACGGCATTGATGAAAATGTGGCAGTTAAGTACAAAGAGTATGGTGAATATGAAATACAACTCAAGTTTTCGGGTGATGTATTAATATTTTCTATGCACACCAACGTTTTCAATTTTGACGACAATCATTTTTTACGAAAAACCAAATATGTAAAAGATGATCCTACTTTGGCTTATTGCGGTATGATACAAATACATAATTTTTTGGCCGATAGCTATAAGTTTAACCGATTAAATGATGTGGGTTATTTAATTGGCCGCATATTTATTAATAGAGAGAAACACTTTATGGTTGAAGGCAAGGGCCAACTAGGTTTTCTGTTTAATGATTTTCAGAGCAACATTGCAACCAAAGAGGCTTTAACAAAAATTGTAGAAGCGGCTATGTTATATACAATTGATTTTGACCTATTGGTGCCTCCTTATAATCAAGTAAGCAAATTATCATTGGCACAGCAAATTGCACAAAGAGGCACAACCGCTTTAAAAACGGGTAAACGCGTGGGCTTTGAGTACATTAGTGAAGAGGAGAACTAACCTTACTTTTTGGTAAACGTTTGAAACGAAAAGCTATAGGCATTCTTGTCATCTGGTAAATACAACTCTTCATTGGTTTTTTGCCAAATATTAAGGTCAATTTCTGGGAAAAAAGTATCTCCATCAAACTTATGGAAAATTCGGGTGAGGTAAATTTTATGAGCAATAGCTAAAGCCATTTTGTAAATTTCTCCGCCACCTATAATAAACACTTCTGGCTCATTTGCTGCTTCAGCAATTTGCAAGGCCTCCTCCATGGTATGCACAACTTTGCATCCATCTACCTTATAATCTTTATTTCGGGTAATTATTATGTTAGTCCTATCTTTCAAAGGTCCATTTGGTAAAGACTCAAAATTTTTTCTACCCATTATTATATGATGACCTTTGGTGGTGCGCATAAAAAAACGCATGTCTTTTGGCAAACGCCAAGGCAAATCATTGTCTTTTCCTATAACATTGTTAAGATCGGCAGCGGCAATTAGTGCAATTGTCATACAGATACTGCTGCTTTAATATGTGGGTCAGGATGATAATCTAACAACTCAAAATCATCAAAAGTAAATGCAAAAAGATCTTTCACATTAGGATTAACTTTTAATGCAGGCAACGTTTTAGGCGTTCTAGTCAATTGTAATTCAGCTTGCTCTAAATGATTTAGGTATAAATGGGTATCGCCAAATGTATGTACAAAATCGCCAGGCTCTAAGTCGCAAACTTGTGCCATCATTATGGTTAACAACGCATATGAAGCAATGTTAAAAGGCACCCCTAAAAAAGTATCGGCACTTCTTTGGTACAATTGGCAACTCAATTTACCTTCTGCAACATAAAATTGGAATAAGCAGTGGCAAGGTGGTAATGCCATATCATCAACAAATGCTGGGTTCCAAGCAGTAACCAAGTGCCTGCGGGAGTTAGGTTTATTTTTTAGAGAGTCAATTACTTTGGTAATTTGATCAATACTTTCACCTTTTGGTGAAGGCCATGAACGCCATTGATAACCATAAACAGGTCCTAAATCACCCTTTTCATCAGCCCAAGCATCCCAAATTTTAACTCCGTTTTCTTGTAGGTAAGCAATATTGGTATCGCCCTTTAAAAACCATAATAACTCATGTATGATTGAGCGGAGGTGTAATTTTTTGGTTGTTAAGCAAGGGAAACCCTCACTTAAATCGAATCGCATTTGATGTCCAAAAATAGATTTAGTGCCAGTGCCCGTTCTATCACCTTTAACTACACCTTCTTTTAATATCTTGTCTAATAAGTTTAAATATTGCTGCACATCACAAAGAAAGTAAAAAGCCAAGGCAAATATTGAAAATTGTAATGTTGAAATGTGGTTAACCTAAATTAACTGAGCTAAACATTTAGCTATTTTTAACCTAAATACTATTTAAATTTTAAAACTTGCTTATAAAATTTGTCATTTTTTCATTTTGCTTCAGCATAAAATTGAACCGTAGCTTTGGCTATGCTTAAATTTCATTTTTCGCATAATGGAAAAAATGTCGGCTTTTTATTATCGCACTTTTAAAGCTTAAATAGTATAACATCCTGTATTTTTGCACTGCAAATGAGTTTCTTATTTCCAGCATTTTTATTTGGTCTATTCGCTTTAGCCATACCTATTATTATTCACCTTTTTAGTTTTAGAAGATTTAAAAAAGTAGAATTTACCAATGTTAAGTTTTTAAAAGAGGTAAAGGAAGAAACTGCTAGCAGAGCGCGTTTAAAACATTTATTGGTTTTGCTAAGTAGGTTGTTGGCAATCGCATTTTTGGTATTTGCATTTGCACAACCTTACATAAAAAAAGATGGTGCTGAGGTTAAAAAAGGTAATAAAGCGGTTAGTGTTTTTATTGATAACAGCTTTAGCATGAATGCCATGGGTAAGGATATGTCGTTATTTGAAAAGGCAAAGCAAAAAGCCACAGAAATTACCAGTGCATATGGTGTTGGCGATCAATTTCAAGTCTTAACCAACGAGTTCAATGGCAGCCAACAGCGGTTATTACCGAGTGAAGAAGTGGCTTCTAATGTTGAGGCTTTAAAAATTTCGCCTGCCACCAATACATTAAGCAAAGTGCTGTCACGGCAAAAACAAGCACTTGAAAAAAGTGATGCCAAAAACAAAATATTGTACGTTATTTCCGATTTTCAGCAAGGCTTTTCTAACAGCTTTGAGGGCGATACCAATTACAATATTTTCTTTGTGCCCTTAGCCACAGTAAACCAAAAAAATGTTTTTGTTGATACTGCATGGTTTCAAAATCCTGTTCAGTTTTTAAATCAACCCCAAAATTTATTGGTTAAAATTCAAAATACTGGTGAAGCTGCCGTAGAGAGGTCGCAGCTAACATTAAGAATAAACAATGAGGTAAAAGCTGTAAATGAGTTTAGTTTGCAAGCAGGTGAAACAACGGTTGATACATTGAGTTTTGTGGTAAAAGAAACGGGTTGGCATAAAAGTGAATTGTTAATCAATGATTTTCCTATAACATTTGATGATAGCTACTTTTTTAGCTTTAAAGTGGCAGAGAGTGTGAATGTTTTAGCCATCAATCAAAACAGTCCGAACAAGTTTTTGAATGCACTTTTTGCTACAAGCGATTACTTTAAAATCAATCAAAAATCGGCAGGGCAATTAGATTATTCAAAATTTGCAGCGCAGCAATTAATAGTTTTAGATGGAGTTAAGAACATTGCAAGTGGCTTAGCTGCTGAGCTAAAAACATATGTAAACAATGGTGGCAATCTTTTAATTTTTCCACCAATTGATATAGATGCTGCTAGCTACAATAACTTAAGTCGCAGCTTGCAAATGGATGGTTATGGTGAGCTACAAAAGGAAAATAAAACCGTTTATAGAATAAACACTGAAGAAGAAATATTTAAAGATGTTTTTGAGCGCTTAAGCAGCAACATGGCATTACCTAAGGTAAAACAGGCTTATGATTTTAAAAGATTCTCAAATACTTCTGCGAAACTCATGAGTTTTAAAAATGGTGATGCCTTTATTAATAAATACAATGCTGGCAATGGCAAAGTTTATATGTGTGCCTCTCCATTAGATGAAAAATATAGTGACTTGCCTGTTAATGCCGTTTTTGTGCCAATGGTTTATAAAATGGCCATGAGTGGCAACAATAGCGAAAAATTGGCCTACGTAATTGGCAATGATAATTTGATTGAAATAAAAAGAGAAGGCTTAGTTGATGAAATGGTTTACAAAATGCAAGGGCCACAGCAAGAGTTTATACCGCAGCAAAATGCCATTGGTAGTAGGTTGGTTTTAGGTATGAACAACCAAATTGAAAAAGCTGGTATTTTTGATTTAAGTGCTGATGGTTTTGACCCTATTTATCATTTTGGGTTCAACTATGATCGTGCAGAATCAATCTTGAAGTACAACAAGGTAGATGATTTAAAAGAAAAATATGCTGCTCAAAACGTTTCGGTAATTGAGGCATTCAATAAAAATTTAAAAGATGTTGTAGGAACTTTAGACCAAGGAACTACCCTGTGGAAACTTTGTATTATTTTAGCGTTGCTGTTTTTAGCTTTTGAAGTAGTGCTCTTAAAACTCTGGAAATAAATGCAAATACTTATCCGATCGGCCCGGATTATCGATTCAAGCTCTCCTCACAACAAGGCCGTTAAAGATATTTTAATACAGTCGGGTAAGATTATACAAATAGGTAAAAGCCTAAAACCCAAAGGAAAATTTAAAGAAGTTAATATTAAAAACTGCCATGTTTCAACTGGTTGGTTTGATATTGGTGCGCATTTATGCGACCCCGGTTTTGAGCATAAAGAAGATTTCACCTCAGGTTTAAAAGCTGCGCAAGCGGGTGGCTACACAGGTTTGGCAGTAATGCCTAACACGCAACCGGCATTGCACTCAAAATCTGAAATTGAATATGTGGTTAATAAAGCCAACCAAAGTGCAGTTGATGTTTACCCAATAGGGTCGCTTACCAAAAATTGTGAAGGTGCCGATATTACGGAGATGTACGACATGCATAACGCAGGTGCCATTGCATTTTCAGATGGATTAAACGCCATTGATGATGCTGGCATTTTATTAAGAAGCCTGCAATACGTTAAACCATTTGATGGATTAATCATTAATCAACCTAGCGATAAAGGTTTAACCGGGGAGGCCATGATTAATGAAAGTGCCATAAGTGCTCAGTTGGGTATAAAAGGAATTCCTTCATTAGCAGAAGAAATAGCTGTTGCAAGAGATATAGAGTTGTTAAAGTATGCAGATTCAAGGTTGCACTTGGCTCAATTAAGTAGCAAAAAATCAGTTCAATTGGTAAAAGCTGCTCAAAGCAAAGGTTTGCAATTGTCATGCGGAGTAAGTGCTTATCATTTAGCATTAACTGATGAGGAGATTGTAAATTTTGATTCCAATTACAAGGTTTTTCCTCCATTAAGGCAAAACACAGATAGAGAAGCTTTGATTAAAGGATTAAAGGCAGGAACCATACAAGTAATTTGTTCAGGCCACATTCCGCAAGATGAAGAATCTAAAAAGATGGAATTTGAGTATGCAGAGTATGGAGTGATTAACTTACAAACTGCTTTTGCAATTGCCAACGAACAGTTAAGCAACATCTTAGATTTAGATGCTTTAGTCGAAAAGTTTACTACCAACCCAAGAAAAATTCTGAACTTACCACAAGTATCAGTTAACAAAAACCAAGTAGCCAACCTTACTTTGTTTGATCCTGATTTGAATTGGACTTTTGATAAATCAAATAATGCGTCAAAATCAAACAATTCACCATTTTTAGGAAAACAATTAGTAGGTAAAGCCTTGGGTACGGTTAACAAAGGAATTTTAACCTTAAACTAAGCATTATGTTTTCATCAGTCTCTCCTTGGGCAACAGGTATCAAGCATGGAGTAATTTGGGGCGTTATTACCATTCTGGTTTCGCTCTTACTTTTTATTTTAGGTATGGATTTAGAACCCTGGGTAAGAAACCTAGGGGCAGTTTATGTTATTGGAGTATTTATTTCTACTATTATTGCACACCGCAAAAATGATTTAGGTGGCTACATCAATTTTTCGAGAGCTTTTAGTATTGGTATGATTGCTCTTGGCGTTATGGCATTAATCGGTACTGTTTATTCTATATTTTACATGTATGCTTTGCAGCCAGATATTATTGAAAAAACCTTAAAATTGCAAAGCATTGCCATGGAAGAAAGAGGCATGTCAGAAGCTCAAATTAGAGCCGCTAGTAAATGGAATGAGCCTTTGATGAAAAAACCCATTCTTGCGGTAATGGCTTTTTTCCTATATGCATTTTTTGGAGCAATATTCGGTTTAATTATCTCAGCAATTATGGGCTCAATAAATAAGCCACCTGATGGTTATACAGTTCCGCAAGAATAGGGTCACATCTTAAATCTGCAACTTAGTATCTAACATTTCCTCTCAGAACTGAGGTTCTGAAGAGCACGGTGTACTTCACGTCCTCAGACGTGAGAAGTGAAAACGCAATAAATTGGCTGTTTAATTTTGCTTAATTTGTGGTTATGCGGTTAATATCAATAACACTTCTTTTTCTAGCACTTATGTTGTTGGGTTGCCGTAAAAAAGACCCACCAATTGGCAACAATGCTACTGCGCAACTGCCTCCAATAACCACTACTGGAGCAAATACCTTTGGCTGTTTAGTAAATGGTGAAGTTTGGCTGCCTAAAGGAGATTTTCCAGTTTCAGGACTTCATGCCGACTACACAGGTGGAGGTTTTGTAATTAATGCAACAAAATATATCAACCCTGGATTAGAAGATGTCGCTATAAGTATTTATCCAAATTCTTTACAAAGTGTTGGCACTTTTTTTTTGAACCTAAGCAATGCAGAAGCAAGATTTACTGATTCATCATGCGACTTAAATGGCATTAAAACTGACACTTCTAATGTTGGAAAAATTGAAATCATAAAATTCGATACAGTGAACCATATTATTTCAGGCACTTTTGAGTTTACTGTTTACAATGAAGCCTGTGATACTATTAAAATAACCCAAGGCCGTTTTGATGTTAATGAATAACCATAAAAAATTATAATATGAAAAACCTGCTACTTTTTTGCTTGATATGTATTTCAATTACATTTTCTTTTGCGCAAAACGACAGCATTGTTGTTGAAGAAATTGACAGCTTAAACGAAACGTTTGAAGAGCAAATTGAACACTTATATGAGTTTGTTGATTTTACGAATGCTACCACAGGCATGGTAATTGAAAAAGGCTTTCTTAAAAGTGGTTTAAACACATTCAACACAAATGAGTTAAGTTCAGGCTTATACTTTATAGAAATTAATGGGGTAAGTCACAAATTCAAAGAAATTTTTAAACTGATAGTAGAATGAAATAGATTTGGCAATTGCATCTGCGTTCCAAACGAAAAGGTAAAAGGCAAACTGACATAACAATACAATTACCAACTTAGTATATTTGCAGCTGCATGGATATTTCTATTGTAGTTCCACTTTTAAATGAAGAAGAGTCGCTCCCAGAGTTATGTACTTGGATAGATAAGGTAATGCAAGCCAACAACCTTAGCTATGAGGTAGTAATGATAGATGATGGTAGTACAGATGATTCGTGGAAAATTATACAAGAAATAAGAAGCATCAATGCCAATATTAAAGGCATTAAGTTCAGGCGCAATTACGGCAAGTCGGCCGCATTAAATGAAGGTTTTAAAGTAGTAAAAGGTGATGTAGTAGTAACTATGGATGCCGATTTGCAAGATAGCCCTGATGAAGTGCCTGAGATGCACCGAATGATAATGGAAGACAACTACGACATTGTTAGTGGTTGGAAAAAGAAAAGACACGACCCAATTACCAAAACAGTACCTACCAAATTATACAATGGCATAACGCGCATGGCTTCTGGCATAAAACTACACGATTTTAATTGTGGGTTAAAGGCTTATAAAAAGCAAGTTGTAAAATCAGTTGAAGTATATGGCGAAATGCACCGCTATATTCCAGTTATAGCAAAATCTCAAGGATTTAAAAAAATTGGAGAAAAAGTAGTGCAACACCAAGCACGTAAGTTTGGCGTTACCAAGTTTGGTATGGATCGGTTTTACAAAGGTTTTTTGGATTTAGTGAGTATTTACTTTATGAGCAAGTTTGGCAAAAGGCCTATGCACTTTTTTGGTGTGTTAGGTGCATTGTCGTTTATGGTAGGTTTTGCCATTACAGTTTGGATATTGGTAGCCAAACTAATAGCCATTGCAAATGGTATTAAACAAGCTTTAGTTGCTGATAATCCTCTTTTCTACTTAGCTTTAGTAGCGCTTATAATTGGTATGCAATTGTTTTTAGCTGGCTTTTTAGGCGAAATGATTGCACGTAGCGCACCCGATCGCAACAAGTATGAAATAGAAGAGGTACTTACTTAATCCACTCTTTTATATTCACAATAATTTATTAAACATTTTATTGTCGGCATCTGTTATCTATTAATTAACATTTGCTTTGTACCTTTATGGTCCTTTAAAACAAACAATATGGCGTCATTTTCTTGGATGACATCAAGTATAGGTAAAAAACTATTTTCAGCTTTAACAGGCTTGTTTCTTTGCTTTTTTCTTGTTGGACATCTCGCAGGTAATTTACCATTAGTATTCGGCCATTTAATGGGCGGTAGCATAGGTGAAGTGCAAACTAGCTTTAATGAATATGCAAAATTTATGACCACCTTTCCGGCGGTTAAAATTTTAAGTTATGCTACGTATATAAGCATATTGGCACATGCCATATTAGGCATATTTTTAGTAATTAAAAACAAGTCTGCTCGTAAAGTAGGTTATGCTAAAAATAGTCCTGGTAAAAGCAGTGTTTGGGCATCTCGCAATATGGGAGTACTTGGAGTTTTAGTGTTGGGATTTATCATTTTACACATGGCCAGTTTTTGGTTTAAAATGCACTATGGCGACCTTGTATTGGTAGATGGTAACAAAGATATTTTTACTGTATTATACACAGCATTTAAACAATGGTGGTATGTGTTAATTTATGTAATAAGCATGGCAGCCATAGGTTTTCACTTATATCATGGTTTCCAATCAGGTTTTCAAACCTTGGGACTTAATCACCCTAAATACTCACCAATTATACATAAGCTAGGTAAAGGATTTGCAATTGTAATACCAATATTATTTGCAATTATTCCTATTTACGTATTCATTTTTTATCCTGAATTATCATGAAGTTAGACGCTAAAATTCCAGAAGGACCATTAGCCGAGAAATGGGAAAAACATAAAGGCAGTATTAACTTGGTAAACCCTGCAAACAAGCGATTGATTGATGTAATTGTTGTTGGTAGCGGCTTAGCTGGCGCATCTGCAGCAGCATCTTTGGCCGAGTTGGGTTACAATGTTAAATGCTTTTGTTTTCAAGATAGTCCGCGCAGGGCGCATTCAATCGCAGCGCAAGGCGGCATCAATGCAGCCAAAAATTATCAAAATGATGGGGATAGTGTTTATCGCTTGTTTTATGATACTATTAAAGGTGGCGATTATCGCTCACGTGAAGGCAACGTTTATCGTTTGGCTGATGTGAGTAGAAATATAATTGACCAATGTGTTGCACAAGGTGTTCCTTTTGCACGAGATTATGGTGGGTTATTAGATAACCGTTCTTTCGGTGGGGTATTGGTTTCACGTACATTTTATGCCAAAGGTCAAACCGGTCAGCAATTATTATTAGGTGCATATTCAGCTTTAAGTCGTCAAATTTCAACAGGTAAAGTTACCATGTACAACCGCCACGAAATGATGGAAGTTGTAAAGGTTGATGGTAAGGCAAGAGGTATAGTAGCTAGAAACTTAGTTACTGGAGAAGTTGAAAGTCATGGTGCACACGCAGTATTGTTATGTACTGGTGGATACGGTAACGTTTATTATTTATCTACCAACGCTATGGGTAGCAACGTAAGTGCAGCAATGGTTGCCAATAGAGCAGGAGCGGCTTTTTCCAATCCGTGTTATGTTCAAATTCACCCAACATGTATTCCTGTAAGTGGAGACTATCAAAGTAAGCTAACACTAATGAGTGAGAGTTTGCGTAATGATGGTAGAGTTTGGGTGCCTAAAACAAAAGAAGATTGTGAAGCAGTGAAAAGTGGAGCTAAAAAGCCTGTAGATATTGCTGAAGAGGATAGAGATTATTATTTAGAGAGAAGATATCCTTCATTTGGAAACTTAGTTCCTAGAGACGTTGCAAGTAGAGCCGCCAAAGAAAGAATTGATGCTGGCTATTCAGTAAACCCCAAAGGTGATGCTGTTTATTTAGATTTTGCATCAGCTATTTTGCGTTACGGTAAAATTGCTGCAACCAAAGAAGGAATAAAAGGTCCAACTGAAGAAAAGATTAAAGAATTGGGTAGGGCAGTTGTTGCAAGTAAATACAGCAACTTGTTTGAGATGTACCAAACCATTACCAATGATGATCCTTATTACACACCAATGAGAATATACCCAGCGGTGCATTACACAATGGGTGGCTTATGGGTTGATTATGATTTAATGACAACTGTGCCCGGCCTTTATGCATTGGGTGAAGCTAACTTTAGTGATCATGGTGCCAACAGATTGGGAGCTTCTGCCTTGATGCAGGGATTGGCTGATGGATATTTTGTTATTCCTTACACCATTGGAAACTATTTGGCTGATGATATTAGAACAGGACCAATTGCCACTGATACGCCTGAGTTTGTTGCCGCTGAGAAGAAGGTGAACGACAGAATTCAAAAATTAATTGACGTAAAAGGAAGTAAAAGTGTAGATAATTTTCACCTACGCTTAGGTAAAATTATGTGGGATAATTGTGGCATGAGTCGTAATGAAGCAGGATTGAAAAAAGCCATTACAGAAATACAACAATTGCGTGAAGAGTTTTGGAAAGATGTGCGCGTTTTAGGATCGGCAAAAGACTTTAATCAAGAATTAGAAAAGGCTATAAGAGTAGCAGACTTTTTAGAGTTGGGCGAGCTAATGTGTTATGATGCACTGCATAGAAAGGAAAGTGCAGGCGGACACTTTAGAGAAGAATACCAAAATGAAGAAGGAGAAGCACAAAGAAATGACAATGAATTTATGTATGCTGCAGCCTGGGAATATATGGGTTATAATGAGCAACCAACCCTGCATAAGGAAATGCTCAACTATGAAAACATTGAAGTAAAAACTAGAAGCTACAAGTAATTGTATACTTTTTAAATATCAAATAGGAAATATGAATTTGACACTAAAAGTTTGGAGACAGAAGGGACCTAATACCAACGGTAAAATAGTTGATTATAAGGTGGAGGATATATCTGAAGAAATGTCATTTTTAGAAATGATAGACGTGCTCAATCAACAATTGATTGATGGTGGTGAGGAGCCTGTAGCTTTTGACCATGATTGCCGTGAAGGTATTTGCGGTATGTGCAGTATGTACATAAATGGTGAAGCACATGGCCCATGGAAAGGCACAACAACTTGTCAGTTGCACATGAGAGCTTTTAAAGATGGCGAAACTATTTACATTGAGCCATTCCGTTCAAACTCATTTCCGGTTATAAAAGATTTAGTAGTTGATAGAAGTTCATTTGACAGAATTATACAATCAGGTGGTTACGTATCAGTTAATACTGGAGTTACCATTGATGGCAATGCTTTGCCAATAAATAAAGAAAATGCTGATGAAGCGTTTAGCGCTGCAACCTGCATTGGTTGTGGAGCTTGTGTAGCAACTTGCAAAAACTCAAGTGCCATGCTGTTTACATCAGCTAAAGTTGCACAATTAGATTTACTACCACAAGGCCAAGTAGAAACCAACGAAAGAGTAATCGCAATGGTTAATCAAATGGATGAAGAAGGTTTTGGTAATTGCACCAACACCGGTGCTTGTGAAGTTGAATGCCCTAAAGGAATTTCAATAAGCAACATAGCTCGTATGAACAGATTGTACTTGAAGAGTAGCGTGGCTAGTAAAAGCTAGTACGCTAACCAAACAACCTTTCATCTAGAGGAAAGTTGGCAACATCAACCACTTTAATTTTACTAAAATCCTTATGGAAGGGGTTAATCAAAATGTTATAATCGCCATGTACAATTGCTGAAGGTACTTTAAGCAAACAAAATTTATTAACGGCAATAAATTTATCACCCACATTTTGCGTTTGATATTGATGGGGAAATACTGACCAGTTAATTGGCAAACTGTTGGTTGCAACTTCTTTTACTTTTATTGATTTGGGTATGTCAATGGAAAGCATTGCGTAAGTTGGCGCAGTATCAATTTCAATATGTACAATTACTTCAGCCATTGCCAAGGCCCTACTTTCGGCACAATAAATAATTTCGGTGTTTTTTGAGTTCCATCTGCCACCACCAATTGAAGCACCTTTGCCGCTTAGCTGAGTGCCGTATTTTTTACGTTGTAAGCGGTAAATATTCATTGCAGTATACTAAGCAAAAATGCCATGATCTATGCGGTGCAACTCATCAATAACTAACTCTTTACCATAGGAGTTTTTTAGCAATTCGGTGGGTTTTAGTTTACCTAAAGCATAAGATGGTGTATTTAACCACTTTTGAAATTTTTGCTTAGTTTCAAAAACCTCTAAACCAATGGCAGTAACTTCAGCGAGTTCAATAATTTTTTCAGAGTGAATAGATTTAAAAACGTGACTTTCACTTTTTTTATATCGTTGCAATGTTTTTGTTGAAACATCTAAAAACTCTGCCCAATCAGTTTCGGTAAAAGGTGCCAAAGATTGAATAACTTTAAAAAAAGAGTAGTTAATACCTTTTCGTATGGCCTCTACTATTTGCATTTTGTTTGTAAACAACGGGCTAATTGAACTTGTTTTCGAAATAATTGAATTACTAGATTTATCTATGGCAAGATAAGTTGAAAATGCATCTTCTAAAATTGAAGGTACATCATTTAGTAATTTGTAAGTATCGGACATTTGTCTTTTATATTAAAACAAATGTACTACATTTTCATTAGTCATGCAACTCCAAATATCATATTAACTCACAACCTGCCCAAATTCAATTGATACATATTGCAGCTTTGCGTATCGCCAACAATCAAAACGAATTCTTGCTGGGTTTTCATACCATTGCCATAGGTTGCTGCTTCCCATTTGGGCATGTTGCAGATGGCTTTTAACAATATTGCATCTATTTCTTCATTACTAGATGAAGTATGAATATGTTCATTGGTTACTTGTCCATTCTCATCAATTATAAAAGTAATAGCCGCCATTTGATATTTCTTAAAAACACTTTGATCTATTTGGTCTATGCCATTTTCTTTCAAATGCTTCATCAATTCCGTTTCACCATTAACAAATGCGGCATCAAGCTCTGGCATTGCCGTAAGTGTAAAGTTGATCTCCTTTACATCATCATAAGGCAAAGAATTTTGAGGCAAGTACTTTACTTTAATATCAATGTCTTCTCCAATATCAGCTGCTATCAAATTTAGTGTTTGCTCTTCTGTGAGTATATCACTTTTGCTTTTGCTCACTACATTTTCTCCATTTAACAAGGTGGTTATTTCAACTGAAACATATTCTTTTACCCAATCTGCTTTATAATGCTTGTTTAAGTCAAGTAATGTTTTGGCTTCTTCAATTTTTATTTTGTCTATCGGGAATGATGGATAAAGTTTATGAACTTCAAATGCAAAATCGAAAGACAAAGTATCTTGAGAGAAAGATGGTGCATACCATAATATCGTAGTTACTAAAATTGCAATTGGCCTAAATAGATGCTTCAGCATTATTCAAAAGTATTGAATATGATTTATAACTAATGTTAAATTGTTTCAGTGCGCATTTCAATTTTTTAGGTAGCATTTTTTACAAATACGAGTTTTTCAAAAAATGGAAGCAATTTTTATTTTAACTTTAAATTATGCTTAAAAATATTTCACTCGCACTCATCCTATTATTTCTTTCTACATTACTAATAGCTCAAATCAATCACCCCAATTTTGAGTTCAGTTTAAAACATAGCGGCTTTAATGCACCTGTAGACATTGCAAATGATGGTAGTAATAGATTATTTATTGTTGAACAAGGTGGCGAAATTAAAATTATTGAGAATGGAGTTATTCTACCTACGCCCTTTTTAGATATTGATGCAAGGGTTAGAACTGCCGGTGAGCGTGGACTGTTAGGCATGGCTTTTCATCCAAATTATGCTACCAACGGATACTTTTATCTTTATTACATTAACAATTCAAACAATACCCAAGTCTCCAGATTTAGTGTTAATCCCACCAACCCAAATGAGGCATTGCCAGCTAGCGAGCAGTTTGTAATTGACGTAAATCAGCCATATAGCAATCACAATGGTGGCTGCATTCATTTTGGTTCAGACGGTTATTTATATATAGGCTTGGGAGATGGCGGTTCGGGTGGTGATCCTCAAAATTATGCACAAAACAAAAAATCGTTATTAGGCAAAATGTTGCGTATTGATGTTGATGGTGCAAGTCCATATGCTATTCCAACAACCAACCCTTTTGTAAACGATACTTCAACGTTAGATGAAATTTGGAGTATTGGGCTGCGCAACCCTTGGCGTTGGAGTTTTGATAGATTAACCAATGATATGTGGATTGCAGATGTGGGCCAAAATGCTTGGGAAGAGGTACATGTAGAGCCTGCGGGAGGTAGCGGTGGAATTAACTATGGTTGGCGTTGTTATGAAGGAAATGCCATTTACGATTTTTCACTATGCGATACAGCCAACAACTATGTTGATGCAGATTTTGTATATCCACACAACAACGCTACAGGTGGTTTTTCTATTACAGGAGGCTATGTTTATCGTGGCAATGACTATACTTGTTTAAAGGGTTACTACTTCTGTGCCGATTATGTTTCGGGCAATGTTTGGACAATTACGGATGATGGAGTGGGAGGTTATGACAGCCAAATTCATACGTCAATAGGAGTCAATGATATTACATGTTTTGGTGAAGACCAAAACGGAGAGCTATATGTTGCCAATATTTCGGGAGATGTTTTTAGAGTACAAGGAGAAACACTGACCGTAAATGCCAATCCAATTGTAGATACAGCCTATAACGCAACTCATAAAATTATTTCTAGTGGAACAGTTGGCCAGCAGCCATCAGTAATATTTAGAGCAGGAGATCAAATAGATTTAAACAACAATTTTGAAGTACAAAGTGGTAAAACATTTGAGGCTATTATCAATGAGTGTCCATAAAGCTTGACTTTAAAAGTTGAAACATATTTTATACGAGCAATTTATTGCCAATCTACCTAACTTCATAGTTGCAAAATCGAACAACTCAAAGTGTTAAAAAACAAGTGTTTAATAATCTTTATCTGCCTTATAGTTTGCGCCCAATGGTGTTTTGCTACCCATAACAAGGCGGGTGAAATTACCTATAGGCACATTAAAGCACTTACTTATGAGTTTACAATTACCACATACACAGTAGAAAGTAGCAGCCAAGCAGATAGAGATTCTTTAGATATTAATTGGGGAGATGGAACCATGTCAACTTTGCCAAGGGTAAATGGACCATTAAATAAAGGTGTGTCATTAGGCAATGATATTAAGCGCAATGAGTATGTTGGTCGCCATTCATTTCCAGGTACAGGTCAGTATCGGGTTTTTATGGAAGACCCTAACCGAAATGCTGGCATTCAAAATATAAGTGGAGGAACAGGTTCGGTTAATATTCCTTTTTATTTGGAAGATGTACTGAATATATTAGACCCTCAATTTTTCGGTGTAAATAGTTCACCCGTTTTACTGCAACCACCTATTGATTTTGCTTATAAAGGTCAAGTTTTTATACATAACCCAAATGCCTACGACCCTGATGGTGATAGTTTGTCATTTGAGTTTATAACTCCACAGCAAGCTTTGGGCATACCTGTGCCATCTTATTTATATCCTGATGAGTTTATGCCGGGTCCACTAAACAATATGTCACTCGATTCTATTACCGGAGAGTTTCGTTGGGACGTGCCACCAGAACAGGGCATTTTTAATGTAGCCTTTCTAATTAAAGAGCATAGAAGAGGGCAGGTTATAGGTACAATTATAAGAGACATTCAAATTGATGTATTGGAGTTTGAGAACTTACCGCCAATAATTACTGAGTTTAACGATACTTGTATTGTTATTGGAGATACTTTAAATTTTCAAGTGTTTGCCAGCGACCAAGATTCTGCAGGTCAAATTTCATCAATGACGGCTACTGGTGGACCACTTATTGTGCCCAATCCCGCAACTTTTATAACCAATGCCTTGCCCGATTCGCAAGGAGTTGGCAATTTTTCTTGGCTAACCAATTGCGATAACATTCGCAGACAAGATTATCAAGTTTTATTTAAAGCCAGCGATAATTTTATGATAGGTGCGGGTTTACGTCCATTAAGTGCCTTAGAAGCCTGGCGAATTAAATTGGTAGCGCCACCACCAGAAAACTTAACAATAAATACAATAGGCCATAATGCGGTGCTAACGTGGAACAACCCTTATGACTGTGCTAGCATTGCAAAATTTAAAGGATTTTCAGTTTGGAGACTCAATTCTTGCGATACATCAGAATTGGATGCGTGCCAAAACAACCTATCATCCTTGGGCTATGTTAAGTTAGCAGATAAATTACAAGCCTATACTTATACTGATGCAGGCTTAACTGCTGGAAATGCTTATACCTACAGGGTTATGGCTCATTTTGCCGACACTACAATTATAGGTATAGCATATAATACAGTGAACGGTGCAGCCTCAGAAGGAGTTTGCGTAGAATTTAATATAGACGTACCACTTATGATAAAGGCAAGTGTAGCAGTAACCGATTCTAATATTGGTGTAGTTGAAGTTGGGTGGGCCAAACCCCGGTTAGCAGATTTTGATACCATAAACAACCCTGGTCCATACTTTTTTGAATTGTATCGGTCAGAAGCTATAGCTATAATTAACCCAGCTTTGGTTTATACAAGTGATACAAGTAATTATACCACAATTGCCGATACTTCATTTATTGATAGTTTTTTAAATACCGTTACCACAGCGCATAACTATTATGTGGTAATGTATGGTAACAATGGATTGGATACTATACCGCAAGCGGATGATGAGTCTACGATTTTTCTAAATATTGCACCAGATGATAATCAGCTAACATTGAGTTGGTCGGGCACCTTTCCTTGGATAAATTATAGATATGATGTGTATAAAGAAAGCGGAATTACACCAGGTGTTTTTGATTCGATTGGCACAACAACTACCTTAACTTATGTTGATGATAACTTGATTAACGATAGCCTATATTGCTACTATATTAAAAGTTATGGCAGTTATACGGGCAATAATAATTTGCCCAAGCCTTTAATTAATCTAAGTCAAATAAGGTGTGAAAGACCAAAAGATACTGTTGCTGCATGTGCACCTAATTTAATTGTAGAAAATGATTGCGACTTGCCAAATAGCGGCAATACATCTGGTCAATTTATAAACAGATTAATTTGGAACAATCCCAACAACACTTGTGCTGAAGATGTAGTGGGTTATAATATTTATGTAGCGGAAGAAGAGGGAGATGATTTAGTGCTCACAGATTCTATTCGCTTAGCAACTGATACACAATATGCGCATATTTCTACCATAGATTTAGAAGCTTGCTTTGCAGTAACAGCAATAGATTCATTTGGAAATGAAAGCGAGTTGAGCAATATAATTTGTACCGAAAATTGTCCTCAGTACCAGTTACCCAACGTGTTTACCCCAAATGGTGATGGTGCAAATGACTTGTTTTACCCTACAATTTTAAAATTTGTTGATGAGGTAGATATGAAGATTTACAATCGCTGGGGGAATTTATTATATGAAACCAATGATCCTAATATTAATTGGGATGGTACAGATCAAGCTACTGGCAAATTGGTAGATGAAGGGGTATATTTTTATGGCTGTGAGGTAATAGGTTTTTTGGATGAAAACAGTAATGAAAATTTAAAATTGAGTGGTTACATTCATGTTATACTGTCAAAACCTTAAAATTCACTATTAAAACGGGTTCTTTGTTCATTACACTTCATTATCAATAGGAATAAGAGCCCTGCTATGCTTCAATTTTCTTTTTCGTTTAACAAAAAAATAACTGCGCTTTATTTACGTATTTTTAAAGTTAAGACAGTATAATAATAGGTAGATAATGTTTACAGGAATTATAGAAGCTACGGGCACAGTGATTGAAATAGAAGAAAAGGGCAGTAATAAAACATTGACTATTAAAAGTGATTTAGCCAGTCAGCTGTCAATCGATCAAAGTGTGAGCCACAACGGAGTATGCTTAACGGTTGTAGCTAGCAATGCAGAACAATATACCATTGATGTAGTCGCTGAAAGCCTATCTAAAACCAACTTGGGAAGCTTAAAGGTTAATGACCTTGTAAACTTAGAAAGGTGTGTTGCTGCCAATAGGTTAATGGATGGTCATATCGTACAAGGGCATGTAGATGAGGTGTTGGAATGTGTGGGCAAAGAAGATAAACAAGGAAGCCATCATTTTAATTTTAGCATTAGTAAAACCAATGCACATTTGCTAGTTGGCAGAGGTAGTGTTTGTATTAATGGAGTAAGTTTAACCATTGCACGGTTATCTGAAGATAGCTTTACCGTTGCAATTATACCTTATACTTATGAGCATACCCAGCTTAAAACAACCAAAGTAGGTAGTAAGGTAAATGTTGAGTATGATATTATTGGCAAATACTTAGCTCGCTTTGCTCAGACTAACTTTTCTGGCTAATTCAACTTGTGCAAATGCACATCTGTTTGTGGGTATGGTATTGATATGCCTGCCTTATCTAAAGCAACTTTACTTTCTTCTAAAATGCCAAAGTAAACATCCCAATATTCAGTTACCTTGCTGTAAGGTCTAACTTCTAGTACAATTGCACTGTCACCCAATTCGCCAACGTTAACTGTTGCGGCTGGTGTTTTTAAAACCTTAGGGTGGCTTTGCATAACTTCCATTATAACATCTTTGGCTTGTTTAATATTATCATTATAACCAATGCCAATTTTTAAATCAACCCTGCGGTATCCAATGGTGGTAAAATTTGTTATTGTGCTATTGGCTAGTTCGCCATTAGGCAATATAATGGTGTTGCTAGCTAATGAAGTTAAGGTAGTGGTAACAATACCTACTTCTTTCACTTCACCAATTTTTCCTAATCCTTCAATTAAATCTCCAACTTTAAATGGTCGCAAAACCATTAACATTACACCACCTGCAAAATTAGCCAAGCTTCCTTGCAATGCCATTCCAACAGCCAAGCCTAAGGCACCTAAAATTACTGCGAATGATGTTGTATCAATTCCTACAATTCTTGCTACAGTAATAAACAGTAATATTTTTAAGAAAATAGATAATAAAGAAGTTAGAAATCTTGATAGGGATACATCCAACTTTTTTTCTAACCTTTGGCCAAGCATTTTACTTACTTTACCAATTATCCAAAGGCCAATTATTAATATGGCTAGTGCACCAACAACTAGTGGAGCTTTATCAATAGCCTTATCGCCATACTCCTTTAAGTATGGGGTAATTTTTTCTAATATGTTCATTAAGTAATTGTTTGTTAATCAAATTCTTGTTCTAGCACACATTCAGCTCCATCACTTTCTAATTGATCCAGTCTATCAAAGTATTTATCTCCATCTGGGAAATCAACATCACAAACACGTTCTATTCCACCATTAGTTTTGGAACAAACATAGCATTCTGGGTTTTTTTTGCATGAAAAAATGCAAAGAACAAAAACAGTTGCGAATGTTAAGATGTACTTTATCATGGGGCTAAGTTAATGATTAGCAATGTTTATTAAACGTAAAACAGGCTACTTTTCTTTTATTCTTTTCTTTTTACATCAAATTATTCAACTTATATATTGAAAATTAACGAAATAATTATTCTATATAAGTAATTTAAAATGCTGTAAATCAAACGATAAATGTAAATGTAAAATTTAATAATGGTAGAAAAATTATAGTTAATTGTATTTTTTTGTTATGCGATTGCGATACATCTTTACGTCAGTAAAGGAAATAATCGTTCTTTTTTTAATACCACTGGAAGCAATCAAATAATTAAGTAAAGATTGAAAACAGAAATTATGAATGGATATAAATTTAATTATGTCGAAAAATAAAAGGTTATTAAAATAAGGTTTTTTCAATACAGTTCTTTGATAGTGAAAATGTTAGTAGGTAAAGTATTTTTAACAAAAAATATAAAAATTGCTGAAAAAATAGAAAAAATTGTATTTTTTTCAGCAGACTACTTAGAATACATTTACGTTATCAAAGTAGATTTCGTTCTTAGACATAAATAATTTAAAGACATAGGCAGTGCGAGAGGGGCAGTTTGCAAGGCAAACTGCTCCTTTACTTAAAAGCTCAAAACATAGGCAGTGCGAGAGGGATAATCTGCCAGGCAGATTATCCCTTTTACCAAAAGCCAAAGGATATAGGCAGTGCGAGAGGGGTTGTTCAACTAGGTTGAACACCTCTTTTACCAAATTATAAAAAACCAAATGAGTTTCTTAGCCGTAAGTCTTTCAAAATATAGGCAGTGCGAGAGGGGCAGTTTGCAAGGCAAACTGCTCCTTTACTTAAAGCCAAAAATATAGGCAGTGCGAGAGGGATAATCTGCCAGGCAGATTATCCCTTTTACCAAAAGCCAAAAGATATAGGCAGTGCGAGAGGGGTTGTTCAACTAGGTTGAACACCTCTTTTACCAAAAAAGCCGAAAAAATTAAAAATATAGGCAGTGCGAGAGGGATAGTTTACAAGGTAAACTATCCCTTTTACTTTTTACAATTCTGTGATTTTTCTTAAAACTGTATGAATGATATTTGAAGTACTACAAATAAGTGCAAGAGCAAAGTCGAATCACCAGGTGTTTCGGCTTTGTTTTTTTATAAAAGGTTAAACTTTATTCAAACTCAAGTTTTAAAAACTGCTGTTCTTTCTTTAGTTCATTGTACAGTAATATATTTTTAGCACTTAGTTGCCCGCTTAATTTAGGAACGGTTAACATGCCAAAATCTTTGGTAGAAAGAAGCTTTTCACTTACTACACTTCCATCAGATTGTACTTCATACATCATTAAATCATTAAACTCTTTATTGGAATTGCTTCTTTTGGTGGCTCTATAAGCAGAGCCCGGATCATCATTAAACACAAAAATCAATTTATCACTATTTATTAAACCAAATACATAGGAGCTTTGGTAGCCTCCATCATTTCTGGTGTATTGCTCTTTTGGGATCTTTACATTCCAAGCAATGCTGCCATCAGGGTTAATGTTAATTACTACAATGTCTTTATAATTATAATGGTACGTGTTATTAGTTCTTGTATTGCCATTCCCATCAACTGAAGTAGTTGTTGTAACCCAAAAATGAAACTGCTCGGCAATTAACAAAGCACCTCCATCATCTCTAATAATAAATCTATCTAAATCATAATCATATAATTGAGTAGATTTTCCCTTAGCAATTTTCTTTTGGGCCTTCTTTTCTTCTCGTTCCGTCATTTCAGAAGTTATAAAATCTAAATCAAATTTTTTCTTGTTAAGTTTAGTAGCTTCTCCCGTTTTAGCATCAATGTACATGTACCATGTACCTTTAATACTAAAGTCTTTATTGGTAGAATAAAAGCCAGCGCATGCAATATCTCCATTATTCGCAATTTCAAAACCTACATCTGTAATAAACTCAGTAGATAGCGCAATTTTGTAATCGCTGAGTTTTTCGCCATTATCACTAAATTTTAAAAGCTCATATTTATAATTTGGTACTCCGCTGCGTTTTTTATTTTTTTTGTCTTTATACACTTTACCTAAAGCATAAGCATTTCCATTTTCATCAACTTTTAATTTTTCTAAAGAATATAAGTCTTTGTCGTACGGCAAGGTTTTGGTTTGTGTCCACAATTCATTCATTTCGGTATCAAAAACGGTTAGTAGTATTTTTTGTTGGTCTTCACCGCTTACCGTAATGTTTGTGTGCACCAATATTTTTGTACTGTCTTTTGAAGTGATAATATTAAATGATGAGCCGCTGTTCCCGTAATACTTTTGAGCTAATCTAGCAAAGGCATTCATTTTTGCGAGATTTGCGACTTCTGCAATTTTTGTTACCGCTCCTTCTAACTCCAATGAACTAGGATTAATTTTTTGGTAGAATAAGTAATTGGCGCTTTTTTTCTTGTTGTAAAATGAACTAAATAGATAAATGTTATCATCAATCATAAAAACATCTTCCAATGTTTTTTCAACTTTACCTTCTGAAAGGTCGAGTTCCATTTCTTTAATTATTGAAACTTCACTATTAACTTTTTGAAGAATACGGTCATTTTTACTTTTCTTTAAAACGTAGGCAACCTCAGAGTTTCCGCCTATAAGATGTGTTAAGGTTTCCTTTTTACTGTCCATTGAGTATTTATCCCCACGAACAATTTTATGGGACGTTGATATTTGGGCTGTGCTAAATAAAACAAAGCATAAGCTAAATGTTAAGGTTAATATATTTTTAGAAGTCATTTTGATAAATTTAAAAGGCATAGCCCAACTTAATTGATATTGGTGAGCTCAGACGATTTGCAACATTGGCAAATGGACTATCTGACACTAAATCAAAAACATCCACCCCCTCATGATTGATAGATCGCATTCCAATTCCCGCCATATACTGTATAAACAATTTATCGGTATAAAAAAGCTGAAAACCCATAGCAAAGTTTACATCTATCATGGTAGTTTTTTCAACAGTTCCAAACCCATTTAATTCAACATCCGAATACTTTCGATATCTAACATTAAGTCCATAGAAATACCCTTCTTTACTAGTATGTTCGCCAAAAAAGTATTTGCCTGTAGCGTATAATCCTAAACCTCCTTTTGGTGAGAATAGATAAGAGCCCTTTCTTCCCCACGCAAAATAACCCTCACCAAAATGATAGGGTAATTGCAACCCTCCACCAACTTCTAGTGAAATTTTGTCAGAAATAAAGCGCTCATAAGTAACTTCAAAGTGACCGTGCACTAGTGCTAGAGGATTTACATAAGCAACATTGCTTTTATCGGATATGCCATCATCAAAGAAATCGTCATCTTGACTAAAAGTTATTGATGTTAAGAATAATGCAATTAAAAGGATTAGTAGATTTCGAAAATTCATGTGTGTATGTTTATATTATGATGCATCAAGATAAATAAAAAATGTTGAAAATTATGTGATAAGATTGGCGTTTCTCCTAAAAAACAAGTTGGATTAGATGTTTTTCCCCTTCATTGCATCTCCTATTGCAGCATCCATTACTCGCTCAGCATATGGTCTGCTGAGCGTGTTTAGCGCTTCCATTTGCAACATTATATCGTTTTTGGTATTGCTCGTAATTGCAACTTTTAGTTTTACTAGCTGAGCTTGTGTGGCTTCTATTTCTTCTTTAGTTAAGAGGCTAATATTTTTAGCCAAAAACTTTTCAGTTGTATCTACTAGCAATTGTGCTTCAGTTTTTGCTTCAATTAAGGCACGTGTGTTCATATCGGTTTTAGCATTAACTAAGCTGTCTTTTAGCATTTTAGCCATTTCAATTTCGGTAATACCATAAGCAGATTTCACTTGTATAGTTTGCTCAACCCCAGATCGCAATTCTTTTGCTTTTACTTGTAAAATTCCATCAGCATCAATAACAAAGCTTATTTCAATTTTAGGTAAACCAGCCGGCATAGCGGGTATGTTGTTAAGAATAAATTCTGCTAGTTTTCTGTTATCAGTTACTAAATCACGCTCACCTTGGTAAACCGATATTTTTAAGTTTACTTGCCCATCTACTGAAGTGGTATATTGCCGAGCAGCGTTGCCAGGTATTTTTGAGTTTCGCGGAATTAGGGTGTCCATTAGTCCACCAACGGTTTCAATACCTAATGAAAGTGGTGTTACATCCAACAACAAAAAATCTTTATTGTTACCTGCCAATATATCGGCTTGCACAGCTGCTCCTAAAGCAACTACTTCATCTGGGTTTAAAGTGTCGTTTGGCTGTTGTTTAAAATATTTAGCTACACTTGCTTTAACCATTGGCGTTCTTGTAGAGCCACCAACCAAAACAACTTCATCAATTTTATCAATGTCAATTTTTGCATCTGCTATAGCTTGCTTACAATAGGTTAATGTTTTTTGGATTATTGGATTTATAAGACTTTCAAACTTTTCTAAACTCAGCGCTAAGGTCACGCCATTCCATTTGGCCTCAAAGCTATTTGTTGTACTCAAAGTTTTCTTAGCTTTTTCAGCTAATAGCCTTAACTTTTGCTTGCCAATATCATCATTAATTTTTAAGGAATAACTTTCTTTCCAATGGTTAACAATTGCCCTATCAATATCATCACCTCCTAAATAAGTATTTCCGTTGGTGGCAAGTACTTCAAAAATGCCTCCTTGTATTTGCAGTATAGATACATCAAAAGTACCTCCGCCTAAATCATAAACCGCAATTAACTTTTCTTCATCTAATTGCAATCCTAAACCATAGGCCAAGCTCGCAGCAGTAGGCTCATTTACAATCCTCAATATTTCTAAACCTGCCAATTTACCAGCGTCTTTGGTGGCTTGCCTTTGGGCATCATTAAAGTAAGCAGGTACGGTTATAACCGCTTTTGATATGGTTTCGTTGAGTTGTTTTTCTGCTAGCAGTTTTAAATCTTTTAAAATGTAAGATGACAGTTCAATAGGAGTATAAAATTTGTCTTCTATTTTAATTCTTACCAATTGATCATTGTCATTATCTATTACTTTAAAGCCAAATTCGCTTTCAAATTGAGCAACATCATTAAAAGTTTTTCCCATTAACCGCTTAACCGAATAAACTGTTTGTTGAGGGTTTTTCACTAGGTTTTCATGAGCTAAAAGACCTACCAAAATTTTTTCTCCATTATTTGTAACACTAACTACAGAAGGTACAATAGTTTGTTTGTTGTTATGTGCAATGCAGTATGGTTTGCCTGTGCTTTTATTAATTGCAGCTATTAAACTGTTGGTGGTGCCCAAGTCTATACCAACTATAATTGGTTTTTTTTGAACCGCTCCACTATTAAGATTTATCGAAATTTTTGCCATAAAAAAGAAGCCTTAAAATTAAGGCTTCTTTAAAATAGATTTTGTTTTAATGTTAGGTATTAGCGCATCAAATACATTTTGCCAAAACCACTTTTAAAATAAGGGTCGGTTTCATCTATTTGGTAATGTGTTAAATCGGTACCATTAAGTTTTGCAACTACTCGGTATAAGTAAACGCCATTTCCTAGTTGCTCACCATTTTCGGTGGTTCCATCCCACCTGTACTCAGTAACATTGCGCCCTATGTGTAAGTCTTCCATTCCACCAAGTTGAATTTCTTTAACAACTTTTCCGCTAACCGTAAGTACCTGTACTTTGAAGTTTTCTGGTACATCAATACCGGTTAATGTAAATACAAATTGAGTTGATGAAGTAAATGGATTTGGATAATTCATCAAATTGGAAACCATTGGTTTATTAATAACCTCAAAAGTTATTTTATACTCATTAACTCCAGTTTCATTTCCTCTAACATCATTACCCTTTACAACCAATTCATAAATACCATCAATGGTTAATGATGGGGTAAGTTTTACTTTGGCGGTATTATCATTTGTAACGTTGTTAGGGTCGGCAGGGGTAAAAGTTACCAAACTAGGGTCGGTATAATTTATCATTTGCTCAACTCCATTGGGATCGATAATGCTCATTTCTAAAACACTAGTATCTGTTAACGCTAAAAATTGATTTTCATCTTTTAATGTAATGTCAATTTCGGGTTGTGCTGAAACTAAATCACCATCTAAAATATGAATGCCATCAAAAGTTACATCTAACCAAGGGTTAACATTATCATCTAAAACTACAAATGGTATATAAAGTGCATTATTGTATTTGTATTTTTCAGGCTGGTCTTCATTAGGGTTAACTTCTACTTGTAGTAGGTTAGCTCCAACCAATTGCGTTGTGTTAAATGATATTTTACTAATGAAACTTTCGCCTGCATTTAATGGTGCTTGTCTGTCATAGGGCAGTACTACCAAATTATTCTGGGCATCTACAATGGTATATTTTACCAATAAGCTATCAGAACTTGAGCAGGTGGCATTGGTAATTTCCACTTCTAAGCTGCCTGTTTCGCCAAATGCTAGGGTATCTGCTTCAAATACATAATGTCCTCCTGGGTTAATAACGAAATCAGGAAAACCTTCAAACTCAACTTCCCAATAATCTATTTGTGGACTCGTGTGTATATCCCTATCCTCTAAATAAGCTACCATTTCTAATTTAGGGTAGGTATTGGCGTCTATACCAGCAAGACTTACTGTTGGAGTAGCATTGTCAACATTCATTATAGAAGTACGATTACCAGCCACATCAATACCAAATATTTCTAAATGCACGGTGTCTTCCGTTATGGTCTCTAATGCATAGTGATCCCACTTTAAAGTGTTCCACTTTTTGGCAGGGCCTACCTTTACCGATTTCATGGTTCCTTTATACCAAATTCCTGTGGCACCAACATCTAACTCTAATGAATCAAGGGGTGTTGAAGATTGTATGTAGGAAGGTGTAAATGAAGCTCTATTTTTTCTACCAAAGCCAATAAAGTGTTGATCTTGTTGTATAGACCTTATTTGTGTTAATCCTAGTTGATCAAATCTATCATAAATGTCATTTAAATAACTTGCAGTTCCTGTTGCAAAATCTAAATTATGATTGTTCATGCTATATACCAAAACGTAGGAACCATCTGCAATGGCATTGTCTAAAAAATTTAGAACCCTTGGTATATCAGTTGCGGTTGAACTTGTTCTAAATTCAAATCGATCTAAATTTCTTGGTACAATATGATAGTTGCCCCACTGTCCTCTACCTGAGCAACCATTTCCAGAAGTTAACACACTTTGCAGTGGATTAATTTTAATGGTATCAAAAACGGCTAACATCAACCCTCCATCACCAACACCTGTGCATGATACTAAAGAACCACCTGATCCTAGCTTTACGTTATCCAAATAATAAGCCATGTAATTCCATATTGCATAACTAATAGCGGGGGCCGCATAGTCATAGTTTATGTTTGTACTTCTAATACCTCTAATGTGCTTTTCAAATTGAATTAAATGAGATGCATCATCTAAAAAGGCTGAAGAAAACTGATTTTGTTCATATTGCTGATAATGCGATTGATGCCAACCACTAGTGGCAGTGGTACTGTAGAAAAATGAACTTGTGTGCCACTTTGGAGTTACACCTCCTATAGTATCTACACTCACCCTCCAATAATATACCTGATCGTTAAATAGGTTTAAACCTGTGGTTAATCCTGGGTTCCATTCAACCATACCTCCATTGCTATTTATTTGGGTTGATTGTACAATAGGACTGTTAAATGTGTTAACAGTATCTATTTGAAAAAGGTATGAGCCAGCTTTAAAGGTTGGGTCGGCAGTACTTGCTTTTAGTGTTAAACCGCAGTTATCATTTACCATACCAAAATTACAAGGTCCAACAGGTAAAATATCATCATCAAAAATGAAAAATTCTATTTTGGCTTGGTTGTTCATTTCATTGCTTTCGGCTACTTCACTTAATGCATCAACAGTAATATAAATTTTGTTTAAGCCTAATGCCGTAGAATGATTGGTAGGTATGTTTTTTATAATATCGTTTAACTGATAGGGCACGTAACTTGAAACACTGTCATAAAGAATCTCAATTGTACCATCTGGATATTCTCTTTTTATCTCTATTCTAAACGATTCACTAGTAGCTTTGCCAATATTGAAAAACTCATAGTTTAAGTCAAAGTCGCTAACGTTGGCGGTTAAAATATTAGGAGTTATTGATAGGTTATTATCTTCTACATGATAATCAGGTTCATTTAATGCCCCTATTCTAATTGCAGGATCTCCTTCTAAAGTAAACTCTTGGCAAGTTAACCTTCTACCAATTTGTACATTGCTTAAGGGGTCATATAAATCACCAATCGCTTTTTGTATCGCCACGCCCCAAGGTTCGCCATAATAATCTCTACTAACATGTGCATATAACTCTTTAGCAAGGGGGTGTATATAAAATACAAAACCCAAAGAGGTTGTTGCCATAAATCCAATTGCTCCTTCATCTTTGGCCAAAACCCATTGCTCACTCATTGAACTGTGAGTAGGAGTATGAATATTACCAACAAAACAAGAGTTTGAAAGTATAAAGGGATATCTTCCGTTTTGATTTGGGTAATCGTTAGGTATTCCTATATCAAAATCCCAACCTGTACCATTGGCATGTCCCCAAAAAGTTAACAATGATATTCCATTGTTCATTAATGAATCAAGTAAAACAGAGTTTGGTATTGTTATAGGTGCGCTGGTGTTTTTTGAAAATCGGGTAATGTGAGCTCCAAAAAACGAATCAACTATTAAATTTTTATATTCGTTAAAATAGCTATCAAATCTACCTTGCAAAGCACCATCAGCACCGGTTATGTGTATTACTCTTTTTTGCCATAAGTTATTTTCAACGGTAGATGGTTGCCTTTGTAAAGCTTCATAATCTGTTACTTTTTTTAAATAACTGGTTACCTGATCTGCATTTTCGGCACTTACTCTACCTACCGCTATACGAGTTCTATAATCGGTTGAAAGCGTGTTAGAAACCAGCATGTGATCTGAGCCTGTTTCTCCCCAAGTGGGCACCAAACATTTATTGGCAGTGGTTGCATCATTTTTGGTGTAGTTATAGCCAATAGATTTACCTAATAGCAATAAATATTCAGGGGTAACGGTAAAATTATCTAAGGCATAATCCATAAAATTTCTTAGTGCCAAAGGGCACAATGCTACGCCCATGCCAAATTGGTCATATAACTCTTCAACATCTACAGCTATCGCATTATAATTGCCACCAAATGTTGATGAGCGATATTGCGCATATAGGTTTACAGGATTGCTACCGCTACCATTATTATACAGCTTGTTGTTAGAAAGTATGATATAATCCCCTTGATTTGAATTAGCACTGTAATTGGTGAAATTTCGTATAGAATAGTTGGTTAACTCGTTAATGTTGTTAGATGTTTGATTGCTAATGTACATTTCGCGCTCTTGATTACCTATAGCATCTAATACTACATCTACTTGCAATGGCAAGCTATTTATCACATATCTTAAATTGTTGGTGAAATCGTAAACTATTGGTTGAGTTCCATTGGAGTTAAAGTTTAAAAATCGAATAAATCTTCTGTCTACACCATTATCCGCTAGTTTAAATTTAAACTTGGTTTCGCCAATCAATTGATATGTTCTCGGATAAGTTAATTCAATAAACGATACAGCATTTCTGTCATTGGTGCCATAACTCGAAACAAACTTAAAATCATTCGCAGTTGCTAAGCTAGAGGTAGGTACCACAAAATTTACCCTTTTTAAATCGTATTGTTTATATGTTTGTTGAGGTACGTATTGTGTGCCATTAACAGTTATATCAACGTTATGATCGGCTCCACCTGTACTTAAATCTGCCGATCGCCCAACCATGCCTATATGCACTTGAGCATTTAAAGGAACCGAGCTGTATGGGAAAAACGAAAATACTTGGTAGGTTCTAGGATTACTCACATTAAATTCTTCACCAACATATCCTTCACCTTTTTCAAAATCTGGAGTATTTACTAAAGTGCCACTCAAATTTTTACGTTTGCCTACATTAAGTAAACTTTCTGGTAACAATCTTTCTGTATGCCAAAAGAATTGTTCTTGCGGTGGCAGTGGTGCTGCTAAATTATCATTGGCAGCATTAATTCTTAAATGACCTGCGCCATTATCCCAAGTTAAAAAGTATATGGCAGTATCACTAAACAAACTGTGGTATGGATGAGCTTGGTAAAGAGAGTCTTTGTAAATTGCATTTTCAACTTCACCATCATTTTTTTCGCCATAAAATTCTATAAAATCGTTTACGCCAAATACGCCATTGGTTGTGGTAAAAATTGGCACTTCCTTGCCTTTATTCATAAGAATGAAGTGGCTCCCTTGCACAGTGGTAGTTGAAGTGCCTGCATCAGTTAGGGCTGCGGCTAATGTGGCTTGTGGTATTCTAACAATACCATCTTTAGAAACTTTAAATTTTATGTATGTCTTATTATGGTCAATCCACTCGTTACCATAAGGCTGAGCAAATGTGATTATGCAAAATAAGAATAGGCTAGACAGGATAAAGAGAGATTTCATATTTATAAAGCTCATGTTTAATTATTGTTGATTGTTGTTTCGGTCGAAACCTATTTTTAATGAAAATACATGGGAGTATAATCCAGGACTGCTACTTCCAGGACTTGTTAACGCATAATCTAGTGCAATTTCTTTCACTTGAATTCCAATACCAAAATTTGGCTGCATGGTTGAATTGATTTTTGTTGGATCATTATCATCTAAAACTTTTTGAAAGTTATTGAGGCCAGCGCGCACAAAAATAAATTCTCGATAACCAGCTTCAATACCCATTTTAGGATCAATGCTTATTCCGTCACCACTTATTAAGGTATTTCGTTTACCATCAGTTGTAACTTCAAAATCTATTGTTCCCATTACACTAAACTTGTCTTCATATTTAGGGTTGCTAACTTCAGTGCTGCGTTTTTGTGCAAATTTGTAAGCAGCACCTAACAAAATGGTAGGATTGGTAATTTCAGTTGAGTTTACAGGAATGATGTTACCAGTTTGATCTAAAATTTCTTTTTCATCTTCTTCAAACTGAAAAGACCATGCATTAACAGTAGTAGTAATATCTTTAAAAGCTACGCCTAAGCTACCTTTTTTTGTATTGTATTGTGCGCCTAAGTCTATACCAAAGCCCCAAGCATTGGCAAAATCACCAACCTTGCGGTGTATTACTTTAACATTACCTCCAATGCCCAACCTGTTCCAATTAAAACCTCCTTCTTTAGAGGCGAAATTTAATGTTTGAGCATATGATATTATACCAGCATAATCGGCAACTGAAAAGGCAGTAACGTTATTATAGTTTATCTGTCCATCTTCTTCAAAAAGCTTTAAAGTATTGGGTATATCATCAACACCCATTCTAATAACAGATAAACCAAGCACACGTTTTCTACCATTAGCAGCAAACGGATAAGCAAAACCTAAATAATCGTATTTTATAATTCCGGCAAAGTGCTCGTTGTGCATTACACCTACTTGAAAGTCGCTTTTAATATGATTTAAACCAGCAGGATTCCAAAAGCCTGCGGTTACATCATTGGCAATTGCAGTATGGGTATTACCCATTGCTAAAGCTCTTCCACCTACACCAACTTTTAAAAATTCATTACTGTATATAGGGTTTTGGGCAAAGGCAAAAAAGGAAATAAGCGATAATGTTATTGTCGCAAAAATTTTTTGTGAATATGACATTAATTAAATGTTGTTTTTAAAAATATAGATTTATAAGTTGGCATTAAGTCCTTTTTTAAATCTAAAAGAATGTTGTTCAATTCGTTATGGTTCAGGTTAAGAGACAAGCCTACTTTTTTGTACACATCAATTAACGCTTTTATAAATAAATTATTATCTGTATAATTTGCTAAAAACCTCAACTCTACAAATTTACGTAAAAAAGAGGTAAAAGGTTCTTTAATTGAAGATAAGCCTATATAATCGAAATAGTTATTAATTTTCTCATTATCAGCTTTTTCCAATATGCCATAAAACTCATTTATAATGTTTGGATGTTCAATAATTAAGTAACGGTCGATTAGCATTTCTAAAAATATGTGTGAAAGAAAGTGCTGATATTTATTAGATGCTGCAATTGGGTATTTTTTAAAGGTACTTTCTATGAGTTTGCAATTGGCTTTAAAATATTTTGAATTATGGAAATAAGCATCTACCAAATGATGTTTCATCACTCCACCATGCACATCTGCAAATTCACTTGGAACAACAACTTTTTTTATGTTCCCATATTTTAACTTCTTATCTGGGTCAAATCCTCTAATTAAGTCGGGCATCATTAGGCCAAGCACAAACTCGGGGTCTGGGTTATTTCTATCAATAAAGTAATGAGAAAGATAGTTCACAAGCTTAAGACGTGTATTATTCTAATAAAGCTACTTATTTTTGAAACCAATATTAAATAATGATGAACTTTATAGAGGAATTAAAGTGGAGAGGTCTTTTTTATGACATGATACCCGGCACGGAAGCACATTTAACCACTGGCAAAAGAAAGGGCTATATAGGATTTGACCCTACTGCCATCTCGCTTGGTATAGGTAATTTTGTACAGGTAATATTGCTAATTCATCTACAAAAAGCAGGTCATATACCATATGCGTTGGTTGGCGGTGCTACAGGAATGATAGGTGACCCTTCAGGCAAATCTGCTGAACGAAATTTGCTAGATGAAGACACCCTAAACGCCAATGTTGAGGCACAGCGCAAGCAACTAGCAAAATATATTGATTTGGATGGAAAAGTCGGGCATTTGGTGAATAATTACGACTGGTTTAAAGAAATAAATGTGTTGCACTTTTTAAGAGATGTTGGAAAACATTTAACCGTAAACTACATGTTGGCTAAAGACAGTGTTAAAAGTAGAATGGAAACCGGTTTATCATTTACCGAGTTTTCATACCAATTAATACAAGGGTATGATTTTTATCATTTAAATAAACACCATGGCGTTACCTTGCAATTGGGTGGTAGTGACCAATGGGGTAATTTGGTTGCAGGTTCAGAGTTGATTAGACGAAAAGGTGGTGAAGATGTTTTTGCTGCAACAACACCATTGGTTACAAAAAGTGATGGAGGCAAATTTGGAAAAACAGAAGATGGCAACCTATTTATTGACCCCAATTTAACTTCACCTTACAAATTGTATCAGTTTTGGTTGAACACCAGTGATGATGATGCTGCTAACTTTATTAAAATATTTACTTTTTTAGGTAAAGATGAAATAGGGGCATTGATTGAAGAGCATCAAAAAGCACCACATGCAAGAATTTTACAAAACAAATTGGCTGAAGAAGCAACGGCATTTATACACAACCAAGATGCCGTAGAAGCATCAAAAAGTGCATCTCGCATACTGTTTGGTAAGGCCGCTAAAGATGAGCTGGCTGCTATTGATGAAAAAATGTTTTTAGAGGTTTTTGAGGGGGTGCCTCAATATAAAGTAGCTAAGAGTATAATAGAAAGTAAAGTTTCTTTAATAGACTTTTTAACGGAAACCACGGGTATTTTAACCTCTAAGGGAGAAGCCCGCAGAGCATTAAAAGAAAACTCCATAAGTATAAATAAGGAAAAAGTTGCTGATGGCGAAATGGAAATTGAAACCAATCACTTGATTAACAACAAGTATATATTGGCTCAAAGAGGTAAGAAAAACTACTTTTTGATAATTGCTGAATAACTACTTTTTCTTAGAAAAAATAGCAGCAATAATTATCATAAAAACTCCAGTGGTTACCGATAAGTCGGCAATATTAAAAATACCGGTTTTAAATATTTGAAAATCTATAAACAAAAAATCGGTAACTGAACCGTAGAGGAATCTGTCATACAAATTACCTATACCACCGCCAATAATCATTGATAATGCTATGGTGGTTAACTTATCAAATTGGGTATTAAAAATGGTATAAAGTAGCAAGCCAAAAATTGCAATTACAGGAAAACCTATGAGCAAAGCTTTTTTTAAAATGGGTTGGCAATCGGAGCATAAACCAAGCATTGCTCCTGTATTTTCAACATTCATTAAAGTGAAAACATTTTCAATTACCTCAATTCTTTGGTAAGGATGAATTTGGTTTCGTGCAATTTTTTTTGATGCTTGGTCGGCAAAAATATTTACCACTACTATTATCAAAATAAAAATTGTTTTTTTTACTAAGCTTGCTTTAGTCATTTGATTTATATAAAATAATTGAAAAATACAATTGCAATTTTTAGCATCTTTACGTTTCAATCATTAACCTGAAAAAGTATTGGACAAATTTATCTAAACAACAAAAGAATGTTGTTAAACTTTTAATAAAAATATTAGTTGCAATTGTTGCCTTATATTTTTTAAGAAGAAGTGTAGATTTTACTGAGTATTGGCAAAAACTAATTACTATTAATTTGGGTTATTTTGCTTTAGCTGTGGTTGCTTTCAATATTTCAAAAATTATAGCAGCATTTAGACTCAACTATTACTACAAAATGGCTGATGTGGTTGTTAGTACAAAGTTTAACATTAAGTTATACTATGTAGGCATGTTTTTCAATACATTTATGCCAGGCTCCATTGGTGGAGATGCTTATAAAGTGTTTTTTTTAAAGCAACATTACGATACAAAAACAAAGTATTTGGTTAGTGCCTCTTTGCTCGATAGGTTAAGCGGCCTATGCCTATTGGTGGTTTTAGGTTTGGGTTTTTTGCTTTTTAGCTCTATCCAAAATCCATTTGAGGGTTTTAAAATTATGCTTGTGGTTGGAATGTTGCTTGCGTTGCCTGCATTTTACCTGTTAAAAAAAATGCTATTTAAACGGTTTACTAGCTACTTTTTTAAAACGAGTGGTTTATCATTTTGGGTGCAAGTAGGGCAGGCTGTAAGTGCATTTTTTCTATTAAAAGGGTTTGGGGTTACACATAATTATTGGGATTATTTATCTGTATTTATGGCATCTTCAGCAGCTTCTGCATTACCAGCACCACCCGGTGGAATTGGCCTGCGAGAGTGGGTTATGAGTGATGGCGTACAACTAATGAACTCAGGTTTAGATGCTAACTTAGCCGCTGCGTTTGCTACCTCATTTTTTTTGGTAATAGCAGTTACCGCACTAATTGGCGTATATTTTTTCTTTGCCATAAGAAAACCAAAAAAAGCAAACAAGTAACTTCAAATAATTAAAGATATTTGTGGGGTGAATAAACTTTTTCACTTACTAGATAATGAGCCAAAATGGCTATATCTGTTTTGTTTTTTGTTGGCAATACCTGCGTTTTTTATAAACTTAGGCTTAATGCCCATATTGGCTGATGAGCCTACGCGCGCCATTGTGGCAATGGAAATGATGTTTTCGGAAAACTATTGGGTTCCAAAAATTAATGATGTTTATTACTACCGAAAACCTCCCTTTTACAATTGGATATTGGTTTTATTTTTTACTGCTACAGGCAGCATGAGTGAGTTTGTTTTAAGGTTGCCATCTACCATTCCATTGCTGGCTTTTGGGGTTACTATTTATTGGTGGGTAAAAAAACATTTAGGTGCCAAAATTGGTTTTTTAGCAGCCGCTATGTTTGTTACTTGTGGGCGTATGTTGGTTTATGCATCAATGCTAGGGCATATAGATATTTTTTACTCATGGATTACGTTTCTTTCTTTTATAGTTATTGTTGAGTGTTTTAAAAAGGAAAAATATTGGCAATTATTTTTAATTTCCTATTTACTTTCTGCAATAGCGTTTTTATGCAAAGGTTTGCCAACCTTAATTTTTCAGGCCTTTACCTTATTGGCAATATTTATAGCTTTCAAAAAATTTAAGAAACTTATAAGTTGGGAGCATACTTTGGGCATTGTGCTGTTTACACTAATTGTAGGTGGTTACTTTTTTATTTACAGCCAATACAATAGTTTAAACGGTTGGGTTGAGCAGTTGTGGGATCAAAGCGCACAACGCACAGTTATTGATAAAGCTTGGTATGAAAGTTTATTGCACATTGTAAAATTTCCTATAGATCATATTTATCATTTAGCTCCATGGTCGTTGTTGGTAATTTTTCTATTTAAAAAAGGATTTAGAAAAGAAATTTGGAACAGCTATTTTCTGAAATCTATAACGCTTATATTTTTAGTTAACATTCCCATTTATTGGCTGTCTCCCGGCTATTTCCCAAGATATTTATTTATGCTATATCCAATATTTTTTATAGTAATGGCTTATGGCTTTTTTACCACAACCAATAAGATAAAGCATAAAATTGTGAAGTATGCTTTTTACGCTATGGGTGCTGCACTTTGCTTAATGCCTTTAGCGCTGTTTTTTATTGAATTGGATGTAAGTTTTAAAATCTTAAAAATGGCTGCTGTTTTTGTTTTAGCATTGCTTACTGTGCTTATGGCGTTTAAACTTAAAAAGCATAAGTATGTTGCTTATGTAGTAATGTTATTGGTTTTTAGAATTGGTTTCGATTGGTTTGTTTTGCCTTATAGATTGCAAAATAGTAGAGAGTTAGAATTTAAAAGCGAACCTATAAAAATTGCAAAGCAATATGATAATCTACAAATTTATGATTGGACGCCAGTTAGCCACAACACAACCTATTACATTGAACGTGAACAACAGCAAGCCTTAGCCTTAAAAAAGGGTTGGGATAAAGGCAGCAATCATATTGTAAGAAAATTTAGGTTTAAGGAAAACTCAGCATTAATACTAGTGGATAGTTTTACGATAAAGTATGACCAAATGGAATTGTATATTGGCAGAACGCCATAGTATTATTGAATAACTGTAATTTACAGACCAATGAACTCCTTTTCCGAAATTCAACATCCACCTAAGTGGCTAATCATTTTTATAATTTGCATGAATGCTATATCAGTAGGAATTAATATCGTATTACTCCCGGAAAAAATTTGGGCAGTATTTTTTACAGTAATTACCATATTGTTTTTGTTGGCATTGTATTTTTTGTTTGGAAGATTAAAAACAGATGTAGATAGCAGTGGATTGAAATTGCAATTTGGCAAAAGTTTTTTAAAAAAATATATTTCTTCAAATCAGATTGAAAGCTGTAAAGTGGTTAAAAATTCTTGGTTATATGGTTGGGGAATTCGTTGGATTAGATCAAATCATTGGATGTGGAATATAAGAGGTTGGTATGCGGTTGAACTTTCATTTAAAAACTCCAAGAAAAAATTTAGAATTGGCAGTCAAAAAGCAGAAGAGTTAAACAAAGCCATAACCACATTAATTGAAAACTGATGTGCTACTTTTGCATAAATGAAATTACTTACTCAGATTGATGAACTTGCCCAATATGTTTCCGTACATAACAAGCTCAATCCTAAAGTTTCGGCATCAACAATTGGCTGGCAAATTGAGCATACGTTAAAAGCAATGACTTCAATATGCGAATCCTTGGGAGCATCAAATCCTAAAGATTTTAAGAAACATAAATTTACAATGAATCGTTGGGTGGTAATGACCTTTAGTTGGATACCTAGAGGTAAAGGGAAAACTCCAGAAGCTGTCAACCCAAAAAACGAAAGTGACACACAAAAGTTAACTGAATTGATAGAACTTGCAAAAAAAGGCGTGCATAGCTTAAGTGCGTTGCCAAAAAATGCACATTTCCTACATCCATATTTTGGAACAATGCATAAAAAGCAGGCGATACATTTTATGGGCATTCACAATAATCATCATTTAAAAATTATTAGAGACATAAACAATTCTTTGAAATGAAATATCGAATAGCAATTTATGCAGTAATATTGGCGGCACTATTATTCGGCTGTGCCGACTCATTTGATCCAATTCCAAAAATTGAAAAGGCTCATAAGAAAAGTGAGTTCTTAAGTAGGGAAGTGGTCTCTTTTAACTTAGATTTAAAGTTTGGCGGCAAGCAGCGAATGAAGGGTAAGCTAACTATGCTGACCAATTCTACCAAGGCTAAAATTGAGTTGGCAGATGGCTCTGTGCTTTTATATGATGGTGACAAGGCGTATCACTCACCTAATTTCGCCAATACCCAAAAGGCACGCTTTGATGCTTATACTTGGCCTTACTTTTTTTTGCTGCCTTATAAGCTGGCGGATAATGGTTTAATATTTAAGCCTTACCCTAAGAATGAGATGGGCGGCAAAACCTACCTTACGCAACAATTGTTTTTTGAGCCTGGTACTGGTGATGATCCTGATGATTGGTACATTTTATTCGCTGATGAAGAAACCCAATTATTACATTTGGCGGCCTACATTGTAACGGCTGGAAAATCGCAAGCAGAAGCTGAGAAAAGCCCTAGTGCTATAAGCTACCACAATTATAAAGTTTTTAATGGAGTGCCTTTTGCAACCGAATGGAAATTTCATAAATGGAACAAAGAAGAAGGCATTACTAGCGATAAAGGAGAAGGCCAGTTAAACAACATTGTATTTAAAAAAGTTGGTGCCAACTACTTTAAGCCACCAGAAAATTATATTGAGGCTAAATAAATGAACCCATGCTCAAACAGCTGTCAATAAAAAAACTGTTTTTAATTGATGCCATTGGAGCCTTGGTCTCGGCATTTATGTTGGGTGTTGTATTGGTTAAATTTCAGTATTTAATTGGGATGCCTAAAAACATACTTTATATTTTGTCAGCAATTCCTATTGCATTTTTCATCAACTCTTTCAGATGTTATAAATTTACCACCAACAATCTTTATCAAAATTTAAAAGTAGTTGCAGTTCTAAATCTTCTGTACTGCGGCTTAACAGCTAGTTTATTAATTATACATTTTAATTCACTAACCTTTCTAGGCGTAACCTATTTTATAACTGAAATAATAATAGTGGTTGCTTTATCAGTTTTAGAACTTAAAGCTACTTTGCGAAAAGCTGGTTAAGGTTTGATTATTTCTACTAATTCATAATTTCCATAAACCAAACCTCCTTGGCCTTGCCTGCCTCTGGTAAACCCTATTATGCCAAATTGTGGTGATGCTTTTACATATTTGTAATCACATTCTGCTCCATGTCCAATTATCACATGATCATAAATTACCCCTTGTATGGTATCAATTAAATTGGTTGGTCTTGTAGGTGGAACTTGCCAGGCCCCATCCCAAAACCGCCATGAGGTTGAATGTACACATCCATTCGTTAAATCATCTTTAACATGCATTGATGCATAATGGCGTTTGCCATCAAAATCAGCATTCAGTTTTAGTATAAAATCGACATTCTTCTTTGAAGTAAATTGCATTTTAATTTGCTCATAAGTACCCACGGAATCTGGACATGAAAGAAATCCACTGTCAAAATTGTAATTCTCAACTTGATAATAGCGTTCCTTGGAGGCTAATTCAAAGGTATCGAAAAGTTGCCTAAAGTCGTCATAATAAACCCATTTTGTGCCATTTTCAAATCCACCGAAATAACTTAGCACTTCATCATGCACCGGATATGGAATTTCGTAAGGCAATGGCTCACAAAAAAATGGGTCTGTTTTGCAACTTACTAAAAACAAAGCAATGGCAGTGAATGAAAAAACTATGTTATTCATAATAGCAAGATAAACATAAATATATAAAAGCATCACTCATTTAAACCTTAGCATATTAACTCAGTCATAGTAGTGTAACTATTTTATAATCTTTAAAACTATTTAGGATGAAGAACACGATTTTAAAAGCAGGAATATTGGCATGTGCAATATTTGCTGTAACGCTAACAAATGCTCAAACTGAAAAAGCTTCAAGAGGAGAAAAAGGAAAGAAGAAGGGACACATGATGGCCAAAGCTGATACGAATAAAGATAAGAAAATTAGCTTGGCAGAAGCACAAGCTATGGAAAGAGGGAAATTGGCTGAGAATTTTTCAGCAATAGATGCCAATTCAGATGGTTTTTTGGTTAAAGAAGAACTGAAAGCATATAGAAAAGCTAATCCTAAACCTGAGAAGGGCACAAGAAAGAAAAGAGGGTAATTTGATAATGTAGGTTTTGAGTAAAGCTCGGGCATTTTGCCTCAGCTTTTTTATTTGGAAAGTTTCTATTCGGCTATATAATATTTAACCGGTCTAGCCTCATAATTTATTTGCGGAACACCGTAATATGTGCCGGGTTTAAACAAAAGATAATCTATAGCAGTAGCGTTAGTTAGTGGAATAATTGTTTCTTCTTTTTTACAGGAAACAATCAGGCAGATAAGGATAGCGTAAACAATAATGGGTAGTTGCATAACGAATAAACGCAAGCGCTAGATGACATATTAGGTCTTTAGCAAAATTGACAATCTGCTGATAAAATCTGATTATTATTTATTAAGTCGCACAATACACAACCAACTCATATTAACTTTGTTATTTAAAGGTAGAAACGAGTAACACCATGTATCAAAAAATTATTTTTTCAATATTAGCAATTGCAATTACCATTTCAACTTTTGCGCAAAATGGTACAATTCAAGGGCGTGTTTTCGATCCCATTACCAATGAATCTTTGGGTTTTGCCAATGTAATTATTCAAGGCACAACCACTGGTGCGCAATCTGATATTGATGGGAAATACAAAATTGAAAATTTGGAACCAGGCTTATACAATTTAGAGGTTTCCTACCTAGGTTTTAAAACGGCTACAGTATTTGAAGTGGAGGTTAACAACGCTCGAGTTGCCAATATCGATATTGCCATGGAACCTTCTGCCGAAAAGTTAAAAACGGTAGAAATTGTAGCCGACCCGTTCAGTAAATCTGCAGAAGCGCCATTGTCGTTGCGGAGCATTGGTGTAGATGAGATTAAAAGGAATCCTGGTGGTAGCAGAGATATTTCAAAAGTTGTACAAAGTTTGCCAGGCGTAGCGTCAACACCAACATTTAGAAACGACATTTTAATTAGAGGCGGTGCACCAAGTGAAAATAGATTTTATATTGATGGCATTGAAGTGCCAACGATTAACCATTTTGCTACGCAAGGTTCTAGTGGCGGACCGGTAGGAATGATTAATGTAGATTTTGTGCGAGAGGTAAACTTTTATTCAGGGGCTTTTCCTACCAACATTGGTGGCAACGCATTAAGTTCTGTTTTTGACTTTAGGTTTAAAGATGGGAATCCTGATAGATTAAATACCAGTTTTACAATAGGCTCTAGTGATGTGGGTTTAACCTTTGATGGACCACTTGGAGATAAAGCAAACTTTATATTTTCGGCAAGGCGCAGTTACTTGCAATTTTTGTTTGAAGCCTTAGAGCTGCCTTTTTTACCAACTTACAACGATTTTCAGTTTAAGTTAAAATACAACATCAATTCAAAAAGTACGCTTACAATTTTGGGTATTGGCGCTATAGATCAGTTTAAACTAAACTTGGCTGCCAATGAAACGGAAGAACAGCAATATTTATTAAATGTTTTACCTGTAAACGAACAGTGGAATTATACCAATGGATTTAAGTTTACAAGGTTTCACAAAAGCAGCTATACCAATTTTATTTTTAGTAGAAACATGTTAAATAATACTGCTAAAAAGTATGTTAATAATGATGACAGCAATGAGGCTAATTTACTGTTAGACTATATTTCGCGAGAGGCCGAGAATAAGTTTAGAATTGAAAATGTTGCCAGAATAAATGAATGGAAACTAACAACAGGAGTAAGTTACGAATTGGCAAAATATACCAATTCCACTTTTAATAAAATTTCTGTGGGCGATAGTTTAATTACCATTAACTATAACAGCGAGTTGAATTTAAATAAGTATGGAGCTTTTGCGCAGGCGAGTAAAGCATTTTTCAATAACAAGTTAAATGCTTCATTTGGTTTGCGAATAGATGGGTCTGATTTTAATGATGCAATGACCAATCCTTTCAACCAAGTTTCACCACGATTATCGTTATCATATAAATTGGCGAAAGATGTTAATCTAAACTTTAACACGGGTGTTTATCATCAATTGCCAACCTACACTACTTTAGGCTATCAAGAAAACAACGTTTTTGTAAATGCCAATAACAATGTTAAGTTTATAAACAATGCGCACATTGTAGGCGGACTTGAATATTTGGGTCTTAACAATGCTAAGGTAAGTCTAGAAGGTTTCTACAAGCTGTATAACAATTATCCCTTTTCTATTAAAGACAGTTTATCATTGGCCAATGTTGGGGGCGATTTTGGGGTTATTGGTGATGAGGCAGTTAGCTCAATTGGCAAGGGCCAAACGTATGGTTTGGAGTTGTTGTTTCAACAAAAGTTGTATAAAGGGTTTTATGGTTTGGCTTCTTACACATTATCGTTTAGTGAGTTTGAAGACAAAAACGGAGACTTAACTCCATCTACGTGGGATACTAGGCATATTGTAAACTTAACCGCAGGTAAAAAGTTTAAGAAAAATTGGGAGTTGGGCGTTAAATGGCGTTACAACACTGGCTCACCATACACTCCTTATGATTTAGCAACATCTGCATTAATACCAGTTTGGGATGTAAATAACCGTGGAGTATTGGATTATGATAGGTTAAATACTGAAAGAATAACTGCGGCTCATCAAATGGATATTAGAGTTGATAAGAAGTGGTTCTTTAACAAATGGAATTTAAATTTGTATTTAGATATTGAAAACTTGTATAGTCAAGCTCCAACACTGCAACCCGACCTTGTTGTTGAAAGAGATGAAAACAATATTTTAATTGTAGATCCTAATGACCCAAGCCGCTATCAAACTAAGTTTTTAGAAAATGGGGGAGCTGGCACAGTATTACCAAGTATTGGGTTGATTGTGGAGTTTTAACTGATGGTCATTTGCAATTCCTATCTGCAGTAAGAGTTAACAATTTGAGTAGAGATGTTTTTAACCAAATTGCTCTTTTAGCTCTTTATAAATTTTTGTAGGGTCTTGTCTATTGTCAATTATGGTTAATATAAAAATAGCCTCTTCTTGTATTTCGTAGAATATTGACGTATGCTTGGTTAATACACACTTTCGTAGATTTTTATCTAACATACTTGCAGGATACATTTTTGGAGAAACAGCAATGTTTTTTATTGCAGTGTTCAGTTTAGATATAAAATTTTCTTTAACAGAAACATTCCATTCATACTCTAAATATTTGGTAATTAATTGAAGTTTATATGCTGCTAATTCGGAAAAGCGAATTTTCATTATAAAGTCTGTTTCAACTCCTTCCAACTTATGGTTTCATCATTTTCAATTTGCTTTCTAGCAATCTCTATTTCCCTTTTTTGCTCACTGGTTAAGCTATTATAAAAATCACCACCTCCTTCGAGTAACGCCTTTACTTTAGCTAGAATTTCTGCACTGTTAGTATTTAAAATTATTTGAGCCAACTCAATTTTAGCTGCTTGTAAATCTAATTTTGTCATTTGTAGTTAAAGATAATTGAATTTCAATCAAACAAAAAATAAATATAATCGTTATCTGCTTACTATCTTAACCCCGATTGTCCCTGATTTATTAAACTATCGGGTGTCGTTTTTTTAAGGATTTAATAAGTTGCGTTTGAGTTGTAAATAATTTTAGTGTTGGCATAATATTGATAAGTATTAGATTAATAGTTGATTTTTTAAGTAAATGTTAATCCTGATTATTACTGTTTTTAGTCTCATTTAAACTATACTGTTTAAACTGCTCAAAATATTCATTCTTGCCGAAAAAAATAACTCCACCCAGAATTTGCCGCTTCATCTTCTGTTTCAAAAACTTTTTCAAAATCACCTGGTCCTGGTCCAGGCGCCCAATTCCAAACGCTTACTATAAATTGTCTTCATACATTACAATTCTTACAAGAGGACAGTCCAAATTATTCTCTTTTAAAGATTCAACATTATAGCCCCCCGTCAGAACTAATTACTGAGGGGATATATCCAGGTACTGTATTTCCTTTAGTTCTCATCTTCTTAAGAAATGTAAGAGAATGCTCGTTTTCAAATATACTAACACGAACTTTTTCAAATCTGTTGTTGTGCTTATCTGAAATCATGTGTAGGTTATAAAAAATTCGAAAATATATTCAAATCTAAATTCGAGTAAATCTGGTTGATTTTAGCTTATATCATCAATAATTTAGCAACAGTTGTAAGTAATATTTAATATTTGCAGAATCAAATTACCAAAAAAAATCGCAGCTCCGAATTACGAAACTGCGATTTAAAATTTTATTTGATAAACTTACTTAAGCCTCATCTCTGTTAGGAGCCATAAATTTGTATACAAAACCGGCTAAAAGTGCACCAACAATTGGAGCAACAATAAACAACCATACTTGACTTAAAGCACCACCACCAACAAAAAGAGCCTGACTAATACTACGTGCAGGGTTAACTGATGTGTTGGTTACCGGAATACTAATTAAGTGAATTAATACCAATGCCAAACCAATAGCCATTCCGCCAAAACCAGCAGCAGCATTTTTATGAGTTGCACCTAATATCACAATTAAAAACATAAATGTCATTACTATTTCAGTAACTAAAGCACCTACCAATCCAAAATTTACACCATAAACATTGGCATCATAAAAGTTGGTGGCAAAAGAGCCGGGAGCATCTCCTAAGCCGGCAAAGGTTGGAGAACTACTAACTATTAAATACAAAATTGTTGCACCTGCAGCACCACCTAAAATTTGTGCACCTATATAACCAAGTAAGTTTTTTCCTTCAAATCGTCCACCGGCCCATAAACCTAATGATACGGCTGGGTTAAAATGACCTCCAGATATATGTCCTAAAGCATAAGCCCCTGTTACAACAGTTAAACCGAATGCGAGAGAAACACCTAAAAGACCTATACCAATGTGTATGGGAGCTCCGCCACCTATAACAACTCCTGCTGCTAGTACTGCGCTACCACAACCACCAAGCACAAGCCACATGGTTCCAATAAATTCTGCTAATAATTTTTTCATAATGTTTATTTTAGATTAAGGTTAAAATTCAAAAATGTGTGTTTTATAACCGGGTTTCTTGCTGTTTGAAATTCAAATTATACAAATAATTACAATTTGAAATTTAAGTTATACACCTTTATTTGACTATTTGAAGCCATATTGTCACAAATTACTAATACATATAACCCAAATAATCCAACTCACCACTAGCCCATTTTTTGCCAGAAATTGGCTTAATCATAAAAGAAACATCCTCAATTTTTTCATGGCCAAGCCCATAGTTAATATGCTGATTAATTTTTAGCCATTGGGTGGTGATAATTACTTTTTCAAAACCCAGTTTTTCATAAAATTCAGTCTCATCTGCAACTAAAAACAAAAAATCGACTTTTTGGCTATTGGCTTGTGCTGTGCTTTCCATCTCTAGCATTAGTTGTTTTGCTATACCTTGCTTTCTATATTTTAAATGAACACATAAGTCTACTACTCCAAAAATGTTAACTGCTTCACCATTTAAATTCATGGCTCTAAAATCAATACCCATCTGCCCAATTACTTGTCCATTTTCTCTGGCAATAATTCTATAATGAGGCAATTGCTTAAAGTAGTCTCTTCTTGCATATTCTGTTTCAGGGAAACTAACAATTAGCAACTCATTTAATTGTTTAGATGTTTCTGCAGAAATTTCATATTCATTAACTAGTTCGTATTTCATTTGAAGTCATTTGAATCGCTAATATCACAAATTAACAACACTGTCTTTTGCACCTAACATTGCTATTGCTATATTTATCCAATGGCAAAAACTAAAGTGGCTATTATAGGTTCGGGCAACATTGGTACCGATTTAATGATTAAAATATTAAGAGTTTCTAAATCTTTAGAAATGAGCGTAATGGTTGGTATCGATCCTGAAAGTGATGGATTGGCACGCGCTAATAGAATGGATGTTGCTACTACGCATAAAGGGGTAGATGGATTGATTGAAATGGATGAGTGGAAGGACATTCAGCTGGTATTTGATGCCACTTCTGCCAAAGCACATCATTATAATTGGGATAAACTAAAAGTGTTTCCAAACAAAAAAATAATCGATTTAACGCCTGCAGCTATCGGTCCGTATTTGGTGCCGCCAGTAAATTTTGAGTTTAACACGAACGAGCCAAACGTAAACATGGTTACCTGCGGTGGGCAAGCAACAATACCTATGGTTGCTGCTGTAAGCCGAGTTACAAAGGTGCATTATGGCGAAATTGTAGCGTCTATTGCAAGCAAGTCTGCAGGGCCTGGAACAAGAGCAAATATTGATGAATTTACAGAAACTACATCAGCAGCTATTGAAGCGGTTGGTGGAGCAGAAAAGGGAAAGGCAATAATTATATTAAATCCTGCCGAACCACCTTTGGTTATGCGTGATACGGTGTTTACTTTAAGTGAGCAAGCCGATAAAGAAAAAATTAAAGAGAGCATTCACAACATGGTTGCGGAGGTTCAAAAATATGTGCCGGGCTATCAGTTACATCAAGAGGTACAGTTTGATGATATTCCTGAAAGTGAGCCCGTTTACATTGAAGGTTTAGGACATAGACATGGATTAAAAACCTCTGTATTCTTAAAAGTAGTTGGTGCTGGCCATTACTTACCCGAGTATGCTGGCAATTTGGATATTATGACGAGTGCGGCTATGGCGACTGGGGAAAAACTTATTGAAGATTAAGCATAAGTTTAAGACTAAGATTAGAAACAAGATTAGGTTTAAAAAGAAAAACATAAATGCAAGAAAAGAAATTTGATTTAGAAGATAGATTTGTGAAATATGCAGGGGATAATTGCCTGTTGACATATCAGTTCCCTAAAACAAATGCTGGTAACTACTATGGAAATCAACTATTAAGATCTACTGGAAGTTCAGCATTAAATTTTGGGGAGGCAATTGGTGCAACTACTGCAAAAGATAAGATGTTTAAGTTTGGATTGGTATTGAAAGAACTGCGGGAAACTAAAATGAATCTTAGAATAGTAAAATACATTAAAATTGGTGAAGCGAAAGTTGTTACGACCTTGATGAATGAAACTGAAGAATTAATAGCAATAACAACTTCAATTAGAAATAAACTGAAGGATAAGTAAATTGCAGTACTAGCTTTGGATCACAATAATTTTTAACCTAAACTTAGTCTTAAACTTAAACTTACATTATGTATATACAAGACGTAACCCTCCGAGATGGCATGCATGCCATTAAACACCAATATGGAAAAGAAAAATTAGCGGAAATTGCTGTGGCATTAGATAAGGCAGGTGTTGATGCCATTGAAGTAGCCCATGGAGATGGTTTAGCTGGTGGGAGTTTCAATTACGGCTTTGGTGCCCATAGCGATTGGGATTGGCTAGAAGGTTTGGATGAAAAATTGAACCATGCCATACTTACTACATTAATTCTACCCGGTATTGCCACCATTGATGATTTAAAGAAGGCATCAGATTTAGGAGTGAAATCCGTACGAATTGCAACGCATTGCACAGAAGCTGACATTGCTCCACAGCACATTGAGGCTGCTAAAAAGTTGGGTATGGATGTAGGCGGATTTTTAATGATGGCGCATATGAACGAACCTAAACAGCTTGCAGAACAAGCTAAGTTGATGGAAAGCGCGGGTGCCGATTGCGTTTATGTAACCGATAGCGCGGGTGCCTTATTAATGGATGATGTAGCTGACAGAATTAAAGCATTCAAAGATGTATTGGATGATAAAACGGAGATAGGGATTCACTGTCACCATAACTTAAGTTTAGGGGTGGCCAATACCATTGTAGCAATGCAACATGGAGCTACTAGGTTAGATGCTTCATTGGCAGGCATGGGCGCAGGTGCGGGTAATTGTCCTTTAGAAGTTTTGGTAGCTGTGCTTAACAAAATGAATGTAAAACACAATAGCGATTTATATCAATTGATGGATGCTGCTGATGATTTAATAAGACCACTGCAAACAAGACCAGTAAGGGTAGATCGCGAAACATTAAGTTTGGGATACGCAGGTGTTTATTCTTCTTTCTTATTGCACTCAGAAAGAGCCGCTGAAAAGTACGGCTTAGATACACGAGAAATATTGTTGGAGCTAGGCAAACGCAAAATGGTAGGCGGCCAAGAAGACATGATTGTGGATGTAGCCCTAGATATGCTAAAGATTAAAAATGAACAGGTTAGTTAATTGGTCATAAAAATCAATCAATTCATCCAAAAACTATAAAGATATATATTTGGCAAGTTACCTTTGAGGCAAATCTCAAAAATGAAATCAGTTTTTTTAGCAGCTGTATCCGTATTGTTGATGTCTCTAAGCGTATTCGCAGAAACCTCCACCATTAGGGGAAATGTAGTAGACCAAAGTGGCGAATCGATTCTGTTTGCAACAGTCGCATTATTCAGTGTTTCCGATTCTTCATTGGTAAAAGGTGCAGTAACTGATGCTTCTGGTAATTTCGAAATTCCTCAAGTAAAGGCGGGAGCATACTGGCTTAACGTAAAATTTGTTGGTTACCCTAGCTATGTTTCAGAAGCAATAAATGTTAATGGGTCTGATAATGTTGAAGGCTTGAATATAAACATTGGTGAAAAATCGGTTGATTTAGAAGTTTTAGAAATTTCGGCAGCTCGCCCTTTAATTGAAGTTCAGCCAGATAAAACTGTGATGAATGTTGATGGGAGTATTAATGCAACAGGTAACAGTGCGCTAGAATTATTAAGAAAATCACCAGGTGTTGTTATAGATAACAATAACAATATAGCTTTAAGTGGTAAATCTGGTGTGCAAGTATTAATCAATGGAAAATCTACCTATTTAAGCGCTGAAGATTTAGCTACACGTTTAGAGTCAATGAAATCGGAAGAGATAGATGCCATAGAAATTATAACCGAGCCGTCTGCCAGATATGATGCAGAGGGCAATGGTGGTGTGATAAATATTAGGCTTAAAAAAGACATGAGCCTGGGAGCTAACGCCAATATTAACTTAGGTTATGCTTATGGTAAAAATAGCCGCTATAATGGTGGTGTTAATGCAAACTTTAGAAAAGCAAAGTACAATGTATTTGGCAGTTACAACTATAGTGATGGCTGGAGACAGAATGGTCTAAATTTCACCCGTTTTCAAAATGACATTAAGTACATTTCTGAATCAGTTACTGAAAGAAAAAACCCAACGCACAATGCCAGACTAGGAGCTGATTACTTTATAAACAAGAACCATACAATAGGTTTTTTGGTTGACGGTTACACTTACAACAGAAAGTCATTTACCAATACTGATGTTAAAATTTTTGAACAAAGCAGTGGACCTTTAAGCACCGTTTTGCTCTCAGAAAGCAATGATAAAGGAGATAGACAAAACTTTAACAGCAATATCAATTATCAATTTACAGGCACAAAAAATCGTAAGTTAAATATCGATTTAGATTATGGCGTATTTGACCATGAAAATAGTGGTCGTCAGCCAAACACTTATACTGATGCAGATGGCATAACAATTTTATCGCAAAATCAGTTTGAAACGGATGATGCCACCAATATTAAAATTAAAACTGCAAGATTAGATTATGAAGTGGATGCCATGGATGGCAGAGTAGAAATTGGTTTAAAAACTTCTAATGTTAGAACAGACAATGACTATGACTTTTATGAAAATATTAGTAATCAGTTAATCTTAGATAGCAACAGAACCAATCAATTTGTATTTACAGAAAACATAAATGCAGTTTATGTAAGTTATAAAAGACCGCTAACTAAAAAGCTTAAACTATCTACCGGTATGCGAGCTGAACATACCGTTTCGACTGGCAACCTAAACTCATTGGTAGATGTCGAAAATAAAGATGTTCGTAGAGATTACATTGATTTCTTTCCTAACGTAGGGTTGAGCTACCAATACAATATGAAAAATCAGTTTAGGGTTAATTATAATCGCAGAATTAAAAGACCTAGCTACCAAGATTTGAATCCTTTTGAGTACAAGCTGAGCGAAATTTCATTTAGAAGAGGTAATCCATTTGTTAGACCTCAATACTCTAGCAACTTTAGCGTAGCACATACCTATAACTACTCAATGACTACTACTTTGAGTTATGCATACACGAAAGATTACTACACCAATTTATCCGATACATTAGGAGAAAATAAAGGTTTTTTGTGGCCAGTTAATTTAGATAATCAGCAAGTTTTAAATTTAGGATTGAGTGTGCCGTTTTCTCCAAAAAATTGGTGGAATACATACACGACCATAAACGGAACAGCTAAAAGAAATTATGCCGATTTTGGAGAAGGACGGGAAATTGATTTAACAGTTTACGCTGCTTCCTTTTATCATCAATCTACTTTTATAGTAACTAAGGGATGGTCATTTGAAGTATCTGGGTGGGGCAGTTCACCATCAGTTTGGGGAGCGTTGTTTGAAACAGAGGCCAACTTTAGTATTGATGCTGGGGTAAAGAAAAAGCTATTTAATAACAGAGCTACTTTAAAGGTTGCGTTTTCCGATATATTTAACACGGCACCTTGGAGAGCAACGCAAGAGTTTGCTGGATTTCAAGTATTTGCAAATGGTGATTATGAAAGCCAACAATTGCGAGTAAACTTCTCTTACGCATTAGGTAACGATAAAGTGAAAAAATCGAGAAACAGAAAAACGGGGTTAGAGGAAGAGCAGAAGAGAATTCAATAATTAATCAATCTTATCATTCACCCTGCAATCTGTGGAAGGATGTATATCATCCACTTTTTCTAATTTATGGCCAGTTTTATTAGCTTCTACTAGCTTGCCAATAAATGCTTTGGGCTTGTTTTTATCAACTAGTTTATCTTCAAATACTTATACTGATTTAATATTAAAATGGCGTTAATAAAATGAAGTCAAGTTTTTGTTAGACAAAAAATAAAATGTAATCATAGCCTTTGTTCTGTTTGTGTTTTTTGATAATGTATACCGGAAAAAGAACAAATTTTATACGCATATTTTGGGGTTAAGTTAGTATTAATCATATTCTTGCTTGCCACAGCAATTTGGGCAAGCACCAGCATTGGCAATTTCTTCATTCGTAAATATTTTAGATTTACATTTTTCTCCCAATAATTTTTGATATAAACTCGTGACTTTTAAACATTTTTGGTAGTGCTACACAAAAAATTTAAGTTTTATTAAACTAATTGGAAAACTTTTACGTCTTACAAGTAATAAAATACCAAATGAATAAATATCAAATTGCAATAGCACTGTTGGCCTCCTCTATTTTTTTTCTTTTCACCTTCTCTACTGCAGCGGCTTTTGAAGATAACACTTCAGATAGCATTGCAAGATTATCATTAAACCCAAAATTTTCATATAAGCTATTAGAACCTAGTGAAAATTTACGAAAGGTTAATTTATTGTTTGATGAAAAGAGCAAACTTAAATTTAGCAACGGTACTTTAAATATTGGAGCTTCAGTAATTGCCATTGCAAACTATCAAAAGTCAAACACCAACTCAAAATTTGCCTATTTAATGCGCCACCCTACATCTGCAAATCAAATTGGTACTGAGGTTAGTGAAGCCGTAATTCATTCAATGCAACTCGGATTAACAGGTTTTGTAAACCAATGGTTAGGCTTCCATAGCGAGTTTTTATATAACCCCGAACAAAATTTTGGGCAAGGTACCATTACCAATATTCAGCGAAATCAATTTACCATGCGCAGTGCTTTTATAATGGTAGGCGATAAAAACAACTTTCCTGTTTATGGTGCCATTGGTAAAATGGACGCGCCATTTGGACAAACGGGTAGTGTTAGTCCTTTTTCAAACTCAACCATGTGGCATGCATTTGGCGGTTTGTGCTATGGAGCACAGGTTGGATTTTTTCATGAAAACTTGAACCTAACTTTTATGGCAGCCCAAGGTGGAGCGCAGTTTAGAGCAATGAATACACCAGTTGGCGATTCAACAGCAGTTCCTTCATTGGTTAATAACTTTGTAGGAGATGCTAATTATACATTCAAAGCAACCAACGGGGTTAACGTACTCGTAGGTGCTTCATACATGCATGGTAGTGCATATTGTCAAAATTATCCGGTGATTCATTTTGCCCCAGGTAACGAGAATAACCCCGCTTCTACTATATATGGTAAGCTGACTTATTTAAATAAAATTGAATTAAAAGGTGGTTTTGCTAAAACCCATAAAGTTTGGCCAGGCACGCACAATCCAAATCCTCCGTTAGATATTTTTGATGCTTCTAAAGTTTCTTCAACCGACTATGGTGCTAGGTACTTTTTTAATAATAACGGAAAAATTAATTATGCCGCTTCATTCGAATTTTCAAACTTTAGAGCTGGCCCAGATCGTTCTCCTTGGGAAAGACAAAATCAATATGTTATTGGCTTGTCTGGTATGATCAATAAATCATCTAAATTATTTATTGAAGGTTTTAGAACAGAAGGTTATGTGCCATTGAACTGGATTTCGGGCGGAAACCTAGAATTGGGAGAAACACATAGTATTCAAATTGCAAGAAGCACTGGTATTGTTATAGGAGGGGTTTTAACGCTATAAGAGATAAATACATTATTGTGGGTGCACCAACATTGCAACTGGCAAACTAATTTTAAAAATGCTGCCAATGCCAATTTCACTTTGTACACTAATTTCTCCACCGTAATTTTCAACTATTTTTTTACATGTTGCTAGCCCAATGCCAGATCCTGGAATGTTGTTTTCTTGATGCACTCTGTATAAAGGTTCAAAAATTTTATCAGCTATATCTTGGGCAATGCCTAAACCATTGTCTTCAATAATTAACTGAGCTTTGCTACTGCTAATTTCTGTACGAATGGTAATAATCGGTTCAACTCCATCTTTTGAAAACTTTATAGCATTGCCAATTAAGTTTTGGAATAGCTGTACAAAACTTGTAAAGTGTCCTTTAAAGGTTAACAAGTTCCCATTTACCTGCACTTTGGCATCTTTAGCTGAAATTTCTGCTCTTAAATTGGCTTTTACAACTTCTAACACATCAGCTATGCTGCAAGGCGCTGGTTCACCTGTGTGTTTGCCAGATGTTGCATAGTTCAACAAATCGCCAACCAGGCTTTCCATTTGTTTTGAAGCTTTGTTTATAAAATCAACTCCCTCAGTTTGCTCGTTGCTTAGCTTCTCATTCTTAAATAAAATGTTAGAAAATAACTTTATAGTTCTTATTGGCGATTTTAAATCATGAGCCGCAGTGCTGGCAAAGCTTTCTAACTCTCTATTTTTATTTAACAAACTTTCATTTAACCTTTCGTTGGCTTCATTTAACTCTTTGTACCAAGCAATTTCTGCCTCCTTAACTCTAACTTCTACGGCCAATTCAATTTGCGCAATTTTAGAGTCTTGTTTGGTTTTTTTAATCTTTTCTAAATACGTGTCCTTAGCAGCCAACCACTTCTTAATTTCATTTGGGTTTTGAGCATCAATGGCTATGTTAATTGCATGATTGATTACTGTGGTAAACAATGTGATGTATGGTTGGCTACTTAATTTTTCTAAGTTTACATTTAATTTTTTTAAAAAATCTTGGTATTGTTTTTTGGCATATAGCAAATTAAGCTCAGCATAATAATAGTATGCCGTTGAGGCACTGTTGCTTGTGTTTATTTCTTTTTCAATAAGCTTTAAATTATCCTCAATTTTTTTTATTAGTGGGCTTTCATACTTATCAAAATCTTTAGTTAGAAGAACTATTGCTAACCAACACCAAATGGTTCTGCATTGTAGTATTTGAAGTTTTGAATTAGCATTGATAGCCTTATTTAATGCTTTATCAACTTCATCAAATATATGTTCTATACTAATTAATTTTTGCTGCCATTGAACCAGAGCATAGTTTAGTGCCAGCAATGGATATGTATCTTCATATTCACCGTTTTTATCTTCAGCTAAGGCCAAAGCCATATATTTTTGGCATAGCTCCCAATCCTCCATATAGGAGTATAGTGCTGATAGGTTTTGGTATATCTGAATTTTATGTAGCGCTGATCCTTTGTAATTGTTAGCTTCTATTTTTTTTAAAGCATGTACATAGCAACTATATGCTTCTACTGGATGCAAAACCAAAAGGTGATATGCTTTCCATATTTGCAATTCAACCCACAAACAGGTCGAAATTTCATTAAACAGTAAAGCCTTTTCCACATAAGTGTTGAATACTTCAACTTTATTTAGCTTATGATTTATATAGGCGTTTAGTGAGGCGTAAAGTGCAATTTCATGGTTGTGACTATTTACGTCTACTGGTGCAGGAAACTCATCCATCCAATCATCAGCTTCTTCATTTGTTAGTTGGTCTATAAAATGAGTGAAGTGTTTTAAAATCTTTATTTCTGAATCGGGTAAATCGGCTAGCAAATCATTAGCTTCATTTTTTGTGCAATGCCCAGTTTTTTGGAGCGCGCTTAACAAAGTGATGTATCTAGTAAAATCTACACCGGTATGGTTTAAGTTCATATTGTTTTGACTTCCTAAGGCTTGTTTCAAATTTAGAGGTATTAGAAAATGTTTTATTTAAAGCAAAAATGGGCTATTTCAGAATTAGGTTTTGAAGAGCGAATTTTGAAGTTATACGTAAATATTTGCTTTTAGTTCTAACAAATATCAAAAATTACAAAAAGTCAACTTTACCGGAATTTAAATTGTAGTATGCAGGCACAATTTTTACTGAGCCATTGGCAACCGCAGCACCAATTATTTTTGATTTTTTGGTCAAGTCATCTACAACCAATTTGGCATTGGTTTTTACTACTTCATTTACCTCAGCCCCTGCTGCGCTTGCGTTTACCGCTGGATTAATATGCGCCAATAAATGATTTATATTTTCTCCATTATCGCCACCAGCAATTGCTGCTGTAACTGCACCACAACTTTGGTGGCCTAGCACTACAATTACTTTGCTACCGCAATGTGCTACCGCATATTCGATACTAGCTATAGATGAGGTATTGGCCACATTGCCAGCAACTCGCACAACAAACAATTCACCCAAGCCACAATCAAATGCCAATTCAGGCACCACTCGACTATCGGCACAACTCAATACTATGGTATGTGGCTGTTGCCCTTTGGTTAATTCAGTTCTTCTACTGCTGTCTTGTAAGTTATGCTGCAAGTTATCGGCACTATATCTTGCGTTTCCCTCTTTTAAACGACCTATTATTTCTTCAATATTCATAGTGTGAATTTATAGCATAATGCAGACTAAATTATTAACAAATGATTACAGGAGGCAAAATTTACAGATTAAAAATCATCTTTTCTTAATAGCACCATTGTCAATCATATATTGAAAAAACTCGTTAATGGTATCTTTTATAGGTCTATATTTCATACCTAAAGCTTCTTTACTTTTTGAGTTGTCAGCTTTCCAAGGGTAGCCAACATTGTTGCTTACAAAATTGCGGGGTATGCCACTCATGGGGCCAAACAACCAAGCCATCCACTTAGGTAAATTTTTACTTGGTAAGGGATATTGTGAGTAGTTATCTTTTAACATTTTAGCCAAGGTTAAAAAGCTTAAATTTTCGGCAGATGTGATGTGTCGGCCTTTTGCTGCTGGTGTAAATGCAGCTCTAATGTGGGCATCTGCCACATCACGCACATCTACACAACCCATATTTAAATCGGGCACACCCATTTTCATGGTTCCATCTCCCAATTGTTTTACTACATTATAACTTTCAGAAGTAGCATTAGGGTTAATACCAGGGCCTAATACAAATGATGGATTGATAACCACCAAATCGAATCTATTTTGTCCGTTGGCAATATCCCATGCTTTTTTTTCGGCCAATACTTTTGAGTAGTTATATGGACTTTCGGTTTCACTTGAAGTAGTGTTCCAATGCTCTTCTGTCATGGTTTGGTTAGGGTAGTCTAATAAGTCTTTGGCATTACCATACATTGCTACGCAGCTGCTCGTTAAAACCACACGTTTAACTGTTTCAGTTTTTTTAACAGAGTTTAAAACGTTGGTGGTTCCTTTAAGTGCAGGATCAATTAAATCTTTAACAGGATTTTTGGTATTATTTATAAAAGGTGATGCGGTATGAATTACCAATTCGCAACCTTGCATGGCTTCATCATAACTTCCTTCATCCAAAAGATCGGCTTTAAAATATTTTATGCTACCACTAGCAGCTTCAGCAATGGCGTCTAAGTATTTGGTCTTCTCTTTGTTTTCAGGACTGCGAATAGGCGCATAAATGGTGCAACCATCTTCTAACAATTTTTTGGCAATCCAGCCGGCAACGTATCCTGTAGCGCCTGTTAGGCAGATGGGTTTGGTTTTATCGATATTCATTTTTATGTTTCAATTGTATCACAAAGTTGCACAAAGGTTTTAAAAATTTTCTTTTTAATTTATCAATGGTTATTTTGGGGTTATGTCTACCCAAGGAACCATAAAGCGTTATGTAATACTTATTGAAAAGTTGAGCAGAAATCACTTTCCTACAAAAGATAGGTTAAAAGAGTATTTACATGCAGAAGGGCACGAAATTTCCACAAGAACCTTAACACGGGATATTGAAAGTTTGCGGTATGAATTTGGTGTTGAGGTAATCCATTGCAAGACTAAAAGAGGGTATTATATAGACAAAGATAAGAGCCTAAATTATGATGCGTTTTTACGATTTTTAGAGGTATCAGTTTCAGCTAAAATTTTAAAACGAAATATTGGTGAAGAAACTAAAAGCGAAAAATACATTTCAATTGAATATCAGAATAGTTTTAAAGGGATTGAGTATTTAAAGCTAATTATTGCAGCAATTCAAGATTCGAAAATTATTGATTTGGAATACCAAAGTTTTGAAAGCGATAAATCAAGTAAGCGCAAGGTTGAGCCTTATATGATAAAGGAATACCAAAGTAGGTGGTATTTAATTGGCCTAATTGATAAGCCTAAAGAGTTTAGAACGTATGGTTTGGATAGGATAAAGGGTTTTAAATCAACCAAGCAAAAGTTTAAAAGAAACCCAGACTTTAATCCTGAAAAGAATTTTGAAAATGTAATCGGTTTATTTGGCAGTGGGGAGCAGCCAGAAAAAATAGTGTTGTCTTTTACCCCAGAACAGGGCAAATACATTAAGTCGTTACCATTCCATCATTCACAAAAAGTATTGGTTGATAATAACAAGGAGTTAAGAATTGAATGCTTACTGGTTGTAAACTTTGAGTTAACCCAAAAGTTAATGGGTTTGTTAGGTGCTGTAACCGTAATTGAGCCTAAAAGATTACAGAAGGAACTGCATAACAACGCAAAGGCAATTGTAAATAAATATAAGGTGTGACATGCTTTGGCGGTCTGGCTTTATAAATTTGAATTATGGGAAATGAAATAACGAGCTTACTTACTGCTGTTTCTGCGAAATTGGAAGCGGCAAAGGAGTTTCGAAATGCTCACCAAAAGGAGTATGCGTTTGACTTTAACTTGTTTAACCAATTTTTCAATTTAGGCGAAAACAAAACGAGTGAAATTTTAGCTTACTTTTTAAACCCGAAAGAAGGACATGGGCAAGGTGATGTTTTTTTGAAGTCGTTTTTAGATTTAATTAATCTTGATGATCGGAAACTACTTGAATCACCCGTAAAAATTAAAGTAGAGAAAGTTATAGCGGATAAAAGAAGGATAGACATAGTATTGGAATGGACCAACTTTGCAATAGGAATTGAAAATAAAATTTGGGCTGAAGATCAGTTTAAACAACTTGAAGATTATTATTCCCATTTATCCATGTTTGATAACTATAAACTAATCTATTTGACTCCTTACAATTCAGCACCTAGTGAAGATAGTTTGAGTAGTGAAAGATTAAAAGCATGGGAAGAAGAGGGAAGGTATCAAGCAATTGATTATTCTTCTGATCTGTTACAGTTGTGTGATGAGTGGATAAACTCTTGCCAGGCAGATAATGTCCGAAATTTTCTTAAACAATTTAAAACACATTTAGAGTTAAAAATAAATGGAATTATGGCAGAAAGTAAAAAAGTAGTATTACCTGTTATGACGCAGACTCCGAACAACAAGATTGCTTCACTGTATATCGAAAATGCAATGCCTGAGCTCAAAAAGGAGATTATTAGATGTGAGTTTTCGCAAAGTTTAGAGAATTATATAGGTACAAATTATGAGGGAATTTTAGGCAAAATGACCTTTGATTTTAGAAAGGGAACACCTTTATGGAAATGGAAAATTGAAAAGTGTGATTCGCTGTATTTTATATTAGCATTTCATAAAGAAAACTACAAAGACTTGTGGTATGGTTTAGTCTATGATAAAACTGCCGTAAAAAACCCAGATGCGAATTGGAATGACAAAGTGGAAGCATTTTACTTAAGTCTGCTCTCAACAAATGAACTTGAATTTTCGAATAGATACAGAGCAGCAATAAATGGCAAAAGAGGACATTCTTGGCCGGCTTATAAAAGTTTTGAGGTAAATAATTGGAATAAGAATCAATTTGAAAAGATAGTTAGTGACCCAGATGAATTTGTTGAGAATTTGGTTAAGACTGTTCTAGAAAAACTGAGATCTATTATAGATTTGGAACATTTTCTTAGCGCCAATGCCCAATAGATTTATAGGAAAATTAAAGTTGTGATGGCCTCATCCGCAACAAAACTATAAACCAAAAAATTTTATTAGCTTAGTGACAGCTACCTTTGAAAATTATACTCTATGACCCAAATCAAACAAGAAACCAAATACGGTAAATCTCTATTTTTTATTGACGGTAATGAAATTAGAGAAAAAGATAAATATGGTAATAAACTATATTTTCTAGATTTCCCTGAACTCAAAGAAAAGGACAAATACGGTAAAACACGTTTTGTTATTGATGGAGACGAGATTCGAGAGAAAACAAAGTACGGGCAAGTGCGGTACTTTATTGACGGTGATGAGGTGAAAGATAAAAACAAGTATGGCAAGTGTCGCTTTTTTATTGATGGCAACGAAATAAAGGAAAAGAACAAATACGGTAAAAAACTCTATTATATAGATGGCACCCTAACACGTGACCAACTTAACGCTATAATCGCAATAATTTAAAACTATGAATATTAATACATCATCTGGAATAACAGATATACCACGTTTAGCCAAAGGGAAAGATTGGTTTGGAATAGACCCTTACGAAAAAGCCTTAGTTAAATTTATAACAAGAACAAATACACCAGTAACAATAGCTTTGCAAGGTGAGTGGGGTAGTGGAAAAACTTCCTTAATGAATACTTTGCAAGACACTCTTTGTGAAAATGATGACTCTAAGGAAGAAAGTGATAACCCTGAATTTTTGTCTATATGGTTGAACACTTGGGAGTATTCTTTAATGAAAGATAGTCAATCTGCCTTGTTTGAAATAATTGGCTCATTAATTCAACGCACTACAGAGATTGCTAAAGTAGATGAAAGTCAAAGAAAAAAATTGTTTGATAATTTTTCTAACATTTTAAAATCATCAGCCAAGGTGTTGTCAAAAGCCGCCTTGAATAAAGTGGCTGATGGTACGGGCGAAATTGTAGATGTAGTTTTTAACTCCAATCAACAATCATCAATTGGTGCGGTGCGAGATGAGTTAGAAAATATTATTGCCGAATGCATAAAAAGTCAAAGTAAAAAAGGGTTTATCTTTTTTATTGATGATTTAGACAGATTGGACCCACCAATGGCTGTGCAACTTTTAGAATTACTAAAAAACATTTTTACACTCAAAAATTGTGTTTTTGTTTTGGCTATTGATTATGATGTGGTTGTAAAAGGGTTAGAACCAAAGTTTGGCAAAATGACAGACTCAAATGAACGTGAGTTTAGGTCGTTTTTTGATAAGATAATACAGGTACCCTTCTCAATGCCGGTAAAAAAATACATCATTAATGACTTTCTTAAAGACAGATTGATGAGCATTGGTTACCTAAAAAGCACTCAAACCAATGATCAAATGATAAGTGATTTAGCAGATATTTGCGGTCTTTCAGTAGGCACGAATCCGCGCTCTTTAAAAAGGTTATTGAATTCACTTTCACTAATTAGTTGCATAAATGAAGCTGATAATGAGGATAATCAATCGGAATTTGATGAATTGGGGAGTATCTTAAATTTTGCTTTAGTCAGTATTCAAATTTCTTATCCTAAAATTTACAACTTGTTAAATGCTAAACCTGGTTTTACCTTGTGGGATGATAGTGTTGCAATAGGCTTAAACTTACCACCTCTTTCTGCAGAACAAGAAGCGAAAATTAAGCTAATTGAAGAGTTTGATGAAGTTTGGGAACAAACCTTATACAGGTTTTGCGAAAAGGACAGTTATCTTAAAAAACAGGCGATTAAAATTTCTCAATTGTTAAATTTTTTACGTGATTTAATTTTAAGCAAAAGAGCGTCCAATAGCGGATTAGATCAAGAAGGCGAAATAATTAAAACTCAGGTTAAACAAATTATTAGCTTGAGTTCGGTTACCAATATTGAAGTTGAAACGGAACAAGAAAATACCTATCATTTAGGTTCAGTATTAAAAAGTGTTAGAAATGCGATAAAAACTCATTTAAAAGTTTTATTACCTGAGATAAAAGACTTGATAAGAAATCAGGGCAAGCGGGTGCAGAGCAATGCATATATAAAATTTACCGAAAACGATTGGGGCCATTACATAAAGCTTTATTTGAAAGATGACAAAAATGGTATGAGACTCACTGTATCCTCTGATAAATGGATTGTACCAAGCAGTAATAACACCATTGAGGACGCATTAAAACAAAGAAATTTGCTTGAATCTTACAACGAACGAATTGCTGAATTAAACAAGTTTAATGAGCAATTTGACTCAATGTTTGTTACAATGAATAATGGAAAGGCCAAGGAAAATTCTTTGGAGTGGCACACATTAAATATTTACTTGTCGTTTAGGCTGAATGGAATTGGTGAATTGGATAATGAAGAAAAGCAAAAACAAATGGCACAAGCTATTGCAGACCTTTATAAGCAGTTGCTTAAGTTATCCGAATTTTACGGTAAAACGCATGCAGTTTAGTTTGGCTAGACTGATATACGTTATAATATCTATATATGGCTTATAATCATAAATTGGAAATGGCTACCTTATTTAGAAGTTGTAATTCATTGGAACAAGCCAAAAGTGCTAAATGATAATGTGAAAGAGCCTGAAAACGTGCTCTACACCGTATATGGCGATTCGCATATTTATGGTAGGAATGTTTTGCTATATATTGGACAAAAATCAAAATCTGCAAATGAAAGGATGTTACAACATTTGATGTCATTTATTGGTTTTGCAAATAATTTGAGCTATCAAATTGGTACAGTAAGTGAGGTTGTTGAGTTAACAATACCCGTATCAATCTTAATTGCCAAGCACAAGCCATGTTTAAACAGTCAATGTTTGTATATGGTTTCTGCCAAAGCACGGTCATAAAAAATAATCATAATCAACAACGGTCACAACGGCATGCTAAAAACCTGCTGGGCTAATTATTGGTGGGTTGATTAAGTTTTTCCATTGGTTAACTTTCACGGTCACTTCTCACGTCTGAGGACGTGAAGTGCACCGTTTTATATATTGAAGTGCACCGTGCTATTCAGCACCATAGTTCTGAGTGGAGCCGTTGCAGATCTTGTAATCACAATTTGATAGTGGGTTGGAAACACGCTCAGTGCTAAAATCAATTGAACTGTTCGGAATTACCGAACAGTTGAATCTTCTTGCAATTCACCTTCCTTAAAAACATTCTAATATGCTCGCTAATGGTTGATTTTGCTCTGCCAAAAAGCTGATATAGATGTTACTATGTCATGTCAATCAAACTTGAAGTTAAGTTAACCAACCCATCTTCTACTGCTTTAGCAACGTGCGATTTATTTATGCTATGGTAGTACATTTTGTATTCTAAAATAAGTTCGGCCAAACTATGGTTAGCTGCGTTCCACTTCTTAAGAAATTCAACCTTTTCATCTATTGTAGTTTGACTATATTCAGTTGAATAAGGATCTAATACAGTGCGAAAAGTTCTGTGTTTCCACATACTTCCATTGCCAAACAACTGATCTAATTTTTCTTGGTAGTCCATTTTATAAATTTAGCGATTAACTTAAATATGTTGGATAAAAAAGGCCGAGCTCAGCTCGACCTTCTATTAAATTGAATTGATGTTTTACTGACTTATGCCAGTATCAACTTGCGCTTGCTTAAACATGGCTTGTTGCATGCGCTTTTCACTTGTTCTCTTTTTGCCTCTAAAGAGTAGGTAAAGGTTAAAGAAAACCATGATGCCTAAAAACACTGATAGTATGCCCACCTTGGTACTTAATATTTCAAAAACATCTTTGTGTTGGCTAACTCCACGTTCGTAAATTTTCATTATTGATAGGGCAAAGCCAAGGGTCATTAAGTAGAAACCTACTTTAAACAAGTGGTTGGTGCTATCTGCCATTTCTTTTCGTCCCCTAAAAATATCTACCATAAAGATTAGGGAGTTTTTAAAGAAAATGCGTGCCACTAATAGGGTTAAAATGATGGCTATGGGTAAATAAATGATGTATGACGTTACTATTAAGTCTTTCATTATATTGATTTAGTTATTAAAAAGTTTTAAAATTTTTGCTTTATGCTTACTTAAAGCGGTTAGTATAATAATGTTGTTAAAGTGCAATGCTCCTAGCAGCAGCAGAATGATACCGATTTTTAAAGTAAGGGTTTCGAATAAATCTGCTCTATTTACTACTGTGTTGAAACTGCTAATGCTTATGGCCACATAACCTAGATTAACAAGGTAGTAACTGGTCAATAGAATATTGCTTACCGTTTTGGTAAAATTTTCGTTTTCAAACAGGTTGTTAATGAGCACCATTCCTTTTTTATGCAAATCGTGACCAACAAAAACTGTTATTAAAAAACAGGTGATTAAGTAAATGGTATATGCGATCCAGTTGTACATATTTTTTGTTTGTTGTTTTACTATTTTAACCCTAAACTTGCGCTTAAAGCTTGTTCTTTTTCCATTAGGCTTCTGCATAAAACAAAACCGTAGCTATGGCTATGCTTGAATTTTTTGAATTGCCTAATTAAAAAATAACTTCACTTTAATTGTGTAACCTTAGAATCAAAATAGTAATGCAAATATACACAAAAGTATCTAAACTTTCAAAAACTACTGAAAGATATGTAAGTTGATAGTGTCTTGGTTAAGGCCAGTCAGTTTTAAAAGTCGGGTGGAAACACCGGACAGCATTCGAACCGTCTCTTCTCAGAACTAAGGTTCTGAATAACACTGGGAAGATATTAAGCTACTCAAGGGTTACTTAGTGTGTCTTTGTGTGCCTTTGTGGTATAGCTTTTATGATGTTGTTGGTTGTTTCACAAACTTTCTCATTGGGGTATTAAGTTTCACAAAGTTTTCTGCAAAAAAAAAGAGCAACCTTTCGATTGCCCTCTTCACTCTTAATCTTTTCTGAAAAGCACGGTGCACTTCACGACCTCAAACGTGAGAAGTTAACTTATTGCACAATAACACTCCGCTTTTCAATATCACTTGCTATAAAAATACCTACAGCACCATTGTCAATATTTGGTGGCACGTTGGCTGGTGCGCCATCAAACAGGCCACCTCTAAATTGTGTTTCTAAAAACAAGGCGTTTAAATAATCGTAAGTTTCTTCTGTAATAGAATATTGTTCTAACTCTACGGTGTCTCCGATTTCGGCTTCAAATTCAAACATATCTGCTTCACCAATGTAGTTTCCATTTACTAGGTCATCTTCTACAAAAAACCATTCGCTTGCCGTATCTGTGTAATATACTCCATTAATGGTCATCTTCCACATGTAATATTCATTTGGTGTTGGCGACTCTTGCATCCAAGCGTATAATGTATAATATTCAATGGTGTCTCCATCCTCAATATCCACATCAAACTCAGTAGCTAGTGAATCTATTGGTAACAAGGGCGAAATATATTGAGGTGTAGATTTATGTTCCTTACCATCATAATTAATATTAAGTATATAGGATTTACCTACAACAGCTTGATAAGTTGGGGGTGTATAATACATACCCGGAGTGCTTTCGGTAAGTGTTTCTAAACTAGATCCATCACTTATGGTAACTGTTGCTCCAGTTGCAACATCTGGAGTGCCAGGAGTGAAATAATCTGTTGTTAAGGTAAGTTTTACTAAATGGGCTTTTGCTTCAGTTGTTAACTGTGCATCAACTACCATTCTCACATTATCATCAGAGTTAAGTTTTAAATCTATTTGCTTTGTACATGCACTTAAAAGCAGCCCTAAAATTGATATATATATAATTGATTTTTTCATTGGTTTATAGTTTAAAGTTCCAGGTTAATGCTGGTAAAATTGGAAAAATGTATGTTTTGTTTGCTACTTGCTGTTCGGGGTTGTCATCATCTTCACCAAAAGAAACGGTGTAAGCATTGTAACGATTGTAAACATTATAAACAGAGAAATTTAAATCCCAAAAATATTTTCTTCCTTCTTTTTCTTTGTTTTTTAATGTTAGCCCTACATCACCTCTATGGTAGTGTGGCATGCGCTCAGCATTTCTGTCGGAATACACTGGCACAGTTAATCCATTATAAGTAAACTTACCAGTTGGGTAGGTAACGGCTCTACCAGTTGCATACACCCAATTGGCCGATAGCATTACTCGTTTGCTCAGCTCATAGCTTAATACCAAAGAGGCATCATGTGTTTTATCCCAAGTGGCATTGTACCATTCTCCGCTATTAATTTCTGGTATTTTCCTTTCAGTTTTAGCTAAAGTGTATGACAGCCATCCTGATAAACGACCTTTATTTTTCCTAACTAAAAATTCACTACCGTAAGCTCTTGCATCTCCAAAACGCAACTCACCCTCAATGTATTCATTCAATAATAACGCTGCATGATCTTTAAAATCAATTGCATTTTGATTGTTTTTATAATACACTTCAATTGAGCCTTCATACGTATTTTCTTCAAAGTTTTTAAAGTAGCCAACAGCAATTTGATCCGCAATTTGAGGTTTAACATTTTTGCTACTTGGGAACCAAATATCTAATGGACTGCTGCTAATTCCGTTACTAGCCAAGTGCACATATTGCGCCATACGATTATAACTCATTTTAACCGAACTGGTTGGTGATAGTGTATATTTTAAACCGAGTCTTGGTTCAAAATGGCCGTAGCTATTGTAAAACTCATTTTTTTCATAAGTAGTGGTGTCGCTAACATCAAAATTTTCATCATATGAGTAAACGTTGCTCTTGGCTACATTGTTAAAATGGCTATAGCGCAACCCATATAAAGCTGAAAACTTATCGGTTATTTTTTGCTCATTGCTTATGTAAGCTGCACTTTCTAAAGCTGCATTTTCGGGTATTTTAAATTCATTGAAAATAGATGTACTACCAACACCTTTAATAACTCCTGGGTTAAACTCATGATAAGTAGTTATGGCGCCTAGCTTAAGTGTGTTTTTTGGATTGATAAAGAAGTTGTAGTCTAATTTAGCTGAATAATCTTGTATGTCAGACTTCCAACTAAAACCGGTTGCTCCGCCAGTTACCCCTAAATTGTAATCGTACTTGCTGTATATAAAGGTAAGGTTAGAGAAAATTTTATCATTGTAAACATGATTCCATCTTGTGGTTGCTGTTGCATTTCCCCAATCAAATCCAAAATCTCCTCCACCAAAAACATCATCACCAAAATATCCTGAAACAAATATTCTGTCATTTTCGCCCAACTTAAAATTGGCTTTGGCATTTAAATCATAGAAGTATGCTTTGTTTCGTCTTATGGAAGTATCCTTTGCAAGGCGCAAAAACTGATCGGCATAAGTTCTTCTGCCTGACAGAATGAAAGAACTTTCACCCTTTTGTATAGGACCTTCAAAAGTCAATCGAGATGATATGGTACCAATGCCACCTGTAAGTGCGTATTTCTTTTTGTTGCCATCTTTCATTCTTATATCTAAAACTGATGATAAGCGTCCGCCATATTCGGCAGGTATACCACCTTTGTAAACCTGTACATCTTTGATAGCATCAGGATTAAATACAGAGAAAAACCCGAGTAGGTGAGAAGCATTGTAAACAGGAGCTTCATCTAGCAAAATTAAATTTTGATCTACTGAGCCTCCACGCACATTAAAACCACTTTGGCCTTCACCAGTAGAAGAAATACCAGGTAACAACTGAATGGCTTTTATTAAATCAACCTCACCAAACACGGCAGGTATCGTTTTAATTTTAGTCATTTGCAACTGCTCTTTACTCATTTCAATGCTCTCAACATTTGCATTTTCTTTTTGGCCAGTAATAACCATTTCCTTAATTAAGGTAGCTCCAACGCCAAGCTCAATGTCCATTTTTACATTTTCGGTTAAGGTTATGGTTTTGTCGATTGGCTCAAATCCTACAAATGAATATTTAACATTGTAGGTTCCTGCAGCTAGGGTTATTGAATAAAATCCGTATAAGTTGGTAACTGTTCCACTACCCAATTCTTTTACAAAAATGTTTGCTCCAATAAGGGTTTCACCATTAGATGCATCAGCTATGGTGCCGCTAATGGTGTGTTTTTCAACACTTTGCCCAAAAAGGGAGAAAGTGATAACTAGTCCAATTAGACCAGATATTAGATGTTTCATAAGGGTTTGTTTTTTATGGTATGCTAAAAAGACATATTCCAAACGCAAAGGTTGCCTGAATTATATATTTTAATAATAGTTTATGACCAATCTCATCATATTATCGACTAAAATTGTGGGCTATAGGTGCATCAGCATTTACTACATTCCCTTATTTTTGGAAAAATTTTAATCATGGTCGATCATTTATTTACACTCTTAATGCTTATCATTTTGCAAGCTGTTTTAGGTTTTGATAATCTGTTGTACATCTCTATCGAATCAAAACGTGCTCCGCTAGAAAAGCAGAGTTATGTGAGAAGAATGGGGATAGGGCTTGCCATAGTTTTCAGAATTGTATTGTTATTTCTATTGCTTAAGGTGATATCGGTGTTTCAAGAACCCTTTGAATGGTTGACCCTAAATACGAGTTGGATAGAGTTTAAGTTTAATCTGGTTAGTTTAATAACCTTGTTTGGAGGTGCCTTTATTATATACACCGCGATAAAGGAGATATGGCACATGATGAATATTAAATTGGAAGGGCAAAATAAAAAGAAGAAAAATTCAGTAGGAAAAGTTATAGGTCTAATCGTTTTTATGAATTTGGTGTTTTCATTTGATTCTATTTTGAGTGCTATGGCATTGGCCAAAGATGAAGCTAATGGTGGATATGTCGAATGGGTTATGGTTGTGGCAATTGTGGTGAGTGGAATATTGATGATTTGGCTTGCAGACAAGGTTTCTGCCTTCTTGGAAAAAAATAAGTTATATCAAGTGCTGGGCTTGTTTATACTTTTTATAGTAGGTATAATGCTGGTAACAGAAGGTGGCCATGAAGCCCATATTAAATTATTTGGCCAAGCTATTGAGGCAATGAGTAAAACCACATTTTACTTTGTAATTGCCATTTTAGTGGTAATTGATATGGTACAAGGAAGGTACCAGAAAAGGCTATTGGCTCAAAAAGCACATGCTGATGCGTTGTTGGAAAAAGAAGAAGGTGTTGCCTAATGTAGGTTAGCTTGAAATACGATAACTCGCTTTGTTTTAATCAATTTGCCCAACCGGTTAACCACATAAGTTTACCGGATAAATTTACATTCCCATTTTACTATTTGGAGCATGAGCTTACTAAAATAGCAGCAAGTCAGATTCAGCAATACTTGACTGCTCAAAAAGTTTGGAAACATGACTTTGGCATAGCAAAAGAAACCGAAACTTCACTTGGAAAAATGTTTGGAGTTTTGGTGGTGAAAAATCAGCATAATGAAGTAGGCTTTTTGGCTGCATTTTCAGGAAAAATGGCCAACCAAAATTTGATTAATGGCTTTGTACCTCCAATTTTTGACAGACTAGATGAAGATGGTTTTTTCATAAAAGAAGAAACAGTTATTTCTAAAATTAACGATCGAATAAAGTTAATTGAAGAGCACCCTGAGTTAGTAAAGTTGAAGGTTGAGAAACAATTGGCAACAGAAGATGCGCAAAATAATTTGGATTTATTTAAAAAAGAGTTCAAAGCGAAAAGACAGACTAGAAGAGAGGCTAGAAGAAATGCAAAGGGTACTGTTTCTGATTTGGAATATGAAGCATTGCATTTAAAACACAAAAAGGAGAGTTACAAACAACAACAGCAAATCAAATTGTTAGAGGCTGAATTGCACAGCATAAATGAGTTATATAATAACCAGCTTGCGACTTTTACAAATCAGTTAGCTGAACTTAAGAAAGAAAGAAAAGAAAGATCGGCATTATTGCAAAAACAACTTTTCGAACAGTACAACTTTTTAAATGTTAAAGGAGAGGTTAAAAATGTAATATCACTTTTTAAAGAAAAAGCACAACCACCTTCAGGCGCAGGCGATTGCTGCGCACCAAAGTTGTTGCAATATGCTTTTGAAAATGATTTGAAACCAATTTGTATAGGAGAGTTTTGGTGGGGTATTTCTCCAAAATTGGAGGTTAGGCACCATGGAGTTTTTTATCCTGCTTGCCGCAGCAAATGTGAACCTATATTGGCTCACATGTTATTGGGTTTAAATGTAGAAGATAATCCTTTGGCACAAGCTGGTGAAATACAATTTGATGTAAAAACACTTTTTGAAGACAAGGATATCGCAGTAATAAACAAGCCTGCTGGAATGTTGTCGGTGCCGGGTAAATCCATTGAAGCATCAGTTTATTTAACCATAAAATTGAGATACCCCAATGCAACAGGACCAATAATTGTACATAGGTTAGATATGTCAACTTCTGGTATAATGGTAATTGCAAAAACTAAGGAAGCGCACAAAGCATTGCAAAAGCAATTTTTAAATAAGCAGACCAGTAAAAAATATGTAGCCTTGTTAGATGGTGTTTTAGCTGAAGAAAAAGGAGAGATTGACCTTCCTATTAGAGTAGATTTAGATGATAGGCCAAGGCAGGTTGTTTGTTATGATTATGGTAAACCTGCTAAAACACAATGGGAAAAAGTTAAAGTAGCTAATAACAAAACGTTGGTGAACTTTTATCCTGTTACCGGAAGAACGCATCAATTGCGTTTACATGCTGCGCACAAACAAGGTTTAAATGTGCCCATAGTGGGTGATGATTTATATGGGAAAAAAGGCAACAGACTAATGTTGCATGCACAGGAGCTTGGATTTAAACATCCAATAAGTGGCAAGCAACTAAGTTTTAAATGCGATTGTGAGTTTTAGAAACTACATGTTTGAGTTTAGAGCAACTAAGGATTACTCTTGGCAACCTGGCTATGTATTTCGTTAACCGTCATTAAAGCGGCAGATCCATACCAAGGGTGCAACTCCATAACTAAACTACCTGCTATTATTGCGGGATCAGTTTCTGTTAAGGCCTTGGCTTCTTCTATTGTTTTAACATTAAAAATGTAAATGCCACGCGTTTCACCATCATCTAAAAAAGGTCCTGCCAATACCAACTTGCCTGCTGCGGCCATTTTACCAATATTTTCCAAATGTGCTTTTTGCAACTCCATTGCTTCTTCATTGGATAAGTCTCGGTTAGGTCCTTTTTTTAAATACGCCAAAACGTATTGCTTCATGCCGTAATCATCAGCACCTAATTTTTTCGCTAGGCTATCATCATATTTAGAGATGTCTTGTGCTATCATTTCATCTTTTTAGCTGCTATCGCAATCGCCAAAGCTTCACTAACCCAAAGGCTAAGTTTAGCTTTATCATCAATTACAACTTGCGGCACCACCCAATATGGCATACCCTTGCCTTTGTTTCTTGGGTTAAAGTTGGTCATGCCAGCCTTAATGTATTTTTCGCAATCTTCATCATTAGAGCGCAAGTAAAAAACATCATCTTTTACCATGCCAAACACAATTCTATTTACTTGAAAAGCATTGGCACCGAACATCTTTCGATTATCAAAGTCAATTACTTCCGCTAGTTTTTTTCGTATTTCTTCAAGCATTTATATATGTTTTAGAAATGACCAAAATCTTCTTTTGGTTAGGTACTCGGCATGTTTTTCATAATTATATGCCTCTCGTTCAAACGAAATGTTTCTATAAGCTTGATAACGATTGCGGTACTTAATTAATCGCACTAAATATTCAGTTAAATACCAAATGTAAAAGGGTAGCACAAGCATTTCAATTTGTTGGCGTAAATGTATTTTTTCGTGATTTAAAAGCACCTTGTTTTCAGCGGCATCTTTATCTTTTAAAATAATAAATGGCCAAAGCGTTATACCAGTGGCAAAGCCAGCCGTTACAATCTTCATAAATCGTTTACTAATTAATATCACGCCCATCTGTAAGGTAAATAGTATCTACTGTTCCATTAATATAGGATTTATGCATCAATAATTTCCCAGAATCATCCCATCTTTTAACACTACCATGTGGTTTGCCTTGCCTGTAATGTTGCTCAACATACAATTGATTATTTATATGCCTCATCTCAAATCGGCCTTCTTCTAAGCCATCTTTAAAATAAAATTTGCGCTCGCTTACTCCGTTTTTGTAATGGCCCAATAAACTATCAGCTAAGCCGTTGCTAACATAATAGCTAAGTATGGTAGTTGAGGCAATATTAGATCGTTCAGTTATTTTGCCAGTATATTTTTGATTTTTATAATAGAAAACTGTTCTATTTTCTACTAGCTCAAGTTTAACTTTTGAAATGTCAATTTCACTTGGGGGTTCGCATGCAAAAATGCAAAATCCTAAAGCGATTATAGTAAGAATGCTAGATTTATTAACGAGTTAATTTTTTAGTTCTCTCTAAACGACCTTCATTGCGCTTTACATCAGCTTCTAAGTTATTTAGTTTAACATCAGCCATCTTTAATTTTTCCATTTTTAACTTAAAATCTTGTGCCGAAATTTCTTTATTCTCATATTGCGCTTCAACCTTGGTTCTAAGTTTATCAATTTTTATGCGATTTTCTTTTATACTTGCTTTACTGGTACCAATGGTTTTTTCTGATTTGTCTTCAGCAACTTTTGCTTTACTTTTAGCTTCAGCAGCTCTTTGTTGACCAAATTCTTTGCCTTTTAAATCGCCTTTGTTCTTGCCATAAGCATTGCCATTGTTAGATTTCTCAGCCTTGTCTTTTTTCACCTTGTTATCATCACCATGATCATGGTCTTTGTGATGTCCTTTTCCTTTTTTCTCGCTATGGTCATGGTTATCATGCCCTTTACCTTTTTTATCATTCACATCAGCATCATGTTTATGCGCCTTGTCAGCTTTGTTTCCATGTTCTTTGGCCTTTTCCATCCCTTTATTTGCCTTTTCAATTGACTTTTGAGCTTTGTCTTCAACTTTTTGGATTGATTTATCAGCTTTCTCAATGCCCTTATTCGCTTTAGTAGCGCTTTTGCCTTTTGTTTTGGCCGCTTTATCTTGTCCCTTATTTTGGGCTTTCTCCATATTCTTATTGGCCTTGTTTTTAGCCTTTCCAGGTTGAGCCGATAATGGTGCAGAAGCAATAAATAGCATTAGGGCAGTGCTAAAAATTAAAGTGGTTAAATATTTCATTATGGTTTAATTTAAATGTCTTTTAGCAACGCATCAATTTCTTTTTCGGTTGCTTTTGTTTTGGTTTCCAAATCGGTAGCCGATTGTTTAAGTTTAGTTGCTGCACTATCAATTTGCTCAATTTTCTGAGTTTCATTGTCAGCTTTACTTGTCTCACCGTTACATGAGGCAAAAAGAATGCCAACAAGCAGCAAAACGGCAAGTAGGAGTTTACATTTCATTCGTTTGAGGTTTCCTTAAAGATAACTACAATTTTTTAAAGCTTAAACGGTTACAGCAAGTTATTAGACTTAAGCAAACACTCAGCATACTCCAGCATTGGCTCACTATCATAAACAATTGCGCCACCGACTTGCTTTGATAAATAATGGGTTTCGGCATTGAACAATATGCTCCTAATAACTACATTAAAATCAAAACCACCATTGGGGGTGATGTAACCAATGCTACCAGAATACAAACCTCTTTGAGTTTTTTCATATTGCTCAATGTGTTCCATTACAATGTGCTTGGGCGCGCCAGTCATTGAGCCCATAGGAAACATATTTTCAATGGCTTTTATAAAATGTATGTTTGGTTTTAGTTGTCCTGTAACAGTTGATATCATTTGATGATATGCGTTAAATGATTGTACCTCAAACAATTCATCTACTTTAACACTGCCTATTTCACAGCTCTTGCTTAAGTCATTCCGCATTAAGTCAACTATCATTACATTTTCAGCCCTATCTTTTTCTGAATTTTTTAATTGATTGATTTGACTTTCATCTTCCAATGTACTCGCTCCTCTACCTATAGTACCTTTCATGGGTTGGGTAATAATTGTTTCGCCTTTTTTGGTAGCAAATCTTTCTGGACTAAAACATAAGGCATAGTTTTGATTAACCTTAAAATAGGAGGAAAATGGATTTTTAAACTGCTCATTCAAACTGCAAAAAGTTGAATAGGGATTGAAGTTTTGGTTGGTACTAAAAAACTCTTGACAGAAATTTATTTCATAAAAATCGCCATCAATAATGTGCTGCCTCAACTTTTCTACGGTTTCGCAATAATGCTCTTTGGTCATTTTATGCTGCCACTCAACTTTTGTTAGGTCCGTGTATTCAACTTTAGTTGAACTAATTTGTTGAAAGATATTTTCAATCTCGGCTTTATCCTCTCCTAAAATGTTTAGACCATCAGAATTTACGATAATCACAAATTGGGGTTGGTAAAAGTAGAGTTCAGGAAAATTTAAATTGTCTTCATTGTTAGATGTAAGCGAGTGAATTTCATTTTTTAAATCATAGCTTAAAAAGCCAAACGCCCAATCTTGAATGTCATCATAAAAATTTTGAATTTTTTGAAAAGCACTGTTGCCTATAGGTAAATGTATTTCTTTTTTAACCCCAACACCAGCCAACATTTCGAAACTTGAATATGGGTCGGCTTTAAAATTATTAGAATCTAGTAGGCAAAATGTGCTTTCTTTCTTTGAAAAATGGACCAATTGATTTTTAAAATGGCGTACATCTTCAATTGAAAAATTTACACTTACTCTATCGGTCATTTATAACTAAAACGGCTATTAAGCTGTTTGTAAATCTTTTACAATTATTTGATTTCTGCCAGGGCCAATAGAAACAATATTTATTGGCAGCTCCATACTATCTTCTATATAGCGCAAGTAGGTAAATAAGTTTGCAGGTATGTGCGTAAAGTCATCAATGGCATTAAAATCTCCCGACCATCCATCAAAATCTTTGTAAACAGGTGTAATGTCATTATCTTTTATGCTGTGCGGTAATTGCTCAGTTTCTTGTCCATTTATCTTGTATTTGGTGCAAAGGCTAACACTATCAAATTCATTTAACACATCAGCTTTAGTAACGATTAATTCAGTAACACCATTTAGCATGGAGGCATACTTTAGTGCAGGTAAATCTATCCAACCGCAGCGTCTAGGTCTGCCAGTTGTTGCGCCAAACTCCCCACCAGCTTTTCTAATTTTTTCTCCCATGGCATCATGCAATTCCGTAGGAAATGGGCCTGCTCCAACTCGTGTGCAGTATGCCTTGGTTATACCATAAACCTTTTGGATTCTACTCGGTGGCACACCTAAACCGGTGCATACCCCAGAGGTTGTTGTGTTGCTAGATGTTACAAAAGGGTAAGTGCCATAATCTACATCTAACATGCTTCCTTGTGCACCTTCAGCCAATACTTTTTTACCTTCTTTTAGGTGGTTATTTATGAAATATTCACTGTCTATTAAATTAAGTTTTCTCAAGTTTTCAATACTATCAAACCACTGTTTTTCTTCCTCTTCTACATTAAATTCAAAATCATAAATACTTAATAAGTTTAAATGTTTTTGCTTGAGCGCTTCATAACGCTTTTTAAAGTTGGGGTGTTCAATATCTCCAACTCTTAAGCCATTTCTGCCAGTTTTATCCATATAAGTTGGGCCAATGCCCCTAAGGGTTGAACCAATTTTCTTTTCACCTTTTGAGTGCTCTTTGGCTGCATCTAAAATTTTGTGGGTAGGCATAATTAAATGCGCTTTACGAGATACATACAATCGCTCATTTACATTAACGTTGTTGCTAGCAACTAAAGCAATTTCCTTTTCTAAGGTACATGGATCAATTACTACACCATTGCCTATTACATTCATTAGCCCTTCTGAAAAAATGCCACTTGGTATGGTATGTAAAACAAACTTTTCGCCACCTAATATTAAGGTATGGCCTGCATTTGGGCCTCCTTGAAACCTTGCAATAATGTCATATTTGGGAGCTAGATAATCCACAATTTTACCTTTACCTTCATCCCCCCATTGTAGTCCTAATAATACGTCAACTGTCATTTAATAAAAATTAGTGTAGGTTGTAAATATCTAATTAATTTATAACAAATCTCTACCATTGCTATATGAGATTATACATGTTTTATAAACATTTTGTTACTTAAGTTCAATTTCTTTTTTCTTTTGGCAAGTGCCACATACTCCATACATGTTTAATGAATGATGAGTTATGGTAAAGTTCAAAAGCTCTCCCATCATGGTTTGTATTTGTTGTATCCGTGGGTCGCAAAACTCCACAACTTTTTTACATTCAATACAAATTATATGGTCGTGCTGTTTGCGCCCAAATGATTTTTCATACTGGGCTAAGTTTTTTCCAAACTGATGTCTTTTAACTAAATCGCAATTAACCAATAGTTCCAATGTATTGTATACGGTTGCTCTGCTAACGTTAATATCTTTATTCTTCATTTCAAAGTATAAAGCATCTGCATCAAAATGATCGTTTCGGTTATAAATTTCATCTAATATTAAAAAGCGTTCAGGCGTTCTTCTCTGTCCATTTTTTTCTAAAAAGGCTGAAAATATATTCCTAACCTCAACCATAACAACGGGGTTTGCAGTATTATTCATAAGGTTAGTTTTCAAATCTTGTAACGCTTAACACTCCGTTAATAGATTTTAGTTTTTTCATTAACCGTTTTAACTGTTTGGTGTCGTTTACAAATATCATAATCATGCCTTCAAACACACCATCATTGCTTTCAATTGATATGGACCTAATGTTAACTTCATGTTCACCCGAAATTATGTTGGTAAGCTTGTTAACCAAACCCATATCATCAATCCCTTTTATTTTTAAGCCAGTTAAAAATGCAATTTCGTGGCCTTGTACCCAGCGTGTTTTAACAATACGGTAACTATAGTTACTCATCATTTGTACAGCATTAGGGCAATTGGCTCGGTGTATCTTAATGCCATCACCAATGGTAATAAATCCAAATACATCATCACCGGGTATAGGTGTACAGCACTTGGCCATTTTATAATCAATATCACTCATGCCATCAAAAAGTACTACTTCTGCGTTGTGCTTTAGTTGTTTTTTTATAGCATTGTCAATCTCATCAGCCTCTTCAGGTATATGCGGTGTAACTTTACTAGGCACGTCTAACTTACCATTTTTATTCTCTAAAATATCAAGTGCCTTTTTTTGAATTTTTCCTTCAGCAATGTCGTAAAAGAAATCGAGTGATGTTTTGTAGTTAAAGTAGTTTAGTAAAATTGCCAAATTCTCTTCCGTTAATTTAAATTTTAGTTTGGCTAGTTTCTTTTCCACTATAAGCCTACCTGCCTGGCTAACTTTGCGTTTTTCTTCACGTAGTGTAGCGCGAATTTTACTCTTGGCTTTACCGGTAGTTACAAAGTTGAGCCAATCTTCATTTGGCTTTTGTTTATTGGAGGTAATAATTTCTACCTGGTCGCCATTATTTAGTTTATGACTAAGCGGTACTAATTTATGGTTAACCTTAGCTCCAATACATTTGCTACCAATATCTGTATGTATATCAAAGGCAAAATCTAAAGCAGTTGAGTTTCTTGGAAGTACTTTTAAATCGCCTTTAGGCGTAAAAATGTACATCTCTTTATTAAATAAATTAAGCTTAAAATCGTCTAAAAAGTCTAGTGCATTGCTCTCGGGGTTGTTTAGCATTTCTCTAATCTTACTCAACCAAACATCAGTTGATGCTCCTTCATTTCCCTCATGGTCTTCTTTATACATCCAATGAGCTGCATATCCTTTTTCGGCAATTTCATCCATTCGTTTGGAGCGAATTTGTACTTCAACCCATCTACCTTTTGGCCCCATAACGGTAGTATGTAAACTTTCGTAACCATTGGCTTTTGGGGTAGAAATCCAATCGCGTAAACGATTAGGGTTGGGTGTGTAAATGTCAGTTATGGCAGAATATGCTCTCCAACATTCTGATTTTTCATTTTCAAGGCTAGTATCGATAATAATTCTTATGGCAAATAAATCATAAACTTCTTCAAACTCCACACCTTTGTTTTTCATTTTATGCCAAATAGAAAAAATTGACTTTGGTCTACCATAAACTTTACATGTTATGCCTTCACCTTCCATAGCAACCTTTACTGGCTTAATAAAGTCAGAAATATACTTTTGCCTTTCCCGTTTTTTCTGCTCTAATTTTTTGGCAATCATCTTATAGGTTTCAGATTCGAGATATTTCATACTCAAATCTTCCATTTCGCTTTTAATGGCATACAATCCTAAACGGTGCGCTAATGGAGCATATATATATAGCGTTTCAGACGATATTTTTTGCTGCTTGTTTTTCGGCATGCTATTAAGCGTGCGCATGTTATGAAGTCGGTCGGCAATTTTTATTAATATAACTTGCACATCATCTGCAAGGGTTAATAAAATTTTCCTGAAGTTTTCTGCTTGTGCACTTGTATTTACATCAAATACCCCCGAAATTTTAGTTAACCCATCAACAATGCGCATAACATTATTGCCAAACTCTCTCTTTAAATCTTCTAAGGTTACTTCAGTATCTTCAACCACATCATGCAGCAGCGCACAAATAACAGCTGTTGGTCCAAGGTTTATTTCTTTTACAGATATGCGGGCAACTTCAAGAGGATGTAAAATGTATGGTTCGCCCGACTTTCTGCGCATGCCTTGGTGTGCTTCTAATGACATTTCAAAAGCCATGCGAATTTGCTTTTTTTCGCTTTTTGTAAGTGGCTTGGGGAAAGATCTTAACAAATACCGATACTGATTGAGAATTTCCTTACGCTCAACTTCTTCATTAAATCCTAATAACTTATCTGTAATGGGCATTAACTATATGTATTATGTTCTCTAATTATTGAACCAATCTAAACTGAAAACAGTTTTGATTAAATTATATAATGAAATTAAGTTAAAAATGGCTTTTAAAGTTAATACTTGATTGAAAAGTAAAAAAAGCTATTTTTGCAAACCGATTTTTTACGGGTGTGGCGGAATTGGTAGACGCGCTAGATTTAGGATCTAGTGCCGCAAGGCGTGGGGGTTCGAGTCCCTTCACCCGTACAAATTAACGAGCGTAGGGCAAGAAGTTTATCCCGATTAACTATCATAACTTTGATAAAATGTTAGTCGGGAAGTCCCTTCACCCGTACTTTTAAAGGGCTGATGGCTATTGGTCATTGGCCTTTTTAATCAATATTAATTGTAGAAATTACAATAACACAATGCAAATAACACAAGAAGAAAAAGGAAACAATACAGCAGTATTAAAAGTTGTTGTAGAACCTCAAGATTATCAACCAAAAATTGATACAACACTTAAGGATTATAGAAAAAAAGCCCAGTTAAACGGCTTTAGAAAGGGCATGGTGCCATTGGGTGTAATAAAGAAAATGTATGGCCAGCAAGTGCTTGCTGAAGAAATGGGTAAAATTTTACAAGAATCGATTAACAAATATATTGATGAAAATAAAATAGCCATATTAGGTCAGCCTATGCCCATAACTGATGAAAACTTGGAATTAGACATTTATAATTCTCAGGAATATACATTTAATTATGACTTAGGTTTAGCTCCAGAAGTTGAGGTGAAAGCGCTAGATAAAAACCCAAAGTTTACCAAAAATATTGTTGAAATTGATGATGAAATCATTAATGAAGAAGTTGGACAACTACAAAAGAGATACGGTAAGGCAGCTGAAGCTGATAAAGTAGAAGCAGATGATGTTTTGGCTGTAACTTTTATTGAGTTGGACGATAAAGGTGAGGTAAAAGAAGGTGGAATTATGCACGAAACCACCATAAGTGATGTGTTGTTTAAAACAAAAAAACTTAAAGACGAACTAAAAGGTAAGAAGGTTAAAGATGAATTAACTATTGATCTTTATAAAGATATTGATAGAGAACCAGCATTGATTGAAAAGCACATTTTAGGACTTAAAGATGGAGCGCCAGATGGCATGTCTTCTACTTTTAAGTTTAGGATTGATAAAATTACTAGGGTTGAAAATGCTGAGTTAAATCAAGAATTTTTTGATTCTATTTATGGTCCAGGAACTGTAAAGAGCGAAAAAGAGTTAAAAGAAAGGATAAAAACAGAATTGGAAAACCATTATTCACAAGGAACGGATAGACAGTTAAACAATGAAATTTTAAAGCATTTGATTGAGAACACTGAATGTGAGTTACCAGACGAGTTTTTAAAGAAGTGGATTAAATTTTCTAATGAAAAACCAATTACTGAAGAACAAGTAAAAAAGGAATACCCTGATTTTGCCAAAAGCCTTAAATGGAACTTAATAAGTGATAGATTGGCAAACAAATATGAGGTAAAAGTGGAAGCCGCTGATGTTAAAAGCCAAATGATGGACAATTTAAAAAAGCAGTTTTCTTTTATGGAAGCTGATGAAGGAAGTGAAAAGGCTTTGCAACTAGAACAGTATGTTGAACATCTTATGAAAGATCAAAAACAAGTAAAAGAAACGTATGACTTTTTATTTGAGAAGCAATTATTTGATAAATTACATGCTGAAGTAAGTATAAGTGAGAAAAAAATTGGCTGGAAAGAGTTTAACGAGCTAGTTAAAAAATAATACAAGAAAAAATTAAAATAAATGTCGCAACCAAACGGAGCAGAATTTAAAAAGTACGCAACAAAACATATGGGTATTAGCAGTACTACTGTTGAAGCATATACCAGTTCTATTGAAAATATGACAAGAACGGTAATTGAAGAACGCCCAATGCCTTTTAGGGAGGTTGATGTGTTTTCAAGATTAATAATGGATAGAATCATTTTTTTAGGATTACCTGTAGATGATTTGATTGCCAATGTTATTACGGCCCAATTGTTGTTTTTAGAGAGCTCAGATCCTGGAAGGGATATTTTGTTATATGTAAACAGCCCTGGCGGTAGTGTTTATGCAGGTTTAGGTATTTATGATACCATGCAATATATACAAAGTGATGTAGCTACTATTTGTACGGGTCTTGCGGCATCTATGGCGGCTGTGCTTTTGGCAGGCGGTGCTAAGGGTAAACGTTCGGCTTTACCGCATTCAAGAGTAATGATTCATCAACCATTAGGAGGTATTGGCGGCCAGGCTAGTGATATTGAAATTACTACCAACGAAATTTTAAAGATTAAGAAAGAATTATACGATATTATTGCCGAGCATAGCGGGCAAACCTTTGAAAAGGTTGAGAAAGATAGTGATAGAGACTATTGGATGAGAGCGCAAGAAGCAAAGGAATATGGTATTGTTGATGAAGTTCTAGGAAAAAAATCATCAGGAAATAACAAATAATTGTTAATTTGCTAAGCATTAATAAAAGGTAATGGCTAAAAATACAGATCACAGTTGCTCGTTTTGTGGACGTAAGAAGGATGAGGTTCAAATGCTTATAGCAGGTATTGAGGGCTATATCTGCGAAAATTGCGTTAATCAGGCACAACAAATTATTGATGAAGAATTATTTAAACAAGACAAAAAGTTTAAATTTTCTTTACCTAAAGTAGTTAAGCCAGTAGATATTAAAACTCATTTAGATCAATATGTAATTGGTCAAGATGATGCCAAAAAAGTATTGTCAGTAGCTGTTTACAACCATTACAAAAGATTAAATCAAGAAATTAGTGATGATGTAGAAATTGAAAAATCTAACATCATTTTAGTTGGCGAAACAGGCACCGGAAAAACCTTGCTTGCTCGCTCAATTGCCAAATACTTAAATGTACCTTTTACCATTGTAGATGCTACCGTTTTTACTGAGGCAGGTTATGTTGGAGAAGATGTAGAAAGTATATTATCTAGATTATTACAGGTATGCGACTTTGATGTTAAAGCAGCTGAAAAGGGCATTGTTTATATTGATGAGATTGATAAAATTGCACGTAAAGGTGATAATCCATCAATAACCCGTGATGTATCAGGTGAAGGTGTGCAACAATCATTGTTAAAGTTATTGGAAGGTACAGAAGTGCAAGTTCCTCCACAAGGTGGTAGAAAACACCCTGAGCAAAAAATGGTAAAAATAAACACCAACAATATTTTGTTTTTATGTGGTGGTGCATTTGATGGTATTGATAAAGTAATTGCTAGAAGAACTAGAAGAAATGTAATTGGTTTTTCAAAAGAAAGTGAAGCAAAAGTTACAGATGAAAGCATGCTCAAATATGTAAATGCGCAAGATTTAAAGGCATTTGGATTAATACCTGAGTTAATTGGTAGATTACCTGTAGTAACCTTTTTAGAGCCTTTAAGTAAAGATGCTTTAAAGGCCATTTTAGTGCAGCCGAAAAATGCCATTGTTAAGCAATATCAAAAATTGTTTGAAATAGAAAACATAAGTTTAAGCTTTACACCTGAAGCAGTAACATTTATTACAGACCAAGCTTATGAGTTAAAATTAGGCGCCAGAGGTTTGCGTTCAATATGTGAAGTTATAATGGTAGATGCAATGTATGAATTGCCTAGCCAAGAAAATGTAACAGAGTTTAGTGTTACATTAGAATATGCTACTAGCAAATTCGATAAATCTACTTTAAATAAGTTAAAGGTGGCTTAGCCAATTGGTAATCGGCAGCCAAACTCATTTCTCCTATTATTTGATTTAAGCTATGTTGTACTTGCTCATTTTGAGTAAGGCAATTGTTAATTCCTTCTCTAGATATATCTGAAAGAAACCTATTCATTGGTATAATAGGCTGTATTTTATGCACGCCTAGTTTGCCACTTGCAACAGTAACCTCTGTATTGGTTAGGTTTACCGTATGTACCTTTTCTTTAAATTTTTGAAGCAGTAAATTATAGCCTGAATTGGATTGGGCTTTGCGTGAATTGATTACAGCTGAAAATGGTGATGTAAGTTGAGAGCTATAACCGTTGTTTATATCCAACAAACTAGTTTGTCCATTTTTTATGGCAATAAATTTTACATCAAATTGTTCAGTCAATTTATGCTCATCTAAAAACTTTGCAAGTGCTGTATACATTAATTCAGCTGTTGTAACTCCATAATTATCGGTAACACCGGCATCCATAAATTGTCCAATGCCATTTATGTAGCCAGCAGAATTAATCCAAGGAAACCGAGCATTGAGCATTAAAGCATCAGAAAGTTTAATTGATTGAACATGGCTATGCTGGAATAAATCATCTTGCGTATGGTTTTGAAATGAAACCGGACTAATTAAAGTTTGTTTGCCATTAGAAACATTGGTTGTGTTAACCAAAAGCAAAGGTTGGACATTTGATTTGGCATTCCATATTTCGTAGAATGCTGCATCAAACAAGTTTTTATCCGTAAAAGAAACATTTGAAAATTGTCGGTTCCATTGGTTTTTTAAAATATCAGATCTATCGTTAAAAATACCTTTACCAAAACCCTTTATAAAATCGCCACCCATTAAACCAACTATTGAGTTAGACAAATAATTTTGCTCATAAAAACTATGTATAAACTCTTCTTTTTCAGCTCCAGTTAAATTGCTTTGCATTAAGTTAAAAAACAAACCATTGCCTACCATGCCGCCTGAAGCCCCAGAAAAGGAAATAACATGATGATTGAAAAAATCGCTACTATCGTTTTGATGCTGTAAATAATTGTTAACTAGCATGGTCCATAAACCAGCTCTTGAACCACCACCTTCTGATAAAACAATGTAAATGGGGTAGGGCTTTTCCTCTTTTTTAAATTGTGCCAGCCTACTAAGTTTTTCTTCATCACTTATCCATGTGCTAATATATTCGTTTACATTGGGTCTAATTACTTGATTTGTTGAAGCTGGTAAATCGACATGAAAATGTTTTTTATGCGGAAACGATATGCTAAACGTAATAAGTACTATTGCAAATAGCAGCAACTGAGCACCTTTACTTTGCAACTCTTTAATCCTACATAATATAGCAACAAAACTTATGGCAATTAATGCAACAAAACCTACAATTACGGGATTCACCTTTGCGGTAAGTACCGGATAAAATACAAGTAATAGGTAAAAAAGGGATATGCTTGTGCCAATTGCAAAAAATCCTTTTAACCAAAAACTTTCACTTCTTAGTTTTACAAATTTGACCCTAAAATTTAGCAATAAGAAAAATGATGTGCCTAATAACAACAAAGTGTAATACATTTTAGCAATGGGATTGTACTGCACAATTGAGTTGGTTTGCACTAATAGCAACAAGGCAATTATTGCACACGAAATTATTATGGAAATCGCAATAGCATATGGCTTTAATGCCTGCATTTTTACAGCAATAAACTTGTAAATACTCCTAAGGTTTAAGGCTATCAATAGTGTTATAATAGCTAATAATATATGGTTAGAGTTTACCGCATCACTGCCAGTTTTGTATAACGTTAAATGTAATTGCCTAATGCTAAAGGCGGGTATTAGAAAAATCGCAAAAGCAATTAACCTAGGCATTGTTTTGGCTAGGTGCGCTTTGGTTACTAGCTCGTTTCTATTTTCTTTTACGTTTACCTGATGATTTTTTAAAGCCAAATGTTCGGTTAAACTAAAACCCTTTTTTACCAACTCACTAAGCTTTATGCTTTTTGCGTTGGCAGGATGTAATATTTTAGGGCAAAACCAAGCCATAAAAGCTAAAAATGATAAGCCTAAGTAAAATGCTAGGGTTGTGGAGTAATGCTGACTAATAATGATTAACAGATCTTTACCCTGCGTAGTTTTCCAAAATAAAAAGTAAAGTATGAATGCTAAAAAAAGGCCAATGAAGTTTAACTTCAAAACCCAAGAGAGTTGATTTAGATATTTGAATATTTTAATAGGCAGAGGCTTCAGCCCTTTCATCATTATTATACCTTTTATTAAATAACACTATTAGTACGTTGTTTAGTTTCCTATAAATAAGATGGTAAATAGGGTATAAATGGTTGTAAGGCAACTTGCACTTATAAATTGGCTATCTCAAATCGGTAACCAAATACGCAGGGTAAGCTTCTTCCGAAAATGAAAAGTAGCTCTCAGTAAACTCAGGATTGGCTTCAAAATTCTTAATAGAGTAAGTGTACCTATTGCCAGTTTTTTCGAATACCGTAGTTTTAATAATAGACTCTTCTTCCTTGTCTATCCATAACCTAATTTTAAAATAACTTTCTTCTTTGTTGTTTGGCGTTAACTCAATTATATCGCAACTTTTACCATTTACTTTTTCGGTTCCCATTAATACATAGTAAAAATCATTGGTATTAATAGAGAATAAATCTGTTGGTTGCATTGGCAACATCTCTGGGTCGAAAAAATCTACTTGTACCTCCTGAACATCATGCATTACCGTCCATAAGTTGGTGTTGTCAGATATTATTTCTTGATCGCCAAATGTAAGCCTAAACTTGTCGCCTGCGACAGACATTGCTCCTTCAATTAATTCAGTTTGGTCGGCTTCAGCGATTTCCATTTCCAAGCTAAAATCAGTTTTAATAGAAGTATGGGCTCTGTATTTGGCTTCAACCTTATCTAAAATAACCTTAGCTGCAGGGTCGGGCGTAATGTCTTTGGTTTGCGAGAAACCCGCAAGAGCCAAACATGAGCATAGTATAAGTGTAGACAAAATGTTTTTCATAACCTAAATTTAAAATTATTAGCTAGTTTCCTTAAGGTTATTCAAAAAGTGTTCCAATTCCATAATATCACTAAATAAAACTTCTCTAGGTTTACTCCCCCTGCTAGGGCCCACAATTCCAGCAGCTTCTAATTGATCAACAATTCTACCCGCTCTATTATAGCCCAAACTCATTTTTCTTTGTATTAATGATGTACTTCCACTTTGCGCATTTACCAATAATTTAGCTGCATCTTCAAATAGTGCATCAGCGGTACTCATACTAAATCCTCCTAAAGCCTTATCTTCATCTGTTACATATTCTGGCAATTCAAAAGCTGTTGGATAGCCTCTTTGCTCACTAATGAATTTTACCAATTCATCAACTTCTGGTGTATCAATAAATGCACATTGTAAACGAGTAACATCTGAGCCTAGCTTAACCAACATGTCTCCACGCCCAATTAATTGGTCAGCTCCTCCACCATCTAATATGGTTCGGCTATCAATTTTTGATGATACTCTAAAGGCAAACCTTGCGGGAAAATTGGCTTTAATTATACCTGTAATTACATTAACTGAAGGACGTTGTGTTGCAACTATTAAGTGTATACCAATGGCTCTTGCCAATTGAGCTAATCGAGCGATAGGCATTTCAACTTCTTTTCCGGCAGTCATTATTAAATCGGCAAACTCATCAATAACTAGTACTATGTAGGGCATAAACTTATGGCCCTTCTCAGGGTTAAGTTTGCGCTTAACAAATTTTACATTGTATTCTTTTAGGTTTCGGCAATTAGCTTCTTTAAGCAAGTTGTATCGATCATCCATTTCAATGCACAATGCATTTAGCGTATGTACCACTTTTGTAGTGTCAGTTATTATACAGTCTTCTTCATTAGGTAAACGAGCCAAAAAATGCTTTTCTATATAACTGTAAATAGAAAGTTCCACTTTTTTGGGATCTACCAAAACAAACTTTAATTGGCTAGGGTGTTTTTTGTAAAGCAATGATGCCAATATGGCATTGATACCAACTGATTTACCTTGCCCTGTTGCACCTGCCATCAATAAGTGAGGCATTTTGGCTAAATCGGCTATAAACACTTCATTGGCAATATTTTTACCTAAAGCAAGTGGTAACTCAAATTTTGTGTTTTGATATTTTTCTGATGCCAAAACCGATTTCATTGAAACCGTGGCAGGGTTTTCATTGGGCACCTCAATACCTATGGTTCCTTTGCCGGGTATTGGGGCAATTATTCTAATGCCTAAAGCGGCTAAACTTAAGGCAATGTCATCTTCTAAGTTTTTAATTTTCGAAATTCTTACACCAGCTTTTGGCACAATTTCGTAAAGTGTAACCGTTGGTCCAACTGTTGCTTTAATCGATTTTATGCCAATATTATAATTGCTAAGCGTTTCAATTATTTGGTCCTTATTGGTTTCCAAAGCTTCCCTGTCAACCATTACTTTGTCACCGCCATGGTCGGCTAATAAATCCAATCCTGGAAATTTATAGCTCGATAAATCTAGTGTTGGATCAAAATCGGTATCCAAACCTTTATGTTCTATTTTGCTTACAACTTTTTCTTCAACAGCTTCTTCAATTTTTAATTCTAAGTCCTCTTCATCAACCTTGGTTTTTTTATTGGTTTTCGGTTTTGGGTCAAGCTCTTCTGTCTTTTCTTTTGTAGCATCAATTTCATTATTTAACTCTAAGGATAACTTGTTTTCTGCTTTCGCCTCTTTTTTAGATTCTGTTTCTTTTTTAGTTAGCTCTTCTTTATGCGAGTGTTTAAAATCTCCTTCAACTGCTGCAGTTTCTTCCTGTGTTAAACCGTCATCATCTTTTCTACTGATAAACCATTTTTTTAAGCCTAAAAAATTCAGGTTGTACGCAATTGTTAACAATATTAAGGTTGCAAAAATTAATATACCCACAGTACCAACTATGCCGGCAAAGCCTTTGAGCCAACTATTTAATGATTGGCCAATGCCACCGCCCCAAGGAAAGCCATCAGCAGCATTTAAAAATGAGAATGCAGTGGCGGCAATTAAAATTATAGGAATGGCATAAAGGATATTGGTAAGTAGTTTAAATATGCGTTTGTTGGCAAGTAGGTTAAGTGATAAACCAAATAGTAAATAAATAATTATGGCAGAAGAAATTCCAAACCATTGATTAACCAATACATGAGAAAAAATTGCGCCCAATCTGCCCAATGCATTTTCTACTCGTAAATCCTTGTCTGTCATTACTTCATAGGCCGACTTATTTACAACTTCACTAAAATCGGTATTTCTGTTAAAAAGGTAGGAAACACATGCTATACTAATGAAAAGCGCCATCATTAATATAAACAACCCCAATATTTTGGCAGCTCTTCCATCTTTTAAAAATTGCTTAAACTCCGACTGAGTTTTGCTTTTCTTTGATTTAGAGCGCTTTTTGGTATCGGGAATAAAGTCCTCTATGGGATCCGATTTTCTATATCTGTTAACTCGCTTTGCCATTATTTACCTAAGTAAACGAAACTAAACAGAATACTTATTGTGCATGGATTTTTAGGCCGATAGTTATAACCTTATAATTAGTGAGTGAACACTATTTTAAACATTGATTTAATAAGTGCTTTGGTTATTCTACCTTTACACTCCTAAAATTATAAATATGCCAAAAGGTATTTTTGATGTGCCAGCGCCAATAAATGAACCAATTTTTGACTACGCACCAAACAGTATAGAAAAACAAGATTTAAAGAAAACACTAGCCCAATTTAAGAGCGAACAATGGGATATACCTATGTTTATAGGAGGTAAAGAAGTTACTACAGGTAACTTAAAGCCTTGCAATCCGCCACATGAAAAAGCCCATGTTTTGGGTAATTATCACTTTGGTGATGAGTCTCATGTAAAACAAGCAATTGATGCCAGTTTAAAGGCTAAACCTGAGTGGGAAAAGTTGTTTTGGGAGCAAAGAGCAGCCATATTTTTAAGAGCTGCTGAGTTACTTGCAGGACCATATCGCCAAAAATTAAATGCTGCAACAATGTTGTGTCAATCTAAAAATGCATACCAAGCAGAAATTGATAGTGCATGTGAGTTGATTGATTTTTTCAACTTTAATGTGCAGTACATGACTCAAATTTATAGCGATCAGCCAGAGTCTAACCCTGGCATGTGGAATAGGTTAGAGTATAGACCTTTGGAAGGATTTATTTTTGCTGTTACACCATTTAATTTTACTTCAATTGCGGCAAACTTACCTTGCGCACCAGCATTAATGGGTAACACAGTTGTTTGGAAACCATCAGAAACGCAAATTTACTCAGCTTGGGTAATTATGGATTTATTACGTGAAGCTGGTTTGCCTGATGGAGTTATCAATTTAGTATATACCAAAGGCTCAGCTGCAGGTGATGTTTGTTTATCACATCCCGATTTTGCAGGGCTGCATTTTACTGGCTCAACGGGAACTTTTAACCACCTGTGGAAACAAGTTGGTAATAATATTGGCAACTACAAAACATATCCTAGAATTGTTGGAGAAACGGGTGGTAAAGATTTTATTGTAGCGCATCCATCTGCAAATGCTGATGTTGTTGCTACTGCTTGTACAAGAGGAGCGTTTGAATACCAAGGGCAAAAGTGCTCTGCTGCTTCACGTGCATATATACCAAGTAATATTTGGCCTGCGGTTAAAGAAAAAATGTTGGATGATTTAGCTAGCATTAAAATGGGAACAGTTGAAGATTTTACCAATTACATTAATGCAGTAATAGATGAGCGCTCTTTTGATAATATCACAGGTTATATTGACAATGCCAAGAATGACAATGTAGATATTATTGCTGGTGGCGAATACGACAAATCTGAAGGTTATTTTATTAAGCCAACGGTAATTAAAGCTGATGACCCAAAGTACACAACCATGTGTGAAGAGTTGTTTGGGCCAGTGCTTACTGTGCATGTGTATGATGAAAATAAATTTGATGAAATGTTAACCATTGTAGATCAAACATCTCCTTATGCGTTAACAGGTGCAGTTATTTCAGAAGACAGGTATGCTATTAAAAATGCTACTTGGAAGCTGAGAAATGCAGCGGGTAACTTTTACATAAATGACAAACCAACTGGTGCAGTTGTTGGTCAGCAACCATTTGGAGGAGCTAGAGCATCCGGCACCAATGATAAAGCAGGTTCGCCATTAAATTTATTGAGATGGTGCAGTCCTAGAACAATTAAAGAAACTTTTAATCCTGCTAGAGATTATAGATATCCTTTTTTGGGAGAGAAGTAGACATATAAGTTTATAAGCTTGAATGTCGAATATTGAATTGAAATTATTGATTCTATATTCGACATTCGATTTTCTATATTCTCTTAACTTACAAGTAAATTTGTACTACAACATTAAACTATGAGCAAACCCACAATATTGGTAACCAATGATGATGGTTATGATTCAAAAGGAATTAAGGCATTGGTGGAAGTAATGAGTGAATTGGGCAATGTAATTGTTGTTGCTCCCGACAAGCCTCAATCTGGTATGGGACATGCCATAACGTTAACAGAGCCAATAATGCTTGAACAAGTTGATGATTATGGAGACATTCCCGCCTACAAATGTTCAGGCACTCCAGCCGATTGTGTAAAATTAGCTTCAGATAAGATTCTTAAAAAAATGCCTGATTTATGTGTTTCGGGTATTAATCATGGCTCAAATGCAAGTATAAATGTTTTGTATTCTGGCACCATGAGTGCAGCAATGGAAGGTGCAATTGTAGGCATGCAAGCCATAGGTTTTTCTAATTCATCTTATGATGAAAATGATGACTTAACCGAACAAAAGAAGTTTGCCAAAAAGATTGCGCAAGAAGTTTTAACCAATGGATTACCAAACGATACTTTGCTTAATGTGAATTTTCCCTTGCTTAAATTGGGAGATATAAAAGGGGTTAAAGTTTGTAGGCAAGCAAAAGCAATGTGGAAGGAAGATTTTATTGAACGTGAAGACCCTAGAGGCGGTAAATATTTCTGGCTTACCGGTAAATTTGTTAGTCGTGATAAAGGAGAAGATACGGATGAGTGGGCTTTGGCAAATAGTTATGTTTCTGTAGTGCCCGTGCAATTTGATTTAACCGCACACAATGCCATTTCGTACTTAAATACAGAATTTAATTTATGATAGAAAAATATGATAAAGCTTGGATAGGGTTTATACTCGGTTTAGTCTTACCAGTAATCATATACTTTCTCTACACTTTAGGGGTAAATCTTTTGTTTGATGCAGGTAGAATTGAAAAGTACCAATATATATTTGCCAAATCATTTAGAGATATAGTAGCAATTGTATTTAATGTAATTCCATTTTTTATATTTAATCAAATGCGCAAAATCAATCTAATGCGCGGAGTTTTGGGCGCCACAGTTTTACTCGGTGTAATTCTGGTATTTTTTGGTAAACAACTATTTGCGTGAAGTATTACGTAATTGCTGGTGAAGCATCAGGTGATTTACATGGTTCAAACCTAATTGAAGCCTTAAATATTGTTGACAAAGATGCGTTCTATAAAATTTGGGGTGGTGATTTAATGAAAGCTGCCATTGGCAAAAAAGGAGAGTTGCAAAAGCATTATAAGGACTTAGCATTTATGGGTTTTTTAGAAGTGGTTCAAAACATATTTACCATTTTAAAAAACATAAAATTTTGCAAACAAGATATACTAGATTTTAAGCCAGATGCTTTGGTTTTAATAGATTACCCTGGCTTTAATTTGCGAATAGCCAAGTTTGCAAAGAAGCACGGTATAAAAGTGTTTTATTACATTTCGCCACAACTATGGGCATGGAAAGAAGGGCGAATTAAAATCTTGAAAAACTATGTAGATGAGCTCTGTTGTGTGTTGCCGTTTGAAGAAGATTTTTACAATAAACACAATTATCCTATTCACTATGTAGGACATCCTTTGTTAGATGCACTTGATAAATTCCAATTCAATCCAAATTTTAAAGAGCAGAATGAGTTGCCAGCAAAGCCAATAGTAGCATTGCTACCTGGTAGTAGGGCGCAAGAGGTAAAAACTATGTTGCCATTGATGGTGCAGTTAAGCAATAATTTTCCAAACCATCAATTTGTTATAGCAGGCGTTAATCATTTGGATAAGGAATTTTACAATCAGAATATTGGAACTTCCGATATAAAAATTGTTTACAATCAAACCTATGATTTGCTTAACAATTCAAGTGCAGCAGTTGTAACATCAGGCACAGCTACTTTAGAAACTGCACTACTAAACGTACCACAATTGGTAGGTTACAAAGGCAGTAAAATATCTTATGAAATTGGCAAACGTTTAGTCAAAATAAAATACATCAGTTTGGTAAATTTAATTGCAGATGAGGCAGTAATTAAGGAATTTATTCAAGACCAATACACACTTAACAATTTAAATGAAGAGTTAAATCAGTTGCTTAATAATGAAAAGTATGGGCAAACTATTGCGAATGCTTATGGTAAAATACGTGAACAATTAGGTGGAGGTGGAGCTTCTGAAACTACCGCTAAACTGCTTTATAATTTTGCAGATTCTGCAAAAGTACCATCCGTAAAAAATTGAATGGGCAATCCCTCAGCGATTATTAACTTAATGGCTGTTAAGGCATTTGGATGCGGCTCTGTCTCTTTATTCGCTCTCGAATAATAAACTTCCCCTTTACTTTTACCTAGTTCATTAAGTTGCGCTTCTAAATCTTCAATACTTGTAGCTTTTCCATTTGAGAAAATTTCGCCATTTTCAGAAATGAATATTTTAAGTACGTTCTCTTCAATTTTAACGGGAGCATTTTTTTCGGTGGTGGTACTTTCAGTTACAGCAGGTTTTTCTTCAGTTGTGCTGCAACTAAATAAAACAATTATACAAAATAAAAAACTTACTACCTTGAGCACTTTTAAGCTAAAATTCATTGACGCAAGATATGAATATTACCCAATTTTCGAATGAATACAAAGATAAATCTGGTAGCAATCCTGTTATTGCTGGCATTAAAGTTTTCACATTTGTAAAGTCAATTCCCCTTCAAATTGCAAAGGCGGTTGCCATAGCTATTGGTCTATTAATAGTAGGAGTAGGTATTTTATTTTTAATTAAAACTTCTTGGTTTTTAATAGTAGTTGGCATCATTGGAGGTATTCTCGGAACTATTTTCTTAAGTGTTTCGGGCTCAGGAAAATTTATTGCTTCAAGCTTTATCGACAATTTAACCGAGCTGTTTACCGAAATGCTCCATCCTTTAGAAAATATGTTTGAGCTTTGGAAAAAATCGGGAGACGAAAATTATAGTAAGCCAGAGTTTTTCAAGAAAATGTTCAAAGAGGTTATACTTCCAGAAGTTAAAGGCATGGTAATGTTCATTCCATTTAAAGGAAAATTACTTAAATCATTAAACTCGGTTGTTGCCAAAGTTGTGGCCGATAAATCTGTGAATAAAGCTGATGAAGAAGAAGAACATTCAGAAGTGTTTTTAATGAAATTATCTGGTATTATTAGAAAAAATGGAGCTAAGGTTAAACGCACTAGTGGCAGACCATTTAAATTTATCTTAATCTTTAACCTAATCTTTTGGTTAGGGTTAATTTCTTTTAAACTGTATAGTTTAGTTCAATTCTAAAGAAAAAATGCTAAAAAGTGTATTGCATTTTATTGCAATTCGAGTTTAGTTTTGTACGAATATTTAAATCGAATGAAACTTATAATTACATTATTTCTAAGCCTATTTACTTTCTCTTTTGCCTCTATTGCTCAAAACTGTGAAAATTTTAGCTCAGCAGCTGATTCATCTTATAGATTACCTGCAGTAGCAGATGGCGCAACTTTTTATAGTGCAGGTGGTATGGATTTATCTATTCATTATAAAGATCATTTAATGATGCCAGGAACTGCAGATAGTTCAATCACAATTTGGGACAAGGCTTCTTCTGGCTACATGGCTTCAAATTTGAATGGTCAAATTATGTATATGGGTGATGCCAATGTTCGTATGACTTTTCCTTTGGGTGCAAGCAAAGTTGTTTTTCAAACCAATGGCGTTGGACAACAATTACAAGTTGAAGGAGATACATTAATAACTAACATTTCAGGTTTTGTAGGAAATCCAGCTCTGGGAATAACAATGTCAATTACGCCTGCGCCTGGCGGGTCGGGACAACAATTTGAGTTTACTGGAGTTATCCATACCATTGAAATTGGCGGCTGGGAGCTAGCTATTGACAGCATATGTTACGATCCAGCTGTTTCAATAAATGAAGTTAACAAAGAAGAAGTTATGTTATATCCTAACCCTGCAAGGCATAAAGTTCAATTGCAATTCGAGACTTCTGAAGTTCGTAATTACAAATTGATGGATGTTATTGGACAAACTGTCTTAACCGGTGAACTAGAAGGAAATAATGGATCAATTCATATCAACGAATTGAACAATGGTGTTTACTTGTTAAATATTTACAAAGGTGAAGAGTTGACAGGTTATCGTCAGTTGATTAAGCGATAAGATTATAAAAGTGGAGGATACAGGAATCGAACCTGCGACCTTTTGACTGCCAGTCAAACGCTCTAGCCAACTGAGCTAATCCCCCATTTTGTTTGAGTTTGCAAATGTAGTAAACTATATCATTTAAGGAAGTATTAGACTAGATTATCGAAAATTAAAAGGAGATGCGAATACTATCGTTCTCCTTTTTATTTTTACCAAATGGAAATTTGGAAAGACTACGATAATCAAAACAAAGAGAAATATTTAAATGAGCTAATTGAATTGCTCAAAATTCCATCAATAAGCGCCGATAGCAATTATATTGGTGATACAAGAAAAGCCGCTGAGTTTGTTGCAGAAAGGTTAAAGGAGGCTGGTGCCGATAGTATTGAGTTAAAAGAAACTCTGGGTGGTGCAGTTGTCAATCCGGATTTTCCTGTTAATGTAACGAAAGCCAAGTTCGATATAAGACTTTAGCTTTTTGTAACTTGGTAATATGAAGTTTAAAGTTCATAGTTGGAGATATATTGAAGAATGGTTTAAAGAATATATTCCAGAACCAACAACAGTGATAAACGATTTTTTAAAGCAACCCTTTATATTGGTAGGAAGAATTTATTCTGATAAAAAACAATTTATTATTAGAAGAGAAACTCCTTCTGTTGATTCAAAGGGTATTGCAAGTTTAGCCTATATGTTAGCCTTTAAATTCTTCCAAATCAAAGGGACACTTGTGTCTGAACAAGAACTTCAATTGAATGTAGCACCTAGAAAGTGGAACGTTTCAATTTTGCTAACATTTTTTGTTGGTCTTTCTATCTATTTTGTTGTTCGAAATGGGGATATTCTTTTGGTGCTTTTATTTCATTTCCTTTTCTATATGCTATATAGAGTAATTTTTCGCAATTTATTATATGAGGAATTGGATTCGCTTAAAAATGAAATAAGAACAATTCTTGAAAAGGATTTAGGTAAAACATCAACAAAAATCTTAAAAAATTAAATTATAGAGGCAATCAATGCTCGCAAGAATCAAAGAGAAGCTTTAGTACAACAAATTTGAGACTATGTCTTGCTTCAAAATTCTTCCATAACTTTCTTCACTTACTAATTTTCTCCTTTTTATTTTTACCAAATGGAAATTTGGAAAGACTACGATAATCAAAACAGAGACAAATACTTAAACGAGCTAATTGAATTGCTCAAAATTCCATCAATAAGTGCAGATAGCAATTATATTGGTGATACAAGAAAAGCTGCTCAATTTGTTGCTGACAGATTAAAAGAAGCTGGTGCAGACAATGTTGAGCTAAAGGAAACTCCTGGCAATCCTATTGTTTATGGCGAAAAACTAATTGATCCAAGTTTACCAACCATATTGGTTTATGGCCATTATGATGTGCAACCGCCTGATCCGTTGGAGTTATGGACAAGCCCTCCATTTGAACCAGTAATTAAGGATGAAAAAATTTATGCTCGCGGAGCTTGTGATGATAAAGGCCAAGCTTATATGCATGTAAAAGCATTTGAAAAAATGAATGCTACAAACTCCTTACCGTGCAACGTAAAGTTTATGATTGAGGGTGAAGAGGAAGTAGGTTCTAACAACTTAGGTCCTTTTTGCGAGCAGAATAAAGAGTTGTTAAAATGTGATGTAATATTAATTTCCGATACAAGTATGATTGCCAATGATTGTCCTTCTGTAACTACTGGCTTAAGAGGGTTGAGTTATTTAGAAGTTGAGGTTACTGGACCTAATAGAGATTTACATAGTGGTACCTATGGCGGTGCTGTTGCAAATCCAATCAACATTCTATCAAAAATGATTGCTTCATTACAAGATGAAAACAACCACATAACCATACCTGGTTTTTACAATGATGTTTTAGAATTAACCGATACCGAAAGAGCTGCCATGGCAGAAGCGCCATTTAGCAAGGAAGAATATAAAAACCATTTAGATATTGATGATGTGCACGGTGAAAAAGATTATTCAACATTAGAACGTACAAGTATTCGCCCAACGCTAGATGTTAATGGAATGTGGGGTGGTTACATTGGAGAAGGAGCAAAAACAGTTCTACCTTCTAAAGCTAATGCTAAAATCTCAATGCGTTTGGTCCCCAATCAAAGTTCTGAAAAAATTACAGAGTTGTTTACAAAACATTTTGAGAGCATTGCTCCGCCATCTGTAAAAGTTAAAGTTACGCCACATCATGGAGGTGAACCTGTAGTTACACCAACCGATAGTTTAGAGTACAAAGCAGCATATAAAGCATATGAGGCCACTTTTGGCAAGGCTCCAGTACCACAGCGTGGTGGTGGAAGTATTCCTATTGTTGCTTTGTTTGAGGAAGTTTTAAATGTAAAAACAGTACTAATGGGGTTCGGCTTGGATAGTGATGCTATACATAGTCCGAACGAGCATTTTGGTTTGTTTAATTTTTATAAAGGCATTGAAACCATACCTTATTTCTACAAATATTTTACTGAGTTGAAGGCTTAGATTGTTATGGTTTTAGTTGTTGGTTTATCAGAAGAAACACTTCTGCAATATCACGCTTAGGATCAATTCTATAAAGTATTTTATAACCTTTATATATTATCTCGCGAATATATTCGTCATCAAAAAGAGTTGATTTTCTATTAGCAAGTGGCATAAGAGGGATTTTTCTTAGAAGAGACATTATTTCGATTTTGAAAATTTCAGCCGCTTTTGGTTTGTCCTGTGAGATATAAAGCCTTTGTTGATTTAAAAGTTTAACGAACTCTTCTGTTAGCCTAACTTCCATAGAAAGGCAACTCTTCATTTAGAACTTGCTCTAATTCATCCAATGAGTAAAATTTGGTGTTTGGATTGTCTAATTGTGCTAAATGCTCTTCTGCAATTTTCTTTTCTTTGTTAAACTGCTCGTCTTCCGTTATAACCTGAAACTTAGGAGAAGAAAATCTATTTAACAATTTTAAAAGTTTTTCCTTTAAACTGTCATCATCAACCTGAATTCTAATTATAGCCATACTCTAAAGTTATTCAATTATTTTCAATTGTACTTGCTCGACTGTGTTGCGTAAGTATTAAGCTGTTCGATTGTATCGAATCTTGCAGTTATGAATTTTAATGGATTTGGAAATCAATCAACAAACACACCCTCTATTTTACCTACCTGCTTTTCGCTAAATAGGCTTTTGCTTTCATAGCTAATTACGTACGATTTGTTTTTTTGAAAAACCATTTCTTGTTTGACATCACTCAATACATTCTTTTTGTGATAAGTGATTTTTATGGTTGTTGGATTGGTTTCATTAGGTCTTATTTCAACCGTTTTTATTGGGATGGATTCATTGCTAGTCGTGAAAGTTACTTTGCCTTTACCTTCAACTTTTTCAAAATCATCTTGCCATGATGTTTTGTTAATGTTATGTCCTTTAAAAAGCGCTAGTTCACCAGCCCATTCTACATCATTAATCACTTTACTTTCTTCAACTCCATTAATGGTAATGGTTTTCTTAATTGATTTATTTTGTTCTTGTAATTGAGAAATTTCATTAGTGAAGTAAGCGGGAATATCAAAATGCTTGTTGCCACCTTTTGCCAATAATGTACTTTCATCAGCACACGATTGTATTAAACAACAAAGGGCAAAGGCAAACAATAATTGCTTAATCATTTTACTTAGTTAAAATTTCACCATCCATTTCTTCAGGACAATTGATATCCATCAAATTTAAAATTGTTGGTGCCAAATCGGCTAGTTTTCCATTCTCCACTTTAACAACATCTTTATCAATAACAATTATGGGTACAGGGTTTACGGTATGCGCTGTGTTAGGACTGCCATCTTCATTAATCATATAATCTGAGTTGCCATGGTCGGCAATAATTATTAGTGAATAGTCTTGCTCCAAACAAGCGCCTACCATTTGTTTAACGCATTCATCAACTGTTTCGCAAGCTTTTATAGCAGCATTTAAATCTCCAGTATGTCCAACCATATCTGCATTTGCAAAGTTCAGGCAAATAAAGTCAGGTTGTTGTTCTTGCACCATCTTAATTACTTGTAGGGTCAATGGCTGTGCGCTCATTTCGGGTTGCAAATCATAAGTAGCCACTTTTGGTGAGGGTTCCATTATGCGATATTCATCCTTAAAAGCCTCTTCTCTACCACCATTGAAAAAGAAGGTAACGTGAGGGTATTTTTCAGTTTCTGCTGCTCGTAGTTGAGATTTGTTGTTTTGCTCTAAAACCTCACCTAGCGTATTGGTTAAATTTTTATCATCATAGACCACACTAATGCCTGTAAAGCCTTTATCGTAATTAGTCATGGTTGTATAATTCAGCCTCTTTTTTACCATTCCTTGGTCTTTCATATGCGCTTGGGTAAGTACATGGGTAATTTGCCTGCATCTATCGGTCCTAAAATTAAAGCAAATAACGGCATCACCACTTTCAATCCGAGCCACAGGAAATCTACCGGGAGTTATCTTTACCATAGGTTCTAAAAACTCATCTGTAATGTTGTTTCTATATGAGTTGGTAATGGCCTCTTCAAAATTCAAACATTCTTCACCAACACCTTTAGTCAATAAATCGTAAGCCAGTTTTGTTCGGTGCCAACGTTTATCACGGTCCATTGCATAATATCTACCGCAAACACTTACTAGTTGTCCTCTTTTATTCGCTAAAAATTCTTCTAAGTCTTTAATAAACTCAATTCCAGTATCAGGATTTACATCTCTACCATCAGTAAATGCATGTATGTAGTATTTTTTAACTCCCGCTTGTTCCGCCAACTCAATTAATGCCTTTAGGTGATTTATGTGAGAATGCACTCCACCATCAGAAACCAGTCCCATTAAATGAAGCGGTTTTCTATTTTGCTTACAGTAATCTATGCTTTTTAAAAATCCTTCCTCAGTTTTAAAAGAACCATCTTCAATGGCATTGTTAATTTTTAGCAATTCTTGGTAAACGATTCTGCCTGCACCAATATTTAAATGACCTACTTCTGAGTTACCCATTTGTCCTTTTGGTAGTCCAACTTGCTCTCCATAGGTAGTTAAAGTGGCATTTGGATGATTTTTGTACAATTCATCTATAAAGGGAGTGTTTGCCTGATTAATTGCATCAGCTTTTGGGTTGGTACCGTGTCCCCAGCCATCTAATATCAACAAAGCAACTTTTTTCTGCATAATTACGTACAAAGTTAAAGTTAAATTTCACTTGAATAATCAATGAAATGAGTAAAACTTTATCATCAAAAGACCATAGTTGGCATAGTATTCGTTAGATTTAAGTAAAATTGGTAAAATGAACAACATAACCAAGATGTTTTTAATATGTATAATGGCAATAATGCCCATGATGGCAATTGCAAATGCATCTGATGCGCTAGATAACGTAGCTTCCGCAATAAAAAGTGGAAGTTCAACTGAATTATCTAAAGCCATAAGCAACAATGTAGAAATTTGCATTTTAGATGATGAGGGTGTCTACAGTAAAGATCAAGCAATGGCTTTACTAAAGAGCTTTTTTGCGAAAAACAAGCCATCTGGTTTCAAAATTTTGCATAGAGGTGTTAGTAAAGAAGGCTCATCTTATGGTATTGGTTTACTTTCAACAAGCAATGGAGATTACAGAACTTACTTTTATGTAAAGCAAAAGGGTGATTCGTATAGTATAATCGAATTGCGTTTTGAAGAAGAATAAAAATTAATAAAACTTATTATAGTGAAGGCATTCTAATTGGGATGCCTTTTTTGTGTCATTTCAAAAGTAGAAATGGTATTAATTTCACCATATGAATATGCAATACCAAAACGCCAAAATTGACTTGGATTTAAATGCTTATATCCGAATGGCTTTATCTGAAGATATACAGGAAGGTGATCACTCCAGTTTATCATCAATACCCTATAATAGCATGGGCAAAGGAAAGTGTTTGGTAAAAGCTGATGGAGTATTGGCTGGAGTTGAATTGGCTAAAAGAATTTATAAAATTGTAGACCCTACTTTAAAAATTAAAGTGCTTAAAAAGGATGGTGCAAAAGTTAAGTATGGCGACATAGCATTTTATGTTGAGGGCCGAGACCAAAGTATTTTAACAGGCGAAAGACTAGTGCTAAACTTTATGCAGCGCATGAGTGGCATAGCAACATTAACCAATCAATTTGTGGCTAAGTGTAAGGGAAGCAAAACCAAAGTGTTGGATACCCGAAAAACCACACCAGGATTAAGATATTTTGAAAAATGGGCGGTAAGAATAGGTGGTGGAACCAACCACCGTTTTGGTTTGTATGATATGATTATGTTAAAAGATAATCATGTTGACTATGCAGGTGGAATTAAACAAGCCATTATGGGAGCTAACCAATATTTAAAAGAGAAAAGTCTTAAAATTAAAATTGAGATAGAAACTCGAAATTTAGATGAAGTTAAGCAAGTATTAAAAGTGGGCAAAGTTGATAGGATAATGTTGGATAATTTCACCCCTGATGAAATAGTAACTGCTCTTAAAGTTATTAAAGGCAAGTTTGAAACAGAAGCATCAGGAGGTATAACATTAGATACCATTAGCGCCTACGCTAAAACGGGAGTCGACTATATTTCGGTTGGTGCATTAACACACTCCTATCATTCTATGGATATTAGTTTAAAAGCAGTTAAATAATTTTTGAAAAAGGCGGTATTTATTATCAATCCTAAATCAGGTACTCCATTAAAAAGGGTAACTGAACAAATGATTGACAATAACTTTGATGTTGATCAATTTGATTATAAAATTGTTCAAATCAAATATCATGGGCACATTGAAGAAATTGCAAAACAAGCGGTTGCGGATAAATTAGATTTAGTGATTATTGCTGGTGGTGATGGTTCGGTAAATGCCGTTGCCCAACAATTGATCAATACTAATACTGCTATGGGCATAATTCCAACAGGTTCGGGTAATGGATTGGCTAGACATTTAAAGATTCCTTTGTTACCGCAACATGCCATACAGCTTTATGATAACTATAGAATTGAAAATATTGACACAGGCCTTTGTAATAATAAATTGTTTTTGAACGTGGCAAGTATGGGTTTTGATGCCACCGTGGCCCATCACTTTTCAAAAACTAAAACGAGAGGATTAATGGGTTATGCCTATAGCCTGTTTAGTAAATATTTGCCTTATAAAGCAAAAGTTGTTTCAATAATAGTAGATGATGTTGAGGTTTTTAAAGGCCAAACATATATGGCAACCGTTTGCAATGGTAGTCAATATGGCTATGGCTATGCCATTTCTCCAAAAAGCAAAGTTGTTGATGGCTTATTGGAAGTTGTGGTGGTGAAAAAGTACCCTAAATATTTGATGCCAGCACTCGGTATCAAAGCTCTTTTAAAAAAATTTGATACTAGCGGATATGTTGAGTTTTGGCAGGGCCAATCAATTAAAATAAAATCGAAAAAAGCTAATTTTATGCAGTTGGATGGTGAGCCCAATGGAATGGAAAAGGAACTTAAAGTTTATGTAAAACCGTTATCACTTAAAATGGCAGTCCCACCAAGATAATTTAGAAATAAATAGACTAATTTTAAAAAATGATAACCAAGACCAAGTTATTAGAACATGTTAAAAATTTTCCTGATGAAATGGAATTGGAAGAATTGATTGAAAGATTGATTTTTATAGAAAAGTTGGAGCAACGCATCAAACAATCTGATGAGGGTAATACTGTAGAAGAGAAAGAAATTGATAAAATGCTCCAAGGGTGGTCAAAATAGTATGGCTTGCAAATGCTAAGCAAGATTTGCAGGGCATTTATGATTTTATCTCTGAAGACAGCGAAATTTATGCATTTCGGCAAACATCAAAAATTGTTCAAAGAACTAAAATGTTAAAAACATACATATTTTGCAAATTCGTCATTCCGCAAAACGACCTTTATAAACTTTAACAATGGCTAAAGAAGAACAAAGTTGGAAAGAAAAGTTAGGTGCAGCATTCGGCACTGAGTACAATCCTGAAATTCATGACCCCGAAAGCGTTCGGGATGAGGTAGACAATGAATCTTCAAATGAAAATGCAAATACCAATCAAACGCTTTATGTACGTATAGAAACTAAAGGCAGAAAAAACAACCCTGTTACAACAGTAAATGAGTTTGAAGGAAGTGAAGACAACTTAAAAGACTTAGCCAAAATTTTAAAAACTAAATGTGGGGTTGGTGGTTCAACCAAAGATGGAACAATAATAATACAAGGTAGAGTTTTGGAAAAGGTTGCAAAATTTTTGAAGGAGTTAGGATATGGTGTTAAGGGTGTTTAGTTTAAATATAGCTCGCCTCCAGGCGAGTTATTAATATTTTAAAGCCTCTGGGCTTAATTTAAACTCCCAATTGTCATTTTCAAAAAGTCAAAAGCCTTTGTATAATCCAATGCATCATATTCCAAACCCAAAGCACATAGGTTTTTGTAATAGGCATTTCGATTTAGGTAGTAGTTTTTCTCCAAATTAATTGCAACGGCATCATTGCCTAATTTAGAAATTAGGAACCACTTTTCTAGCAATCTCCCTGTTCTGCCATTGCCATCTTGCATAGGATGAATTTTTACAAAAACTAAGTGCAAGTAGGCTGCAAAGAAGAAAGCTTCCTTGGGAGTCAATTCTGCTTTCAACAAATGGTCAATATTATCAAACAGTTTATGGGTCTCTTCTTCCAGTTTAAATTCAGTGCAAGCAACGTATTCTATTTTGTCATCAGCACCCAAAACCATCATTGAGTTGTTTCTTAGAACGCCTTTTTGGTTTTGTGGCAATAGGTTTTCGGCTAAAATGTTATGAGCTGCTAGTAAATTTTGTTTGGTAAGGTCATTCTTCAATATAAATTGATAAGCATTATATAAATCATTCGATCTATTGGTATAATCTGGTTCATATTCAACATTTAAAAACTTATACTTAAAAAAACTGTCATAATCAATTTGTTCGCCTTCAATTTTGGCCGAGTAAACGCTTGAAACAGAATTGTAGTAGTCGAAATAGTTAGTCGGTAAATCTTCTCTTTGTAATTGGCACAGTCTTTTCAATACGTCAAAGTCAATTTGCTTTATAAATTCTTCAAGCAAATCAATATTAACAATTTTCAAATTTTTCAATTGAACCATCTTTACAAAGTAAAGCAATTTAAAGCTTCCATCTGTTCTTAACTTGTTAGTAAAATCTACACCACTTTCAAACCAAAAAATAATTTAATATTTACCTTTATTATGCTCGTTTAAGTACTCCTTTTCCTTGCACATTTCTTTAATTTTTAAACCCTTTTAAGCGCATGCCACAGTTTTGCCATTTACATTGTCATACTCAATTTAGCTTACTAGATGGAGCATCTAAAATACCTCAAATGGTTGCCAAAGCTAAGGCAGACGGGCAACGAGCGGTGGCAATAACCGACCATGGCAATATGTTTGGTGCTTTTAGGTTTGTTGAAGAATGTAATAAACAAGGAGTAATACCAATTGTAGGTTGTGAGTTTTATGTTGTTGAAGATAGGCATGTAAAAAAGTTTACTCAAAACAAAAAAGACAAGCGTTATCACCAGCTAATTTTAGCAAAAGATCAAAATGGTTATAACAATTTAAGCAAGCTTTGTTCGCTTGGTTTTACGGAAGGTTACTACAGTAAATATCCAAGAATTGATAAAGAGTTAATAAAAAAATATTCTGAGGGATTAATTGCAACTACTTGTTGTATTGGTGCCGAAATACCTCAAACAATTATTCATCATGGAGTTGAAAAAGGTGAAGAGGTATTTAAAGAATGGCTAGATATTTTTGGAGAAGATTACTACATAGAACTTCAACGGCATCATATAAAAAACATTGATAACTCAGGAATCTCTCAAGAAGATTTAAATCAAATATTATTAGGTTGGAGTGAAAAGTACAATGTGCCTGCAATTGCAACCAACGATTCGCATTATGTTGAGGAAGATGATTCTAAAGCTCATGACATTTTATTGTGTGTCAACACTGGCGAGTTAAAGAGTACACCAATTGCTAGTCAAGAAAATTATGGCAAACCGGGCTATCGTTTCGGCTTTCCCAATGATCAGTTTTTCTTTAAAACGCAAGATCAAATGACGGCTTTGTTTAACGACATACCGCATGTTGTAGATAATACCCAATTGATAGTAGATAAAATAACACCGCCCGTTTTAAAACGAGATGTGTTGCTGCCCAATTATGCCTTGCCAGCAGGCTTTAATAATCAAGATGAATACTTAAAGTTTTTAGCTTATGAAGGAGCAAAAAAACGCTATGGTGTTATTACTGCCGAAATTGAGGAACGCATAAATTTTGAGTTGGCAACAATAAAAGCCAGCGGTTATCCTGGATATTTTTTAATTGTACAAGATTTTACAACTGCTGCTAGAAACATGGGCGTGAGGGTTGGTCCTGGTAGAGGGTCTGCTGCAGGTTCTGTTGTAGCATATTGCGTTGGCATTACCAACGTAGATCCCTTAAAGTACAACTTGCTTTTTGAGCGATTTTTAAATCCTGATAGAATAAGCATGCCCGATATTGATATTGATTTTGATGATAGGGGAAGGCAAAAAGTTATTGATTATGTTGTTGACTTATATGGCAAAAATCAAGTTGCTCAAATTATAACCTATGGCAGCATGGCGGCTAAAGGAAGCTTGCGTGATGTGGCTAGGGTATTGGATTTGCCATTAAATGAGGTGAATGGATTAACCAAAGAATTTCCTCAAAATTTAAGCGCATCACTAAATAAAATATTAGGTGAAGGCGGCATACAGGAGAAGTTGAAGAAGAAAATGAATGCTGAAGACTTGGCAAAAGCTGCTAAAATTATCGAGTATGCCAATGGTAATGACTTAAAGGCTCAAACCATTAACCAAGCCAAAGTGCTAGAAGGTACAGTTAGAAATACGGGCGTTCATGCTTGTGGGGTAATAATTACTCCTGACGATATAACCAAATTTGTTCCTGTTGCCACGGCTAAGGATAGTGATTTGGTGGTAACTCAATTTGATAACAATGTTGTTGAAAAAGCAGGGTTGTTAAAAATGGACTTTTTAGGTTTAAAAACCTTAACAATCATTAATGATGCTGTAGAACTAATAGAACAAAATCATGGAGTTAAAATTGATCCTGATCTATTGTCATTAGAAGATGAGAAAACATTTGAACTGTTTCAAGAGGGAAGAACCAAAGGTATTTTTCAGTTTGAGTCGCCAGGAATGCGCAAGCATTTAATAAATCTTAAACCCAATAGATTTGAAGATTTAATAGCCATGAATGCTTTGTACAGGCCAGGGCCAATGCAATATATAGGCAATTTTATTGCGCGTAAGCATGGTAAAGAGGTAATCAATTATGATCATCCTTTAATGGAAGAACATTTGGCAGAAACTTTTGGAATAACAGTATACCAAGAGCAAGTAATGTTGTTGAGCCAAAAATTAGCAGGGTTTACTAAGGGCCAAGCAGATAACTTGCGGAAAGCCATGGGTAAAAAGATTAGATCCATGATGGATGAGCTTAAACCACTGTTTGAAGCAGGATGCACCAAGAATGGAATTGAAGACAAAATCGTTCAAAAAATTTGGAAAGATTGGGAGGAGTTTGCCTCTTATGCATTTAACAAATCTCACTCAACTTGCTATGCATTATTGGCATTTCAAACGGCTTATTTAAAAGCTAATTATCCTGCCGAATTTATGGCATCATTGTTAACCAACAATAGAAATAGCATTGATAAGGTTACCATTTTTATGCAAGAGGCAAAACGAATGGGTATTGATGTAAAACGACCAGATATAAATGAAAGCCAATCGAAATTTACCGTTAATAAAAAAGGAGAAGTAAGATTTGCCTTAATGGCGCTCAAAGGCGTTGGCTCTTCTGCAGCAGAAGATATTGTTAAAGAGCGAGAAGAAAATGGAGATTATAAGTCGTTTTGGGAATTTTGCAGACGTGTAAATCTACGTTCAGTCAATAAATCAACCTTTGAAAGTTTAGCAAAAGGCGGAGCTTTTGATTGTTTTGAAGGCACTTATCGTTCACAATACTTTTACCGTGAGCGATTAGATGGTATGAACATAATAGAGTTGGCGATCAAGTATGGAAACAGGTTTCAGCAAAGTATAAATCAAAATCAAAGCTCACTTTTTGGAGACAGCGAAAATATTGAAATTGCAGAGCCTCCAATGCCTCAATGCGAGCCTTATTCGTTAATGAAAGTCCTTGAATTTGAAAAAGAAGTGGTAGGTATTTATTTAAGCGGACATCCCTTAGATGAATATGAAATTGAAATGAATCATTTTATTGATACGCATGTAAAAGATGTACCAAAGCTAAATGACCAGAGTACGAGCAGTGTTGGAGGTATGATGAAAGATGTGCGACACCGAATAACCAAAACTGGAAAGCCTTTTGGTTTGTTTAAGTTGGAAGATTATACAGGGGAAATGGATTTGGCGCTTTTTGGTGACGATTACATGAGGTATAAAAATTATTTAGAGAATGGCACGGTAGTTTACGTATTTGGTAAATACAAAAGTAGGTGGGGAGATTCTGATGAAAAGGAGTTTAAAGTGCTGCAAATAAAACTACTGAGAGACATAACCAATAAAATGTCGAACTCATTAAGCATAGAAGCTGAATTAAAAGCAATTACTCAAGCAAGTTTAAAAAGGTTAAAAGAACTTTTTGAAAGCAATAAAGGCAACAACTTGGTTAAGTTTAGAATAAAGCAATTAGATAAAGATTTTGTGATAGGCCTAACGCCAAGAGCAACCCAAGTTGAGATAAATAATGAACTACTAGAAGGGCTCGAAAAGTTGGAAGGGTTTGAGTACAGCATAAAGAAAACTAAAGCAAATGATAGCTAATTGAACTTATTAATAAGTGAGGGTGTTATCTTAGCATTAACAAATAAAAAAAATTAGATAAAATGGCATTAGAATTAACGGATGCAAACTTCCAAGAAACAGTTTTAGATAGCGAAAAAGTAGCAATTGTTGACTTTTGGGCTCCATGGTGTGGACCTTGTAAGGTTGTTGGACCATTGGTAGATGAATTGGCTTCTGAATATGAAGGCAAAGCGGTAATTGGCAAAGTAAATGTTGATACAGAATCTGAAACGGCTATGAAGTATAGCGTAAGAAACATTCCTACCATTCTTTTTATAAAAAATGGAGAAGTAGTTGACAAACAAGTTGGCGCAGTGCCTAAAAAAGTATTGGAAGAAAAGTTACAAGCTCATTTGTAAAATTCTTTAAGCATTAAAATTACAGCCGGTCTTACAACATAAGGCTGGCTTTTTTATTATGGCAGATTTAATAACCCTAAAACAATTACATCAATTTGATAATATTGAGCTGCTTGCAAAGCAAGTGGTAGAAGGGTTTATTATAGGTCTCCATAAAAGTCCTTTTCACGGTTTTTCTGTAGAGTTTGCCGAGCATAGAATTTACAATCCAGGAGAAAGTATAAAAAACATTGATTGGAAAGTGTATGCCAGAACAGACAAAATGTTTGTTAAACGGTATGAAGAAGAAACCAACTTACGTTGCCAAATAATTATTGATGCTTCAGCAAGTATGTATTTTAGTGCAGAGGGCAAAAATAAAGTTTCTAAAATTGGATTTTCATCTTTGGCAGCAGCCAGCATAATGTACATGCTAAAAAGGCAACGAGATGCTGTTGGCTTGAGTGTATTTTCTGATAAGGTTGAAAAACATACCAAAGCTAGTTCAACCACAGTGCATCACAACTTGCTTACAAGCTATTTACATAAGTTAATCAATGAAGACAGGCGCAATGTGTCTACTTCAGCAACTGAGTGCCTGCATCAGCTATCTGAGAACATTCACAAACGATCTATGGTAGTTATTTTTAGTGATATGTTTGAAAATACGGGTGAAAATGATGAGTTGTTTTCGGCATTACAACATTTAAAACACAATAAGCATGAGGTAATAATGTTTCATGTAGTTGATAAAAATAGAGAGATAGATTTCAACTTTGAAAATAGACCTTATTTGTTTGTTGACATGGAAACGGGTGAAAAAGTAAAGCTACAAAGCAATCAAGTAAAAGAGCATTATGTAGCAGAACTAAAGAAGTTTAAAACAGAGTTAAAGCTCAAATGCGCTCAATATAAAATTGATTTTGTGGAAGCAGATATCAATAAAGATTTTTCTCAAGTATTGTTGCCTTATTTGGTTAAGCGTAGTAAAATGAAGTAAGATGCATCATCAAATTTATGGTAGCACCACGCATTATTGGAGCACCCACGAATTATTGGAGCGCCCAAGCTCCAAGTCAATCAATCGCATAACTAATTTTCCTTCCTTCTACAAAATCATACAAGGTATTTTGCCTAACTGAATAATAGTTGTTCCAATAAGTTCTTAAAGCAACAACATATGCTCGGCGAGCTTTGTCTTTCTCTTGGTTTGCAATGGTTAAATCTGAAATAGAAATTTTACCAATCAAGTACCGTTTTATGGTAATTTCATATCTTCTATTAGCAACATCATTGGCCTTTTGAGCAATGTTAAACTGTGCTGCTGCTAAATTAAATTCTTGTATTTGCTTGGTCAATAATAACTCAAACTCGTTATTTTCTTTTTTAATTCTTGTATCAACAATTTCATAATTCAATTGGGCTATATTCTTTTGATTTTTGGCATTGCCCCAATCAATAAGTGGTATGCTAACTCCAACGCCTATTTGTTCTTGATCTTGCGGATTGTTATAGGCTCCTTCAAATGTACTTGAGCTATTACTAAGGCCAAATGAGGCAAAAATATCTATATCGATTCCGGTATTGCCTTTTACTCTTGCAATTTCGCGATTGGCATAGTGCATGTCTAAGTTGTTAGCACTAAATCGACTCAAGTTTTGTTTTGCTTCATTCCACGCACTTTGTACATCAATATTTAAATCAGGTACATCAAAATTGGGTTCTAGTTTAAGCTGGGTCTCCGCTTTAATTCCTAAGTTATTCTTTAGCTCAAAAGTGCTTTTTTGAATATTTAAGTCTGACTGTACAACCTCAGCATTTGCATTTAATCGGTTTAGCTCTATTTGTAACAATTCATTTTCTCCTATTTTACCTAAGTTATATCTGCCCTGCGAAATTTTGTAAATGGTATCGCTATTAGCTTTATTTTGCTGTGCTATGGATTTGTTTATTTCGGCAATGTAGAGGTTGAAAAAATTGCCAATGGTTCTTATTGCTATCGCTTCCATTTCTTCATTATATACTTTTTCGGCTTCTACTATTGCTAAGGGTTCGGTTTGCTTATCCCATTTGGTGTTATTAAAACCAAACAAGGTTTGATTAATACCAAAGTTTATGGGAGTAGATAAATATGATTTTGAAGATGAAGGATCGAAAATTTCTAACCGATTTAAACTGCTGCTAGCAAAAATGTTTCCGCCTGAAAATGGTAGTTCTTGGCTTAAGTTTAATGCAATTTTTGAGTTCATAAAGCTCCTTGGCACAAAGGCCTCAGTTCCGTTAGGAAGGGTAATTGCACTAATGTATCGGTTAAAATTAAAGGGGTTAACATCTAAAGATAAGTTGGGTCTTAGGCGCGATTCAAATTGTTTAAATTGAATTTTCTTTTGTTCCAATTGTTTTCTTGCAATAATTGATTCAGGTGCATTTGCTTGTGCCATTTTTATGGCAAGTGGTAAGGTTAACTCTAATTTATTTTGTGCCAAACAACCATATGTACTAGCAATAAGCAATGCAAAAAGTAAAATTTTATTCATGTCTTAATGATTTTATAGGATCTTGTAGTGCTGCTTTGCGAGCTGGTAAAATGCCAAAGAGAAGGCCAACCAAAACACTTATGCCAAATGATATAATAATGCCACTTGCTGTAATAACAGTTAAAATATCAGCGAATTTGTTGATGAGTATTGCACCAATTACACCCAATGCTATACCTATTAATCCTCCACTAAAACTTATTACAATAGATTCGAAAATAAATTGACTAATGATGTCTTTTTTGGTAGCTCCTATAGAGAGCCTTAAACCAATTTCTTTTATACGTTCTAATATGGAGGCTAACATAATATTCATAATACCAATACCGCCAACCAAAAGGGAAATAGCGGCAATTGCGCCTAAAACAAAGTTAAAAATGTCTTTAGTGCGTTGCTGTTGTTTTAGCAATAGCTCTGGGATGGTAATCTCAAAATCATCTTCATTCTTGTGTTTCCTCTTAAGCAATCTATTTATAACTTCTGCGCTAGAGCTTAAATAGTCAGTTTCCGAAACTTGCACAACAATTTTATCTAATTGATGATAATTCACATTATCACTGTTACTGGCTTCTTCATCTTCCTGCTCTTCTTCAAATTTTTCTATAGCGCTTTCGGTTACCAATGCTCGATTTTTAAATCTAAGCAAGGCAGTTTTTATTGGCACATACACATCATTGTCAAACTTTCTTATGCCCAAATTTTTCAATGCATTTTCACTCACATTACGCTCTTTTATTACACCAACAATTTTTAACCAATTGTTACCACACTTAATGTTTTCACCTACTGCATTGCGCCTATCAAAAAACTTTCTGGCAACCCCTTCAGTAACCAAGCAAACTGGCATACCTGCATTTAGTTGATCTACACTAAAAATGTTTCCTTCAATAACTTGCATGTTATTTATTTCAAAATAATCGGGTACTATGCCAATTACTTTTCCTCTGGCTTGTATACCATTGGTAACAAAGTTGTAATCGATAACAATTTCAGGGCTAACTCGCTTTGCAGTAGGTAAAACGTGTTGTATGTCTAAAGCATCTTGTAAGGTCAGGCCCTCAGAAAAACGTTTCTTCTTACCATTTTCATTATCCATTTTTTCAGCTTCACCAATTTGCCAAACAGCATTTATAACTATGTTATTTACTCCAACTAGTTCCATTTGCTCAACAATTTCTTGTTTAGCCCCTGTGCCAATGGCTAGCATTGTAATAACTGCAGCTACGCCAAAAATTATACCCAATGCGGTTAAAAAAGCGCGAATTTTATTCGCTGCAACCGCTTCTATAGCTGTTTTTAAGTTAAATAGTAAGCGATTCACTTACATGTTTTTGATTGCAGTTAGCTTAACATCATTGCTGTCAACTTTCTCTAAAGCCTTAAGTTTTTCTTGATTTAACTTTATAATCTCACCTTGCCTTTTTACAATTCTATCTTTCGTTGATTGGGCTTGCTCATTTTGTTGTTTGGTAAGTCTAACGGTTTTAGCATCCTTACTATCTGTAGGAGTGCTTAGATATACTTCTTCTTCTTCTTCAATGCCGGCAACGATTAAGGCTTCAATATTGTTTTTTTGTGCAATAGCAACTTCCTGCAAAACAATTTCTCCATTTTCAAATTTATAAACAAACGACATACTGTCATTTTTAAAAACACTTTCATTAGGTAATGAAATAACCGAGTCAATAGTTGTTGCAGCAATTGCATTGCTTGTGGTCATAGCTGGTCGCAACATAGTGTCGTTTTCATGTAATAAAACTATCACTTCAAACACCTTAGCATCTGAGTTCGGTCGTTGTTCACCAATATTTGCAACCTTACTAATAGTGCCATTAAATTTTTTGTCAGGAAAAGCATCAATTCCAATTTTTACGGTTTGACCAGTTTTCACCTTACTTATGTCAACTTCATTTACATAACTTACGGATACCATTTCAGTAAGGTCGGGAAGGGTAGCTACAGTTAAATTCCAAGGTGAAATATTGGTTCCAACTCCTTGTTTTTTGCCACTCCAACTGCGTTTGTAAATTAGCATACCTGGCTCAGGAGATTTAATGGTGAACTCTTTAATTAAGTCGACTTTAGTTTTAATTTTATTTTTTTGAATTGTTAAAGTGGCCGTTATTTCTTTCATTTTTGCTTCAGCCTGCCTCACTTTTAACTCATTGTTTTCGGTGCTTTGGCTTAGTGCCCGTCTTGCTTTCTCCACATCAATTTCAGCTTGTCGTTGCACTGCTGGTGGTTCATATTTTGATTGAGATAGCACAACTTCTTTTTCTTCTAAAGTATATTTTAGATTTATCAGGTTGTCTCTGTCCAACCTTAAATCAAGCATGGTATCTAGTTTAGTTTGCGTATACTGTGCCTCTAGTTTATCTAATTCCGATTGATTTTCTTTGAGTTTAGAAGTCAGTTCAGTAGGATCTAGTTTGCCAACATAGTCTCCTTTTTTTACAATTGTTCCTTCAGGCACCAAGTCTGAAATTTGAACTTGCCAAATACCAGCTCTTCTTAAACTAGCAGGGCCAAGGATATCAGTTGAATTCTTGGCTTTTAATTCACCTGTGGTTATTACATTAGATTCAAAGGTGCTTCTTTCAGCCTTAACAAGGATAGGTTTGTTTGCGCTATCTTTGGAACAGCCAAACAACAGAAAGGCAAGGCAGCAGAATATTAATATATCTCTCATAGGTTTCAAGGATATTAAAGTAGTCAAAAAACGAATAGTAGTTGTTTTTATTATAATTTTTTAACATTAGTAACTAAATACACTTCAATCCAATATTAATAACTTTCGGTAACAAAATGGCTTGTTTTATACGGTTCAATTAGCTTTGTAAAGTGGAATTAAATTATAAGGAATTTGGAAGTGGAAGACCACTGCTCATTTTACATGGATTATTCGGTTCGTTAGATAATTGGCAAACGTTGGCTAAACGGTTTGCGGATGACTTTCATGTATTTACTATTGATCAACGCAATCATGGTAAATCACCTCACACGGAGGAATTCAGTTATGAAATTATGGCTAATGATGTGGCCAATTTTATTGAGCAAAACAACTTGGAAGAACCGGTAGTGTTAGGCCATAGCATGGGAGGTAAAACTTCAATGTACTTAGCCAATCAATTTCCTGAATTAGTAGGTGCGTTAATTTCGGTTGATATGGCTCCAAGAGTTTATCAACCTGGCCACAACGATATTTTTGAGGCTCTTTTTTCCGTTGAATTTGATAGGGTGAAATCTCGCAGTGATGCTGACGAACAAATTGCAGATTTGATACCGCAACTGGGCGTGCGTCAATTTTTGTTGAAAAACTTGAAGCGAAAAGAAAATGGCAGTTATGAATGGAAGTTTAATTTACCTGCAATCCATCAAGCATATGATAAAATGGTTAGCGAGTTTGTTGAGTTACAAAAGTTCGAAAAACCAACTTTGTTCATAAAAGGAGAAAACTCAGGTTATATAAGGGATAAAGATGAAGAGCTTATAAAACTAATTTACCCTAATGCGCAAGTTGTTGGAATTGAAAATGCAGGACATTGGGTACATGCTGAGCAGCCAGCTATTTTTTACAAAGTAGTAAGTGATTTTTTGGCAAACAATTAACTAGTCTTGCGCATTTAATCTTTGCGCTCGCCATAATTGCTTATCGAGCGCTCCGTACTTTTAAAAATCTCATCTAGCTCATTAGATCTTAATTTACGGTATTTGCCCTCATTTAAATCTTCTAGCTTAATACTCATAACCCTAATTCTCTTAAGCTTAACAACTCGGTAGTCAAGAAATTCACACATTCTTCTAATTTGCCTGTTAAGACCTTGCACTAAGATAATTTTAAACATGTTTTTACTCAGCTTAACCACTTTACACTTTTTGGTATAAGTGCCCAACATAGGAATTCCGTTGCTCATTCGCCTTATAAATTCTTCAGTAATAGGTTTGTTAACAGTAACAATGTATTCTTTCTCATGCTCATTGGCAGAGCGTAAAATTTTGTTTACAATGTTTCCGTCATTGGTTAGCAATATTAATCCGCTGCTGTTTTTATCTAATCTGCCAATAGGAAAAATTCTTTCGGAAAAGTTGATGTAGCTAATAATATTCCCTTCAACTTTTTCATTCGTAGTGCATTCAATACCAATGGGTTTATTAAATGCTAGGTAAACAGGTTTTGGCTTTTTGCCAATAGGCGCATCATCAATAGTCACCTTGTCAGTACTTTCAACTCTGTTACCTTTTTTTGCGACAGTACCATTTATTTTAACTCGGCCTTCTTCAATTAACTCATCAGCTGCCCTGCGAGAACACCTACCAGTATTGCTTATATACTTATTTAGACTTATGGATTCGCTGTTACTTGTATTATTTTCCAAAATCAATTCAATTAATAATTCAATGATACAGCCAAATTTTTTAAGTTTAGCATTATAATCAGTTGAAATGAATAAAAAAATAATGTTATTAGGGTCGGGTGAATTAGGCAAAGAGTTTGTTATTGCAGCCAAGCGATATGGACAATACGTGATAGCCGTAGATTCATATGCCAATGCGCCTGCAATGCAAGTAGCCGATACTTTTGAAGTAATAAATATGTTAGATGGTAACGCATTAGATGCCATTGTAAGCAAGCATAAACCAGATATAATAGTGCCCGAAATTGAGGCCATCCGTACAGAAAGGTTTTATGATTATGAAGCTCAAAATATTCAAGTTGTTCCCAGTGCCAAAGCTGCAAACTATACAATGAACCGCAAGGCCATAAGAGATTTGGCGGCAAATGAACTGAAGGTGAAAACTGCAAAGTTCGCTTATGCAACTAGTGCAGAGGGATTAAAAGCAGCAGTTGCAGAAATTGGAATTCCTTGTGTGGTTAAACCTTTGATGAGTTCTAGTGGAAAAGGCCAAAGCGTTATAAAGAGTGAAGATGACATTGTAACATCTTGGAATTATGCCCAAGAGGGTGCAAGAGGAGATGAGGTAGAAGTTATAGTGGAAGAATTTATTGATTTTGAAATGGAAATCACCTTGTTAACCATTACTCAAAAAAATGGAGAAACTATTTTTTGTCCTGCCATTGGGCATAGGCAAGAGCGTGGCGATTATCAAGAAAGCTGGCAGCCAGCTTCTACATCAGAAGCGCATTTGGAGGAAGCGCAAGACATGGCTAAAAAAGTAACTGAAGCGCTAGGCGGTGCAGGGCTTTGGGGAGTTGAATTTTTCATAACTAAAGAAGAGGTTTACTTCTCTGAACTCTCACCAAGGCCACATGATACGGGCATGGTTACCATGGCCAATACACAATTGTACAATGAGTTTGAGCTGCATTGTAAAGCAATATTAGGAATTCCTATTGATGAGGTTGATTTATTAAATGCTGGGGCAAGTGCCGTTATACTTTATGAAGAAGACAAAGCTATAACCCCGCAATATGAGGGATTGCAAAAAGCTTTGAAAGAAACAAATACAGAAGTTAGAATATTTGGAAAACCAATAACTCGAAAATATAGAAGAATGGGAGTAGCATTGGTTTGGGAAAAGCTTGGTGAGCCAGTTGAAAATTTGGTGGAAAAGGCAAAAAAGGTAGCGTCAAAAATTAGTATTTCGGACAAAAGTAATTAACATAATAAAAATAATTGTTGAAAAAATGTTTATAATTAGCAGAATATCACTAAATTAACAACTTGTGACGAATATGTTAATAACTAGTCATAATAAAGCCAAGTAATTTAAACCTAAAGACAACAATTAAAAATGGGATTGCAAACTGCCAAAAACAATAACCCCAACCAAAATTTTAAAATTAAAAAGCTGTTCGATTTGCAACACGAGCTAGAGACTTCATTTGAGGTTTATGGCCACCGCGGAGCAAGGGGAATTATGCCCGAAAATACCATTCCTGCATTTTTAAAGGCAATAGAATTGGGTGCGCATGGCATTGAGTTGGATTTAGTGGTTACTAAAGACCAGCAGTTGGTAGTGTCTCATGAGCCTTGGTTTTCAAGCTTAATATCTAAATGTCCCAATGGGAACAGCATTTCGATATTTGATGAAAAAAGGTTGAATATTTTTGAAATGGATTATACTGAGGTTGCTCAGTATGATTGTGGTAGCAAACGAAATCCGCATTTTCCAAAGCAAAAATTAATGGCTTGTACTAAACCATTGTTGGTAGATGTGTTGGATGCAGTTGAATTTCAATTATTGGAAGAAAACTTACCAAACTTAAAGTACAAGATAGAAATTAAGAGTAAAGCTGAGTGGGATGGCATTTATCACCCAAATCCATCTGCCTACGCCAAGTTAGTTGTAGATGCTGTGGTTAAAGCCAAGCTGCAAAAAAGAGTAACTATACAATCTTTTGATCACAGAATTTTAAAAGAAATTAGAATTTTAGATAAAGATATTCGCTTGGCTGTTATTGTAGAAAACAATTTAGGTGTAGATCGTAATTTAAGCTTTTTAGGTTTTACACCGGATAGCTATGTGCCACATTACAATTTAATAGATGCTGATGATGTAAAAAAATTGCATGAAGAAGGCGTTGAGGTTTACCCTTGGACTGTTAATACAACTGGGGTGTTAAATAAAATGAAAAATTTAGGGGTAGATGGTATTATTTCTGATTTCCCTGATGTTGCTTTGGCACATTTAGATTTAGGCTAAACACTTTCTAGTTGTAGCTTTATCAATGAGCGATAAATACCTTGCTCATCTTCCATTAACTTACTATGGTTTCCTTGTTGGGCAATTTTACCATTGTCAATAACATAAATTTTATCTACATTTTTAATAGTAGAAAGTCGGTGAGCAATTATTATTGTTGTTCGATTTTGCATTAAAGTATTCAAAGCATCTTGCACCAAATATTCCGATTCAGCATCTAAATTACTAGTAGCTTCATCTAAAATTAAAAAATTAGGATTTTTAAGCAATGCCCTAGCTATAGCAATTCGTTGCCGTTGACCACCACTTAATTTTATTCCCCGTTCACCAACTACAGTTTCATATTTTTCTGGAAACGATTCAATAAACTCAAGCGCGTTTGCTTTATTGGCAGCTTGCTTAATCTCTTCATCTGTGGCATTTGGGTTACCATACAATATATTTTCTCTAATAGTGCCACCAAATAGCAAAATTTCTTGTGGCACCAAACCAATGTTTTTTCTTAGATGTGTTATATCATAATTTTGTAGCGGCTTGTTAGATATGGAAATGTTTCCCTCATTTAACTCATAAAACTTAAGCAATAACAATGCTATGGTTGATTTGCCTCCGCCACTAGGACCAACTAAGGCAACTTTTTCGCCTTGCTTAATGGTTAAGTTTATTGAATGCAATACTTGAATATCAGTTCTAGTTGGATAGCTAAATGATACATCTTTAAACGCAATATCACCAGTTATTTTGTTTGTTGGAATTTTATCCAAATGATCTATTTCAATTTCGGCCTCATCATCTAAAATCTCTACAATTCTTTCAGTAGCACCCATTGTTTTTTGAAGTTCCGTTATAAGATTACCAATGCCGGCCACTGATGTGCCAATAAGTACTGTAAATATTAAAAATTCAAACAATGCTCCCTTATCCATCAAATCATCATTAACCATTTTTGCACCTTGCCATACTACTAAAAAGACACTCCCAAAAATTGCGAAAATTATAAATGAAACAAAGGCTGCTCGGTACCATGCTATTTTCATAGACATGCCTACGTTTTTAGTAATTAGTTTTCCATAACGTATGGTTTCAAATAGTTCGTTGGCGTATGATTTTACATCTTGTATGGCCTGTAACGTTTCGTCTACAACCGTGTTGGCTTCTGCCAAAATACCTTGGGTTTTTTTGGATAGCTTTCTGATGTATTTTCCAATTAAAAAGGTTGCCAGCATTACTCCAGGTATAACGGCTAACATTATTAGGGTAAGTTTGGGAAACCATAAGAGCAGCACAATTATACCTATAATTAGTATCAATAATTGTCTTAATAGTTCGCTAAAGGTTGAACTAAGGGTGCTATAAAGTTGACTAACATCAGCATTTAACCTACTATTAATATCACCAACTCTGTTGGTTTCAAAAAAGTACATAGGCATTCCAACAATTTTACCGTACAAATCGGTTCTAACATTTGCAACAGCATGCTCACTAATGTAGGCGTTTAAAACAGTTCTTATAAAGCCAGTGACTGCCATAACACCCAAAATTATTAACAACGCAAAAAACACTTGATTTATCTCAAAATCATTATTGGCAATTTCAGTTGCATCAATTAAGTTTCCGAAATATCTGGGGATTATTAAAGTTGCTCCCGTTGATACAAGAAGTAATAATGTGGTTGCAATAAGTTGCCACTTATATGGTAGGGCATATCTAAAAATGCGTAAAGCCTTCTTAAAATTGTCTTTGCTAAACTTGCCTTTTTTTATCTCCTCTTTCGCCATAAATTACCTACAAATTTACCCCATAAAAGTTCAGTTTTTTATGACATTTGCAATATGATATCACAAGTTGAAATTCAATTGCCCGCATTTGCTAGAGGTTTTCATTTAATTAGCCAAAATATAGTGAACGCCATAAGTGAATTGCCCAATAGTGGCTTACTTAATGTTTTTATTAAGCACACTTCTGCAGGTTTAACCATTAACGAAAATGCCGACCCTACCGTACGAGAAGATTTTGAAAGCAGTTTTAATCAATTGGTAAGGGAAAACGAGCCGTTTTATAAACACACTATGGAAGGATCAGATGATATGCCAGCACACATAAAAGCTACTTTAGTAGGTAGCTCGGTAACCATACCAATTAGCAACGCCAAACTAAACTTAGGCATTTGGCAAGGCATTTACTTATGTGAGTTTAGAAACAGGGCAAGCAGAAGAAGTATAGTGATAACGATATACTCTTAAACAAAAAAAGAGATGCTGTATTCAGCATCTCTTTAAATATTGTGAGGTTTAGCTATTCGCTATCCCTTTACTTTGTCAACCACAGCTTTGAAAGTTTCAGGATGATTCATTGCTAAATCAGCCAATACTTTTCTATTTAAGCCTATTTCATTTTTATGAACTAAGCCCATAAATTTTGAATAGGTTAAACCATGCTCTCTCACACCAGCGTTAATTCTAGCGATCCAAAGTTTTCTAAAAGTTCTTTTCTTTTGTTTACGGTGGGTATAAGCATACAACCAACCTTTTTCAACTGCATTTTTTGCAACTGTCCAAACATTTTTTCTTCTGCCAAAATATCCTTTGGCATACTCCATTATACGCTCTCTGCGTTTTCTTCTGGCTACTACGTTCCGCGCTCTTGGCATGGTATATTATTTTACTAGTAATCTTTTAATACGTGCTTCATCCGACTTGTGCACTAAAGCGGCCTTGCCTAAGTTTAACTTACGCTTGTTACTTTTTTTAGTAAGAATATGACTTTTGAAAGCCTTTCTTCTCTTTATTTTACCCGAACCTGTAAGCTTAAATCTCTTTTTGGTTCCGGAATGGGTTTTCATTTTAGGCATATCTTCTATTTATCTTAAATTCAAACGGAGTGCAAATATACAATATACTGCATTAAAACGTACACACTATGTAAGTGAATTTGTAAGTTTTACTTATTTACCAATCCTATAATACTCTTTAGAGGTAGCAGTTTCAGTTTTTCTCCCTAATTGTACTCGTGAAATTAGCACTACATCTTCCTTTAAAAATTTATAGTTAAATGTGTTAATTGAAGCTACTGTGTTGTTCACAAAAGCGAACTCCTTGTTATTTAGCTTTTTCATGGTATAGTTATTTGGCCGTTGCCTTTTACTTTTAACATGCATATATTCATAACTAGGAGTGTCCATGCTATCTACTACCAAAACTTTTTCTACTAAAATTGTATCGCCATTGGTAACCTCATAAATTAGGCAGTTAATCCCTACTTTTTTATTAAATGTCCAGTTTTCAAGCATTCCTGTTTCTTGGCAAAACCATTTTCCCAATATCTGCTTTTCAAAAGATTTATATTCGGGTTTAACCTTAGGCTTCACCTCAATATCATTATCAGTTTGGGTTTGTGGGTTATTTGATGCAGTAAATTCACCTTTGCATGATGCAAGTAAGGCCACTACGGCAAATAAGATAACAACTAAGTACGATTTCAAGAGATTACTTCTTTTTAGGATTAAATAGCACCAACATTCTTCTACCTTCCAATTTAGGCATTTGTTCTAGCGTTCCAACTTCTGCTAACCTTTCGGCTAGTTTTAGTAAGATCAACTCACCTCTTTCTTTAAAAACAATGTTTCTACCTCTAAATTGAACGTAGGCTTTTAATTTGTTGCCTTCTTTTAGAAAATTTTCAGCATGTTTAGCTTTAAAGTCAAAATCATGATCATCAGTGTTTGGCGTAAACCTTATTTCTTTTACTACAATTTTTACCTGCTTGGATTTCATTTCCTTTGCACGCTTCTTCTGCTCATACATAAACTTGTTGTAGTCAGTAATTTTGCAAACAGGCGGCTTGGCTTTTGGGGATATTTCTACTAAATCTAATTCCAATTCTTTTGCCAAATTCATGGCTTCTGCAATGGTATAGACTTTAGGTTCTACATTTTCGCCTACTAGTCTTACCTCAGTGGCGGTTATGTATTTGTTAATTTTGTGTTCGGGGCCTTTTTTAACAAAAGGCTTTCTTTTTCCTCTTCTACGCAATAGTTTTTTGTTTTAGTTAATTAAATCGTTCAACGAATATATTAATAATAAGTTCAATTCAACTCAACTTTTAAGTTTTCCATAAAGTTTTTAAGTGGCAAGCTACCTTGATCTCCTTCACCTTGTTTTCTAACAGCAACTTCATTGGCATCTCGCTCTTTTTCGCCAACTATTAGCATGTAAGGTATTTTTTTAACCTCAGTATCTCTAATTTTTTTACCTATACTTTCTTGTCTTTGGTCAATTTCGGTTCTAAACCCTGCCTCAGTAAGGTCTGCAGCAACTTGCTCAGCATATTGCTGGTATTTATCACTAATTGGTAAAACGGCAACTTGTGTTGCAGCCAACCACAAGGGGAATTTACCACCACAATGTTCTATTAACACACCTAAAAATCGCTCAAATGAGCCAAATGGCGCGCGGTGTATCATAACTGGTCGGTGCGGTTGATTGTCTGATCCAACATACTCCAATTCAAATCTTTCCGGCAAATTGTAATCAACTTGTATGGTGCCTAATTGCCATTGTCTGTTTAGTGCATCTCGCACCATAAAGTCTAGCTTAGGACCATAAAACGCTGCTTCACCATATTCAATTACTGTGTCTAATCCTTTTTCTTGTGCACTTTCAATAATTGCAGCTTCTGCCTTATCCCAATTCTCATCAGAGCCAATGTATTTTTCTTTGTCTTCAGGATCTCTCAAACTAATTTGAGCGGTATAATTTTCAAATCCTAGTTTATTAAGAACCAATAACGTTAAGTCAATCACATCTTTAAATTCATCCTTTAATTGTTCGGGCGAACAAAAAATGTGTGCATCATCTTGGGTAAAACCTCTAACTCTGGTTAAACCATGTAATTCGCCACTTTGCTCATATCTATATACCGTGCCAAATTCGGCTATTCTAACAGGTAAGTCTTTATATGATGTAGGCTTGTGTTTAAAAATTTCGCAATGATGCGGACAATTCATTGGTTTTAACAAAAACTCTTCATCTTTCCTTGGAGTAGTAATTGGTTGAAATGAATCTTCACCATACTTTTCGTAGTGGCCAGAGGTTACATACAACTCTTTTTTACCAATGTGCGGAGTAATAACTGGTTTGTATCCTCTTTTTATTTGCTCGTTTTTTAAAAAATCGGCTAACAAATTACGCACAGTAGTTCCTTTTGGTAACCATAATGGCAAGCCACCACCTACTTTTTGACTAAACATAAAAAGTTCTAGTTCGGCACCTAATTTTCGGTGGTCTCTCTTTTTAGCTTCTTCCAACATATGCAAGTGCTCATCTAACTGGTCTTGCTTAGGAAAAGTAACACCATAAAGCCTTGTTAATTGTTTGTTGTTTTCATCTCCGCGCCAATAGGCACCCGCCAACGACAATAGTTTTATTGCTTTTACATAACCAGTATTTGGCAAATGAGGACCTCTGCATAAATCTGTAAAGTTTCCTTGTTTGTAAAAGGTAATGCTGCCATCTTCCAAATCTTCTAGCAACTCTAGTTTATAAGGGTCTTCCTTTTCTTTAAAATACTTTATCGCATCTTCTTTACTTACTTCCGATCGTTCAAAGCTATTTTTTTGTTGAGCAAGAAACTTCATTTTCTTCTCAATTTTTCCAAGGTCATTGTCAGACAATGTTTTTTCGCCAAAATCTACATCATAGTAAAAACCATTATCAATCGGAGGTCCAATGCCAAACTTGGTGCCTGGATACAATTCCTCCAAAGCTTCTGCCATTAAATGGGCACTCGAATGCCAAAATGTTGACTTTCCTCCATCATCATCCCAAGTTAATAATTTTAAGGCGGCATCACCTTTTATAGGTCTGGTGGCATCATAAATTTCGCCATCAACTTCAGCAGCCAATACTTTTTTTGCCAAACCGTGGCTTATCGATTTGGCTATTTCCATAGCAGTAATGCCTGTATCGTATTGCTTTACAGCACCATCAGGAAAAGTAATATTAATTGTCATGATTTTTCTTTCAATCGGGCTACGCCTTGTTTTGCCAAGGCAAGATTTTCATCAAATGTAAGTGCTTGAAGATAATCATCTTTAGCAGCTTTTAAATCGCCTTGAGTTTCCATGCAAAGCCCACGCATGTAATAACCTTTGGCATAGGTGGTTTTTAATTTAACTGTTCTATCAAAACTTTTGTAAGCTTTGTTAATTGAATCCATTTGAAAATAAAGATAACCCATGTTGTAATGAGGTAAATGATTCATTGGTTCAATTTGAATAGCTTTCCTATAGGTCTCTAATGCCATTGGAAAATCGTCTTGTTCTTGATAAAACATACCCAAATCATAAATTGGCTCGGTAGATTGTGGGTTAATAGCCATGGCACTTTTAAAATACTCAATTGCTTGTGGGTCTTTTCTACTTCTATACAAATTAGCCAATTCCATGAAGGCATTAAAATGATCGGGATTTTTTTGCACTGCAACTTTATATCCTTTAGCTGCTGAATCATAATCGCCTTGCAATCTGTAAGCAAGTGCTCTTAAATAGTCAGTTTCTGCTTCATTAGGGTCTAGCTGAATGGCAATGTTTAATTCTAAAAAAGCTTCTTCATACTTCTCAGTATAAATTAAGTATTTGGCTTGCAGTAACCTCAGCGTAACATCTTCAGGTATTTGTGCAATGGCGTCTTTTAAAGTATTTAGCGATTTTGCATATTGCTGACTCTCAAAGAAGTAATTGGCTAAAACTTTACGGTAAAGTGAGTTTTTAGAATCGAGCGCAATAGCTTGGTTAAAATCTAACACAGCATTTTCGGGGTCATATTTTTCTAAATAGGCCTGTGCTCTTCCAAAATATGCTTTATGATCTTTGGGATTTTCTTTAATAATTTTTGTCCAATAGGTAATTGTAGGATTCTCATCCTCCTGTAAAACTGGCTTTTCCTCAGTGTTACCTTGCTTTGGAGCATCAGTTTTACAACCTACAAGTAGGCAGGTAATAATAAATATTGCAAGTATTTGCTTTAACATTGAGTACAAATTTATGGTTACTAGAAACAAATATTTAGTGAACTGCTTTATAATTCAACCAACCTTTCCAATTTTTGCAAAAATATTACAAATGAAAATCTATTCTTTTTTAGCGATCATAAGTGTTTTATTGTTTTTTGGTTGCGGTCAAGCAAGCAAAAATGGAGAAGAGAACAAAGGCATACCTAATGGTGGAATGCGCATTGAACTAGCGGATAGTACCAAGACCAACGAGAAACCAAAAACATTGGCATACCCCAATGAAAAGCATTTAAAAAATATTAGGCAATTAACCTTTGGTGGCGATAATGCTGAAGCCTACTTTAGTTTTGATGATAAAAGTTTGGTTTTACAACGCACCAATGAAAAAGAGGGAATTGAATGTGATCAAATTTTTATGGGGAAAATACCTGTTACGGAAGAAGATAGTTTTGAAATGAAAATGGTAAGTACAGGCAAAGGCCGAACCACCTGTTCGTATTTTATGCGTGGCAACGGAAAAATTATTTATGCTTCTACACATTTAGCTGGTGATGATTGTCCACCAGATCCTGATAGAGAAGCTGCTGGAGGAAAATACGTTTGGCCCTTGTACCCATCATTTGACATATTTACTACCGATTTGAATGGTACCATATTAGAGCGTTTAACCAAAACCCCTGGTTATGATGCTGAGCCTACACTTTCGCCAAAAGGCAACAAAATTGTTTTTACATCTACCCGAAATGGCGACATTGATTTATATACCATGAACCCTGATGGTAGCAATGTTAAACAAGTAACATTTGGTTTGGGTTATGATGGTGGCGCTTTCTTTTCGCCTGATGGAAGCAAGTTGATTTTTAGAGCTAGCCGACCTAAAACTGATGAAGAAATTAAAGAATACAAAGATTTATTGGCTCAAGATTTAGTTGCACCTACCAATATGGAGTTATACATCTGTAATGTTGATGGCAGTGAATTAACCAAAATAACCGATTTAGGAAATGCCAATTGGGCACCTTACATGCACCCGAGTGGAAAGAAAGTAATATTTAGTTCAAACCATAAATCAAAAAGAGGTTTTCCATTTAATTTGTTTATGATAAACGTTGATGGTACTGGTTTAGAGCAAATTACCTTTGATGATACTTTTGACAGCTTTCCTATGTTTAGCTATGATGGTAAAAAGTTGGTATTTTCTAGCAACAGAAACAATGGCGGTACAAGAGAAACCAATGTTTTTATTGCTGATTGGGTGGAGTAGTGGTAGGATATGGTACTGTTGCAATTTAAAAAAGAAAACTTAAGAGACTTTTAGATAAATTCGTTCTATATGAAGATGCTACTAATCTTATTTTTCACTCTGCCCTTCACACTCTTTGCTCAAAAATTAGAATATTCACTTGAGACGTTTGATTCGGAAGAAAAAGATCCTTTCAAAGTCTACATATTCACTGAAATTGTTTCTACTATAGAAGGTTTGGAGCGAAATATTTATGAAAATGGAGAAAAATATGGCTACCGGAGGGAAGGAAATACCCTATTCATTACCAAATCAAGTGTTGAAAATGGTGAGCTAATTGATGAGCAGGAGAAAACTAACTTTTTTACTATGTTTCATGAAGAACAAGATTTAATTAAAGTAGGTGATAACCATTTATTAATCTATAAAGAGTCGGGAAAAATTGGAGCAGTTAGTATTGATTATAAAGGTATGCGAATAGGCAGAAAGACTTTTTTGTTTAAGCCAAAAAAAATTGTGACAAAAATGCCTGATATTGAAATGGAAACATCAAAAGATGGGAAGTATTTACAAATTTTGCATATGTGGCCACTGCAGCCGTATAACATAATTAATAATAATGAGGTTCTCGGAGGTTTAATTTTTGACGAAAACTTAGAAAAGATTAATGATGTGCCATTGGTGATTAAAGATAAATTACTAAAAAATGGAAGGATTTTAGATAGAGGGTTTGACCCAAAAGGTAATTATTACTTGCTGCTTAGAGCAAAAATAGAGAAGAGTTCAAAATTAATTGGTAAGGGTAAAAACAATAGCCAATTGGTTTTGATAAAAGCCTTTAACGATCAAAGAGAAATATTCACCTTAAAAGATGAAGGTGTGTTTGCGTATGACGCAAGAATAAATTTTAACTCGAAAGGAGATGTGGTTATATGTGGTTTTGGAAACGACAACCATGAGAATTTTAATCTTTCAAATTTGACTTTTTTTTATCAGCTTCACCCTAATGGAAAAGTAGAAATTTTCAAAAAGCATTATTTAGCTAAACCCAAATATGAGTCAAAGGTAAAAAATTCAAATGCTCACGAACTCGATCATGACGCAATTCGCCACAACATTTATGATATATTAGAGGATCAGGACGGGAACTTCACACTTATATGTGGGCGTCAATCAGAAACTTATTGGGAAGGATTTAACGTTATCACTACTCATGATATTCAATTATATCAATACAGCGAGAATGGTTTGTTACAATGGACTCAAACTATCAATAGCAAAACGACAGACAAGAGACTATACAGACACGATGGGGGGTCGGTAAAAGAAGAATATTTCCCTTTTTATGCAACAATCCTTAATGATAAAATTCACGTTTTGACTTTAGGCAATTCTGAAAATCGTAATTCAAACCTTGAAACCTACAGGGATGACTTTTACAAAAGAAAGTTTAATGGAAAATTAGATTTATTTGATTTTGCCTTTGAGAAGGATAGCGGCAAGTCTTACTTCACAAGAATTAATTTAGCAAATGCACAAGGAATCAACGTTATGAATCCATTAGATAAATTAGAAATTGATTTAAGCAAAAATTTTGAAAATGGTATTTTACTCCAATTCAAAAAGAACAAAGAATTTGCAAAGGCTCTTCTAAGATTTGAATAGGCATCTAATATTTATGAATTAGCTTAAATAGTTGCCAATTAAACCTTACCGCTTATCAATAGAAGCATCACCACTTATATCAAAGTCTTTTTTAGGGTCGCCTTTATAAACAATTTTACTTGAGCCACTTACTTCAGCTTTCAGCTCTTTTTTAACATGTAGTCTAATATTTGAATTGCCTGACCCGTCAACCCTTGCTTTAATGGTTGCTAATTGCATGGCGTTTAAATCTGAATCTCCACTTACGTCTGCTCTAAACTCATCACTAAACCCTTTTAAGCTAACTTTTGATTTGCCCGATACTTCTAAAGTCATTTCGCTAGCATTTAACTCTATATCTGCTTTGGTATTGCCATTGGCTGCTAATTGCAATTTTTCAACTTGTAAGTTATTGGTAGCTATAAATTGGGCATTGCCACTTAAATCAATATCCACCAATGATGGTGCTGTGATAAAAACCTTTATGTCTTCTTTTGTAGTTAAGTTTCCTTTCGTTTTTAAATCTAAGCTACCTTTAACGCTCGTTGTAGCAATTAGATCCAACAAATTTTCTTGTGCTTCTACACTAATATATGTTTCGCTACCAGAGGTATACTCAACCTTAATATTGCCATTCACGGTTAACTTTGTAAAGGGTTCAACTTGCCTGGTTTGTTGCGTAACAGGTCCTTCACCTTTTACTTTTACTTGTGAGCATCCGTTAAAAAATAACGACACTAATACTACTATTGGCAATAAGTAATTTTTCATAGAGCGCAATTTAAGCCTAAGATTGTAGACTTGGCAAGTGATTATCAAAATTTTTAATCAAAACAGTCATATCAAAAAGTAATTTTCTAAATATTGGCTAACTTTGGTTTAGCTAAAAATTGCAATATGCCACATTACTTTAAATTAGGAAAAATGCCTCAAAAGCGACACACACAGTTTCGCAAACCCAATGGCGAGTTGTATGCTGAAGAGCTATTTTCTACAGAAGGATTTTCGGATGTTTATTCTAACATTTACCACTGTTACCCACCAACACGAATTGTACAAGTTGGCGATCCAATAGATGTTAGTCCTAAAATAGCCTTAGACAAACAGTTGCTACATAGAGGTTTTAATGGTTGGGATGTGCCTGCTAAAAAAGATTATTTAGAGAGTCGTGTACCTGTTTTGGTAAACAACGATTTAAACATATCGGTGGCGGCACCACAAGAAAGTATGAAAGACTACTTTTTTAAAAATGCTGATGCTGATGAAATGATTTTTGTACATAAGGGCAAAGGCAAGTTGAAAACAGGGTTTGGAGAATTGCCTTTTGAGTATGGCGACTACATAATTGTGCCAAGAGGATGCATTTACCAAATTGAATTTGAAAATGATGACAATAGGCTGCTAATTGTAGAAAGCTTTAGCCCAATTGAATACCCGAAACGTTATGTAAATAAATATGGTCAATTGTTAGAGCATAGTCCATATTGTGAGCGCGATATTATGACACCTCAAAACTTGCAAACCATAGATGAGGTAGGAGAGTTTGATTTTAAAATTAAAAAGCAAGGACTATTATATCCTTTTATGTATGCCAATCACCCGTTCGATTTTGTTGGTTGGGATGGCAATAGCTATCCATATACCTTTAGCATACATAATTTTGAGCCAATAACTGGTCGCATACATCAGCCACCGCCAGTACATCAAACATTTAGTGCTCGCAATTTTGTTATATGTAGTTTTTGTCCAAGGTTGTTCGATTATCATCCGCTAAGCATACCTGCACCTTATAACCATAGTAATATAGATAGTGATGAAGTATTGTATTATGTTGATGGTGATTTTATGAGTAGAAAACACGTAGAAAAGGGCATGATGACATTGCACCCTGGAGGCATACCTCACGGACCACACCCAGGAACAGTAGAAAAGAGCATAGGTGCAAAAGAAACCCATGAGCTAGCGGTTATGATAGATACGTTTAAGCCATTACAGTTAACTGAGCAGGCTTTGGAAATAGAAATGCCTGATTACCATAAGAGTTGGTTGGAGTGATAGTGTCCAATTTTTCATTCTAAATTGATTTAACTTAGTATTATGAAAGAGCTACTGACAAGAATTACAGTCAATAAAGATATTTGCCATGGTAAACCATGCGTTCGTGGAATGCGCTGGCCAGTTGAAGTGGTTTTGGATATGTTAAGCTCAGGAATGGAAGTAAAGGAAATAATACATGATCATCCCGAGTTAGAACATCAAGACATATTGGCCTGTTTGGCTTTTGCGAAATTATCTATTAGCGGATTTCCTATTAAAAACGTTGCGTGAAAATTTTATGTGATGTGCATATTTCATATAAAATTGTCAAATTTTTGAATTCGCAAAATGTTGAAGCAATTCATGTTAATTCTATACTAGACAAGTGGAATACAGAATACACTAGACAATGATATTATTGAATATGCTGACCAAAATGACTTTGCCATTTTAACTAAAGATGCTGATTTTAAAACCCACCTACTATTAAATGACAAACCTAAAAAATTGATAAAAGTGAACTTGGGTAATATTTCAAACAAAAATTTAACTGACATTTTGAGCGAGAATTTTTGAACTTAGACCAACATGATAGATTTTTAGTTGAAATTGATACGGAAATGCTAACCGCTATAACTAAATTTGAATAACATTAACAAAGAAAAAAGCATGTCAGCAAATACACTTACACAAATAGAAAACGACACAGCACAAGATTTTTTACCATTAAATGGAACTGATTTTGTTGAATTTTATGTGGGCAATGCCAAGCAGGCAGCCTTCTTTTACATAAAAGCATTTGGGTTTGAACCTTTGGCATATAAAGGTTTAGAAACTGGCTCTAAAGATTCTTGCTCTTATGTAATTCGACAAGGCAAAATCACATTTGTACTTACTGGGACTTATAACAGTGAGAACGACATTGCGGCACACCACAAAAAACATGGTGATGGTGCAAAGGCTATTGCCCTTTGGGTTGATGATGCTGAGCATTCATATAATGAAACCATAAAAAGAGGAGCTAAAAGTTACTGGAAACCTGAGAAATTAAAGGATGAAGATGGCGAGATAGGCATTTCAGGTATTTACACTTATGGTGAAACTGTGCACTTGTTTATTGAAAGAAGTAACTACAATGGTGTGTTTATGCCAGGATACAGAAAGTGGGAGCCAAACATTAAAGCCGAAAGTTGTGGTTTAAAGTATGTAGATCATATTGTTGGCAACGTTGAACTAGGGCACATGAATACTTGGGTTGATTTTTACAGAGACGTGCTAGGCTTTAAATTGTTGGTTACGTTTGATGATGATGATATTTCAACTGAATACACCGCTTTAATGAGCAAGGTAGTTAGTAATGGAAATGAGTTTGTTAAATTTCCAATAAATGAACCAGCTGAGGGCAAAAAGAAAAGCCAAATTGAAGAATATATTGATTTTTACAATGGTGCAGGAGTACAACATATTGCTATAGCTACAGATAACATAATTGAAACCGTAACTCAATTAACCAATAATGGCATTGAGTTTTTGCACGTGCCAAACACTTATTACGAAACTGTTTTAGATAGAGTAGGAGAGATTGATGAAGACTTAGCTCCGTTGAAAGACTTGGGTATTTTAATAGATCGTGATGAGGAAGGATATTTATTACAAATTTTTACTAAGCCATTAATGGATAGACCAACCGTTTTTTTTGAAATTATACAACGCAAAGGCGCACGCTCATTTGGTAAAGGAAACTTTAAAGCTTTGTTTGAAGCTATAGAAAGAGAGCAGGAGCTGAGAGGAACCTTGTAGGTAACGATGGACTATTAACAATTGACAATTAACCAATGTGCGATTATCATAAAGTTGTTGAAACTGTAGAAAGCAATATGCTGCCATGTTTTTTTAAAAAAATCAGTGGTTTCGATTGTGTAGGTTGCGGCATGCAAAGGTCTATAGTTGCATTGTTTAAGGGCAATATTTGGGAAAGCATTGTACTTTATCCAGGATTAATGCCTTTAATAATTACCATAGTTCTTATAGGACTTAACCACTTTAGCAAAAGCAAATTGTATAGTAGTTTATTATTTTACAGTTATATTTTTACATTTACATTAATCTTATTACACTACATTATAAAAATGATTATCACCTATGTCTGATTTTAATACTGAATTTACGAGCGACAATAGTTATGGAAATCCACAGCCAAAGTTAAAAGTGCCTAATGCCACCGTGGTATTGATTATGGGTATTTTAGGAATATTGTGCTGCCTTTTTTATGGCGCTGGAATTATATTTTCTATAATTGGTTTGGTGTTAGCTGCCTCTGGAAAAAGAGCTTACATGGCCAATCCTGAAAACTATGATGAGTCGTCATACGGATTATTAAAAACAGGTCGAATAATTAGCATAATAGGTTTGATTTTATGGTTGCTGGTTATCCTAATCGCAATAATATCATTTGCAGCCTTTGGCGTTGAAGGATTTAAAGCATTTGCTGAGTGTGCTGAAATTACTGATATAGCTGAAAGACAAGAATGTATAACCGACTATTTAGAAAACCGATAAAGGTTTACTAAACTGTACAATTACATAAGAGAGTGTAAATAACCTAGTTAGCTAGTACTATTATTAGCCATTTACCTTAGGGGTGTCAAAAAACAATTGAAAAATGAAAATGATAACCCTTTGCCTTTCTGCACTGCTAATTACCATAACCTCATTTGCTATTAATGGCAAAGATGTAGATGGATTTAGAGATATTAAATGGGGAACCACCTTAGATGATATTAAAAATCAAAGAAGTGTTATAGATGCTGATGAAGATTTTGATGACATGAACGCTTACGTGTTTGTAGACGAAAACTACAATATTGGCACCGTTACTATGGATGCCATTTACTACACATTTAATGAAGACAATAAGTTTTATAAGGTAACTTGCATGGGGGCTAGAGATCAAATGCCTGATATGTTGTTTATTCTTAAAAATAAATTTGGTGAACCTAACACTAAGGCCGATATGGATACTGGTAAGTTTAGAGAGTGGACCATGGACCAAGTAAAGTTTCAACTAAATAATGACTACAATTCCGAATATTTTACGCTTACAATTATTAGTGATTGGGCTAAAATGGAAAAGTTTAAGATAAATTCTTCTGTTAGCGATTTTTAAGGATTTAATCGTTTGAATTAAGAAATCCCTGCCACTTGTGGCGGGGATTTTTGTTTTATGGTAACTTTACTGTTACAATAAATAACATGCTTAAAAATATAATCCTTCTTTCTTCCTTTGCCTTAGTAATTTGTTTAGCTACTTCTTGTAAAAAAGATGACAATCCCAATTTGGTTGATGCCATAATAATTGAAGATATCAATGGCACCGCTGGTTGCGAATGGTTTGTTAATGTTAATGGCACTGAGCATGTTCCTTTAAATCTATCGTCAGATTTTAGAACACACTTTTTAGAAGTAAAGGTTGATTTTACCATTGAAGGTGATGCTACCTGCGGAGGAAAGCTAGATACGCCTAAAGAGATTACCATAAATGAGATAGAAGAGCGTTAAGCTTCTGTTTACTGCCTATCACTCATTGGGTGATATTGCATGAGCGTTTCCTTTAAAAAAGTTTTATCCAAGTGGGTGTAAATTTCAGTAGTGGTTATGGAGCTATGACCTAACATATCTTGCACGGCTTTTAAATTGGCACCACCTTCTACTAAATGGGTAGCAAAACTATGCCTAAACGTATGTGGACTAACCTTTTTTTCGATACCTGCTTTTAACGCCAAGTCTTTTACAATCATAAAGACCATTACCCGGCTTAAGCCTTTGCCTCTTCTATTCAAAAATAATATGTCGTCCATCCCTTTTTGGATGTTTATATGGCAGCGCACTTGCTCCATATATAGTTTAATGTGCTTAATGGCCTTGCTGCCAATTGGTACTAACCGTTCTTTGCTTCCCTTTCCCATAACTTTTATAAATCCATCAGACAAATACAAATGGCTTATGGGTAAGGTTATTAACTCGGTAACACGCAAGCCACAACTATACATGGTTTCAATAATTGCTCTATTGCGCATGCCCTCTGGCTTGCTATGGTCAATGCAATTTATCATTTCAACAATTTCGGCATGGCTTAAAACTTCTGGTAGTTTTTGCGATAACTTGGGGCTGTCGAGCAATAGGGTAGGATTGCTTTCTACCACATCTTCCAACAACAAATAATTATAAAAGCCTCTAACGCCACTAATAATACGCGCTTGGCTACGATCGCTTAAGCCCAATTGAAAAATTTCTAGTACAAATTTTTGAAGGTGCTCATATTTAACATCAGCAGGAGCTACTTCTATGTCATTGTCTTCAAAATAGGTTTTAAGCAAGTTAACATCACGCAAGTAAGCATCAATGCTATTTTGCGAAAGGGCCTTTTCTAATTTTAAATAGGCTTTGTAACCTTTTATATATGTATTCCAGCTCAATAAAGTTTATTTATTAATGTGCAAGTTGGGTTAATTTTAAAACGATTACAAGTGCTAAAAAAACATAGCATACTTAATATTCCTACTTTTGCAACAGATGAAAATTGCCATTATAAACGGTCCAAATCTTAACTTGCTAGGCAAACGCCAGCCAGAAATTTATGGTAATAAAGACTTTGAAAGTTATTTAACTGAGTTAAAACAAATGCTTTCAAATGCGGCAATAAGCTATTATCAAAGCAATGATGAGGGTGATTTAATTAACCAAATTCAAAATTGCGATAACATGTATAACGGAATTGTGTTAAATCCTGGTGGTTACACCCATACTTCAGTTGCCATTGCTGATACTGTATCATCTATAAAATGCCCGGTAATTGAAGTGCACATTAGTAATATTTACCAAAGAGAAGCCGAGCGACATCAGTCATTGTTAAGCAAATACTGTAAGGGGTCAATAGTTGGTTTGGGATTGATCGGTTATCAATTTGCCATTGAATTGTTGTTGGAGAATGATTGAAGCTTATCAAATGTCGGAAGTAGCTTCCGACAGCACTGGAATATTTACCAAAGAGAAGCCGAGCGACATCAGTCATTGTTAAGCAAATACTGTAAGGGGTCAATAGTTGGTTTGGGATTGATTGGTTATCAATTTGCCATTGAACTTTTGTTAGAAGCTAGTTAGCGCTCGGCGGTGGATTTTCATCAGAAGGCAACTCTTCTACTTTTTCACCATTTTTATAGCGGTACCGTATGGAAACATTGTCATCTCTATCATACCAAGTAGCCAATCCTTCTCTTTTGTTGTTTTTAAAAGTACTTTCTTCTAATCTTTTACCATTGTCGTAATACACCTTAAACGAGCCTTCCAATTTGCCAAAGCGGTAGTTAGCCTCTTCTTTTACCGTTAAGTGATTGTATTTTACCTGTGGACCATGAAATTGCCCTTTGTAGTAATGCTCGCGTTTGGTTAAATGGCCACGCTCATTCATATATACACTAGAACCATGTTTTTTCCCGTACTCAAAATTTTCCATTTTATGAATTACTCCATTAGAATGAAAGGTAGTCCAACTGCCATGTTTGTAGCCGTTAAATATTTCTCCCATCCAACCAACTTTACCTTGCGGGGTGTTAATTATTACTAAGTAATGGTTGCCAGCTTTATTATAGTTAATTATTTCAGCACCTTTTGGTGGTTTATAATCGCCCAGTGCAGCCGCAACCTCATTTGCAGGGGGCTTGCACGACATAAATAAAGTAAAAAAAGCAATAAGCAAGCCCAAGCTGTATTTCATAATACTAAGTTATTAAAAGGTAATGTTATTCCAAAAATCGGTAGCAAGTTGAGTTTCGGTTGAAGATTTAAGCATTTTTAAAAATTGGGTTAAATCAACTTCTGAGCAGCCTAAGCTTTTTAAATGATCGTTTTGTATTTGACAATCAATAAAAGTAAAGCCATGTTCTTTTAAATATAGACTCAATTTTATCAATGCAAATTTGGAGGCGTTGCTGGCCAAGCTAAACATAGACTCACCGCAAAAATACTTGCCAAAGCCTACACCATACAAACCACCTACCAATTCGTTTTGTTGCCAAACCTCTATACTATGCGCATAACCCATGGCATGCAATTGTTCGTAAGCATTTATTATGTCTTCAGTAATCCAAGTACCATTGCCAGGGCTACGTTTCGTGCTTTTACAATGTTTAATTACTTCATTAAAGTTGGCATTGCATGTAATGGTAAATCGGCTGCCACTTAAATAGGGGCGCATGCTTTTTTGAATTTTTAAATCATCAAAAAACAATATAGCTCGCGGATTAGGGCTATGCCATAAAATGGGCTCATCTTCATTGTACCAAGGAAAAATGCCACTTTTATACGCTAACAAAAGTCTTTCGGCAGATAAATCGCCTCCTACGGCTAGTAAACCATCACTGGCTAAAAAAGGACTGGGAAAAGAAAGTTTCTCCGGTAATCGGAAAACGGGCATAAATTAATCTATAGTCGCGCTAATGCCTCTATCAACTAAGCCATCTTTCATTGGCTTTAAATTGGTAAACTCACCACTTTTAACGGCATATTTGCCTTTGTAATGTATAATTAAAGAAGACTGCTCAGCTTGTTGCTCATTCATCTTGCAAATTTCAATTAGTGATTGTATTACCCAATCGAAAGTGTTAAACTCATCATTATGTACTATTAAACTATGTAAATCAGTAACCTTTTCAAGTATATCGGTTTCCGTTCTTTCGTCTGTTTGTGAGTTATAAATTGAATCCTTATTCATACTATTTAATTTTTCAACGTTACCAAATATAAACAAATTAGCAATCTATTAAAACTCTAATTGTCTTGATAACGTATTTTTCCATCTACTATAGTGTACAAAACCTTGGTTTGCAAAATCTCTTCATCAGTGCAGGTAAGTAGGTTTTTATCTAAAATAATTACATCTGCTAGCTTGCCCTCTTCAATGGTACCTTTTTCCTTTTCTTCAAAACTTGCGTAGGCATTGTTTATGGTGTATGATTTTAAGGCTTCAATGCGCGTCATTTTTTGCTCGGGGTAAAACTCCATGCCGTCTATTCGTTTTCGAGTAACAGAAGCATATAAACACTCAAAAGGATTAATCGCCTCTACGGGTGCATCCGTTCCGTTAACAATGGTAGCGCCATGGTCAATTAAACTCCGCCAAGCATAGGCACCGTTGGCAGCTCTTTCATCACCAATTCGTTTGGCAACATAAGGTGCATCACTGGTGCAATGTATGGCTTGCATGCAGGCCAGCACACCCAACTCTTTAAATCTGGGGTAATCCTTAGGATCTAGGTGTTGCACATGTTCAATGCGCCACCGTTGGTTTTGCAATTCGCTGGTATTGTTAAAAGTGCGTTCAAAAAGGTTTAGCACATCATGGTTGGCTTTATCGCCAATGGCATGTACACAAAATTGTAAACCATTCTCCTTGCAAAAGGTGGCATACTTTTCTAACAAATCAGTTTTTTCTACTTGTTGGCCTGTCATGTTGGGCCTATCAACATAAGGATGAAACAACAACGCTCCATGCGAACCCAAGGCACCATCCATGTATTGTTTAACGGCTTTTAATTTAAAGAAGCTGTTGCCTGAGGTAAATTGACTGGCATTGGCTTTTAAGTCGCTCAAAGCAGTGTAAGCCATGGCATTTACCCTTACAGGCAATTCGTTGTTTTGGGCTTTATCTAAAAGGTAGGTGGCTTCATCAAAAGTCATTCCCGCATCATGAAAACCAGTAATGCCATTGCTTAAACATGCGCCAATTACTTTTTGTAGCGCTTCATCTTGGTAAGCATCAATTTGTTGCTGACTTCTATTTTGCTCGCTGGCGTTTAATGCATTTAGTATTAAGCTCATGGCATTTTCTTCAAATATGCCTGTTGGGCTACCATCAGGGAAACGCAATATTTTACCACCAGTTAGCTCTGGTGTTTCTAAGTTTACGCCAGCCACTTCCATGGCTTTGGCATTGGCAATTAATGCATGTCCGCTTGCATGGCGCAGCACTACTGGGTTGTTGGGCGATATTTCACTTAACGCAAAATGAGTAGGGTGGCCGTATAAATTACCTTCTGGCAGGCTGTCCCATTTTTCTTGGTGCCACCCTCTGCCTTCTAGCCATTGGCCAGCCGCTTTATTTTTGGCACTGTCTGCCACTTCTGACAATACTTCTTCCCAACTGCTAGTGCCCAATAAGTTAATGCGCAACATGGTTTTGCCTAAGCCTAAAAAGTGGGCGTGGCCATCAATTAAACCAGGCATTACAAAATTGCCTTGGGCATCAATGATTTTGGTTTCGGCAGTTGCCAATGCTTTAATAGCTGCATTGCTGCCAATTTTATAAATACTGCCATCTTTTAAGGCCATTGCTTCTACTAAAGTCATGTTGCTATCTAAAGTGGCAATGCTGCCATTGATAATTATGGTGTCGATCATTTCAGTTTCGTTTTTACATGCACCTAACAACAAGCAGAAAAGCACTACGTACAGCAATTGTTTTGACATGGTTTTTACAAAGATTAAATACGAACCTACAACATGATGAGTTAAATAAGAAACCATTATTATGCGAAATATTAAAGCACCCCAAATTAATGCCGGCTCCATGGCAGATATTGCCTTTTTGTTACTAGTATTTTTTTTAATAACCACTACTATTGAAAATGATGTGGGCATAGCCACAGAATTACCAGCTTGGGAAGTGCCAGTTGACATACCAATTGAAGAAAGAAATCTGTTGAAAATATTTATCAATGGCAACAACGAGTTAATGGTAAATAATAAAGTGATGGATGTAAACGAAATACAAAACTTTACCTATCAATTTGTAGGCAATGCCCAAAACAATGTGCAGTGGGCCAGCAGTCCAAAAGAAGCCGTTGTATCTATTAAACTAGATGAAGAAAGCAGCTATAAAACCTTTATACGTGTGTATGACGAGTTAAAAATTGCCTACCACCAATTGCGAGATGAAGCTGCCATGGAAGCCTACAATTTGGCGTTTGATGATGTGAAAAATCCTGAAAACAGGGCGTTTATAACAGAGCTGATTCCTATTCAAATAAGTGAGGAGTTGCCTTTTGAGATGTAGGGGGTTAATTGTAAATCTGATTTTTTAAATCCATTCGGCCATGTAAAATTCTGGTAATTTCAATATAGTTTGGATTCACGGTGCGGTAGAAAATTATATGCCTATTCACTTTTATGCCTAGCAATTGGTTGGATATTCCCTCATAGGTTTTTCCTAATTCAGGATTGTCTGCAATTTTTTGGCAGATTGAAATTAAAGATTCATAATATTTGATTGCTTGTTTTTCTGACCATGCTTCAAATGTGTAATCCCAAATTTTTGTTAAATCATCTACTGCTTTATTGGATAATTTATATTTGGCCATCTGAGCGTTTTTTGGCTCTTAACGCTTCCAAATGTTTGGTGGGATCAAAATCATGTGCAATTCCACCGTCTATGCCCTCTTGAATCGCTTTTTTTAATGCAATGGTTTTGCTTTCTTCATTTTCTAATAGTCGCAATCCTGCGCGTATAATTTCACTAACGTTTTTGTAGCGACCTGCAGCAATTTGAGTTTGGATAAATTGATCAAAATAGTCTCCTAGTGATATAGATGTGTTTTTACTCATTTGTAAGCTTTACTTAAAAGTACCAAAAATTGGTAAAAAGAGCAAATTGGATAAATCCTGCCACCTAATGCCATTGCAAGTCAAGAGTATAGCCATAAAAATTTTGAGACGTAGGTTTAAGTTGATAAGGTGTAGTTGTAATTTAAATCTTTATGAATTTCTATCTAAAACTATTTTACATAGCTCTTCATTTTCTATGCTTTCGCCAGTTTCATAAAACAAAAAACAGGAACCTGATTCAGTTATGATTCTGTTGTTATCAATTGTAAATGCCATTTCAATTTCGGTTAATTTATTTTTCACTAGGCTAAATGTGAAGTCCTTACATATCCATTCATGATTAAACATTATGGTTTCAGAATTTTTGTTAATTCTCCATGCTTGAATTATTACTTGACTTAAGTCAGAAAAATCATAGTCGTCAAAATGAAATTCAACACCATCAATATCAAGATATGGATAATTACGCTTGAATAAATCATAATTGATCTTTTTGGTCTTGCCAAAAAGAGTTTCCATGTCAATTTTTGAACTCCCCCAATTTAGTTGCTCGAGCTCTCCATTTTTTATAGAGTTTATTGTATTGATTTTCAATTCCATGCTGCTTTAAATGCTTGGCTAATGTGCTTATTCAATATACCAATTTATAACTCCATCAATTTCTGAACACAAGCCAATTCCAGCTTTCCCTGAGTCACCAAATGCTATATGGTATTCAATAGTCAAATTATTATCATTCACAATAGTGTTCAATTCTTCAAAAGATTCAGTCAAAGCTGTGAATGAGTATTTTAATTCTCTTAACTCACGTACTATGGAATCTTGGGTAATATTTTTAAAATGAATGGTATTAGTCCATCCGGTTACTGAAAGCTTGTCGGAATCTGAAGCCTTAATCGTCATGCTACCCACATTCAGTGGAACTCCATCTACGATTCTCCAAATTCTTTCTTTTAGCACCTCCTTATTCATCTTGCATCTATAATTAGTTTTATAATAGGGTTCCATATCAAATATAGTGGTTGACTCATCTATGCCGACTGATACAAATGCTGTTGAAACTCGATAAACAAGTTTTAAGTTCTGTTAGCTTTTTCCAACAATCATATTCGAGTTCTTCAATTGACTTTGTAACATCTTTCACTATAATAGTAAATTTGCTTCTTTCATAATTTCGATTGCTTTTGTATTGTCTGTTCCATTACCTATCAAAGGTCTTTGCAGCTCAATAATGCGTCTTCTGAGCTTTCCATTTTCATTTTCAAAGATTATTTCAAACCTTGAATACCTTAATCCAAATAGCGTTTTTTTCAGTTTAACTTCTTTTATTCTATTTCTTTCAATGATTCTTGTCCTTGAAATATTCCTATCCATTAATAGTGCAAAGCCAATGGCTACTAAAACTATAATACTAGCAACTTTAACCTGAAATTCTCCTTTATTTGTAAATAGGAAATAAAGTATGTATGTAATCAAACCACTTGTTAGAACAATTTTTGCAATTTTCTCACCAGAAGTTTCTTTTACTACATTTTCAATGTTCCCATCCTTAGATAGTATTATTCTATCCGTTAAAATGTGGCAATAGCCATGCTTGGTTTTAAACTTTTTTTCTGTTAACATCTATGCCGACTGATACAAATGCTGTTGAAACTCGATAAACAAGTTTTAAGTTCTGTTAGCTTTTTCCAACAATCATATTCGAGTTCTTCAATTGATTTTGACAACCTTAAAAGTTCTTTGTCCACAATTACTTTTTATGGTTAAGTAGTATAATCCCTTTGCCCCTTTTAACTCAATTTGAGTTTTTATTGCAGATTTTTGCGTTACCTTATTAACGGTTTTTCCGTTAACATCCATAACCACTAATTCTATCTCATTGCAGATATCGTGAAAATCTACGTAGATGTATTTTGCTGTTGCTGTGGGATAAACTGAAAATCTTGCTTGCTTTTTGATATCATTTATGCTAACATTTTCAAAGGAAACACAGTTAGAAGTATCAATGCATCCATTTTCGTTAATTTGAACTGCATAGCTTCCATCTTGAACAGCTGTAAAACTTTGTCCAGTCTCGTTTATTATAGGACTATAATTGCTGTCGCAGCGTAACCATTGGTAGGCTGGCTCAATCAGTTTCGTATATTTCTTACCTGAAAGTACAGCAGCATTTTCTTTGTCCTTTTCTAAATCATCTAAATACTTTAAAAACAATACCCAAGAGGTTTGCTCTACATAATCCAATTCGCTTCCGCATCCCGCATCTTTATGTAGTATGTCGTCAATATTTTTAAAAGTTTGTTCAAACATTTATTTAGGGTGTTTATGAGGTTAATTTAGGGAATTAAATTCATTATTTCCAAGGCTTTATACCAATAGTAAAAGATGGATTTATCAGGGTGTCTTTTTAATCTATTTAGAAAATTCCATTCTACATTTTCAATAGTAAACTCATTTATTTCTTGCGATTTGTAAAATTCTATTGGCGTTAAGTTTTTGTGTAACAACTTAGCTGAAAGATAAGCAATCCGCGCTGAAGCGGCTAAGGCATCATCAATTCTAAAATTACCTTCCATTAAAAAGCCAAAACCAAATGCCTTTATTCCGTTTTGTAGTTCAGTAAATTTTTGTTTTTCATCATCTGAGCCTTTTCCCTTTTTTGCCAGAATTGCGCAAGTGTCTATCGTGTCTTGCAACACAATTTCTGGTGTTAAATCAAGTGCTTCCGTTTTGCGGTATTCAATTTCTTTTAAGGCAAAGGCTTGAAAACTTTTAGCTACAACCTCTATGTTTTCTATTTGCTCAAAGAGTTTGCTCAAGTCGAATAACTGTTTACAAATTTCCATAGAGAATGGCTGATTGTCTTTGCCTTTAAAATATGGAATGCCAACTGTATTTGGAGCAAATGCGGTTAGCTTGTCTCCAGTAATGGCATCAATAGTTGGCACAACAATTTTTGTTTCATTTTCGGTTTCAATCCATTTGGTCTCAACAGGCTTATCAGTAGTTTCAGGGTAAATGACATCTTCAATTAATACATCTAAAAGTATATTTCCATCATACTTTCCTTTGGTTGCTTTATCAAAGGCAAAGGAATAGTGAACTTTAGGAACTCCAGCTTTGTAACTCCTGTGTTCATTCAATTCAAATGATTTAAACTTTGAAGTCTTTACAACTTTGTCCAAAATTTCTTCAAGCGTTTTTTGCTTTGTGTTGCAAATAATATCTATATCAATTGAAAATCGATTTCCCTCTGCCAATAAAAGAACCAAACTGGTGCCGCCTTTAAATACAAAGTCAAGTCCATTGGTCTTAAGCCGTTCCAATAGGTGCAGTGCATAAATCATTTTTTCAAGTATGGCTGTGTCTATGCGCTTGTGTGCTTTTTGACTTTTGAAGGCGTTTAGCCATTCTTCTGTAAAGCAATGTTCTTTTACCATTCTAAATTATCTTTTACTAGGTGATACAAATGGTTGGTCATAAATTCCTTTATGTCCTGTTCTTTTTCTCTTCTTTTTGCATAGCTGAAAAGTTTGGTATAGTTAAGCGTGTAGTTTTTTAATATGTTTTCGAATATGTGGATCATTTCGCTTCCATGGTAATAATGGAATAATTTTCTTTCTGTAAATAGATCAACAAGCATTTTTTCAAGAAGAGGAACGTGAAATTTGACTTTATTTTCAATTCTTTTATAGATAGGTGAACGCGTAATGAGCTTTTTTATAATTACGGGATTCTGACTTTCAGATATATAATATTCAATTGCTTTTTCATCAGGATTAAGGAAAAAGTCAAATTTGAATCGGTCGTTTAAAGTAAAGTAGAGTAATTCAGTAAAGTCTTTTTCAATTTCAATTATTATTAATTTTTTGCTTGTTTGATGTTGTGCAAATTCATTTAGCCAAGCTGTTTCCCAAAGGCAATATTTTACATCTACAAAATGATTAGAAATTTCTTTGGCAAGTTTTAAAAGCATGTCGCTTAGCTCTGGTTTATATTTAGATTTATACGAAATGATGTAATAACCTCTTTGAACTGATTTAATAATGTTCTTTTGTTTAAGATCATAAATCCGCCATCCAAGTGTGCCTTCCTTCAATTGAGGTTCGAAATATCTAAAAAAATCAAATAGCTCTTCTCTCGAGAAAGCTTCTCGGTTTTTAAATTCCTCAATAAGTTTATTTTCAATGATTTTCGGCAATTTAAATCTAATTTATGCCAAAGATATATTATTTTGGCGAATATTAGAAATCTAATAAACGCCAGTAAATATGATTACTGGCAAATATTGGAAATTGGTTATGGGTTATAATTGCTAATTAGAATTGCCACAGACTGCGAATGTTAAAGTCATAGGTGCAGGCGTAGAATAGTTGATAGGTCATGATTTTGGAGCTCATTTTTTATCTAAACTTATCTTTATTTTGTTTACAATAGTATTCAACAATTTCAACCCAAGTTTCATACCAATACCAAGCTCCTTGAACATCTACACCATAGTTGAATTTAGGATTTTTGGCATCTTTACTTTTCCAAAGCAGTGTGTGGTAGTGAATGCTACATTTACCAAACCCTTTCTTCTTCATTAGTTCAATAATGTTGGTTGGACGAAACTTTTCCTTTTCTTTTTCCTTAACAAGTATTACTTCTTTGTTTAGGCCCTCTGCTTCTGGAGAATCTGCTTTTATAAATTCAATAACTTTATCTGCTTGTCCTTTTCTATTAGCAGTTTTGGGAACATAAAAAACTCTGTACGAAAATCTAATGTCATTATACATTGAATCAGGGATTTCTTTATCAAAATCGTTAATATAGGAAGCAATATTTGCAGGTAGATCTTTAAATTCTTTAAGCTTAAATGCTTGACCTTCATCAATTGTGGAAAATTGTAATGAAACTGAAAGGTGTCTATCTATACCATATTTAGGATCAAATAATTTCTTGATATAGTGATTGAAATTTAAACAACAAGATTGAAATCGAGCACTTAGATAATCATCAATATTTGTGGTCATTTGATGTTCGATTTCATGTCTTAGACCAATTAAAAACCTCAAATTGGAGGTAGTTGTTTTATCAATTGGTGACATAGTTCCGTTCAAACATCTTTCAAGTTCCCAAAACCTGAAGGCACCTCTTTTTGTTTTATGAAATCTTTTTCTTTTCTCTAATTGATCGTGGTACCTGTATTCAATATCTTGATCTCGATAAAAGGCATGTAGTAAATACATCCAAGCAATGTTTGATAAGACAATGAAAGTTTCAGATTTGAATTGGATATTTGGGTTGTTAAAAATTTGAACAGCAGTGAGCATTGCCTCTCTTGATTTCACTAAAAGTTCAGTTTTTTTTTATCCAACTGTTCTTATCCTTTTTTTAGCCATTCAAAATTTTTATCGAGCTCAAACGGAAATAAATAATACTACACCTATCTAATATAACTCAAAATACTGAAAACCAACTATCTATCAATCAACTAAATGTGGGTATGTTTTAAACACAAAAAAAGACCACTAAATAACAAGCGGTCTTTACAATATCAAACTTGTTGTAGCGCTACTCCACCACTTCAACCTCAAACACTAAAGTGGAATTGGCTTTAATAACATTGCCCATTGCTCGGTTGCCATATGCCATGTTGGGTGGTATGGTTATTTTGCCTTTTTCGCCTACCTTAAAGTATAACAAGCCTTCTTCCCAGCCTTTAATAACACGGCCTTGGCCTAGTACTACGGTAAAAGGGGCGTTTCTATCGTATGATGAGTCGAACTTGGTGCCATCTAATAACATTCCTTTATAATGAAAGCTATGCGCTACACCTTTGGTAACTTGTTTGCCGTTGGTTCGGCCATAAATTTCAATGGTTAACCCACTTTCGGTATTAATTACTTCTGTTTCGGTACTCACCATTTTTATGGGTTCTACCTTTTCAACCACAGGTGTAGTTGTTTCTGTTGGCTCAACAGCTTTTTCAGTTGAATTACTAGCTGCAGTTGTGCTTTTTGAGCAAGAAAAAATTAGGCATAAAAAAAACAGTAACAACATTGTTACCACCTTTATTTGGTTTTTGATTAACAACATTATTACTGTTTTAAATTTTATTTAATAGGTGTTACTCTACTACTTCAATATCAAATATTAAAGTTGAGTTGGCTGGTATAGATCCTACTGAGCGTGAGCCGTAAGCTAAATCGGCAGGTATGGTTAATTTGCCTTTACCACCAACATTAAAATGAAGTAAACCTTCATCCCAACCTTTAATTACTTGGCCTTTACCTACAGTAACGGGCAATGGTTGACCTCTGTCTCTTGAAGAGTCGAACTTGGTACCATCTTCCAACGTACCTGTGTAATGTATTTTTACAGATTGGCCATTGGTTATTGGCGCTCCATCTCCTTTTTCAAAAACTTCTACCACTAAACCGCTGTCGGTTGTTACTTTTTTTGCGCCACCTTTTTTACAACCAGCCATAAAAAATAGCATGGTTAATGATAGCAATGTTATGCTTATTACTTTTTTCATTGAATTATTTTAATTGTTTAGAATTTGGACTAAAGTAAAGTTTTGATTGCAGACTTGCAAACAAGGTTATTCAAATAATGCTTTAAATGAACCTGGCGTTTTGGTAAAGATGATTCTTGTATTTTGATTATACATTAAAACACGGCCTTCATCCATCACCTGAGCAACAAAATATTCGCGGTCGAAACCTTTTTCAATCGATTTTAAATAACCGTATTCTACCACAATTTTATTGTCTTTTTTATCCATTAAAAAATATTGATCACTTGCTACGCAACAATCAGCACAATTAACGGCATCACCAATAATGTCTTTATTTTCATTGATATACTTCTCGGTAAATATGGAAGTAATGGTGGTATTGGGCTGTATATAAACTACACCCGAATTGCCTAAATGCTTTTTAAAAGCTATGCCTAGGGTAGTGTCAATTTGTTCTTTATCCTCATTAATAATAGAATACTCCCACTTACTTGTCATAAAATTTACCAGGGTAGATATGGTATCGTTGGCCTCAAATGGGTTTACAGGATTTTCACGTATCATCTTTAAATCAAAATCTTCTGTACTTGCCGTAATGGTATTGTTTTTAATTTTTACGTTGGTAAATTGAACCTTGCCAAATTGATAGCTCAAATAATCTATGGCACTTTTGCTAATGGTTATCTCATCTTTATCGGCAACCATACATGGCAAACGCTTTTGCAACTCCATATTGTTTGCGCTATATACATCTAAATTAGTCTCGTTGGGTATAAGGTATACGCTGCGACCAATAGTATAATATTTAAGCAGCGCATGGTCTCTTTTTTGCTGCCCACCGGCTTCTTCCGAAATTTTAAGTTCGGCAGAATACTTTTTAATTACTTGTATGCTCCAATTGCCTTTAAATTTCTCTTGCTTTTGAGAAAACAGGGTTAAAGTGGCTAATACAAAAATGCTTGTTAGAAATATAGACCTAAGTAACATGTGTCAAATTTACAATAAAAAACCGCCTCAATTTATATGAGACGGTTATGATTAAGCTAATATCATGCCTGTTTTGGCTTATTGCTGCTCATTTAAGAGCCACACATTAAACAATCATCAGGATTATCAATTGAACAACTTATTTGATCAATCGCTTTTTGTGCCTTTTCGGGGTCGGCTGCAGTTAATGAAAAACCCGAACTGTTGGCCGATTTTTCAATAGCTGGTGGCTGCACTATGGTTGGTGGTTTTGCCAACTCACTAGGTATAATTGTTTTACCTATGTTTTTGTCAGTCACAGGGTTTTCAATTACTGAAGTTTCTACTTGCGTAACAACCTCTCCATCTTCCTTACCATTGGCTGAGGCGAATAATGTACCTTCAGACTCATTGGCGGTTTCTAATAACACTTCCTCTTCATCATTTATGAAAACGATTTCTTCACCTACAGCAACTTCTTCTTTTGTTTCGGTTGCTACTTCAACAGCTGGCTCTTCAGCAATAACCTCAGGTGCTGCTTCTGCTACTATAGCTGCTTCAACAACCGCCTCAACAGTTTCAGCTACTGGCTCAGGTTGAGCTTCTGCCAATACAGGCTCAGGTTTAGTAACCGTATCTTCTACTGCAGCTGGTGGTGTTGCCACTTTTTCAGCTTTGCCTTTATCTAGCACTTTATTGGCTTTGTCCATATCCAACGTAAACTTAATTGGGTCGGCCGCTGGGCGAGAACGCAAGTAATACATACCAGTTTTCAATCCTCTTTCCCAAGCATAAAAGTGCATGCTTGATAGCTTACCGTAGTTAGGATTTTCAAGAAACAAGTTCAAACTTTGGCTTTGACAAATAAATGCACCTCTATCGGCAGCCATTTGAATAATGTTTTTCATTGAAATTTCCCAAATGGTTTTATACAACGCTTTAATATCTTCAGGGATACCTTCAATATGTTGTATTGAACCGTTGTTGGCCATAATGGCTTGCTTCATATCATCACCCCACATACCTATTTTAATGAGGTCTTTCATTAGGTGTTTGTTAACACACATAAATGTACCCGACAATACACTTCTGGTAAATATGTTTGATGTATATGGCTCAAAACACTCGTTGTTACCTAATATTTGCGCAGTTGATGCTGTTGGCATTGGTGCTAACAACAAGCTGTTTCTAATACCATGTGTTGCAACTTTATCTTTAAGCTCTTGCCAGTTCCAAAGGTTGGTAGGCTCTTTATCCCATAAGTCGAATTGGAATTTTCCTTGACTTACCGGTGAACCTTCATATGATTCATAGGTACCATTTTCTTCTGCCAATTCGCATGAAGATTCCATGGCACCATAGTATATGGTTTCAAATATTTGTTGGTTTAAAACGGCTGCTTCTTCACTATCAAAAGGTAAGCGCATCATTATAAACGCATCAGCTAAACCTTGCACACCAATGCCAATAGGGCGGTGGCGCATGTTGCTATTTTTAGCTTCTATTACTGGGTAATAGTTTATGTCTATTACTTTATTTAAGTTGCGTGTTACAACTTTAGAAATGTCTTTTAAATGATCGAAATCAAAAGTTAAATCTGGTTTAACAAACTTGTTCAGTGCAATTGATGCCAAGTTGCAAACCGCAATCTCATCAGGTGAGGTATACTCTAAAATTTCGGTACATAGGTTACTCGAACGTATGGTTCCTAAATTTTGCTGATTCGATTTTAGGTTACATGCATCTTTATATAAAATGTATGGTGTGCCTGTTTCAATTTGTGCATCTAGTATAGAGAACCACAATTCTTGCGCTCTTACTTGCTCACGTGCTTTGCCCTCTGCTTCATACTTTTCGTAAAGTGCAACAAAATCATCACCTACGGCTTCATATAAACCTGGTGCTTCATTAGGGCAAAACAACGACCACATGCCGTCAGCTTTTACACGCTTCATAAACAAATCGGGCACCCACATGGCGTAGAATAAATCACGTGCACGCATTTCTTCTTTACCGTGGTTTTTCTTTAAATCTAAAAACTCATATATGTCGGCATGCCAAGGCTCTAGGTAAACCGCAAAAGATCCCTTACGTCTTCCACCACCTTGATCAACATATCTTGCAGTATCATTAAATACTCTTAGCATTGGTACAATTCCATTTGACGTACCGTTGGTACCTCTAATGTAACTTCCGGTGGCTCTAACATTGTGTATGCTTAAGCCAATGCCACCAGCAGATTGCGATATTAAAGCACATTGTTTTAATGTGTTGTAAATACCGTCAATACTATCATCTTGCATGGTTAACAAAAAGCAACTACTCAATTGTGGCTTTGGTGTACCTGCATTAAACAGGGTAGGTGTAGCATGTGTAAACCACTTTTGCGACATTAAGTGATATGTTTCAATTGCCTTTTCAATATCGGTTTGGTGTATACCAACAGCAACGCGCATTAACATGTGTTGCGGACGCTCTGCAATTTCTCCATCAATTTTTAATAGGTAAGCACGCTCCAACGTTTTAAACCCAAAAAAGTCGTACTCATAATCTCTACTATGTAAAATGGTACTATCTAAAAGATCTTTATTTTCTTGAATGATGGTGTAAACCTCATCAGAAATTAAAGGTGCTTTATCACCTGTTTTTTTATCTACGTAATTATATAAATCGGCAATAACTTTCGAAAACTCTTTGGTTGTGTTTTTATGCAAATTAGAAACTGCAATTCTAGCTGCTAGTATTGCATAATCGGGATGCTTTACCGTTAATGCTGCGCAAGTGTTAGCAGCCAAATCATCTAACTCAGAAGTGGTAACGCCATCATAAACCCCCTGCGTAACTACTTTTGATATTTCTATCGGGCTAACAAAGTTCATGTTTAGGCCGTAACATAATTTATTAATTCTTGCAGTTATTTTGTCAAAATAAACTGGTTCTTGTTTTCCGTTTCTTTTTAGTACGTACATCTATTGTCTTGTTTTGGAGGTTTGCTTATTACTTGGTTGATTAATTTAAAAGTCTTCATCTGTTGAAAATACTTGGTCTTCTTTTTTGGCCATTACACCAGATTTTTGGTATTCTGAAACACGCTTTTCAAAGAAGTTCGTTTTGCCTTCAACTGATATCATTTCCATCCAAGGGAATGGGTTGGTGGCATTGTAAATTTTGTTGTAACCTAATTGTACAATTAGTCTATCGGCTACAAACTCTATGTACTGAGTCATTAATACGGCATTCATGCCAATTAATGAAACAGGCAATGCATCTGTAACAAATTCTTTTTCGCAGTCAACAGCATCACCAATAATTTTGTGAATTTCTTGCTCAGTTAATTTATTTTCTAACATGCCATATAGCAGGCAGGCAAAGTCGCAATGCATACCTTCATCACGGCTTATAAATTCATTAGAGGTAGCTAGGCCTGGCATTAAACCTCTTTGCTTTAACCAAAAAATGGAGCAGAAGCTACCAGAAAAGAAAATACCTTCTACTGCTGCAAACGCGATTAAGCGGTGTGCAAATGAAGGAGCATCATCTATCCAACTTAAAGCCCATTCTGCTTTTTTCTTAACGCAATCTAAATTTTCCATTGCATTAAATAAGTAGTCTTTTTCGGTATTGTCTTTTATATAAGTATCAATTAGCAACGAGTACATTTCGGCATGTATATTTTCAATAGCAATTTGAAAGCCATAGTAGCAGCGTGCTTCAGGTATGGTAACATCTTGCATAAAGTTAATTACCAAGTTCTCATTTACTATACCATCACTAGCAGCAAAAAATGCCAATACATGTTTTATAAAGTGTTGTTCGTTTTCGTTTAATTTTTTCCAGTCAACTAAATCTTGTTGCAGATCTACTTCTTCAGCAGTCCAAAAACAGGCAACATGCTGTTTATACATTTTCCATATTTCATCATGCTCAATTGGGAAGAGTACAAATCTTTCGTTTGATTCTGCTAATATTTTTTCGGTTGGTTGGTTTACTTGTGTCATTTTATTTTCATTATCCTTTATCAAAATTTTAGTTCGATATTATCAGGTTGCCAATGAGATATAGCTGATTGCCGAGATAGGATTTCGGTAGTTCATATTAGGCCTGATAGTTAAAGAACGTTCACCTTTGGTAAGGTGAGTTGAATGGTTACGGAGATATTTCGCAACAATTCGAACCTCTAATTAACATTACAATATTTTTAAAAATGAATTGTTTTATTAACACGCACTTTACATTGTTGTGGGTATGCAAGTGGGCATTGAATTTGACGTGTGGAAATCAATTTTTCGTTTAACAAGTTTATTTTTTTGGCACGAAAATATTTGGGCAATAATATTTTGCAACTTAATGAAAACCAGTTGTTAAGGAGAGTGTGTGGAGTTTTGGTTAAAGAAATATTAAAACCCAATTAGCGTAAATAATTGAACCTAAAAACATTGTATATAATTTTGTTCAATTATGAAGAAAGTGTTGGAATTCTCATTGAAATTTCTATGAATAAATGACAAAGATTGTTTAGTAATTTTTTAAACTACAATCCCAACTTTGGTAAGCTTTTAATTTGATGATATTGCAGCGCAGCACCAATACATTTCTTTAATTTTTTAGTAGATACTTTGTCATCTAACTCAAAAATGATGGCTCTAGTTTTTTCATAATTGAAAGTATCACCATAAACGATTTTAAATGTTTCAACCAACTTGCTGGTGCATTTAAAATACATGGCATATTGGTCTGGAGTTTTTTCTTTCCAGTCCAACCTTAAAGTACTTCCCTTTTTTGCTAAGAAACTTGGCTCGCCCCATTTTAAGGTTTCTTCAATTTCGGTGATGCCTTCCGTTTCTAAGGCTGTTTCCAATATAAGTTTTCGTAAACGCTCGAGTTTAGTTTTAACCTTTGGTGGATAGCTGTCGAATTTGGTTACTACTTGGGGGTTAGTGTTTATTTTTAAACTGGTCATACCGGCGGTTCATTTTATGTTTTATTTAATACTAAAGATAGAAGGTTAAGTATAAAATTGCATTATAAAATGGGCAACCTTATGAACCAAAATCTCGACTATATAGTAGCGCTCAAATCATTTATTTAACTTTGTAACTTTCAATTGTCAATCTCCAAATTATTCAACTACACATTTGCAAAAGATATTATACATATTATTTTTTCTTTACGGAGCTGTAGGGTATTCGCAAAGTAATTTTCAACTGGAGTTTGATGTAGGTTATGCATTTCAAGAAAAGTTAACAATTAATAATGAAGAGATTGAAAACATAGGAGCATTTGGATTACGTGGCGGATTTAACTATTTGTTTTCATTTAAAAACAAAATGTTTATAGAAAGCGGAGTGTATGGAAAGTTTAATAGGAGCAAAAGAAAAATACAGTCGGCAACAATTACTTTTAACGACTTAAGACTTCAAACTCCACTGTACGTTGGTTATAGACCGCTAAACAAATTTAAAGTTGGACTAGGTGCTAGTATTGAAAACAATGTTGAGCTAGATGATATTGAAGATAGATTGCCCTATAATGTTAGGTGCGATATTTTAACCAAGGTGGTATATGAATACATTAACAATCTTCATTTTTCGCTTTACACCCATTGGATGGTTAGCACAGCTTTAGATGTTTATACCTTAAGCAGCCCTAAAAATGGAGTTTATTTAGGATTGATTTACCAATTTGGAAAAAGAAATAAACAATGAACAAAGAGATAATACTTTTTTTACTTTTTGCTACCATACTTAGTTGTTCAAACTACAATGAGGAGATAGATATTGCAATACAAGATTACAGCACTTTAACGCCACATAACATAGTAACAAATTTAAAGGTGGTTAACATAGTTGTAAACCAAAATGAGTTTGATGAAATGTATACCAAATATGAAGAGGACATAGAAGTAGAGGGCCTGTTTAATTTATATGAAAATGGTGTAATTAAAATTGCGGACGAAAAAATTGAACTTCAAGTTAAGGGAAGTTGGAGTGCTAGTTTTCCGCTAAAATCTTTAGGAATAAAGTTTGATGATGCTTTTAGCAACACCAATAATGTACTCTTGGATTGCCAACCTATGCCTATGCATTCGTTAAGCAAACTTAAATCGGTTAGGTTAAGAAACTCAGGAAATGATTTTAAATTTTCTATGGTAAAAGATATTTGTTATACGCAAGTGGCCATTGATGCAGGGTTGAATTTTGAGGTAATGTACACCGAGCAAATGGTGGTTTTTGTAAACGACCAATTTTTGGGTTTAATGAATTTAAGAAGCGAATCAAACGAACATGGCCTGTCTCGATTATTTGGCGTAAAAAAAAGCAACATAACCATGGCCAAGGTTACTGCTATGGGAGGATTGGAAAAAAGAAACGGTGATATTGCTCGTATTGACTTATTGTTAAATGCAATTGATAACGGAAACATGTCTTATATAAAAGATGAAATAGATGTAGCTAGTTTTATTGATTATGTAATTTTTGAATCGCAAATTGGTAATAAAGATTGGCCACATAATAACGCATCTTTTTATGCCATTGATAACAATCCCTTTAGGTTTGTGCTGTTTGATTTAGATCAGGCGGCAATGTTGAATTTGGATGAGGAACCCGGAAGCATTATTGAGGGTAAGTGGGACAATCCTATTACCAAGTTGTATAATTTACTATATGAAGATGAGGTTTTTAAGTTGGCTTATGATGAGCGGTATACTGAAATACTCAATATGGAAGCTACAAGCGCTGATAACTTTACTGCCATAGTTAACAA